>Ga0114953_1000053_pt1 | contig 69351 bp, 71 predicted proteins | sample SidtaG_FD_87298 | JGI IMG/M metagenome (GOLD analysis project Ga0114953, IMG submission 87298) | Marine algal microbial communities from Sidmouth, United Kingdom - Sidmouth_Male2 metaG | ecosystem: Host-associated > Algae > Red algae > Unclassified | place: Sidmouth, United Kingdom | collected...
AGGCATCAACGCATTCTCTAAAACCCCGATAAATCAACTCTTTCCCATAAACCATCTACAAAAAATAACACCACCCGATTCTAAACAGTTGACTTTATTAGATTAATGTTGGGACAGCAGTGAAGTTTTCAATAAAATTCACATTAAGAGGTTTTGTCTTAAGCAGGACATAGAGGATGGAGCTTATCCAGGAAGGTGTTGTTTTGTAAAATGTTCTTAAGTTTATGAAAGGGTGAGTCAGTTGAAACATTTTGGCTTCAGGGAATGTAAATTCAAAGGCCTGAGCTGGTTTTACAAAGGGCGTAGAATCCTGCTTTAAAAGATCAACCATCAGATTGCACATATTTTTCCCAGCGCCAGCAAATGGTGAGGTAGATGCTGTAATGCCAATTTTTTTGATGTCTGGGTGCACTCTGATGACCTCTTAGATCATCAGATTAGAAATCCCAGGAAAGACACCCATGTCTGTGTGCCAGGCAGGCTACTTTTGCGGATGTACTTTGTCAAAATATGTAGACCTTCTTCCACTAGACCGATTTTGACTAAAAAGAGAACTCTGTTTTTCGGAGTGCTCTTCGTACATGATCTGAATATGCTTCATCTTCTTCTTGATTAAGCCAGTCCAATTGTTCTTCTCTGATCTTTGGAATATGTTCATCAAAGCCGTGTGAATCTGCAAGAATAAGACTTCTAAACTTTCGATGCCATGGGTGCAAAGTATGAAAGCGATATGCTTCAACCTTTTCTACAATCTTGGCTTTGACTGGGTTTCGGTACAGATACAGATAGGCGTGCGCATAATGCTGGCTCTCTCGGATTCTTGTCCAATGATATCGAGAGCCATATATTCCGTTAATGCGTTTGCAAGCCTTGGCAATGCCTCGACTACTTTCGGTCATAAAGTACCTCATCGCTTGAGATAGATTTGCTTTAGGAGTCGATACCAGCATGTGAAAGTGATTGCTCATAAGGACAAACCCTTGGCACTGAATTTGATATTTTTTGATGGTTGTTTCGAGAACATTTGCATAAAGCCCGTATACATACTCTAACGGAAGAGCAAACCATTCTTTATTTCGCCCTAGCTGAAATAAAAAAAGGAAAGTAGTCACTTGGAATTACATGTCTTCTAGGCATGCCTCTACGTATACAATTCTCATACCATTTTCAGCGCCCATGACACTCCGCTTTTCGCAAAAGTAGCCTGGCACCTAGACATGGCACCTAGACAACGCAGTTCAGCAGAACACGCATGTCATGGGATTTAAAAACGTGTAGAGCTTAAAATGTTTTACTCTCGCAGATGCTCAAACCCCTAATCAAGCTGAAACTCAACTCTCAACACGTTAAAATACGCTCTTAAAAAAGGCTTGCTAAAGCGGGGGCTTACACGCCCAGATGAAACTTAACCAAGAAGTCTCTGCTTTATGATGGTATTGCATTAGGGAGGGTTAGCAACAGGCCCAAGGATGAGGTATTTGGTTTTGCACAGAGCTCTAAAATGAGCTAGGTAAAGACCAATGGCCATCAACATCACCCCCAAACCAGACGTCAGAGAGCAGCGCTGGGGCAAAATGCTATATGTACAAGCCCATGGTCCATTTGATCCCAATGCTAAAAAAGCGTGGGGGACGTTTTGGCAAGAAGCTGCCAAGATTGATCGCGGCCAGTGCGTTCATATGCTCGGCTTAAGCCACATGGATCCATCAGCCCAAGGGGAAACAGCCTTTACCTACCGTGCCGGCGTGATTGTCAAAGAAGATTATCACAACCCCTTTGCCGCTTTGCAAGAGTCTCAGATTCAGGGTGGTCGTTATGCATGTTACCTTTTGACTGGCTCTTATGACCAGCTGGGGGATGCATTTGCTTTTGCGCTCAAAGATGTTGAAGGCTCAGAGCATGTCCTGCGCAATGATTTTTGTGTTGAGTTGTATATTAATTCACCTGAAAATACTCCGACGGAAGCTCTGCAAACCGAGCTCTACATTCCAATTGCATGAAGCTTCAATCGCCTGCAAAAATTAATGTGCATTTGAAAGTGATGGAAAAAACCTCTTCAGGTTTTCATCGCCTGCAAACATTGATGATCAAGGTTGCGCTTTATGATGATCTGCACGTAAAGATTGATTCTGATGCTCGCGCCCAAATCAATATCCATGTTCCTGGTCATGTCGAGATTTCTGGAGAACAAAACATCATGCATCAAGCTGCCCAAGCCTTTATGAAGGCCTCTAAAATTAATTTTGGTTTAGAGGTTGAGCTACACAAATCAATTCCCATGGGCGCGGGGTTGGGAGGTGGCAGCTCAAATGCCGCCTGTTTGCTTCGCTGTCTGAATGCGTACTGGAAGAGCCCTTTAAGTGACCAAGATTTATTTGAGTTGGGCTGCACGCTTGGCTCGGACGTCGGTTTTTTTATGCAGACCAACGATTGGGCAGTGTGCAGGGGCTTTGGAAATGAGATTGTCTCCCAAGGATCTGCGGATGCGCTGCCGCTGGTCATTTGTTTTCCTGGTCACCCGCTCAGTACTGCCAAAATGTACAAAAGCTTAAGCCGTGGATTGACTTGGGATCATCACGATGATATCAACGCAGCTTCTTTCCATGCGCAAGCGTGGGAGGATTTTCAGACGGTTTTGCCTTTTGAAAATGATTTTGAATCGGTGCTAGAAGGTTCTTGGTTTAAATCAATCAAACAGGCCTTCAACCTATCGGGTTGTTTTTACACTGGCTTGAGTGGCAGTGGTTCAGCTGTTTTTGGGTTGTATCAGACCCAGCAGCAAGCCATGGACGCAGCCAGGGTGGTTAAGCCGTTTGGAGAAGTGTTTCTAACACATACCTAAAAGTTGTATGCTTTGGGTCTTTCATATTGGGGCGTCGGCAAGCGGTAAGCCAGCAGGTTTTGGTCCTGCTATGCGGAGGTTCGAATCCTCCCGCCCCATCCATTTTTAGTTGTTCTTTCTATAAGCAAACTCAAAGCTTTAATCTATTTCTTTAGAAACCTCTGTAAAAGGCGGGCGTTCCCCCCTTTTACAGAGGTTTCATTATGGTATCGAACGGATTTCGATCTGATCAAACCATCAAAAAGCTTTGGACATTGAGTTTTTCATGGGTTTGGCGTATAGCCGTTTGCCTAGTCAACATGCCTCAATCTATGAAAATATTCAGCGGCAATGCAAGCTTAGCACTTGCCCAAGATATGGCCCACAGCCTCGGTCTTGAAGTCGGAAGTGCCGATATCCGTTGCTTTAGCGATGGCGAGACTTGGGTTGAGATTGATGAAAATGTTCGAGGTTCTGACGTTTTTGTTGTGCAATCGACATCCAATCCAGCCAACCATCATTTGATGGAATTGTTGGTTATGATTGATGCGCTAAAGAGAGCTTCTGCCGATAGAATTACAGCTGTCCTGCCTTATTATGGTTATGGCCGTCAAGATAGAAAAGTGGCTCCTCGCACACCCATCTCAGCTAAACTTGTTGCAGACTTGATCGAAACGGCAGGCGCGCATCGTGTATTGTCGATGGATTTACATGCAGCGCAAATTCAAGGGTTTTTTAATATTCCATTCGACCATCTTTTTTCAGCCCCTGTCATGATCGAACATATAAGGTCAGTGATCGATGGTGATATTGTGATTGTCTCGCCTGACGCAGGTGGGGTTGAGCGTGCCAGAGCCTATGCCAAGCATATCAAGGCCTCCTTGGCCATTATCGATAAACGTCGCGAAAAGGCTAACGTGTCAGAGGTGATGAACGTGGTTGGGGATGTAAAAGATAAGGTTGCAGTGATTGTCGATGATATGATAGATACGGCCGGAACGGTGACCCAAGCGGTCCCTGTTTTAAAGGCGTTTGGTGCGACCAAGGTGTACTGCGTGGCAACACATGCGGTGCTTTCAGGTCCAGCGTTGACAAGGATTAAGGAATCGGAGCTTGTGCAGGTTGCGGTTACCGATACGATTGCATTAAATCAAACAGCCCAAGATTTACAGCAACTTCAGGTTTGCTCAGTGGCGCCTCTATTGGGGGAAGCCGTAAAGCGAATTCATGAAAATTCGTCTGTAAGTTCACTGTTTATTTCGTAAGGGAGAAAATACAATGGAAAAAATAATCGAAATGGCACAACGTCCTGGCCAAGGAAAAGGCGAGGCCAGAAAATTGCGTTTTAGTAAGCAGATTCCAGGCATATGTTATGGCAGACACTTGGAAAAACCAGTTCCAGTCTCAGTTGACAAGGTCAAAATTGCAGCTATTTTACGCAGAAGTAATGCCAATGATTTGTTCACGGTAGCATCAGAAGATAAAAGCATCGGCGGTCAACTTGTTCTGATCAAAGATAAACAAAGTGACCCTATGACCGAAGATATTTTGCACATTGATTTTCAAGCCATCAATAAGGACGAGCCCATTAAAGCAACTATTGCTGTTGAACTTCTTGGCAAGGCCAAAGGCGTGGCTGAGGGAGGTATCCTTCAACTGCCCAACAGAACCCTTGATATCAAATGTTTGCCAGCTGACATCCCTTCTAAAATCGAAATAGATGTGACTGAACTTGGACTTAATGATTCAATGCATGTCAGTGATATCACCTTGCCCAAAGGGGTTGAGGTTTTGGGTTCGGCTGATCGTACTCTGGCCGTTGTGGTTGCAACCCGTGAAGAAGAGGTCAAAGTTGAAGTTGCTCCAGAAGCGGCAGAGCCAGAGGCGGCAGCAGACAAAGATAAAAAAGAGTAATGCGAAGCCTATCCCAGAGGTGCTTTACCTTAGGGGCTCTGATATTTAGGTAAAAACAATGGATGCGTGCGCTAGAAGTGAGGTGTTGTCTAGCAGAGCTTTACCCTCTGGCGGATCGCTTAAAACGCTTTGGCCCAAATATTGCCTAACATCTATCAAGCCCAAGAAGCACCTATGAAAGTGCGTTTGATTGTGGGGCTTGGCAATCCTGGTCCAAAATACAGGTATACACGTCATAATCTAGGGTTTTTAGCCTTAGATGATCTTCAAAGTCCTCAGCAGAAGAATTGGACCAGCTGGGCAGGCGGTCTGTATGCAGCCCCATCAAATTTTGAAAACTCTCTACTACTCAAGCCTCAAACCTTTATGAACCTTAGTGGCCAGGTGGTCGCAAAATATATTAAAAAATACAGCATTAAAATGGAAGAGGTTCTTGTCGTCCACGATGAGGCTGACCTCGATGAAGGCATCTTGAAACTTAAAAAAGGCGGGGGCCATGGGGGTCACAATGGCTTGAGAAGCATTATGCAAGAAACAGCCTCCAGAGATTTTCTTCGCCTGCGGGTAGGATGTGGCAAGCATCCCCATATGGAGTTGGCCGCATTTCTTTTGGCCAAGGCCCCGCCCGAGCTACTTTTATCCCTGGCTCAGAAAACGAGTGATGTTGTCAGGGACGTTCTTGAACAGGGGTTTGTGACTGCGCAGCAAAAGTTACACCGGGAGTCTTAAGCGCGAGCATCAAGGTGCGGGGACTTACTGTATACATGGGCGACAAATCTGCCTTTGGCGTCTGGGAAAGTGCCATTGGTAATGCGAAAAATATCTATGATGGTCCAAATGCCAAGTCCCCCTAATGTAGCCAGGTGTAAGAGGCCACGTTGCGTTTTGCCCAGATAGAAATAATGGGCACCAAAAATACCTAAGGTGGTGGCCCACATTAAAAGGTGGCCCAGTTTTTTCTCACTTTCAAGAGCTTGATCGACCCGCAGAAGGGTAGGGTCAATCTGACGATCAAGGCGTTGTCCGTAGGCGACTTGAATAAGGTCAAAGATTTGAATGACAACGCTGGCAAGTTTGCAAAACAGAGCTACGGTCATCGCTGGGTGATTGGATTCAAACCCCATACGTTGCAATGTCACATGTGTAAAAAACAATACAATCAAAAGCGCGCCCATGGGGTAGGACCCAATATAAAATCGATGTAACCCAATCCAGCCCAAAAATGCAGTCAGCCGTGCCAGGATTGCAAAATCTGTTTTTTCAGAGGAAGGTTGATCTTGGGCAAAGAGGTTTTTAAGCATGGGACCCAAGCCATATCCCTAAACCCTTATCTGTTCAAGGTTTCAAATTCTGGTTGCCTTTTGCTGGGGGTTTGATTATAAAGGGTGCTTTAAAATTAACCTCGTCTTTGATGAGATTGGGATGAGATTGGGATGAGATTGGCCAAAACCATCAACAGCCTCAAAGACTATAACCCAAGGGGAGACGCGCAGATGCGAAAATACGAAACAATTGTCATGTTTGAGTCCGACGTGACCAAAGAGTACATGACCAATGTCACCAAGAAGCTTGAAAAAGCCATGAAGACCAAACCAGGTTCCATCATTAAAAAAGATGATTGGGGTATCAAAAAATTTGCTTACCCGATCAAAAAACGAGAAGAAGGTCGTTATGTCTTTTGGTATTTTGAAAATGAAGCTAGTGTTCTCAAAGATATTGACAAGGCGTTGCGGTTTGACGAGCAAGTCCTACGTTTCACAACCCTTCTGAGCGTAGAGGCAATCAAGGCTACCGTAGGAGATCATAAAAAAACCATGCGTACCAGAGGCGGTAAGCGCGTGCATGTTGATTATAAAGAGCCGGCAACCTTGGCCAGGTACCTTACCGAACGGGGCAAAATTGTCCCCCGTCGTGTATCCGGCGTTGATGCCAGGTCACAAAAGCGAATTTCACAGGCCGTTAAACGTTCCCGTCAAATTGCCTTGCTCTCTTTTGTTGAAGGTGTCTACATGCCTGGGGACAAGAATGATCGTAATGAACGCGGTGAACGCGGTGAACGCGGTGAGCGTAGAGAACGTAGAGGCCCCTCTACCCAAAGGAGTGCATCATGAAAGTGATTTTAATTGAATCCACCAATAACGTGGGCATGGTGGGAGACGTGGTGAATGTCAAAGCCGGTTTTGCCCGAAACTATCTCTTGCCTCAAAAAAAGGCAGTCGTTGCCGATGAGTTCAATCTCAAAGTATTTGCGCACCAAAAACGCATGCTTGAGAAAAAAATTCTTAAAGCCAGAGATGCAGCCAAAACTGTAAAAGAGAAAATCGATGGGCAAGAGGTCACCTTGATTCGAAAAACAGCAAAAGCCAATAAACTTTTTGGGTCAGTGACCAGCTTGGATATTCAAAAAGCCGTTGAAGAGCAGTTGGACATGCAAATCAATCGCAAGGGCATTGTATTGGCCGACCCGATTAAGCAAACTGGAACGTTCCCTATAACCATTAAGCTTGATGGTGGGGTTCAAGCCTCCTTGTCAGTGATTGTAGAACAAGATCTTACAGCTCCGGCTGTAGAAGTTCCAGATCTTCCGAGACTCCCAGATCTCCCGGAGGAAGAAAAAGCACCAGTGGCAGCTGATCCTGAATCTGAAACACAAACACAACCAGCCCAAGACACAAACGCATAATGTGTTTGTCTGCATAAGTTGCGGGTTTAAATAGTTATATGTCAAAGCTTCCCCCCCAGAATATAGAAGCTGAAAAGTCAGTTCTTGGGGGTATGCTCTTGGACAACAAATCTGCATTTGAAGTATCAGAGATACTTAAAGACAAAGACTTTTATGCCAAGCCCCACCGGCTTATATTCGAGTCGATTTTAAATTTAGTAGGACGGGATGAACCTGCGGATTTAATCACGCTTACCAATGAAATGAAAGGCGCAGGCCTGCTTGATAAGATTGGGGGTGTTTCGTATCTTGCCCAAATCGTAGATGCAGTTCCAACATCAGCTAACATCAAATACTACGCCAAGATTGTCCAAGAAAAAGCTACCCTGCGAGAAATTATTCATGCAGCCACACAAATTGCCTCTAGTGGTTATGATGAAAACAATGACATCAGTACGTATTTAGATGATGCTGAAAAAACCATTTTTCGCGTTTCAGAAGCCCGGTACGGTGGGTCTTTAGCCCCAATTAAAGATGTGGTCAGAGATTCTTTTGCTCAGATTGAAAAGAATTATGAACGCAAGGAACTGATTACGGGGCTTGAAACAGGTTTTAAAGATTTAGATAAAATCACCTCCGGCCTTCAGGCCTCAGATCTTGTTATCATTGCGGGTCGTCCAGCGATGGGCAAGACATCATTTGGTTTAAATATTGCTGAACATATCGCACTTCAAGGGCGAGAGGTGGTTGCGCTTTTCTCTCTGGAAATGGCGCGTGAACAATTGGTCACGCGGCTGATTTGTTCGGATGCCCGCGTGGATTCCTCCCGCGTCCGTTCGGGTTTTATTGATGAAGACGAGTGGATGCGCTTGACGGACTCTGCCGATAGACTTTCCAGCGCACCTATTTTTATTGATGATACCCCTCAGTTGGATATTTTTGAAGTGCGGGCCAAATGCCGCCGTTTAAAAATAACGCAAGGTCTCGGGTTGGTGGTGATAGATTATTTGCAGTTGATGAGTGGCAAAGCCGACTCTCGAGAGCAAGAGATTTCAAAAATTTCCAGATCCCTCAAAGCCATGGCCAAAGAGCTCAATGTGCCTGTGATCGCGCTCTCCCAGCTTAATCGTGGCGTGGAATCGCGCCAAGACAAGCGCCCCATTTTAGCAGATCTTCGAGAGTCAGGCGCCATTGAACAAGACGCAGATATTGTAGGGTTTATTTACCGTGATGAGGTTTATAACAAAGACACGATGGAAGTAGGCATTGCGGAATTTAATATTGTTAAACATCGTAATGGCCCCATCGGAATGGTACGTCTTTCATTCCAAGGCAAATATACACGTTTTGACAACCTGGCCATGGACTATCAAGACGAGCCTGGCGACTTCACACCTCCAGATACCAAGCCCATACTACGTTCAATCTAAAAATTACCCGACAGACAGCGACCAAGCTGGCTATAAATAGCTCAACTAAACTTTTTAGGAATATGAAAAGCCCTCATCTGCCTATTTTTAACACACCATCGGCCTACAAGTCACTTTGTCTATTGATTCATCAATTCTTAAAAGATATAAGATATATATTATGAGATATTTGGTTGTATGTATGTTTTTTCATTTGGTCGCATTTTCATCTTTTGCAGAACAAGAATCTTACTTTACTAACAATGGACATATGATTTGGTCTGAGGACAAAATAGTAGATTTAATGGGCTCGCTTCTATCACCGATGTATATAAATCAGTCCATAATAGGCAATTTTAAGATTACAACAGACTCATCCTTTCAGGGAGTTGTAGAGCCTTGCTACCCAAAGCAGACAACCAACCCAAATGTAGTTGATTATGATGGAGTGGAAGAGGAATGCCCTTCGGAGTTAAGTTTTGAGGGTTCAAATGATAATTATTATTTTGATCCACAGATTACTTTAGGTGTTGGTTTGCCTGCTAAACTCAATGGCATGTGCAAAAATGTAGACATTGTATACGTAGACCAAGGAATCTGTTTGGGGATAGATGACGTCAAGCTGTTTTCAGATACAGCTGCCTTCTGCGCAAAAGAAAACCGGACTATTGTCAATAAACTTGAAATTGTTTGCCACAAAAAACAAGGAGGTCCAGAACTGCTCCTCGGAATAAACGGGGGAGTCATTCAAGACGCCACAACAGGTCAAGTGGGCAATACGTCCGCCATGGTTGAAGATCTCTACACGCAGGTCATTCATAAAATGAAAACAATGAAGCATGTCATGAATTTAAATGATGATCGCTCACCAATGACAAATGTTCTAACTGTGACCAGCGGCGGTGAGCGACAGGCTTTTGAAATGCCTGGAGGGGCACCTCAACCTAATAAGATTGCACCCATAAACCATGCCCTGGCTGTTGTTGCGTCTCCTGCCCTCAACTTAGGGGGTCAAGATAAAGACGGACTTTCTAATTTCGTTGGAGATAAGCCTTCCGAGCTTGAGGGCAATACGTCTCCAAAACCAGGTGAGCCAGGATATGTTCAGCTCTATCAATCCAAAGGCGTCCCTATACATACGGCAAGTTCCATAGACGTCGGAAAAATAATTTCGAATATTCTTGCTGGCATTTTTGAAAATCCAACTCCTGCAGACAAGACAATTGCTGGAAACAATAATGTGGATAACTAAGGATTTATAGGTTTATTATTGTATGGGTCTCATTTTTCAATGATAAAGACTATGGCCTGATGACACTTCAAATACCTCACGGTAGAGTTTCTTGTTTTGAATCACCACAGGGCTTAGTCCAAAATTTTTTTAAAGTACTGATGTACTAAGTCAATGAACTTTTTTGTGTCTCGTTCTTTGAAGGCTTGGTCACGAAAAGCAGCGCTATTGGATAGGCCTGTCGTATACCAGACAATATGTTTTCTAAATGTTCTGTAGCACCTGTCATCGCCCCCGTAATAGCTCAAGTGATCATCAAGATGCTCCAACATGGTTTCATAAATGTCTTTTGTCGTAGGGACATGTCCACTAAAAATCCAAGGGTTGCCCAGGGCGCCCCTGGCAATCATGACACCATCTAGATTGTGCGAGGCAAGCTTCTCTTCGATGTGTCCGTGCTGGGTAATATCCCCATTGCCAATGACGGGAATGCTCAGGTGTTTTTTAAGATCGCTGGTCAATGCCCAATTGGCTTTGCCTTTGTACTTTTGTGCGCGTGTGCGGGCGTGCACGGCAATAAGCTGCGCGCCAGCATCTTCCATTCTTTTACCAACATCAATGTAGTTTTTGGCATCTTCAGTCCAGCCAATCCTGATTTTAACAGTGGCAGGTAATTTTGATACTTTTTGAATCTCTTCAACAATACGGGCAGCTAAATCAGGCTCTTGGAGCAGAGCAGAGCCACCGCCATTTTTCACCACATTTTTGGCCGGGCAGCCCATATTCAGATCGATATAATCAGCACCCTTTTCTTTGGCAATCAGGGCCGCCTTGCCTACCATCTCTGGGTCGTTGCCACAGAGTTGGAATCCAATAGGGTGTTCGTCGCGATTGATGTCACTGGTTTCAAGCACGCGTTGCTTGTCAGCGCCAAATAAGAGTGCCTGCGCATGGATCATCTGCGTACAAATCACGTCACAACCATGTTTGCGGATTAGTTTGCGAAATGGAACATCTGTGATGCCCTCCATAGGGCCAATAAAAAGAGCGCGTTTAAACGCATGGTTGCCGATCTGTATGGCTTGAGGTTTCATAGTTGGATAGTCCATATCCAATTGGAGCCTAAACTTCAAGCGGGCTGCGCAAAATGCTATAGCAGACAACTTGCTTGGGGCTTTGCGCTTTTAAAGCGGCCACGCCAGATCTGAGTGTGGCGCCTGTGGTGCACACATCATCAATGAGCAAAATTTTTTTTTGGGATACCTCAGGGGAGGCCTCAAATGCGCCTTGTACATTGGCACGGCGGGCGGCTTTGCCAATGATTTTACTTTGCCTGGGCGTATTTCGGATGCGCAGCAATGCTTTGTCAAGAATGGGGACTTGAAGTGCTTCAGACATAACATGGGCAAAGTGCAAGAGCATATTCCCTCCCCGCACCACGCTGCGAAAGGTGTGCGAGGGAACCAAGACAATGCCATCTGGATCAAAACGCTTCACTGCTCCTAAGCTGAGCATGATGGCATGATAGAGTATCTCGTAGGATGAAAGGTTCTGTTTAAACTTTGCCAAAATCAAATGTTTCCGCCAAAACGATGTATAGTCCTGCGCGCTCAACAAGAGTGTTCCGCGCTTAAAGCGCGCGGGTGGGTTAGGGTGATAGACATGGCTCCAGCATGCGCAGCACAGGCACGCAAACTGCCATTGCTCCGCATTGCTTTGACATAGCTCACACTTTGAAGGCCATAGCCAGCGATCAAAGGCCTGTATATCTTTTTGGGCAATCTGCCAGGTATCCCAAAAAACGTATTTTTTTAGCTGCCTCACAGAGCATTGGTTTTCATAATTCATGCCAACATGATAAAAGGTAGACATGAATCGGACTTTTGCATTGAAAATAAAACTTCTTCCTCTGTTTGCCATGATTTTATTGATGGATATTTTGTCTAAAAACTACTTTTCAGACAATTATCAATTGGGGGAGTCGCACCCAATTATTGATGGTTTTTTTAACTTCACGCTGGTGCACAATCGAGGTGCTGCTTTTGGAATGGGTTCACAGTGGTCAAAGCCGTTTTTTCTGATGACAACATTTATTGCTTTGGGTGTCGTCTTGTATCTTCTGTATAAAAACAAACGCGAGGAGTTTTTAGCACGGGTTGGCTTGGTGATGATTGTGGCAGGCGCGCTGGGCAATGTGATAGACCGCATTCGCTTGGGCTATGTCGTAGATTTCTTGGATGTGTATGTGCAAAGTTATCACTGGCCCGTATTTAATGTTGCAGACTCAGCCATTTCTGTTGGCGCATTATTGTTTATTTTAGATCCGTGGTTTCAGAAAATAAGCGCCAAGCGCCTCGCAACTAAATAATACCTAACGCTTCTATAATGTACTCTAGACGCGCAATGTGACGTTGGATCATGCGCGTGTTGTTTTGGGCTTGAGCCTTTCGTGCATGGACAAGCGCACTTGACAGGTCTTGGTTTCTCTCATGTGCAATGGCCAAGGTGAGCTGGTAGTTATAGGTGTCTTGTGGTGATTGTTGTTTGGGGGGGTGTGCCAATAAATCTTTAAGTTTTGCCTCTGGTGCCATGGGTATGATTGCAGGAATGTACTGCCAGTTTGGATTGCATTTTTTTGCAAAGGCCTTCCATTGATCTATGCAGGCTTTATGTTGGCAAGCATCTATCTTGATCTCTGCATGCGCCAGCTCATGGGGGCAGGTGGCCTCAAAGATAGCTTTTTGATCCAGGCGTTTGGCCATGGCTTGATAGGCCTGATCAACCAAGGACACTTTATCAAGGTGGGCGCGCCATTGTACCTGGATGTCATCAAGCCCTTTGCCAAATGACCTTTTGGGAGAGGTACCGGCGTAGTATTTTTTGTAGGCATCCAGGCCATAGGTTTCAATCAAATACTGGGTCCAGGCGCCGGCCAAGAGGTAGGCATGACTTGAAGGGCTTTGGTAGAACGCCTTCATGCCGTTGAGCATATCGATACTGGTTTTTTTATTTTGCGACTCTCTGAACGTGATGATCGCCTTTGCCCATTGGTTCAGATCAAAGGCGCCCCGATGTTCTTGGATATACATTGCCAAGCCCTCAGTCAAAAGAGGGTTAATGGGCATGGAGAGTATGTTTTTTTTCATGGAGCTGGCCAGAACATGCGTGAGTTCGTGTACCAAAAGTGTACTCCAGGTTGAAAAGCCCAAGATATGCATTGTTTTTTGGCGGGGGTTGCCAATCATGGTGTAATGGGTTCCGGTCCATATTTTTTTCTTTTGCGGGTCTTGATAGAGATACATATTTATTTTTTGATCAGGCAGGGGAAGGTCAAGTTTTTGTGTGATACGCGTGACATAATAGTCAATAGATGCACGCTCAGATGGTGAAAGGGCTTTGTCTTGGGAATAAATATGTACAAAGTCGGTTTGCTGATGATGCTTCATGCGGTGTTGCAGTGTTATGTGGGTGTTGAGCCAAAGCATCTGCGGTCGTGCAAACAATGACAATAATAAAACAGGGAGTAGGAGCAGGTATTTAGGCCACCTTACTGCAAGCAATACAAACACCCCAAGGGCGACACTCATCACCCTCGCGTTAATAACCCCTTGCGTGATAGGGATCCATGTATCATACAAGGGCCCTGGAAAATAACCTACCGTTGGATGCAAGAAAGACATGGTAGGCTGATTTAAAAGTTCCACCACATTAAATAGTCCAAAAAAAACAACGACACCCACGATGCCCAACATGGCATACCACTTGGATTGGAACCAGTGCTGGAAGGCAAAGGCCAGGGCCCCTAATAGAAAAAGGCTGGGCAACTCTAAGACTCCGTACCATGTGATGCCAAAAGCAAGGTGGCATACAGGCAATCCCCAAATAGATACTAACAGCTGCCATCCAAAGTGGGACGCTATCAATACCCCATAGAAGAGCAAGGTAGTCATAGGGTTTAACTTTGGATGAAGCCACCCCTTCCAAAGCGCGAAGATAACAATGAGGGCAAGGAGCTGCGTCCAAATAAAGTGATCTTCAAAGGAGAGGGGGGCAAAGCCCAAAACAAACTGCATACCAAAGGCATAGAAGGCTGTGATGAGCACAGCAAAAAATAATTTATTCCATGTGAACATGTGTGTGCGCATCGCCTTTGACGTTGATTTCATTAAAACTGCGCTGACCCTCATGGATCATAAGCACAAGGTAGGTGCCCGGCTCCATAGGATGGTTGTCAACAGGCAAGATGCCAATGCTTTTGCCGTTGATAAAAATATGTCCACCGGAGGGGCCCTTAAAAAAAACTCTACCAAAAGCTTTCTTATCTTTTGTTTTTTTCCTGATTTTTCTAACGGGCATCTTATTTTGGCTTTTGGCAGGGGTAATAATTGAATCATCAGCCAAAGCTTTTTGTGGATCGGGATTAGGCTGACCTGATGTAGGGTCGGTGGATGTGGCACTTTCAATGGTTTCCGCAATGGTGTCAGGAGAGGGTGTTGTGACTGCGGGTTGGACGGTTGAATATGTTTGATGCTTTGACCTAAGCGTGGGTTTAACATTGAGCCATATCAAGGTGCCCATCACCAAAGTCAATGGCAGAGCCCATAAGAGGGTTTTATATTTAGGAGAGGGCGTGGATGAAAGAGCGCTTTGAATCAACGAAGGTCCACCTACCTCAGTTGCTTGAGTGGTTTGTGGGCCAAAAGCTTTGGTTTGTTCTAGTTCTTGCTCTGATCGCTGGTGCGCTGGAAAGGCCTTGTCCATCAATGAGCTTAGTTTTTCATGTCCAAAGCTGAGCCAGGTTGGGTCTTGTAAGGACTGTAAATCTTCCAAAAATTCTTTAGCATTCTTAAACCGATCTCCTGGCTCGCTTTGTAGGGCCATGGTCACAGCGGCCTTTAGGTCTATAGGCAGGTCAGGTCGGAGATCTTCTAAGGGCACATACGTCCCTTTGATGATGCTTTGGAAAAGTTCAAACTCACCTTCAGCATTAAACGGCATTTGAAATGTTAATAATTCATACAGGGTGACACCCAGAGCGAAGAGATCCGTTTGTGGGCTCAGCGGTTCGTGCATGATTTGTTCCGGAGATAGGTATCGGTATTTCCCTTTGAGGACGTCTGAATGTGTTTTGTCTTTTTTGAGCTTGGTTTGCGCTATCCCAAAATCAGATAGTTTTACCTGTCCATCGTAAGACATTAAAATATTGTGCGGGCTGATATCTCTATGGATGATGTTCAAAGATCCTTGGTCGTCTGAACGTTGGTGCGCATAATCTAGGGCCATCAAAATATGTGCACAAATATACACGCAGGCCTGCCATGGCAGATCAATGTTGTTTTGTTTGCAGGCCTGGATCAGTTGTTTGGTATTTTGTCCCTCGATGTATTCCATAGAGATGAGATACTCGTCTTGGTCTTGGAAAAAATCAAAGAGCTGAACAATATTGGGGTGGTCCAGTTTGGATTGAACCTTGGCTTCGGTTGAAAGCATGTCAATGAATCTGGGATGGTCTGTGTAAAATGGGAGAATTTTTTTTAGGGCGACAACTTTTTCAAAACCATCAGGCCCTTTTTTGATGGCTTTAAAAACTTGGGCCATACCACCTTTGCCAATTTTGGAGATGATGGTGTAGGGGCCCATGGAATCTGTGGGTAAGTTATTGGAGTGGCATCTGCAGATGCGGCATGAGGTAGGCCTCTACCTGATCCATTGCAATGCGTTCTTGTTGCATCGAGTCTCGATGTCGGATGGTTACAGTTTGGTTCTCCTTGGTTTCATAATCTAGCGTCACACAAAATGGGGTTCCGACTTCATCTTGTCTTCGGTAGCGTTTGCCAATGGATGCAGTTGTGTCCATTTGAACACGGAATTTTTTCTGAAGGGCTTGAGTCAGATTGGCAGCCATGTCGGCCAAGCCATCTTTACGAACCAAGGGCAGAACCGCAGTTTGGATTGGAGCAATAAACGGTGCAAACCTTAAAACAGTACGCGCCTCTTCCTGGGCGTAAGCATCACAAAGAATACAAAGCATCGCCCGGTCACACCCAGCTGACGTTTCAATAATATAGGGAATAAATTTTTCCTTGGTCGCCTCATCAAAGTATTGCAGGTTCTTGCCACTATGGGTTTGGTGACGGGTCAAATCAAAATCGGTTCGATTGTGAATGCCCTCAAGCTCACTCCAACCAAAGGGAAAGTTGTATTCGATATCAAAGGCTGCCTTGGCATAGTGAGCAAGCTCATTGCCTTTGTGCTCATGAAACCGTAGGCGGTCGCTTTGAATATTAAGCTTTTCATACCAAGTCTGTCTAAAGTCTTTCCACCGTGATATTTCTTTTTCATCATCACCAGGTTTGACAAAGTATTGCATTTCCATTTGTTCAAACTCTCGTGTGCGGAAGGTGAAGTTGCCTGGTGTGATTTCGTTGCGAAAGGCTTTTCCAATTTGGGCAATGCCAAAAGGAAGCTTGGAACGCGAAGTAGTCAGGACATTTTGATAATTGACATAGATGCCTTGGGCTGTTTCAGGCCGCAAGAAAACCGTATTGGCTTGATCTTCAAGAGGGCCCATAAACGTTTTAAACATGAGGTTAAAGTTTCGTGCATCTGTAAGTGTGGGCTCTTTGCACTTTGGACAGGCTGTCGTGTCGGGGGGCAAGTGATCAGCTCGAAAACGACTCTTGCATGACTTGCAATCAATCATAGGATCTGTGAAATTATCAAGGTGGCCAGAGGCCTTCCAAATTTTTGGGGCCATCAAAATAGCACTATCTAAACCGAATATGTCTGTGTGGGCTTGTGTCATGGACTTCCACCAATAGTCTTTGACACTCCGTTTAAGCTCGCTGCCCAAAGGGCCATAATCATAGCTACTATTTAGGCCACCATAGATCTCGCTCGAAGGAAAAATAAAGCCGCGTCGTTTGCACAGAGAAACAATCTCTTCCATTTTTGGTTGCGCATCAGGCATGGGTTGCTCCAGTCTTTATACAGTTAAAAGTTTGAGGTCAATGGCACATGGGTTGTCATCATTACTTATTCCAGACAACCTTCCAGCCCTTGTCGATAGCCGCCTGCTGGGTCAGCGTAAAGAGGTCAGCTTGCGGAATGCCAAACTGCTTGGCACCAGTTAGTGACAGTGAAAGAATGTATTCGTTTTGATCCAGGGCAATGCTCTTATGTGTGATTTTACCCTGTTCTAAAATGTCATGGGCATGCTTGGAGGCTTTTTCTCCGAGTAAAATAGGATCAGGAGCCACCGTGATGAGCGCGCCCAATTGAGAATGTGAACTGTCAGAGGAAAGCGAGGGTATATTGTGTTTTTTTAGAAAATCAAAAACAGATTTTGCCACATGACTTTGCCCAGTGGTGTTGTCTGAAAGATAATAATAAGCATCTATTTTGCCTTGAAATCCTCTGATATTGGACATGGCTTCTGTGTCGCTGGTAACCTTGATGGACAAAACTTTCAAGCCTTGAGCCGTGGCTTCTTTGGCAAACGTTTCAAACGTTTCTTTTGCATAAATGGCATCATAGATTGTGCCAATGGTTTTAATTTTGGGGAAAAGCAGTTTGAGCATAGATATTTTTTGAGCGTCTGAGATCGCATGGCTGATGCTGATCACATTGCTTTTGCTTTGCAGGCCTGCGTTAGGAAAGCTTGAAATTAAAAACGGTACAGTTGGAAAATCAGAAACAGATGAAAAAATAGGTAGCTCACCAATGGTCAGGACAAGGTCCGGGTTGATGTCTTTTACTTTTTGAGAGAGGATGCGGCTATTATCCCCACGGTATTCAAAAGCGGTGATTTTCTCAGGCGTAGAGGATGAAAACCCAGCAAAAAACTGTTTGGCAAATTGGGTTTCGTCACTTTTAATGGTTAAAATGATATGCGCTTTTTTTTTGTCTAAAGCATTTGAAGCACTTGGTTGAGAAACAGGGGCTGGGTTCACATAAACCATGAAGCCGAGTAAGAGTAGAGAACATATTAGGGTCTTTTGCATCAGGCGCATCTTAGGTGAATTGGGGGCTATTTGCAACAACGGAAACCGATATCGGCAGAAACAGTTTGAGGCGTTTGCTCACGCATTGATGAGCAACGAGAAGCGTATTGATCGGTTTTGAAAGATCCACCCTTGACGACAAAAGCTTGAGGGTTGAGCAGCCCCTGGGAGGCAGTCCACTCGGCAACACCACCGCTCAGGTCAAAAATCCCCTCAGGGCTGACGCATTTTGAAAAGCCTCCGGCGACAGGCAGTTTATAATTTTTGGTACCTTCAATATTGCGTTCAAAGACATTGCAGAGCTTTTTGGCAAAGGTTGCTCCATAAGGATACTGCGTATTGGTTCGGAGCGAATTGGGGCCTTTGCATGCCCGCTCCCATTGATCTTCTAAGCAGAGTTTTTTGTTTTTTGCTTTGCATAGCGTCTGCGCTTGTTCATAGCTCTGACCAGTCAGGGGCGTCCTGCCCTTGAGATTTGGGTATTCAAAGCGATCGATGCAAAATGTATCAAACTTTTTTTGGCGCATTGGCCGCTCTAGGAGTTCTTGCCGCGACTGATCTGAAGGGTCAGACCCTTGGTAAAAGAGACCTGCTTTGATGCGTACCATGTCGCTCGGGCAGGAAAGTGCAGCTGCTTTTTTGGACTCAGATGGCTTTGGTCTTGCTTTTGGGGCAGCCGGCGCTGTGATCATTTTGATTTCATTCTCAACAAATTGAATTTGGCGTTCGATATCAATAAGCTCAGCCTCGAGTTCAGTCTTGCTTTTTGACAGCGTAGACGCATTGGGCTCAATAGCACTATCTGTTGTATCTTCGAGAGTTTGATTTTGTGAAAAGTCAGGTGTGTCTGTAGATTCATTGGGTGTCGAAATGATGTTTTTGGGCGCGGACATCAGCCCCCATGCTGCCCAGCCTGCTAACATGACCATACACAAGATGGCCAAGACCCTGCCAGGGTGTCTGGAGAGCCAGGCTGAAAACACAAAAGGACGTTCGGTACGTTCTTTTCTCTCGCTAGGGTCATTGGGATGAAAGGATTGGTCTTTAAATGTAAATGGACCAGAACCCTCTGCAGGCTCTGCGATGATTTCAGGAATATTTTCCTGAGCTTGTTTCTCCTGCGCAGTGACTGGGAAAAGATCAGTGGTGACCGTTCCCAGCTCTTTCATAAGCTGATCATCCTGGTAGTTTGAAATAAAACCAGTTAAGGTTTTAACTATTTCAGAACAATGTGCAGGACGTTGGCTGGGGTCTTTTGAGAGCATCGCGGTGACAAGCTGGTCAACTTGTGAAGGAATGTCGGGCAAGACTTTATTCAAACGTGGGATCTTTGCTTTGGTGGCTTGCTTGTACCTCTCCACACTGTCGGTCGAGCCATAGACTTTTTTGCCAGTTAAGAGTTCAAAAAAGATAATCCCTAAAGAAAAAATATCAGACCGGTGATCAATGCCTCGGCCCAGAGCTTGTTCGGGAGACATATAACTGTACTTGCCTTGAATTTTGCCCGGTTGGGTTTGGGTTAATTTGATGGCAGCCTTGGCGATGCCAAAGTCAGTGATTTTAATTTCACCTCTGCGCGAGATCAAAATGTTTTGTGGGCTGACATCTCTATGAACCAGCTGAAGTTTGTTTTCTTCGCCCTCGATATTAACATGGTGGGCATAGTCCAGAGCCGATGCAATTTTGGAAACCATAAAATATACCAAGGGTCGCGAGAGGACGCGCTCTTGTTTGAGGGATCTAAAAAATAAGTTTTTGAGATTGGTGCCTTCAACCAATTCCATAGCAATATAGTACTGTTGGTCAACCTGACCAAAGTCGAAAACAGGCACAATGTTTGGATGATGAAGGTGGGAAGAAATTCTTGCTTCATCCACAAACATCTGGACAAACTCTTCATCATAAGAGAATTCAGGTAAGATTTTTTTGATGGCCAGTTTTTTTTCAAAGCCTTTGGGGCCAATGAGTTTTGCGCGAAAAACTTCCGCCATACCACCTACAGCGAGGCGGTTGAGTAGGAAGTATTTACCAAATCTGATGGGATAGTCGGGCTTCATAAGCTACAGTAGATCCTGGTTATAAAGAGATTATGTGAGGATTTCAACAGCGAATCCATAAAAAATAAAAAAAGGAATATAGCATGGATATGTCACAAATCGCTACGGTTATTTTGGCTGCAGGTAAGGGAACGCGAATGAAGTCTGGTCTGCCTAAGGTTTTGATGCCTGTGATGGGGCGCCCTATGCTTGATTATGTGTTGGCGCGTGCCTTAGACCTGAGGCCTAAGAAAATTATTGTCGTTGTGGGGTACCAGGCGAACCAGGTTATCCGAGCTTTTGAGGGTCTTGAAGGGGTTGATTGGGTACTGCAGCCTGAGCAACGCGGAACGGGCCACGCCATACAAGTGGCTAAAGATGCTTTGAATGGATTTCAGGGAGATGTCTTGGTTTTATATGGAGATGTGCCCCTGATCAGCCTTGATACACTTGGCAAATTGACCGGTGATCACCAAAAATATGGATCAACCATTACCTTGCTTTCAGCTGAGCTCGATGATCCTGATGGTTATGGGCGCATTGTGAAAAACTCTTCCGGTCAGGTGATATGTATCAGGGAGCAAAAAGATGCTTCTGAGGCTGAGAAAAAAATTAAACGGATCAATACAGGCATAGGTGTTTTTAAGGCCCCTTTTTTGATGAAGGCCATTTTTGACCTGAAAACGACCAACGAGCAAAATGAGTATTATTTGACGGATGTGATTGGGATGGCTGTGGACCAAGGCCTGGATGTAAGAGATATGCTGGTTGAAGATTCAGGAGAAGTCATGGGTGCGAATGATCCAGAGGGCTTAAAAAGGTTGGAACAAAGTCTCAAAAGCCGATAAGTACGTGGAACTATGTGCGGTATTGTAGGATATATTGGGCCCAAAGAAGTCACCCCCATTTTAATGGGTGGGTTAAAAAGCCTTGAATACAGAGGGTATGATTCGGCTGGGCTTGCCGTGCTTGATGGGGGCGAGATCAAGACACTTCGAAGCGAAGGCAAACTCAAATGTCTTGAAAACAAGCTTCAATCACACACTTTAACAGGCAGTCTTGGGATTGGTCATACCCGCTGGGCAACCCATGGTAAGCCAGTTGAAAAAAATGCGCATCCTCATCAAGGCAGCCATATTGCACTGGTTCACAACGGCATCATTGAAAACTATGAAGAGCTGAAAAAAACCTTACAAGACCAGGGCGTATCTTTTGCTTCTGATACTGATACTGAAGTCATTCCTTGGTTGATCGAAGCCTATCTTGAGAAAGAGGGCAACATTGCGCAAGCCTTGTACAAAGCTATCCCTAAACTCAAGGGCGCATTTGCAATGGCCTTGTTTTCTAAGCAAGATCCGGAGACCATTTATGTTGCTAAAAATGCAAGCCCTTTGATCATTGGCGTGGGGGAAAACGCAACTTTTTTAGCCTCTGATATTCCTGCGCTTCTTGAACATACACGTGATGTGATCATCTTAGAAGATGGTCAGGTTGCAAAGCTCCAGGCTGGACACGTAGAAGTGACAGATTTTTTTCAGTCTAAACTAGACGTCACCACCAAAAGAATAAGCTGGACCAAAGAAGCGGCACAAAAAAATGGATATGATCATTTTATGCTCAAAGAAATCCATGAACAGCCTGCGCGTATTGCTGACTGCTTAAGAGGAAGGCTCAATGAAGTTGATTATAGAATCAATTTTGAAGACATATCTAACAAACAGTGTTTTCAAGATATAAAGCACATTTCTATTATTGGATGTGGCACAAGTTACCATGCAGGGTTGGTAGGAGGTTACTGGCTTGAAAAATTTGCTCAATTACCTGTGAGTGTTGAGGTTGCTTCGGAATACCGTTACCGCACACCGTTTTTGCACCCCAACACATTGACTGTAGCCATTACACAATCAGGTGAGACAGCAGATACTGTGGCCGCATGTCAGTTAGCCAAAAAACTTGGCGCTAAAACACTTTCGATTTGCAACGTGGTTGATGGCACGATTGCTCGACTAACAGACCATGTGCTCTATACCCATGCTGGTCCTGAAATCAGTGTGGCATCGACCAAAGCATTTACAACTCAGCTAACCGCTTTTTTAATGTTAACGCTTTTGATGGCACGGCAGAGAAAAACAATAGAAGTTGCAAGGCTTGAAGCTCTTGGGCATGAACTTTTGGAGCTGCCTAGGTTGGTAGAAGAGACCATTGCGATGAATGCTGATTTGGACCAACACTGTAAGCCGTACACAAAGTTTAAGGATTTTTTATTTTTTGGTCGGGGTGCCAGCTACCCCATTGCTCTTGAAGGCGCACTGAAGCTAAAAGAAATTTCATACATCCATGCCGAGGGTTATCGCGGGGGCGAACTTAAACACGGTCCCATTGCCCTTATTGAAGAAGGCTTGCCAGTCGTTGCCTTGTCACAAAAAAGTATTTTGAATGAAAAAATGAAAAGCAACGTCGAAGAAGTAAGGGCTCGGGGAGCACACATTATCAGCGTCAGTGAGTTAGGGGACAATACTTACGGGCGTATCTCGGATTTGGAAATCAAAATTCCTCAGGTCAGTGAACTTGTTTTACCCTTGATCCAAACCATCCCCTTGCAAATGTTGGCATATGTCATCGCCAAACGCAAAGGTTGCGACATCGACCAACCCCGTAACCTCGCCAAGTCGGTCACGGTGGAGTAAGCTTTTTAACGAAGGCTTGTTTGAAAAACTTTGGTACAATGAAGATGATGAGCAAAAAAAAAGAGTGATCATGGCGCGGAAAACTACTTTTGAAGAAGACGATGGTATGTTCGATATTGATTTTTGGCAAATGCAAGGGGCAGAGGCCATTTTTGCAGCTACGTGGCAAATGGTATTAGATGTCAGTTTGATTAAAGGAATTAAAAAAGATGAACGTGAACACAGACTTCAGAGATCTATTGCGCGGCTTAAACAAAACCCACTCTAAGTATTTGGTGATTGGAGCGTACGCGGTTGTTCACTATACGTTTCCAAGAGATACCAAAGATTTAGATGTGTGGATTTCTACTGATTCAGAAAATATTGAAAATGTCTGGCAAGCATTGGTTGAATTTGGGGCACCGATGGATCAAATCACCGAGATGATTTAAAAGACAAAAAAACAATTTTTCAAATTGGCATTGCCCCAAACCGTATTGATATTCTATGTGGTCCAGGTGAGTTTGATTTTGAGCAAATGTGGGCTCAGCGTGTGGTTGCAAATTTTGGTGATGTTAAAATTTCGATCATAGGCAAGGAAGACTTGATCAAACTCAAGAAATACGCCAATCGATTACAAGACCAAATTGATATTGAAAATTTAGAAAAAGTCTCAATAGCGTCAAAATAAAAAGGCCCCCAAAAGGGGGCCTTTTTATTGTTATGTTATGCGTTGATTAACCGTTTTCCATTTTGTAAACAATGTCTTCGACGTCGTTAAGGCGCCCAACAATCTTTTCGATCTTGCCTTGGATGTTGTTCAAAGCAGTTGCGCTACCTACGGCTGAAGCCACGCGGCTGGCGACAAAACTGTCAAAGTCAGCTTGGTTGGTTTCAGGAGCATTTTGCACTTCTTTAAGGAGGATTTTGGCCTCTGCCTTCGAAAGGTCACCACGATCTACTAGGCGTGTGATGTAACGTTCGGCTTCCACCATCTTTTCTTGAGATGAGTTAACGCCTAAAAGTACATACCGTTGGATAAAATCAAACAATGAACCTTCGCCTTTTTGAATGATGTCTCTGAGCATGGTCAAAGGCAGGATGGATTTGGTGTTTTTTTCTTGATCCACCAAAATTTGGGTCAAGATAATGCTTGTGACATCGCCCTTGGTCTTGTTGTCAATGACTTGAACTTCTTCACCGGCTTTAACCATCTTTGCGATGTCTTCCAGGGTGATGTAGCAAGAGTTCTTGGTATCGTAGAGTTTTCGATTTTGGTATTTCTTGATCAGACGTACGTCAGGTTGTGCTAGCATATATGTCTCCTTATGCTGTTGCTGGGGTGCCTATTGTTTATGAATGGGTGACCCAACGTGTTTAAAAGATATGACCTTGTACGTTTTTGACACGCACTTGTCAATAGATGGCTTTTGCGTGTCATAATCTTTGAGCTTCAACAGGTTTGGTCAAACCGGGGCATTACGGCAGTGATTATGTTTTTTTTGCTTTTGGAGAGATAGGTTTCTATGAATTTAGCTGTTTATATGTATAAGCATAATATGAAAGCCCTAATATTAATAATATTATGTCTCAACTGGACTGCCTTAGCACAAGCGCAAAGTCCTCTGGAAAAAAAAGAAAAACAACTCAATTTTGGTTTCGGGTTAGGCGATAACGGTATTCCTGTTTATTTGGGGGCAGACCTTTGTATAGCAAGCAACATTACTTTGGGCTTGCAAGCAAACTACAGAGCAAAAAATAACCTCGGATCTTTCGGGGTTCTTGGAAACGGCAATTATCATCTTGATCAAGCATTTAACTTGCCCCCAGAGTGGAATGCATACACTGGTCTGAACGTAGGGATTTTTTTTCAAGATACAAATGGCAATCACGGCAATCACGGTAATCACTTTGGCTTTGGCGTACAGCTGGGCGGCCGCTATTTCTTTAACGACCGTTGGGGCCTAAACCTTGAGCTCGGCGGTGGAAATTTTGTAAACGAAGGTAAGTTAGGCCTAACTGTAAAGCTGTAGGCTTTGAAAGCTAGACCCAAGTAAAAACTTTCGCCTATTAAAAATACAGATTGTTGGTGTTGTTTGGAATAGGCCCTTGCCCAAGTTTGGGAGTATGCTCCCCCGCTTTGAAAAAACATAGAGCTAAGTGATAAAATACAATGGTATTGGGGAGGTGGGCGACCTCAACAGTAGAGCGCTCAGGTTTGTATTCTCCCAGGTATTCATTATAGACGTCATTAAGTTTGGGAAATATGGCCGCGCGTTAGTTAATTGTAATACCCTAATCTTAAAACAACCAAACCTTTTTGTATTTCTCTATCAATGCTGTAGTTATTATCTTTAAGATATTCATTCGAAAAATATAAGGTATCTCCTTGTTCCATTTTATTGATTGTAATCAGGTTTGAATCAAGATCGTTCTTAATCATATTAAATTTAAATTCGCTATCGAGTATTTTTGCAATCCATAAAACCTTGTCATAGACATTTTGCCAGTCTGAGTAATCCGTTGTATCGTTTCTTAATCGGAACTCTGCTGAAACACCAAAGTGATAGCATCCCCCTCTTGTAATTAATAAATAATCGCCTCTATCTAAAGGAATTTCAGCGGTCTTAGAATCTTTATCCCAATAGTAGCCATCGAACTCTGCAATGTTTTTTAGAAATTCATCAGTTTGAGTCTGCTGGTCAAAAATGCAATCATCAGGTTGAATTAAATTCTGCCCCTCATCTTCAGTGACATTTCCCTCAAACAATTCAGGAAACAACTTATCAATTCTTTCTGAATCAGGCCCATTGACTTTCCAATCTGCGATTTTAAATCCAATCAGAGAGATTAAAATAATCACAATGAATCCAATTGCTATGTATTTAATTGCCTCTTTCATTTAGTGCAGTGTTTTCTTGGCTTGTCCAGACCATGTCGACCACTTTAATTGAGGTACGAGACGTCTCCAGAATATTTTAGGGGATTTTAACGATGAGATCAATTTCAATCAGTACGGATTTGGGGAGTCGGGCGACTTCAACCGTGGAGCGCGCAGGTTTGTATGCTCCCAGGTATTCATTATAGACTTCATTGAGTTTGGGAAAATCATCCATGTTATCAATAAACACGCTGGCCTTGACGACATCTTTAAAGTCGCATCCCGCTTGGGTGAGCACAGCTTTAAGGTTGGCAAAGACTTGATGGGCTTGCGCGGTCACATTACTTCCCACAATCTCCATGGTTTGTGGATCCAGTGGAATTTGACCTGAGGTGAATAGAAGGTCTCCAACAGCAATGGCTTGAGAATAAGGCCCAATGGCTTTGGGGGCTAAGTCAGTATGTATGATTTTTTTCATGATAGTCTCCTGCTTCAAAACTTTAGGGATATACCAACCCTAATTAAATTTGGATTACGGTATATGTCTCTGAACCATCAGTCAATGGTGAGTTCTTGGTGTTGAGATTTATCCCAGCAAAGCACTTTGGCACACGGGACATTTTTTTAAAATAAGAAAAACAATCAAAAGCGCAAAGGCGCTTTTGTCTTTTTTTCCAGGCAGCCCGAAGTTAAATACAAAATGATTGATTAGATTGGGATTACGAGGGTGATTTTTTAAACGATCTGTATATTTTAATGTGCGGTGGATTAAGCTTATACCAATCCCAATAATAAATGCCCCTTTTAATCAGGTTAAAGTCCTTTAAATACAGGGAAAATGCCAAAAGATTTCCGTAATTATTTATTGGGATTGGTATTAATACCATTAACAGAAAATAATTACGGTTTTTTAGCGCGCGGCATAAAACTATGATTTGGTGGCATGATTGCTTCCCTTAAAGGAAACTCAAGCGCAGTTGGTGTGTCGCCATGACACACCAGCGAGCCATTTCCTGGAGGGAAATAATCATGCTTAAATTTCCGTAATTATTTAATGGGGTTGGTGTAAGTATAGTCCCGAAAGGAAACCCAAGCGCAGTCTGTTTGACCGGATGGTCAAACAACGAGCCATTTCCTTGGAGGACTATAATTAAGCAAAATACTTACAAAGTAAATTAAGACAGGTAAAAATCAATCGCTCTGATAAACACCAATGAAATCTAGATTTCTGTATTTCTCGGCCACATCCATGCCGTATCCCACAACAAAGTGGTTCTCGATGGTAAATCCCTTGTAATCAATGTTGATCTCTTTGACTTTGTTGGCAGGTTTGTGAAGCAACGTGCATACTTTGATTGATGCAGGTTCGCGTGGTTTGAGAAGGTCTAGGAGAAAGTCTAACGTAATGCCTGTATCAATGATGTCTTCGATCAAAAGGATGTGTTTGCCTTTGATGGGCTCGGATAAATCTTTGTTGATTTTGACATCACCTGAAGATTCAAGGGCAGAGCCGTAAGAAGACACACGTATAAAGTCTATGGTTAGGGGCAGCTGGATGTTGCGAATAAGGTCCGAGAAGAAAATAATCGAGCCCTTTAGGATGCACACACATGTCGGCGGTTGGCCTTGGTAGTCCTGAGTTATTTGTTCCCCAAGTTCTACGATCCTTTTTTGAAGGACTTCCCTCGAGATCAATGAAGTAATATTGCTGGGGGCTATTTTCATATTTGCATCCATTGTGTAAGTAGGTTTTTAAGTTTTGAAATAGACTGATCTGTAGCTTGTAAAACCTCTTGGTGGGTAACTTGCGTGCCCACTTGATTTTTTTCAGGGTAGACATTGGTGACCACCGATAGACCCAGTACCTGCATACCCAGCTGATGTGCAACCAGAGCTTCCGGCACACTCGACATGCCCACCAGATCAATGCCCAAGCATCGCAGCATATTGATCTCCGCAGGCGTCTCAAAATTTGGGCCAGGCAAGAAACAATACACGCCTTGCTTAAGTTCCATGCCCAGAGTTTCTGCTTTCTGGATCAAGGACTCCCGTAAGCCTTGATGGTAAAGGGTGCTGGTATCAAAGAAAGGGTTGTCCTTGCCTTCAACATGAATGCCTCTTAAAGGGTTAAGTCCGGTTAAGTTGATATGATCTTGGATCAATGTCATCTGCCCTATGTGGTACTTTGGATTGACCCCCCCAGCGGCGTTGGTGAAAATATATTCTTTGCAACCCAGTTCATGAGCAATCCATGCAGGCAGGGCAACCATTTCAATAGGGTGGCCTTGATAGTAATGCAAACGGCCGGTGAATATCATAAGATTTTGGTCCCCTAGCTTACCAAAGATAAGTTCCTGCCCGTGTCCCTGAAGGTTATCAAGCGGCATGTGCGCAATGTCTTTGAATGCAATAGACTTCGGATCTTTTAACAGCGTCGCAAGTGATTTAAAACCTGAGCCCAGGACCAGCGCCTTGTCAATCTGGACAGGTCCAATGGCAGCGGTAATGGAGTTGGCGGCTTCTCGTGCGATCTGGGGTACGGTCATAATAGTCATAAGAAAAGATGATTTACCTGATCAAGCTTGAGGATGCAAAAAGCAAGAGCGCTTTGGATCATGGTGCGCCTTGGATGATCTGCAAACCCGAACTGGTTCCAATACGTGTAGCGCCTGCTCGCACAAAGGTCATTGCAGTCTCGTAGTCTCGAATGCCTCCACTGGCTTTGATGCCAAGCTTACCTCCGATCGTGGCTTTGAGCAGCTCGATGTCTTGCAAGCTTGCGCCTCGTGGGCCAAAGCCTGTTGAGGTTTTGACAAACCGAGCCTTGCTTAAAAGGGCAATGAAGCTGCCTGCAATGATCTCATCTGGCTGTAAGAAACCTGTTTCCAGTATGACCTTGACGGGACAGTTTTGGGCACCATCCACCACACTCTGAATGTCCTTGCGCACGACCTGCCACTGTTTGTTCTTGAGCGCCCCAATAGGAATGACCATGTCAATTTCAGTGGCACCATTATCTCTCGCCTTAAGGGCCTCTAAACGTTTGATGGTAGATTTATTATATCCCCAGGGAAATCCAACAACTGTGGCAATCTCGATAGGGTGTGGGCCAATTATTTTTTGAGCAAAGCTAACAAACCTAGGCGCAATACACACAGTGCGAAAACTGTGTTCAATGGCCTGCAGGCATATCTGCTCAACATCTTTTTGACAGACTGTGGGTAAAAGGGCAGTTTGGTCAATCAAAGATGCGATAGGCTTGGGGTTGATCGGAGCAATAGCAGTTTCAGGCAAGCTTGTGCCAAAGTAAGCTTGGACTTCTGCTTTGATTTTATCAATATTTTGCTTTACCGTGTTCATGTGAGATATTTTTTATGCTTGATGCTTATCGCACCTTCTTTGGGTGCGCAAACAATCATCGATGGTCAACGAGAACCCTTTGAACAGCAATCTGTGCGAGTCGATGGGCGACTTCGTCATTTAACACTCGAGCAGGTCACCCATGATCCCAGCGTTGAGGTGGTTGCCTATACCAGAGGGGGCGCCTTTCCAAACTGGACTGCCAAGCTTCATATTTTTGAACAAGGGACCACGGGTCGCAAACTCAAAAAACATTCTTCATTTACGCTGCCTCTGGATACCATTTACTATGGATTTGTGGTTCTGAATCAGACCTCGCATATGATTTTGGTCTTGCCCAAGAAAATATCCGTGATCCCCTTTGTGTCAGGTGCCTGGAAAAAAGACGCGGCGAAAGTTTTTCCACTAGAGAGCCTAACCAGCCCATGGGCAAGGTCAATGGCGTCTCCTTTTCAACCTATTCAAAAGGTCAAAGGCAAAGATCAAGTTTGGATCCCGACCCATGGAGGTTACCAAACTTTTGACCTAGTGGCAGGCGCTCTGAAGCAAGGTCTGTTTATTCCACTCCAACCTAAATCTTTTTATCGGTCTTCCTACGATCTTTTGCCTTTTGAGATGTCGTATTGGTTTCGTAATATTTATTGGTATCCCAAAATTTTTCCAGGGACATTAGACGGTAAAAAAAATGTTTTGTTTTCTCCGTGGATGGACGAGCTAGACATTGTAACACCTCCAAATCCTGAGATTCAAAAACATTACTTCAAGCTTTTAACCGAGTCAGAACGCGATAACGGTACATATTATTTGATCAATGAGCCTGTGGATCTCAATGGTGATGGACGCACGGACTTTTTGATTAATAAAACCCAAGGCGTAGGTACAAGCTTTCGGTCCAAGTCTTATTATTATATGACCAGTAAAAATGGCACCATTCCCAAGGTGCCCAAAAGAGTTCCGTTTCCCAAAAAGAAAATTTCAGGGGCGATGGTGCGGGACCTTACCAACAATGGAAAGCAAGATTTTGTGATTGTCTCATCTGTTTTGAATGCGTGGTCGATGGTTCGGGCCATCACCAAGCGCCAACTGGAAGTTTCTTTTGCAGTCCACCTGCTCAAGGATGGGCAAGCCGATTACAATTTTACAAAAGCAGATGTCAATCGGGATATTCTTTTTGATTTTAGCCTTAAAGATTTTTTTATTGATGGCATTTTGCCAACCCTGGAGGGGGACTTTAATGGCGATGGCTTCTTTGATGTGATGTATGCCAGCAATCCCAAGGCTGTAAGCATTTTGATCCAAAAACCCAATACACCAAGTTTGTTTGATAGTCGTGTCTCAGCAGAATACAAAATGAAGTTGCCGCGAAAGTATCGCATCGGAGATGTCACCGGAGACGGCAAATCTGACCTTATTTTCTTCAGCACCCGGGCTGGTAAAAATCAAACCTTCAAAGCGCTGATCAATTCAGGCGTTCTTTAGCATGCTGTGCAGGAAAGAAACGGCCCGCAGCGGCGCTGGCAGGAATCTTTATGGGTTGGTTTGATGTCGATTTTTTTTAGCCTGCATGGTACTAGGTGAGGCATGTGGTCAAAAGATAAAATTCAAGATGTGATTGTAGGTGCGATGCCTCAAGCCAAAGTTGCTGTGGATGACCTGACAGGGACGTCCGATCATTTTCAAGTCACGATTGTGGACGCCAGCTTTGAAGGTGCTAGCCTGATTGAGCGACACCGGAAGATTTATGCGATCCTTGGCGAAGATGTCGGGGGCGCAATACACGCATTGAGTTTAAAAACCTATACCCCTGAGCAATGGGGCAAGTTAAATCAAAATTAGAGAGAAGGAAGGTTTATATAATGGAACAAGATGCCAAACAACGTATTGAGGATATGATTAAAAACAATCGTGTATTTTTGTTTATGAAGGGCAATAAGCTTATGCCACAGTGCGGTTTTTCAGGAGCAACAGTTCAATGTCTAGAAAACGTCGGCGCGACGTTTGAAACGTTCAACGTTTTGGAAGACATGGCAGTAAGAGAAGGCATTAAAAACTTCTCCAATTGGCCCACGATCCCTCAGCTCTATGTTGATCAAACATTTGTCGGTGGATCTGACATTGTCAGAGAGATGTTTGACAGTGGCGCTCTGGCCGAACTGATTAACACGCCGTAACACCTTAAAAACCCATAACCTCCGCCATATAGCTTGGGCAAAAAACCTAGCATTGCTATATCTGCTATGTCATCCAGTTTAGCGGATGGCTCTCTAGGATTTCGCATGTTTGATGGTATAGATCCAGCTCGCCTGTATCATACCACCTGGTAGATGCTCTAAACCCAAAGATAGGCAAGGCTTTCTGGCACAGGGGTTCTAAAAGGTCGCGCACCAGGCAGAAATGGCCCTCCCTTGGCAGGTGCTTAAAAATATCTTTTGAAAAAATTGAAATGCCGCCAAATATACCTGCCTCTATATGGCCGGGGGTGGGGCTTAAGATACTGCGTATTTGATTGTTTGGGTCAACAAAAATAGGTGTATATTTTTTTTCTCCCTGGTCTGGGATAAACAATGTTGCAAGTGCTTTTTTTTCTAGGTGGAAGGCGAACATGTCTTGCATATTCAGTTCAGTCATAATGTCACAATTGATCACAAAAAAATAATCATCGGTGACAAAGGATTTCATGTTTTTAATCGCGCCACCGGTACCCAAGATGTCTTTTTCAATAAATGGCGTGATATTGATCTCAAAAGTTTGTGTTTTCAAATAGGCTTGGAAGCTATCGAGTCCATGGTGCATATTGACTGCAAGTGATTGAACACCCTGTTTGTGTAAGTAGTTATGAGTCCACTCAAATATTTTTTTTTGACCCAAGGGCAAAAGCACTTTAGGTAGCGAGTTAGTCAGGGGGCGCATCCTTGTGGAAAGGCCTGCGCAAAGGTACATGCCCTGTCTTAGTTGTGGTGCCAATGTGCCCTAGACTTCTTCAATGAGTTTTTCTAAATAGGGTTCTAAAATACGTCTGAGTTGGTGCAAGGTGCTGTGTGTTTTTAACGTCTCTATGGCGTAAGTGGCAGCTTGTGGAACGTCCTTGAGATAATGGGGGTTATGTTTGACCTGATCAATATAGACAAACCGCGCGGCAGCCTTTAGGTTTCGGTGCAGGCTCATAAGGTCAAACCTAAATATAAATTCATCGTCAGAGAGTGTTTTGTCGCCAACAGCTTCGTGCACATAGGCCTTGTAGGAAAGCGCAAAGGATTCCTGCTCAGCTCGATCCAGCATGATGTACGCGTCTTTAAGCAGCGATGCCAGATCATAGTATACAGGCGCCATCAAAGCGTCTTGAAAGTCAATCAGTGCAAGGGCATCGTTTTCCAAAACATGAATATTTTTAGAGTGAAAGTCTCGATGGGATAGGTGTTTTTCCCAAGACAAGTAGGTTTGGGTGATGTCAAAAAAAAGGGTGGTAAGTTTGGACATGTCGCCATCTTTAAAAGCAATGATGTTTTGGATGCCATACTCAAGGTAATGCTCAAACTCCCACATATAGAGTTTTTGATCAAAGCATCTTTGAGATGCAATCGAAGATGGAAGGTTTTCTTGGTCTGGCGCTGAGACCTGTGCCAAAAGCTTGAGCCCTTGATCCAGGTAATGTTTTTTGTTCTGCTTCAATGCTTCAAAGAGTTGTCGGTCACCCAGGTCTTCGAGCACAATAATATGGTTGGGAAGGTCAACTTCATAAATTTCAGGCACACGCACGCCTTTTGCTTTAAGCAATGCTTGCACATCTAAAAAAGGTAGGGTTTTGGGATCAAGGACGGCGCTTTCGTATTCCTCAGCCATTGAGGAGGCCCCATCAGGCAATTGCATCAATGTGCTGGTTTGGTTCTGATGATGAAGCACCCGGTAATAAGACCGGCTGGAAGCATCTCCCGCCATGCGATAAATACGATGATCTTGGCCAAAAAAAGCATGCGCTTGAGGACTTTGCATAACTATTTTTTCTATGGTTTTCATGCGCGCTACTATAATGGAAGCTCGTGTTTATGAGCAATGAATTTTTAGCTTGGGTGGTCATCTTTTTTTTGATTACAAGTGGCCTCTTGGGCGCATCAGTTTTTTTGCTTCGTCCAGGGGTTAAAGTCTTGGCTGTGATCAGTGGCCTGGCATTAAGCCTTATGTTGGCGGTGTCTGTAATTTGTGCCTATTGGACACTTTGCTAAGACTTCTTGCTTTGGGCTTTGAAGCGCCAGTAGGCAATGGTTTGGGGGGTGAAAAAGCACGTCGCTTTTCCAAAAAAAATAGTTTATGAAAAGATTTTATATCATCAAGTGAGGTTGAAAAATGTTTGAGCGTTTAACAGAGAAAGTATCCAGGACCCTCAAGAACCTTTCGGGTAAGGGTAAAATCTCGGAAGATAATATTGCCCAGGCGATATCTGAAGTCAGATCAAGCCTGTTGGAAGCAGATGTCTCCTACCCAGTGGTCCAGTCAATTATAGATTCCATTGGGGCCAGAGCCCTGGGACAAGAGGTGCTTTTGGGTGTCAGCCCAGACCAGCAGTTTGTCAAAATTTTGCATGATGAGCTCATTCGCATGTTCGGCGCTCAAAACCTTTCGATGCCATCGGCTTCCACCCCTCCGACCATTATTATGTTGATGGGCCTGCAGGGAACAGGCAAGACGACAACAGCTGCCAAGTTGGCCAAACACCTTCGGGACCAACATAACAGGATACCACTTTTGGTGCCTGCTGATTTGTCCAGACCTGCTGCTGTGGCTCAGCTCAAATCATTAGGGCAAGAGCATGGCCTGAAGGTTTTTGATAGCAGCCTTAAAAACCCCATTGAGGTGTGTCAAGAAGCCGTTCGCCAGGTCAAAGCCCAAGAGGTTGCAGCCGATACAATTATTTTGGATACAGCTGGGCGCTTGGCCATTGATGAGGCATTGATGTTGGAGCTTGTCCAGGTCCAAAAGACACTCAACCCTCATTGGACGCTCTACGCGCTTGACGCCATGGCAGGGCAAGATGCCTTGAATGTGGCTGCCAAGTTTAATGAGCAGGTTAATTTTGATGCTGTTGTATTGACCAAAATGGACGGCGATGCTCGAGGCGGCGCAGCTCTGTCGGTGTACCATCAAACCAATACACCCATCGCCTTTTTAGGGGTTGGGGAAAAGATTGATGATCTAGAACCCCTTCATCCAGATCGGCTGGTTTCCCGCATCCTTGGCATGGGAGATATTATCAGTCTGGTTGAAAGAGCCCAAAAAGCCATTGATGAGACCCAAGCTCAGCGCCTAACAGAAAAGCTTCGAAAAAACACATTTGACCTAGAAGACTTCCAAGAGCAATTAGAGTCTGTTAAAAAAATGGGGTCCATGCAGGACTTGGTGGGTTTTTTGCCTGGCGGCGCAAAAATGAAAGAAGCTTTGGCAGGAGGACTGCCTGAGAAAGAAATGGCAAAAACCCAGGCCATTATCCGTGCCATGACGCCTCAGGAGCGACGGGCGCCTAAGATAATTAATGGATCACGGCGGCTTCGGATTGCAAATGGAAGTGGGGTGACCGTGGCGGATGTCAACCGCATGCTTAAGCAGTTTATGCAGGCCAAAACAATGATGTCTCGATTTACCAAACTCGGTGCAAAAGGGATGCGGCGGGGCGGCTTTCCTAATTTTAAAATATAGGTTGAACCAGGGCTTGAAATCATATATAGCAGGCTTCTTATGGTAACTATTCGATTAACAAGAACAGGCATGAAAAAAGCACCCAACTACCGTGTGGTGGTGGCAGACTCAAGGTCTCGCCGAGATGGGCGTTTTATCGAAAACGTAGGTTTTTATGATCCTAAGAGTCCACACGCTTTGGGAACATTGAAAAGAGATCGCATCGATTACTGGGTGTCTCAAGGGGCCCAAATGTCAGAAGCCGTTCACAAGCTTGTAAATCGAGTTGCTAAGAATAAAGCGTCTTAGAATTTTTGAAACTTCATTGCTCAATCTCGTTACTCGCAATTTGTATTTAAGCTAAACCCAAAGGACACAAACTCCATGAAAAACCTTCTCGAACTTATCGTAAAAAATCTTGTCGACTTCCCTGATGATGTTGGGATTAACGAAATATCAGGTGAGCAAACCTTTGTATTTGAACTCCGTGTTAACAAAGAAGATCTGGGCAAAATCATTGGCAAGCAAGGCCGTACGGCTCGTGCTATTCGCACTCTGCTCAGCGCAGCTGCAGTGAAGGACTCTAAAAGAGTCATGCTTGAAATCATTGATTAATATACCTGATTCTTTGAAATAACCCCCATATCTGATTGAAAGACTCCCAAACCAAAATTGCTCTCGGGCTTTTTGGAAAAACCAAGGGGCTTAAAGGCGAGATTCGCTTACGGCTTTTTAATGATGATTCTAAAATTCTTCTACAGGTCAAGGCACTATGGGTTGAGGGCTTAGATGCCCCACTGGCCATCTCCCAGGTCAAAGCTTATAAACATCAGTGGTTGATCATATTTGAAGACCGCTTAAATATTAATCTTGTTCAGGACCTGGTTGGGAAAAAAATATATCTTCCCCGCGATCAATTACCATCGCTTGAGGCAGGCGAGGTATACCACATCGATTTGATCGGATGCCATGTCAAAGATAAGACTGGCCTTGGGCTAGGCCAGGTTACGCAAGTTCTGCACACAGGTGCCAACGATATTTTGAGTATCAAATTGGAGGATGGCCAGGAGCTCTTGGTGCCATATATTGATCAGTATATTTGTGAGATCGACATGAAACATAAAACAATTATCATTGTCAAGCCTGAGGTCATTTGAGTGCATTTTGATGTCATCACCTTGTTTCCTGAGATGTTTTCAGTGTTGGGGGCAAGCAAAATTTGGCAAAATGCCATAGATCAATCAAAACTTTCATTAACGTGCCATCAGCTCCGAGATTTTTCTTCCGATCCACTGCATTGCAAGGTTGACGATACCCCGTATGGCGGAGGGGCAGGGATGGTCATTAAAGTTGAGCCTTTGGTCAAAGCAGTTCAATCTATTGCCAGGGATAAGGGACCATCTGAGGTATGGATGATGAGCCCTCAGGGTGATTTATGGGCTCAAAGCAAGGTCTCGACTACCAAGAAGAGCTTAAAACATATCATTCTTGTTTGTGGCAGGTATGAGGGCGTCGATGAACGATTTATCCAAAGGTGGGTAGATCGTTGCATGTCTATTGGAGACTATGTCCTTTCAGGGGGAGAGCTGGCTGCGATGGTGGTCATGGAAAGTCTATCTAGAGCTGTTGACGGTGTCCTGGGTGATTTTAGATCCTTTGAAGATGACACGTTTGAATCAGGCATGCTAAAGTATCCCCAATACACTAAGCCTCGAATATTTGAGGGGTTGGCAGTGCCGGAGGTGCTTTTGTCTGGCAACCACGGCGAAATTGCAAAGTGGCGCGCCCAGCAGTCGTATAATAGGACTTTACAAAAGCGTCCAGATTTACTAAAAGACATAGACCTTTTGCCGATAGAGGATTTGAAAAAAACTAGTTAATGCTTTAGTACAAAACTATAAGCATAAGAGACAGAGGACTACACATGATGAACGCCAGAGATATTACACTTGCACTGCAGGACAAAAAACACCCTCATTTTCAGCCTGGCGATACTGTGCGCGTGCACATCAAGATTAAAGAGGGTGAAAAACAGCGCATCCAAGTTTTTCAAGGTATCGTTATTTCTAAAAGAGGTGGGGGTAACACGGCTTCCTTTATAGTTCGAAAAATGAGTTTTGGCATTGGTGTTGAACGGATTTTTCCAGAGCAATGTGCGAGTATTGAAAAAATAGAAATGGTTCAACAGGGTAAAGTACGTCGTTCAAAATTATTCTACATTCGCAAGCTCAAAGGTAAATCCTTGCGTATTGCTAAAGACGAACGCAAGCGTAAAGTCATCGAAGGTGATGTTGATCAAACTACAGCTATAGAGCCAACTGACTTTGATCTACAAGCCCCTAGTACCGATGAAAATACCACTGGTGTTGTGGCTGAAAACATTGAGTCTGGTGCGGTGTCACCTGAGTCAAAACAACAACCAAAAGCCACCGCGTAACACCTTCATCGAGTTGCGCTAGAAAGAAGAGATTGGCGTTGCTGGTACAGACACATCAGGTAAGGGAGCGCCATCCTTCTTTGTGAAAAGCGTAGACCTTCCTAAGTATGACTTTCTAAAAAGCTCATTGTAGATAATGTTATTGGTTTGAGGAAAACCAGGCGGGTCTACATTGCCTGCACGGGGATCATTGACCATGATCTTGTTTCTAAAGCCGATTTCATAAGCATTATTATTAGCGCTAGAGAAAAAATATTTTGAGTTCAGGGAACCATACACATAAATTAACTCATTTTTCATACGTGGTGTTGCCTCATTGTTATCTATTTCAAAATCATAATAATCAGCGCTTGTGTTTATATTCCCTGCTAGAATTTTACCGTTTCTAAGGCCGTCGATATAAAAAATGGGTTGAACTGCTCCGGCGCTTCCTTGAGCAAATATAACCTTACCGTCACTGTCCTTATCATAAAGTGGATATTGATAAGCGAGGCCATCTTCGTCAACGTCTCCATCAAAAACGGGTTCTCGGTAACTATAATCTTTACAGCTGTCACCGCTGTATTGTTCACATGTCAGAATAGCAATTCCCTGTTTATCAGCAGAGTCTGTTGTAAGTTCAGGGTTAAATATGCCATTGACCACAACATGTTCGCCAGCCAAAAAGTGCCCTTCTAGGTCAAGGGCCATGGGGGAGTTAAAGTACTTTTTGGGCTCGTAACTTTCTAGATAGTCAAACCAAGGTGTTGCAGAGCGGTATCTTCCAGAGGCATCGTCTGCGTCTCGGTCTACATATGACACGCCATCATCGGCAATAAAGTTTGTGATATTTAAATAGCTTTCAGCCAGTGATGCGGGGTTGTTACAGCCGGTGCTGCTTGGGGAACAGCGATCAAACGGTGGGGATGCTGCGGTTAAGTCTATGCGTCCAATGGGCTCATTCCATGCTGGACCTTTAGAACTATTAGCCGCTTGCGGAACCCCCTCTGGAATAATAATATTATTTTTTGCAATCGCGCCAAAAACTGATGTGGAGTGATTCATGTTTTCTTGGTCTTTATTGACAATATCGCCTTCTATAACAATATTGTCTGCCACGAAATTAACGCTTCCGTCATAAATGCCTTTGATATGAATATTACATTCACAACCAGCATTTTTGCAAAAAACTAAGCCATCTAGTGGGTAGCTCTCAATGGCGTTAGAGCTTACACCAGTTCTAACATCTTCTCGTTCTCCAGAATAACGATCTGGAAAATGTTTTATTTTTTCTAAAAGTTCAGTATTAAAGTTAGGGTTTCTATTTGCGCGAATATCAACGGAAGGTGTCACAATATCTATACTCGGTGGCATGAAAAACTCACCTGGTCGATCAGCATAAGCATTCTCACACTCGTAACGTAACAATTGATCTCCATCCATTTTGAGACAAATATTAGACTCAACCTTTCTAACAACAGGGTTATATACACATAACTGGCTATCACTAAAGTTTAGGCCATTTCCACTATCAGCAATAGATTGGTATTTTTGAAACGATAGGTCACTCATGGGGTCAATATTCAGATCATAGTCTAGGTCATCTGGTTCCGTGATAACATCTACTCCGACACCATAATTTTTTGTCAGTTCAACATTAGGATGGAACTCAATATCATTATAGTTGCTGTATTTTCGGTTTTCTACCTTAAAGGGTAGTTTCATATCTTGGCCCTGGATTGTGACATCATGTAGCTCTGGTTGTTCAAACGTAAGGGGGCCCAAAAAAAGGTGCGTATTGTTGTCACCAAAAAAAACAGGCTCAAGTGATTCTGGATATGCAATATTGCCTTTAATGAAGAGATCGCCACCGTCTAAAAGCTGGATAAGGTTTTGATTGATATTAAAGTGCGTTCTTCCATAGACAGAAGGTTTAAACGCGAGTGTCTCTCCATCTCTTAAAACAGGATAATCTCCTATACCAGTAATGCCGTACGCAATTTCTGTGAAGCTTTCAAGACGAACAAGAACTTTACTTTCAACCGTAAATACTTCGCCTGTATTTTTATCTTGGACCTGAGAGACAATGTTAAAAATTTTAGGAAATCTGGTATTGTAATCGTCTTCAGTACTACAGTCTGGCTGACAAGGGTTTTGTGGAAAATAAAGCACGCTTAAAGTCCGCGCCCCATCATTTCTAGTAAATCTAGGCTGTATGATTCTATCAGCGGCTTTTGCCATAAAGCTATGCAGGCCTTGGTCTAAAGCGCTCTGTTGCCCCCCTTCTCGCAGACGGGTGAACATATCTTGTTCTATTTTATTATAACGTACATTTTTGGTGATCCGTTTTAGATCTAGTCTGGCCAAGTCCAGGCCAGACTCTGCCATGGATTGGGCAGTATGTTTTCTTACGAAGAAACCGGATATTTTTGTAAGGAGAGTGTTTTCTTTCTGAGCTATGATGACAACTGACACACCGACGACCATCATGATAAGCACACCAATGATGGCGTATCCTTGCCTGGAGGAAGAATAAAGTTTTTGCTTCGTGTTGGGTGTTATACTAAAAGCTTTCACTAATTAGACCCACTTCCGCCACCAATGGGTTGTTTTATGTCATCTGGGTCCCAGTCTGAAGGTTTATCTGAGCTGTCATTTTCCTCTGGTGGCTTTCGGCTGAAATCAAAATCGCTCCAATCATTGAGAATTGAGCACTGGGTACTGGTTGAATCAAGCATTGTAATCTCAGGACATTCATAATTTTTATTTGCGGTAGCTGCGGTGTACACTTTGATAAGATTGATAGGCACAAAAGATTGTGACATATGAATACCTGCTGACGCATCCTCTTGGGTTCCTGGAGTTTCTGCAAGAGAAGGGGTTGCAATCATCCCAGCAAAAACAATTGAAATAAAAAAATATGTTTTTAAAAAATATACCGTCTTTTCATTCATACCAACACCCCTTTGCGCGCACTCATATATTTTACAAAACTATCATGCGTTTATGTAAGATCTTTGTGATGAAAGAGCATTGAGCGTGACAAAAGTTTACGTTTTTCTATGTTTTATGAGATCTCTGCTGGGCAAGGAGCGCGACAGTCGCTAAGGAGACGGAGACTTATATGGCAAAGTGTTGATCTTGGTTGGGGGGCTTATACTAAAAAGCTCACCTTTATGCTGCGGGCGAGAGGTCTTTTATAAGAGGTCTGAATCGGAGTCTTGAGAGTCTTCATTAGGGTCGTCAACAGGCGGCGCTGCATTTTGAAGCAGTGGGGAGATGCCCATATAAGATTTTCTAAAAAGCTCATTGTAGATAATGTTTTCCGTAGATGGCATGCCCGGGGGCACCATACTGCTAGCCCTTGGATCACCCGTGATAATCTTTTCTCGGAATCCAATTTTATGCTTACTTTTTGAGCCATTTATTTGAAAGTACTTTGCATTGATTGAACCAAATATATGAAGCAATTCGTTGTTCATCCGTGGCATATCTTCTTTAAAACTTAACTGGTGATCATATTGAGAAGTAACGTCAATAGGGCTTGAATCATTCTGGGCAGGGATGACACCGTTTTTATTGAGACCGTCGGCATAAAACACAGGGCGGACCCTAAAACCATCTTCATTGACAAAAAAACTTTGAGTATCATCTGATAGGTCATCAAGGCCAGCTCCTATATCATAGGTATACATCGGGTTTTCAACCTTTGTTCCATTAGCCATATCCCACGCCTGATCAAATGGGTCACTATCATAAGAGGGCTCTCGGTATTTGAACTTTGTACACGCTTCGTTCTCACAGGTGAGTACAACCGTGGCCGTAGCACCATTGGGATTGGCGACATACTCTGGATTGGCGATCCCATCTAGAACAACAGTGTCTCCCGCAAAAAAATGACCATCCAAATCCAAGGCCATAGGTGAGTTATAATAATCAGGAAGCCCGTCCCCATCTTGATCATGTTCAGGCGTGTCAAAAGCATTTAACCAAGAGGCCGTTTCTAAATACAATGCATTAGGATCCTCATTATCCCGATCGACATAGCCATCATCATCAGAGGCAATAAAGTTTGTGATATTTAAATAGCTCTCAGCCAGCGTTGATGGATTACAAGGTGTATTGGGTTGGCAATTAGTTGTTGAGGCCACGTCAAAAGGGGGTTGAGAGGCTGTAGTATCAGACCTCTGTATGCTGGAGTCTTCATTGGAGTCACTATTGGCAGCTTGTGGAACACCTTCAGGAATAATAATGTTATCTTTTGCCGTCGCCCCAAAAATATAGGCTGATGATACGGGGTCTTGATTGCCGTTAACAATGTCTCCTTCAATGACAACATTATCAGCAACCACATTGATATTTCCTTTGTATATGCCTTTAACGTGGATGTTGCATGGGCACCCATCATCCTGGCAGTAAAAAATACCATTAATATTATGTGCAGACTGAGAAGTGTCAACAGTGCCGTTTTTAACATGCGCACGTTCCCCAACATACCTGTCGGGGAACGCATCAATTTTTGTGAGTACATCTGGAGCATCAGCCCATGTGACAGCGTCAACAGAAGGTTGCATGAAAAAAGAACCCAGACCGTCTGGGTTTTCAGGACCAGTAACAGTGTCAGTAGGATCCCAAGCATTATTACATGCATACTCAAGGACTTCTTCGCCATTCATTTTTAAACAGACATGCTTTTCTTGTTTGCGAGTAACTGGATTAAACTTGCATGAAGTACTCGAAGAGAAATCAACCCCTTGGCCGCTCGAAGCGAGTGCTTGATAACTTTCAAAACTTTGTGAACTTACTGGATCAAATTGTGCTTTATAGTCAGGGTTAGGGTCTCCATTAGGCAAGAGCTCATCGTGGAAAATCTCTACGTCAACTTCATAGCCCTCATGGAATTGGACTTCTGAGCTTAGTGTAACACCACCCTCTTCACTGCCCACCTCGCGTTCAAAAGGGAGCTCAAGGCCGCTTTGGCCGTCCTCCAAAAAAGCAGGACTTTGGAATGAAACGGGTCCTAAAAATACGTGGGTATTGTCATCGGCGTTCACAATGAGTTCTTGGCTGGTGTGGTCTGACCTTAAAAAGCCATCTGACCTGAACCGAACTCTTTTTATATCTCGTAAAGGCTTTGAAGGGTCATAGGGCAGGTTGAAGTGGGCTCTGCCATATGTGGCTGGATCAAAGTCATATGTGGTTATGTTTGGGAAGGGCATCACGCCGCTGATGCCATAGGATATCTCTGTGAAGTTTTCAAAACGAATAATAGCCCTAGTTTCAACCGAATAGACCTCGTTTGTACTCAGGTTAGTTGCTTGTGAAACAATATTAAAAATTTTTGGAAAACGTGAATTATAGTCGGTTGGGGTAGCGCACGGTATGGTTTGGCAAGGGTTTAAAGGGAAATAAAAAACGTCAAGCTGGAAGTTTCCGTTTTGTCTTGTGAACTTGGGCACAATAGTCCGTGGCGCGGCATTAAAAGTGTGAAGGCCTTGATCAAGCGCGGCTTGAATGTTCCCAGTAAGAGGGACAAAGAGCTCTTGATCCTGTCTGTTAGATTTCACGTTTGTTGTAATGTTGAGCAGGTCGATCTCTGCTAAGTCTAAACCCGACTCGGCAAAGGATTCTATCTGGTGGGTGCGGCTAAAAAAACCTGTAACTTTGTTTAAAAAAGCACTCTCTTTGCTAAATAGCAAAATAACGCCGCTTGCAATAACCAGCAAAATAATAACGTAAATAATAGCGTATCCAACAGAATGACGACATATGTTCTTATAGTGCATAGGTACCACTACACAGAGGTTAGCGGGTAAGACATAAATAAAAAACTCATTTAAGCAGAGCCGCCGCCAACAGGGCTATGAACAGGTATCACCTGGTCGTCTTCAGGTGGCGTGATGCTTACCTGAGTGCTTTCAGAGTTTGTTGCGGGGGGCGTATATTGGTAATCACTAAAGTCATTTCCTAATACGCATGCACCGCTTGCCTTGGGGATCTGCTTGCAACCATAGTCTAAATCATCACGTAAGGAGCCAAAAGATTTTTTCAGGCCGATAGGATTCATAACCGTATTAAAATGATGTACTTGGTTTTCTTGATCATTTGAGGCAGAAACCTCAGTGGCCCCGAGCCGGTCAGCACTCAAGCCAATAAGTATTGGGGCTGCAATCATTAAAAGGATTAGTTTTTGAATGTTCATGTTTTGTACACCTTTCTGGACGTCATTATAACTAGTCCCAATACACAAGCATGGCGTGATGACGCATGCTCTCAAGACTGGTCCATTATAACGCATTATTGTATATTTTGCACTTTTAAGTTTTGCGCAGGGCCATCATTTTAAAGGGGCTGAAAGGTGTAGGTGGTACAGACGTAATGGTGCCTACAATGTAGGTGTGGGGGAAGTATATTGGATATTTAGGCGTACATTGAGTAAGCCAGGATTCCCCAACTGGTTGTCGCAACCACAAAACAAACTCACCTCACCAGCCCCTGATATGCAAGAGCCAAACGTTTTTGAAGGCACATTAGCAAAAGGCGTGCGCACTTCACCATAGAGAGAGGTCTCATAGAGGATTTGAAATGTTTCGATATTTTCTGCAGCAGGGCTCCATTGGAAAGCTAAGCCAGGGCTGCCGGGAAAACTGGTGCCATTAAAACCATCGTCTTGATGGTGGGCATCAAGCATGAGTAGATTGTCTTGCATGTCCAGGGCATAGGTTGCAATGCCGACTTTATAGACAAACGCGCCCCCAGCAACCCCAATACCGTAACCATCAGGCCCTCCAAATCCATTTGTAGGATCAATCAAATTATTCCACATAGAATTTAGGCTGTGTTCAAGGGAGTATGTGTTCCCGCTTTGAGTGATGTCAGTTATTCGAAACAGATCACTGCCATTGGCATCAGAAATCACTGCATAGTCCCCAAGGCTCAGTGCCAGCGGTGTGGCAGAGGTGATGGCTATTTGTGTCTCATCCATAGCAGTCACATCCACGACATAGGTTTGCGTATCCGGTAGAACATAGACCAATGTGATGGCATCACTGTTTTGATCTGCCGTTGTAAAAACAGTTGTGTCACTTGGGTCAATTGGGTTGGCATCTATGGGGTTGTTGGTCAAAAAATTGGTCAACTGCGCACTGCTCATGCCAGGATATGGAATAAAGCCCCAACCCATGACTTGCTGGGTGACAACGGATGTGTCAAAGCAGCTTTTGGGAGAGGCGTCACCAGGCAAGGTGACGTTGTTAGGGATTCGTACTTGAAGCGCGGTCATGCCTGCGTTGGGAAGTTGAATGGTATTTTCAATTTGATGTCGAAAGGTTTCAAAGAATTGTTGGAGTTTACGCTTATCGATACTTTTTTTCTGTGACCGGATCGCCGTTTGAGTTGACTGAATAAAGGCTTTGTATCCAGCGGCAGCTACGAGTGCAAAAAGCACGATGGAGACCATGAGTTCAACAAGCGTGACGCCCCTCTTTGCATGTTTGCGCCATTGAAATGTTCTGGGCATTAGGGTTGAGTCCTTAAGTTGTTTGGAGTTATGTTTTTGCATGCTTGTTATAGGTTCGTCTATTCTTTGTTTCATAACCAAAGCACTTCAATTGTACCCTATGAAACTTTGAAAGTTAATGTAAAATCCATACTATATGTAAGCCTCTGCAAAAGAGGCCCGAGGAGCGCGTTGTAGCGCCCGCGTTAAAGTGGACAAAACTTTTAAAGGCATTGACACAAAAGTCAGATCGAGAAAAATATCTAAGTCATAGTTTTTTTTAATGAAAAAGTTGTTTAAAAATAAAAATCCACCTACAATTATAGATCGGTAGACGTAGATTTTAGTTTTTCAAGGGGTTTCTTTGGTATTTTCAAGGGACAAATCAGTTATTGGTGTGGATATTGGCACAAGCAGTATCAAGCTTGTGGGGCTTAAACGTACGCGAGGCATGTACAGTCTTGAGCATTTTCAGATTGCACCTTTGGATCCTGACACGATTGTTAATGAGACGGTGGTTAGCAAAGGCAATTTGATTGATAAGCTTCGAGAGATGGTGGTGCACAATGGCATCAAAACCAAAAACATCTCAACGTCTGTTTCAGGGCATTCTATCATCATGAAAAAGTTTTCATATCCTCTGATGACTCAAGATGAGCTTGAGGAAAACATTCAGTGGGAAATTGAACAGTACATCCCTTTTGATAGGGATGACGTCTATTATGATATTCGCATTATTGACACCCTTTCCTCAATGAATGAAGCGGGCAAGATGGAAGTTGTTTTGGTGGTCGCCAAAAAAGAAACCGTCAATGAGTATACCGATATTTTTATTGAAGCCGGTCTAAAACCATTGATTATGGATGTGGATGCGTTTGCCATCCAAAATATGTTTCAGTTTAATTACCCAGGTTATGAGAGCGACACGGTGGCTCTGGTCAATATCGGGGCAACCATTACCAACGTCAATATTCTTGAGGGAAGTGGTTCGGCGTTTACGCGTGATATCAATATTGGGGGTAATTTATACACCAACGAAATCCAAAAGCAGATGAACGTCAGTATTGAGCAAGCCGAGTCTTTGAAGCTTGGTGGGGATTTTGGTTCTCCAATGGAAACCACAGAGGCTGTGATTCCGCAAGAGGTAGGTGGCATTATTCGTTCGGTTTCAGAGTCGATTACCAGTGAGATTCAACGGTCGCTGGACTTTTATGTGGCTTCGTCAGCGCGTGGAAAAGTCTCACGTATTTTCTTGATGGGTGGGACTTCTAAAATTCCTTCTTTGGCATCGGTGATTGAGGCGCGTCTAGAATTGCCCGTAGAAATTGTGAATCCCTTTAAAGAAATTGAGATCAAGCATAACCGATTTAATGTAGAGCAACTTCAAGAGGTATCTGCTTCTGCAGCTGTTGCTGTGGGGCTTGCGATGCGTAGGCTCGGGGATCAGTAAGTCATGATTTATATCAACCTGCTACCAACCAAAACAAGGTTTAAAAGAGACATGTTTTTGTTTAATATGTTTCTTTTGGCGTTGTTTTGCTTGCTGGCCATAGGTCTTTATTTTGGTTTCTTAAACCGTTCGATCAATCGAAAGCTCGCCCATGAGCAACAATACATCACGCGTTTGAACACACAAATCAAATCTCTTGAGAGTGTCATTAAAAAAGTTGAGGCCTTTAAAAAGCAAAAAACGGATCTTGAACAAAAAATAAAAACCATCAAAAAACTAGACGCGCAACGCACAGGTCCTGTGTTTATAATGGAAGAGTTTTCAGAAATCATGCCAGAAAAATTATGGGTGACGACCTTTAAAGAGGAAGGAAAATCACTGAGTCTAGAAGGATTTGGCGCCGATGGCCCTACAATAGAGCGGTTTGTTGATCAGCTTCGGGAGTCATCATACTTTAATGCCGTGACGCTAGAGTCAGTGACGCAAAGCACTTCTCCTGATGAGAAAAAAAGCACGATGGAAAAGTTTGTCATCAAGACGGATGTCAACTACACACCTGGGAATGTATAGGTATGGAACAGTTTTACGATCGATATAGCAAGGTTCCAGGTTGGATTCGATGGTTGGTCATTGTTGCGTTGCCGATTATAATTTTCGGGGCATTGTATTTCTTGGTTTATGATCCAAAGGTAAAAAAGCTTGATGTTAAAGAGCAAGAGAGCGCAAAGCTTGAAAAAAAATATATTGAAAATGCAGCTATTCGAGATAATCTTCCTAAGTTTCAGGAAGAGGTTAATATTCTAAACCAACAACTGGCCCGTGCAGTAGCCCTTTTGCCTAACGAAGCCAATGTTCATAATTTGTACAAACATCTTTTTGTTGAAGCTGAAAAGTCTAATATTGATCTTTTGACATTCAAGCCTGGGAAGATGGAGAAAAAGGGCTTCTATAGTGAACTGCAATTGGAAGTGAAATTAAAAGGCACCTACCACAAAATTGCCGAATTTATTGATCGTGTTGGAAAGCTCGATCGGATTATCAATGTCAACGACCTTAATTTTACCAACCGAGGGTTGGAAAAAAATGAAACCATGCTGGAGATGAACACAGCAGTCACAACCTATACGTTCTCTGGAGGGAAGGCTTCTGGCAGTGTCAATCCAAACGGGGAAGCCATTCCCGGAGACTCTAGAAGTCGTCGAAGACGGAGAAGGCGATAATCATGTTGTATAGATTTTTTCTGTGTGGTCTAGTAATGGCTTGGGTGAGCTCCTGTGGTTCAAGGCTTGATTTAGAATCCCGGATGTCAAAGATTGATGCACAGGTTAAAAAAAATGGCAAAAAAATTCAGAATGAACCTCAAGTGCCAGAGTTTGACCTTTCAAGATCTAGCGACGTTGTAAATTATTATAATCCAACTGGACGAAGAGACCCTTTTAAGGCATTTGATGGGAAGCCTAAGGTGGAACAAGAGCAGGTGTTTGGAAGTGCCTTGGAACAATTTGAACTTGGGGACCTTGAATTGACTGCAATTGTTTGGGGCATTGCAAAACCTAAAGCTTTGTTTAGAGCGCCTGACGGGTTTAACTATACTGGGGAGAAGGGTGTGCGCATTGGACGCAATGGCGGTAAGATTTCAAAAGTGTCTCGTTCAAAAGTCATGGTCAATGAACAATTCCGAGGTCCGTTAGGCGAAATAGCTGTTCGTGACTTGGAGATGAAACTTCATGAGGATGAAGAAAAAAAGGAAATGAAACCAGCAGAGAACTTGCAGTTTTCTTTTTCTGGTTCAAAATAAAAGGGTTAATGATGACAAAGCTTAAATCAAAGATTTTATGTGTACCTTTCAATGTTGTGGCATCATTGTTGATTACATGTGTGTTGGTTGCGTGCGGTGGAAACAAGAATGCCCCATCCACAGCTCAGGACGCAGCATTACCTGATCAAGCCCTTAGCACTGGCCCCAATATTATCCAGTCTGTGGATATCAAAAGCCAACCACAGGGCACAGTGATTGCCTTTAAAGGCACAAAAGAAATGATGCCCAATATTTTTAAGCTTGAAGATCCGGACCGTATTGTCATAGATTTTACCGACACCACCTTGGGTGCAGTCAACACCGAATTTAATATTGGCGACAGCACAGTATCTCGCTTGGTGATGGAACAGTTTGATGAAGGAGAAGGTTCTCTTAGCCGTGCTGAAATTGCGCTAAACCTTCCAGCTGAGTATCAACTAGATTCTTTAAACACCAGTTTGATCATCACCATAGGCGATGTAGACGATCCGGTGGGACTTGTAGAAAATGCTTCCCCAGACCTTTTTGATCAGGCCCTTACACAAGGCTCTGCAGATGATGAGTTAGGACTGGATCAGATTTTTTCTGTTGATGATGACATTCAGGATGATGCATTCTCATTAACCGAAACACCTGTTGAGAGCATCGACCTGCCAGCTTTATCTGATAACGTATTCGACCCTCTCGTGGCTGAGCCGTCATTTTCCCCTGAGCCTGTTGATGTACCGACCTCAGTGACTGTTGCATCGATTGTCAATGTTGATCACGTAACCTCAGGTGAGGGCACGCAGATTACCATTACGGGGAGTCAACCTATTGGCTTGATTGAAGAGCAAACATTGACGGGGCCCAACCGCTTAGTCTTTGATCTCCAGTCTTTTGATCAAGTTGACCTGATTAACAAAACGCTTTCCATTGGTACCTCAGAAGTCTCTCAGGTGCGGGTGGGTGAGAATGATGGTTTTGCTAGGGTCGTTTTGGACATCAACGGTGAGTTGCCAGAGTATCAGGTATCGAAAAATCAGGACCAGGTCACTATTATGGTTAATCGCCTTTCACCAGAGCCTGTTGCGCAGATGTTTGAGCCTGTTGTGGAGGCCACACCTGCCGCGGAAGATGTTCCGTTGGACGCCGTTGCTACAACAGTGTTTGAAGATCCTTCCACCGTGAATATTGATGTTTCGCAAGAGATCACCAATCGAAAGAGAGTAGTTGTCGAGGCAGTAGAGTTTGAACAGCGCAGTGATTTGAATACGTCTCGATTGGTTCTTGGTGTGAATCGTGATGATGTGCAGTTTAATGTGCTCAAAGTATCCAACGATCAATTAAGAGTGTACATCCCCAATGCTAAATTCAAGACAGCGCTCTTAAAGCGGCATCTTGATACAAGCCAGTACACATCGCATGTAGATAAAGTCACGCCCAAGCATCACGCATCCGAAAAAGCCGTATCATTTTTGATTGATGTTAACGGAACAGACGCCAATTACGATTTGGTTCAAGATGGCAAACAAATTTATCTCGATTTTCCCATGCCTTCTGGCCAGCGCCTTGCTCAAAATGATATGCCGGTGGATAATTTGCCGTCACTGGATTCTGGTTTCATAGACGATGGCGAATCTATTGATCCGACCGAAATTGAGTTGGGTGATGTCCCAACCTCTACATTGGCGGAGCCAGGATCGAGTGCCATGCCAAGCCAACCCAAGAAAAACTATAAATACGTTGAAGAATCATTCATGAGTGACAATGTGCGTGGTGAGGGCCCACTAAGTCATATGGGGCAAATCTTGGCAGGCAATATTGAAGGAAAGCGGTTCTCGGGTAGAAAGATTTCGCTTGATATTAATGATGCAGATATACGCAGTGTGTTTCGTCTGATTGCTGATATTTCAAAGTTTAACCTCATTATTTCAGATGAAGTTGATGGTCGTGTGACCATTAAGCTTGATGATGTCCCTTGGGACCAGGCTTTTGCGATTGTACTTCAGAGCAAGGGTTTGTGGTTTGAGAAATATGGCTCAATTGTTCGTGTTGCCCCTTCAGAAAAACTACAGAAAGAAAAAGAATCTGCTGCCGCAGCCCAAGCTGCAGCCCAGGCTGTTAAGCCCTTGGATATTTTGTTCAAACCTGTTTCGTTTGCTGCAGCTGACACATTAACCAAGCAAATTGGATCTATATTAACCGAGCGCGGGTCAGTGGACATTGACAGCAGAACCAACACGCTGATTATCAAAGATATTCGGGAGAACCTCGAAAAGGCCAAAAAAATGGTTGATATTCTGGATACCCAAACGCCCCAGGTATCCATCGAAGCGCGAATTGTTGAGGCAACCGATTCCTTTGGCAGATCTCTTGGTGTGAGATGGTCGGGCAATACGCGGTTTTCTGCGGCAACAGGCAATCCAACAGGCTTATGGTTTCCCAATAATATCAATATTCCATTCGCTTTAGACTTTAGCCAGGTCTCGACGCCCTTGCACACAGCGGGCATTCAAATGGGAAGTATCAATAATATTTTTGATTTAGATCTGCAGCTTAGTTTTGGTGAGCAAACCGGGGAATCAAAGCTGATCTCAGCCCCAAAGGTCACTGTGCTCGACAATACGCCGGCAACCATTTCATCAGGTACCAGAATTCCCTTTATCACGCAGACTGCTGATTCTGGGTCCAACGTCCGGTTTGAAAATGCAGCAACAACGCTTACCGTAACGCCGCACATCACCAATGAAGGATCTGTCTTGATGCAAATTACAGCCTCCAGAAGCTTTCCCAGTGAAGCGGTTATTGTTCAAGGCAATCCTGCTATTGAACAGCGAACAGCTACCACCCAAGTTTTGGTCAAGAGTGGTAACACGACTGTTTTGGGCGGCATATACTCGCTTAGAAGTGGTAAGATTAAGCAAAAAATCCCATTCTTATCCAATATTCCTGTCATTGGGGCTATTTTTCAAAACCATGATAAGAGCATGGAGCGCAATGAATTGCTTATTTTTGTCACCCCAAGAATTGTGGGAGATGAGCGTGAAGCCATACGTGACATACGTCAATAGTGGTTTGGATTAAGCTATATGATAGGGTGAATGCATATGTGGGATGGACTAAAGGAGTTTTTAAAATGAAAAAATATGTTTTCCTTCTTTTATTTTTTGTATGGGGTTGTAACAGAGCGCCGGATGGCTTTAATGCGCCTATCAATGCCCAGCTTACATTTAATCCGTCGTCTGTCAGTTGGCAAGCTTGTGGTGGCTCAGAGTCTTTAACCAAAGTATCTGTTCGGGTTGATACGCTTAACTCTCAAACACAGCAATTTGAACCTTCCCAAAAAATCTACGGGCAGGTCTTTGCGCAGGGTTCAACTAACCTTTATATTAAAGCTGCCAATGCAGACATCCTTGAACCCGTTGCTTCTCAGCTCCAGCAGGTGCAATCTGATAGTTTAAGTTTCACAACCAACCGTCAGGGCATTTACGAGTTTGTCGTTGGCACACCGGGCGTACCGCCTGGTGAATCTTCTGAAGATTTCGTTACGGTTGATCTTGGGACCTTCACATCGTCATTTGGCGTTAGCGCTACCTGCCCACAGTAACTTGTGAGATACTTTGATGCTTGATGCCTCTACACCCCATGATAAGCAAGCTTTGCTAGACAAGGCAGAACAGTTTTTTTTGGAGGGTGATCATGTGACCTGCATTGCGAACATCAGACACATGCTTCAAGACAATCCTGATTTCAATGAAGTTAAACTCATTTTAGGTCGCGCCTTATTTGAACAAGAAGAAATTCAAGAAGCCAAGGGACATCTGATTGCCTACCAAGATGCTTTCCCCGGTCACATCATGGCCAATAAACTATTGGCTAAGATCTATATGCAAGAAAACGACTATGCCAATGCGCGCACCAAGATTGATGCGGTCTTAGACAAAAGTCCGTCAGACCTGCCAGCGCAGCGTCTCAGGGATCGGATTCAATACCTTTTCCAAGAAGATGACCTTCCAGATGATACAGTCAAAACGGTCAAACCTGAGCCTACATCAACCATGGCGCAACTTTATGAAGATCAAGGGCATGTCGAGCAAGCCAAGGAAATTTATGAGGCCTTGAATGCCGAAGGGCAACATAACACGCATGTACTTGATAAATTAAGCACCAACCAAGTAGACATCCCCACATCAGACCTTAGCCAAGCAGAGCAGACTATAGATCCAGTTGATTCAGTCACAATGACAATGGAGATTCCAAAACCTCATATATCAGCTCCCCCAGCTGATGTGGACTATTTAGAAACGTTGTTAAACCAAATCAAAGAAAGAAAAAGATAGTGTTTCATCAAGAGATGAATACTGTTTTATCTTTCCTCGACGGTGCCAAAGCCATTTTATTGATGGGTCGAGACGGTATTGTCATTGAGCGCTATGAAAAAAAACATGAAGATAACCTGGAAGAGGTAAGCATCGAAATTAGCCAAATGCTCTTTCAGGCAGCCCAAACGATTGCAGACCAGGATTTTGGAGAGCTCAAGGAGTTAAGTTTTTTAACGTCCAAGCACATTTTGTTGATCCATTTGCTCAGCGATGATGCTTTCTTGGCATTATTAATGGCGCAAGATGAAAAAGTGGGAAAAGCCAAATTTGCACTCCAAAAAATCAGTTCGCGCATCAGTTCCAAAATCAGCATTTAATATAAAAAAGCCTAAAATTGATCAAAATGAGCTAAAAAAGTCCAAAAAACGGACAAAAAATTCTTTTTCATAGACATTTACTCCAAACGGCTTTATCAAAAAAGGCCATGGATATTAAAAGAATTAAAGATTTATTTAAGTTGGTTGAAAAAACCAACTTTCAAGAAGTTGAGATTATTGAAGGGGACTTTCGCATTCGCATTGAGCGAGACAAGTTTCCTATGGTTTCGGCCCATCAGGCCATGCCTAATATGGCTTATCCTACAATGGTCCAATCGACACCTCAGACAACTGCCTCTGGTGGAGTGCCAGAGACTCAGGAGAATCAAGTCAAAGAACCATCAGGCCAGCTTGTGACATCCCCATTTGTTGGAACATTCTATCGCGCCCCATCACCTGACGCGGACTTTTATTGTGAAGCAGGACAGCGTATTGAGGCCGGCCAAGTGCTTTGCATCGTTGAAGCCATGAAATTGATGAATGAAATTGAATCTGATTTTAGCGGGGTGATCAGAGAGATCTGCGTTGAGGATGGTCAGCCAGTTGAATTTGGCCAAAAACTCTTTCGCATTGAGTAAGCAGTTATGTTTCAAAAGGTATTGATTGCTAATCGGGGTGAAATTGCCCTGCGGATTATACGTGCATGCAAGGAGATGGGCATAGCAACAGTTGCTGTTCATTCCGAGGCGGACGAGCACGCATTATTTGTAAAGCTTGCTGATGAATCTGTATGTATTGGACCGGCAAGAGCAGATGAAAGTTATCTTTTGCCTCAGCGCATTTTATCAGCTGCAGAAATTTCTGGTGCGGATGCTATTCATCCGGGATATGGTTTTTTGTCTGAAAATGCAGAGTTTGCAAAGCAAGTCATAACCTGCGGTTTTTCGTTTATCGGTCCGTCACCCGAGAACATCGAGCTGATGGGTGATAAGCTTGCGTCACGAAAAGTCATGCGCGACTTTGGCTTGGCATTGCTGCCAAGTGCTGAAATATCAGAAGATACTATCTCTGATATGGATGATGTGATGGACGAGATCGGTTTCCCCCTTATAGTCAAAGCTTCAGCCGGCGGTGGTGGCAAAGGTATCAAAATAGTCCGGTCCAAAGAGTTGTTTTACCAGACTGTCAAAACTGCCCAGGCAGAAGCCAAGTCTGCATTTGGAGATGATCGGGTTTATTTGGAGAGATACTTAGAAAGTGCCCGTCATATTGAAATACAGGTTGCGGCTGACCAATACGGCAATGTGATCCACCTTGGTGAACGCGATTGTTCTATTCAAAGAAGATACCAAAAAGTCATTGAAGAAACACCGTCCCCTGCAGTGTCTCCAGAGCTGCGTGACAAAATTGGCCATATCGTAACTGATGCCGTGGGGAAATTAGGGTACCAAAGCGTAGGCACGGTTGAGTTTTTGATGGATGAGAAAAAAAACTTTTACTTCCTAGAAATGAATACACGCATTCAAGTTGAGCACCCCATTACTGAAGAAGTAACCAATGTGGACTTGGTCAAGCTTCAAATTAAACTGGCCAGTGGGATGAAGATGCCACTTTCGCAGAAAGACATTCAGTTTGTTGGTCATGCCATAGAGTTTCGTATCAATGCAGAAGACCCTGAAACATTCATGCCATCTTGTGGTAAGATCATTGCCCTGCACTTGCCAGGGGGCAAAGGTGTTCGAATTGATTCAGGCATATATAGCGGGTTAAATATCACGCCCTATTACGACTCTATGTTGGCCAAGCTCATCATTCATGGAGAGACACGTGCAGACGCGATTCGAAAAGCCAGAGCATCTTTGATGGAATTTCAGCTAGAAGGGATTCAGACCAATATTCCTCTTCATAAGCAGGTCTTGGTCAACCAAAGTTTCCAAGAAGGTCAATATGACACACATTTTTTGAATAAGCTGCTCCAAAAAAAGGTATAATCATAGAGCACTTCAGGTGAATGGGACCGGATTACGGTCTGGGTGTATGGGGATGGTATGGCAAATAAAGAACGATTATTAGAAAAAGCACAGCGCTACCTTCAAAAGGGAAGACATAAGGATGCGCTTAAGGTCTATGAAAAAATATTAAACACTGATCCAGACGATGACCGTATTTTGCTTCGAAAAGGAGAGATGGAAGCTAAGTTAGGTTTTTTAGACGAGGCTATTCTTTCGTATAAAGAAGTTGCTTTAAGATACGAAAAAGAAGGATTCTATCCTAAAGCCATTGCGATTTATAAAAAAATCATAAAAATTAACGAAGAAGACTTCAATGTTTTTATGAAGCTGGGCATGCTTTATAAAAAACTAAATTTAGATTCAGATGCCAAGTTTTATTATCAAAAAGTTGCTGACCATTTCAAAGCCAATGGCATGAAGTCAGAGTATATTAAAGTTGCCAAATTAATGTCAGAGTTTTTGGGGGATAACTTTGGGCTCAAGGCAGATTTGGCGGAAGAATTTTTGGAACAAGGAGACCTGGAACAGGCCACACAACAGTTCAGGTCCCTTTCTCAAAGTGCCTTTGAGAATAAAGACATCAAGGCTCTAGACCAGCTCATCGAAAAGATGAACCATCTGGGCGTTGCAGACATGGAGTCAAGCCTGCTGCATATTAAAACATACATGCAGGTGGGAGAACCCAAAAAAGCACTTAAAATTATCCGAAAGGCCTATAGCCAAGACCCTTCAAACACAGGTATTTTAGAGATCCTAGCCAAGTGCTTTAAAGATCTTGGACAGCCTCAAAAAGCTTCCGCCGTCTATGAAGAACTTGTGCACCTCTACAAAGGCAAGGGAGATTTTGAACGGGGGCAGCAGGCTCAAAAAAGCATAAGTCAGCTTGCCTCACAGGCTGCTCCCCAAGACCTCAAGCAAGAACCCCTGGCGCCCAAGCTGGAAGCATCTATACCAACTGGTGCAAAGGTAGCTCAGGTTGATGTGCCTGCAGACCAAAGCGATGATCTGGATGATTTAGAAGACTTGGAAGATTTAACTAACTTTGATGAAGTATTGATGTCTGAATCAACCCTTGCCGGGCAGTCGCATAAGTTTACTCAAGATGGTCAAAAACCTAAATTCCCAAATCAGGAAGGGTCAATTGAGAGTTTAGATTTTTTAGATTCCAACGAAATTCTTCCATCGGATCCAATAGCAATAGAAAATGTTTCAATTGAGTGTGAACCGTTTGATCAGGCTTTGGAAAGAGTTTTAGATGCAAGCGCGGCTGAATCTTCACCGGTGCCACCTACGACTTTGGAGCCCGTTCCAGATCTTATAGATGTGAGCCATGACCTGAAACCCGATAGCTCTTCAATAGGCTTTGAAGTCGAGCAAGAAATGGACTTTGTTTTAGATTCTATTGAAACATCCAGCAAAGTAATGTCAAAAGACAATGAGTCTCAACCCATATCCGCAGCTGACTTTCATGAGGAAGACTCTTTTGTTTCTTTTTCCGAGGTAAGCTCAAACACTATTTCTCCTGAGGGCGAGATCAGCGGTCTTGAACACAAAACGCCACCTAAGCTCAAGGCTTCACCGGCTACAGATACGCTTTTCGTCTCTGAGGAAGATAGCATAGATGATCTGAATAATCGCTTTGAAAACACTGTGCTCACCCGAAAGCCAGAGTCTTCCAAAGGCCAAAACGTGGCTCCAAGTACAGGGGGTGACGACGGTCTTTCTTTAGACCCATACCTGGAGATGGAGGTCAGTCCTCAAGAGAGCATTGTGGTTGGAGGCATGGATGAACACATCGCCATACCTAAAAAAAATGAGCCTAAAAAAGGACCACAAATCGATCTTTCTTTTGATACTTTTGAAGCAAGCAAGCTGGATGATCTAGACATCTCTGACATGAAACGCTCAGATGAGGTGCCCCAGGATGCTGAAAGAACATTATTTGAACCTCTTGTCAAAGATAGCCAGGTTGAAAAAACAGAGGTTTTTACAAAGACAGCGTGCAACCAGAATAGTATTATGGATACGTTCTCTGGGGAAATATCTTCAGAGGAGTTTGGCCAAGAGGCGTTGCCACCAAATGGCTTGGAAGCTACTGAGGTTTTGTTTAAAAATAAGCCTGATGTTTCAGGGCTCAAAGCCTCTTTGGAACCTAAAGCTGACTCGCCGTTAGCTCTTGCTTCAGAGAAAAAGCTCAAAAGTAAAACGCTCGTCAAAACACAGCTCCCCTTGTCAAGAGATGCAGAACCTCAAAAAAATCAGGAAAAATTTTTTGATTTGGCCGGTTCTCTGACTCAAGAAATGAGTGAACTCCGGTCGTCTTTTATGCGTAAAGATCTAGAATCTGAGGAGGTTCAACATTTGAGCCCGGAAGAGGTGATCTTGGAATTCAAAAAAGGCGTGGCAAGAACCATTGATAAAGGTGACTCTCAGACATATTATGATCTTGGGGTGGCGTACAAAGATATGGGATTGATTGATGAAGCTATTGCTTCCTTTAAAATTGCAAGAACTGGTGAGACTTACAGAGTTGACGCCACATCACTGATGGGTATTTGCTACATGGATAAAAAAACATATCCAGAAGCCATCTCTGCCTTTGAGTCGGTGCTTCCTCATATTTCATACCAAGACCCTAAGGCTGTGGGTATTCGATATGAGCTAGCCCAATGCTATGTGTTTTTGGGGCGCCATCCAGAGGCATACAGAGAGTATAAAAAAGTTTTAGATGTGGATGCTGGTTTTAGAGATGCCAAAACCCGCTCAAAGGAGTTGGCATTTAATTTAGGGATTGATGAACAGGAACACAAGCAGAAAAGAAACAAAATGATTGTGAACCTTAATGAGCGGCAGGTAAAATCAAAATAACCTGCCTTAAAAAAACAAGTCCTTGCCTAGCTTAATCAAAAGGCCAGTAGTGGCCAGGTAAAGCAGGGGCCGGATGCCCTTGGATCCATATCGTATCGAATAAGTAGCTCCACAATACCCACCCACAAAGGAAGCCAACATGGCAGGCGCAACAAACTTAAAAGCAATCAAGCCTGTAGTAGAGAAATAGCCCAGGGCTGCCATATTGGATGTAAGGTTGAGTATGCGACCTGTGGCACTTGCCTGAAGAAGTGGAGCTCTTTGAAAGTAAAGCAACGCCATGATCAAAAAGGTTCCCGTACCAGGGCCGAAGAAGCCATCATAAAACCCCAAGCCCAAGACGCATAAGGGAAGTGCCCATCGGGCATGCTTGGGCAAGGGCAAGTGCGTGGATTCAATGTTTTTCTTAAAGTTTAAGTAGACAAACAAAATCAAGACCGCAAAAAAAATAAAAAGCTTCAAAAAGGCTGGGGACATTAGTGTATTGACAACACTGCCACAAAGCCCAGCTACAAAGGCTAGCGCAATGAAAACTTTAAGGTTACGCAATGAAATGATGCGCTTTGTGAGGTATCTATATGTGCCTGCAACGGCAGTGGATATGCCAATGAGTTTGTTGGATGGGATGACGTTTTGAGGTGGCAGTCCCAGAGCTAAAAGAGTCGGTACTGAAATCAGCCCTCCCCCCCCAACGATGGCATCAATAAAGCCTGAAAAAAAAGTTGCAATTACAAGAAGCAAGATGCCTGAATCCATGTGCATTTATAGCGTAAGACCAATAGTTGTCACGGTGATTTTTGCCTTAAGTTTTCCGTAAAAATCTCTTATAGTGCGTTGGGTATGGAAGCTTTGAAAAAAACAATTGGTGAACTTCGTTGGATCACCTTAGCAGGCATTTTGGTGTCTATTTATTTACTGGTTTTGCACTTTAACTATGACACTTTGGGAACCACATGTGAGATTGGCGGGATATTTAGTTGCAGCGTGCTCCTGATCAAAAAATATGCCCTTTGGTTTGGTATTCCAGTACCTGTCTTTAGTCTGATTTTATATGTGCTTTCGTTTGGACTTAGCCAACACGCCTTCATCAATCATGAACGTATGCCTTCTAGGTCTAGCCTATATCTAGATCTTCTTTCTTTTTTGGCTCTAGGGGCAAGCGTCTGCATGGCTTGGATTGCCTTTGTGATGCTCAAGACCGTATGTGTGTTTTGCACAGTCCTTTATATTATTTCCGTTTTGTTTTTCTTGTGGACACACCGAGTTCGAAAAACGGTTTATGAGGACTGGCTCGGTTCTTTTGTCTCTGAGATGACTCATTTTTATAAAAATCCAGCGACACTCAAAGTGATTGGGGCAGGAGGCTTGATGTTGGGGGGGCTGTTTTTTTATTTTCAATCACTTGATGCAAGATCAAATATAGGTTTGGAGCAGTTCAAATCTACTGTCGGACGCTCGATTGGGAACCCCGATGCCAAACTCAAAGTGGAAGTCTTTAGCGATTTTCAGTGCCCCTCGTGCCGAATGGCCATTGCGTTTTTGTATGAGCTTGAGAAAAAATATCAAAACGACATGGTCATGACGTATAAATTTTACCCTTTAGATAGCAGTTGCAATAGAGACATGAGACGAAACGTTCATCCGCAAGCATGCCAGGCTGCTAAGGCTGCATTTTGCGCAGGTGTACAAAATCAATTTTGGGCGTATCATGATTTTTTGTTTCAGAATCAATCTCGGCTTGACGATGGCCTGTACCAAAAAATAGCACAGCAAAAGGGCTTAAAGGTAACGCCCTTTATGGATTGCTTAAAAAGCAAAGTTGCAGAGGATGTGATCCAAGAAGATTTAAGCGCCGGAAGGGCCTATGAGATTACGGGCACGCCTACGATTGTGGTCAACGGGAAAATTTATTCGGGCAAGAGGGATGTGGAAGCATTTGATCTTTTCGTGAAGGCTTTGAATTGATTGATATCTCATGCCTGCCTGCGCAAGTACCTTTATTTAGCATCAATCGTTGTATCCTGGTCCCAGGGTGCAATATTCCACTGCATGTTTTTGAAGACAGGTATGTGCAAATGATTCAAGCTCTTGATACAAACGCACCCTTTATTGGTCTGATCCAAACAAAAGCCAATGTCAAGCAGACCTCTAAAAAACCCTATTATGGGGTAGGTACCCTTGGTGAGCTCGTCGATTCGAAGCGGCTTCCCAAAGATCGTTACTTTATTGTTTTGCGCGGCATCCGGAGGTTTTCTCTTGAGGGGGTCCTAAAACAAGATGGGCATCTGTATGCCAGTGGTAGGGTAGGCTATCAAAAATTTTTGGAAGATCCGTCACATGTTGATGTGCCTCTTGATCGCACGTACTTTTTTTCTCTTTTGGAGCGATACGTAAGGTCAAAAAAATTAAAAATACATTTTAAAGAATTAAAGTCAATTCAAAGCTTTGAGATGATCAATATCTTAAGTCAAGTTTTGCCATTTGGCTGTGTCGAAAAACAATCTTTGCTTGAATGCACATCTCATCACGCGCGCATGGATCAATTGATCGCACTGTTAAATATGGAAATTTCTTGTTTTGAGCAACAGACGTCCCTATCAACACAAACTTTATTTAATTAGGGCTGCTCCTTGAGAAAAACATTCTAAAAACACAGAATGTTTAAAAAAAACATGCGTTGATGGTGATGCCTACAGCTTTGGATGCTAGAGCTAGGGTAGACTGGGTTTGAGGCCAAGAAAATCAATCAAGTGCTTTTTAAGAATGTCTTGAGATGTTTTTTCAAATACTTTGAGCTGTTGTTCATTGATCAGCTTGGTTTGTTCCTCAAGCCATAATTGCCAGGCTTGAGATGAAATGTTTTCAAAGACCTCAGTCCCAAGTGCCCCAGGTAGGGGAGGTTTTTTTAGGCCGGGTAATTCTTTGCCAAGCTTTTTGCAAAGAACTTGGTGCTGTTTTTCTTGGTCGGTCATGAAGAATTAAAATCTAACTTCAATGCCAAAGCGGGCTAAATCAAGCCCAAAGTTTTTGATACTATCTTTGATTTTGAAATAATAAGTTGCCCCAAAATCATAGGATATAAGCATGCGCTCCACGCCCATTTTTTTCCCTAAATTCCAAGCAAGCCCAAAGGATGCTGAAAAGCCCAGTGTTTTTTTATTATGAGCGTTCAAGGTATTGGGCGCCCCCCTTAAAATAACAGGAAGGCTAGAACGCACATAAGGCATCCATGTTTGGCTTTGAAACCATTGGTAGGTAATCTCAGGCCCAATGATCCATCTGGTGGCTCTGGGCTGATCCCGCTCGATATCTGCGCTAAAGCGCAACCCTAAAGCCAAATTATTGTCTGCAAAGTACTTCACATGGCCGCCCAAATTTTTATGTTCGGGAGTTGTAACAATGGTGCCGTCCAAGGAAATCAGATAGCCCATGCCAAAGTCAAGGCCTACTGCCCACGGAGGTGTTTGGTCGGGGTGGGTTGGGCCGCTGCTGGCCAAAAGCATCAAAGGGCAAAGAGCCAAGAGCAACCAAATGGCGATGTATGTGATTTCTATCTTGATCCCCTGGGTGTTTTTGCCTAGTATGTCGGAAAACAAATGCGTCATCCGTCTTTGGTATCATGGAAATCTCAAAATGAAAAAAAAAGTTTACTACCCGTCTTATTTAAAACTTGACGCTATTTTATCATCTCAAAAGTGCTTGAGTCTTTTGGAATCAAAGCCTGCGCACGATGAAATGCTTTTCATCATCACACACCAAGCTCTTGAGCTTTGGATGAAACAGCTTCATCATGAATTGGACTCGATATTAGACGTGCTTGGTAATTCAAGCCTTGATCATCAGGGACTTGCGATGGTTCTTCATCGTCTAGAGCGCATCACAAAGGTCCAAGATTTGATGCGTGCGCATTTTACAGTTTTGGAGACCATGACCCCGCTTGATTTTTTGGATTTTCGGGATGCGCTCATTCCTGCCTCAGGATTTCAAAGTTTGCAGTTTAAACAATTGGAGAAAAAACTGGGCATTGCCTCGGCTCAACCAGACGCGCTTAAAAAATATTCTAAGGAGGTTCTCGATAACCATGATCAAGCCAGCTTAGAAAAGCCATGTTTTTCACTGTTTGAGGGCATTCAAGCGTGGCTTGAGCGAAACCCTTTTTTGAAATTTGATGGTTATGATTTTGAAACATCTTTTCTAGGCATGGTAACCGATGTTTTTGATCAAGAAACCTCCCGAGCCGAGGACCCCCCCTTTAAAAGAGCAAAAGATGACACGGAAGAGTCAAAAAACATTAAAGACCTTAAAAGTAAGTTCCAAAAAGACTTGTCCGAAACCAATAAAGGCCTAAGTAAAAAAGCATTTCTATCGGCCCTCTTTATTCATTATTATCGAGATCAGGCCCTTTTACATTTGCCTTACCAAATCTTGAGAACATTGGTTGAAATTGATCAAAAACATGTGCGGTGGAAACAGCGCCATTTGTCTCTTGTACGAATGATGATTGGATTTAAAACTGGTACAGGAGGTACTTCTGGCCAGGGCTATCTTCATCGCTCTATTGAAGCCTCCACTATTTTCCCAAAGTTAATTTCCATTCCATCTTACATGACCTCAAGGCAGAACCTTGTGCCATTGCCTGAGCATGTTTCAAAAGCGCTGTCGTTCAAATGGGTGTAAGTGTGGAGCAGGTCTTAAGGCTCGGTGGCAAAAGCTTTGATCTTAACACGCCTTTTGATATCTCACTTGGGATTTCATTTGATCAGAGCCTAAAGGCCTATGGCGTAGACAATCCAAAATGTGATGTTTATAAAGTTGATGGTTTTACAGGCTCGGTTGAGCAAGGCGGTAGTTGTAATTGTTACACTGTAGCATTTAATTCCCACTGCCACACCACACATACAGAATGTGTGAGCCACCTACTAACGGAGGTCATACCTATCTCAGAGTTTATGAAACCGTTTTTTACCATGACGCAATTGGTATCGGTTGATGCAGGACCTATCAATGCCAATGATTTAAAAAGCCTAAACAGTGACCCCAATATATCTGCCTTGGTGATTCGTTCCCAGCCCAACCCAGAGGAGAAAAAGTCTCGTGCGTACCAAAACAATGCCCCGTTCTTAACCAAGGATGCCGTTAATGCGTGCTTAGATGCTAGTTTTGATCACCTGCTTGTTGATTTTCCGTCGATTGATCCGATGGTTGACCAGGGCAGGCTTATAGCTCATCGCCAATTTTGGGGGATGGAGGAAGGCCAAGTGCAGATCACTCCGTCTACACAAACCCATCGGTCTATTACCGAGCTTGTGTATGTGCCCAATGGTCTCTCGGATGGATTGTATGCATTAAACCTTCAATGGATAGATATGGCATTAGACGCAGCACCTTCTCGTCCCATCCTCTATCCTGAGGTAGCAGTATGATATTTGAAAATAGCATTGACTATGCAAGGTCACACGACTCAGAGGAACCTCTTAAAAATAGCCGCGACTTATTCCACATTCCCAAGCATGCCAGTGGAAAGGATGCGATTTACTTTGCGGGAAACTCCTTGGGGTTGCAACCAAAGTCGTTGCAAGCATGGGTTGAACAAGAACTTCATGATTGGCAAAGACTTGGTGTAGAAGGGCACTTTGATGCGCAACGCCCCTGGGTTTCTTATCACCGTCTTGCCAAAGAAAGCTTGGGCCGTCTGGTTGGGGCCTCAGACCTAGAAGTTATTGCAATGAATACCCTTACGGTTAACCTGCACGCGCTCTTTATATCTTTCTATCGGCCGACACCCTCACGCTATAAAGTGCTTACCATGAGGCAAGCCTTTCCCTCGGATCATTACGCTGTATGTTCTCAAATCAAGCTGCATGGTTATGACCCAAAAGAAGCTTTGATTGAAGTTGGCCCTGATGATTTGCATTCATGTGTTGATGAGCAGGAGATCGAACGCACTCTTGAGAAAGAAGGAGATCAGATTGCATTGATATGGCTAGAGGGTGTCAATTATATGACAGGTCAGAAACTCAATCTTAAAAAAATTGCCCAATGGGGTCATCGCCACGGATGCTATGTTGGTTTTGACCTTGCCCATGCCATTGGAAATGTTGCATTGGACCTTCATTCTGATGACATTGATTTTGCTGTGTGGTGCTCTTATAAATATCTTAACGGTGGACCCGGGTGCACAGGCGGCGCCTTTGTGCATGACAAGCATGCCCATGCATTTGATTTTCCCCTGATGGCCGGGTGGTGGGGGCATGATGAGTCAAGGCGGTTTCTCATGGAAAAAAATTTTCAACCCATGCCCGGTGTTGATCGATGGCAGGTAAGCAACATTCCTGTATTGACCACCACATGTTTGCTTGCAAGCCTTGCGTTATTTGATCAATTTCAAGATCGGGAACGCTTGTCCAAATCAGCACGTCTTACTGCCTACCTAGAATACTTGCTCATCCACAACCTGGGTGATGATGTAAAGATCATCACCCCTACTGACCCTTCTGAAAGAGGATGTCAGCTTTCCATATCTTTAAAAACCAAAAGTAAAGCCAAAGAGATATTCCAAAAGATTATGGCCAAAGGTCTGGTCTGTGATTGGCGAGAACCCAACATTATTCGTATGGCCCCGGTACCACTTTACAATACGTTCGAAGATGTTTATCAAGCAGCATGCATCATTAAAGAGTCCATGTGAACGATCCCAAAATTGCAATTGTAGGTGCGGGGCTATGCGGATCTTTGATGGCCAATTACTTTTCGGCCCGTGGCTTTAACGTAGATGTATTTGAGGCGCGCCTAGATATCAGAACCCTATCAGGCACATCTGGAAGATCCATCAACCTAGCTTTATCCCACCGTGGCATTCATGCGCTCAAAAAAGTTGGCTTGTTTGAAAAGGTCAAGCCTTTGATGCTTCCCATGAAGGGACGCATGATCCACCAAGCAGGACAACCTCTTGAACTTCAACCTTATGGCGTGCAAGATGATCATGTGATTTACTCAGTCTCTCGGCGCATGCTCAATCAAGTGCTTGTCGAAGCGGCAGACGTGGACCCGCAAATACATTTATATTTTGATCATAAATGTATGGACATTGATTTTACTACAAAAACATTAACGCTCAAGCAGCACCCCAGTGGTGAACGTGTCTCGCGCACCTATGATGTGTTGTTTGGTACTGATGGGGCATTCTCCAAGGTGAGACAAAGGATGATGCGCAAGGGACGGTTTAACTATAGTCAGCACTATATCTCACATGGTTACAAGGAGCTTACCTTGGCACCAGGAGAGGGCGGCTCTTTTCAGCTTGACCCAGAAGCACTTCACATATGGCCCCAAAAATCATTCATGCTGATTGCGCTGCCCAATACTGATGGGAGTTTTACGCTGACGTTGTTTTTAGATTTCGAGGGCGATATCAGTTTTGCTGCACTTAATGATCAAAGTAAAGTCAGAGCTTTTTTTAAAGAATATTTCCCGGACCTTTCTGGTTTTCTACCAGACCTTGAAGATGAATTTTTTCAAAATCCCACAGGGGAGATGATTTCTGTATCGGTTGATCCATGGCACCTTGGCCAAAGCGCCATGATTTTGGGTGATGCTACGCATGCGATTGTTCCCTTTTATGGGCAGGGCATGAATGCATCTTTTGAAGACGTACGCTTATTTTTTGAAGTCTTTGATCAAAATCAAAATTTAGAAAAAACAATTGCAATTTTTAGCCAAAAAAGAAAGCCTGATACAGATGCGATTGCCGGCATGGCGCTAGAAAATTTTATAGAAATGCGAGATGGAGTGATTGATCCAACCTACCTAGAGCGCAGAAAACTTGAACAAGCATTGGAAAAAGACCAAGACAGCAACTTTCAATCAAAGTACACCATGGTGTCTTTTACTGACATTCCCTATGCAAAGGCCAAGCGCCTCGCCTTAGAGAATAAAAAAATAATTGAGGGCATGCTTAAAGCGTGATTTCTCAAGATAAAAGTAAAACAAAAGTTTTAAGGCCTGTTGATAATTCAAAGCCCACCGCAGAGGTCGCGCTATGCTAGGGTTTATCGCTTTAGGCTTTAAATTATCAACAGGCCCTAGTTAAGTAAAACGTCAGAGACATATTCTCTTTAAAACCTTGAGCCCCCCATGAATAGGAATATGCACGAGGGGGAAGGGTTTTTAGTTCTTACCTCTTTAGTTGCAGGTTATTTAAGGTCAATCATTATATCAGTGTGTTTACGGATTTTTTTGCCATGGCGCTCATAAATACCCCATGCCCGTACTGAATATGTTCCTGGGAGCACCTCTATGGTTTCTTCCCATCGCTGCTCAAAGCGTTGAGACCTCCACTTTGTAAATACTCGTTTTTCTTTATCCCAGCTTTGAACAAGGTCCTGGTCTTTGTCGAAAGGAGACACAATCAATCCAGTATTTTTTATATCTTGCAAGCCAATATTTCCTGGTCCGAACACAGTCGGAGAACCAAAAAATCTATTATAAATACTTTTGATATTAAGCTTACCATTTTGATACGTATAACTAAGATCAGGTGCTTCAATGCTATTATAATCAAATGGCGCACGCGTATCATACACATGATACGGATCTAATGGGAGATGGACTTTAAGGCTTTCTGACTCAATCGAAAAAAATTCTACTTTGTTTTTACCTACCTTACATGACACTTGATATTCAAAGTTAGTTACATCAGAAGCATAACCGGTAATTGTATTTATAAATGATTGTTTAACACCATATGTATCAATTATGGGTCCAATGTCTGGTTGGTCATTCCAAGGATGAGTCCAAGTACCACTTGGTATGCCTTCGTAAGATTTTTCAAGGACTGTTGTAAAGACGTCTTGTAAACTGCTTTTTCGCTTAAGCTCACAACTCAACATTTTATATATCTCCATGTCGTTTTGGCTGACAAGCTCAACTTCGACAATAACTTTCTGGAAAGGCGTATTGCCAGAAAGATAGCCAGTTAGAGGCAAAACCCGAAAGTCTGCTTTGATACATGTTACTGAGTCAGAACATGAACTTTCCTGAAGTAATAGCGCGTTGGTATTTGAATCGTTAATCTGGCCGTTTAAAGCTTGATGATCATCAGAGCCACACCCAGAAACCGCCCAGACACCAGCGAGTAAAATAAATTTAAATATTGTTTTTTGTAATAAATTGCTTTTCATAAATACCTCCTACAGTTAAGCACCGCCTGCATAGCAAGGCCCGGATCCTTTTGTCAATAGCTTATTTGAGAGCATATGGCATGTAAGGTCCTTTTTAAACGACGGTTACGTGGTAATCAATAGTAATTCTAATCGCTTGGAGTGTCTTAGGCAGGTTCAGGTTTTTAAAAAATAATCAGAAAAAATGAAATTTAAGCTTTTGCAACTGCCCGTCACCAAGAAAGCACTTATGGTGAATCTATTACGCTGCAATCACTTAGCTCTAGGCTGTTTCTGGGCAGTGTGAACTGGCTCTAAAAAGTGGACACACTTAAAACTAACGCTATTATTATAAGGAGTCCATATGAGCAAAATATATGTCAAGGGCGGTCATGTCTTCGATTGCCTCTGGCAAGGCCCAAAGGATTAAAAGAGGTAAACTTTGGGCTATGGTGGAGCGCTTGTTGAGCATGAAATTTATGTGTTGATTCGTGAATTATCATGATATTCTACGATACAAGTGCAAAATGTAATACGCATGCTCGACCTCAGTGCCCTTCTGTCTCAAAGTTTTCACTTTTTGCTTGGCCCAGAGGTGTGGGCAAGAGCTTTTTAATACGAGCGCAACTGGCGCAGGATCAGGTTGACTATATAAGTCTGTTGGATTCAAAACTCTACCTTTTGTTAAGGAGAGAACCTTCACAACTCAATGTTTTGATTCAAAATCAACAGGTTGTTATTGATGAGGTTCAGCGCGTTCCGGAGCTTTTGAACGAAGTCCACCGGCTGATAGAGGAAAAACAAATTAAATTTTTGCTGACCGGGAGCAGCGCGCGCAAGCTTCGACGTGAGGGTATTAACTTGCTCGCAGGTAGAGCGTACCAAGCACGCTTGTTTCCCATGACATGGTTTGAGCTTAATCGGGCAACCATTTTTGATCTGCATAAATTTCTTTTGCTTGGCCTTTTCCCAAAAGCGTATGTTCATAATGCAGGCTTTGATTATTTGTATGCTTATGTTGATACCTGCCTCAAAGAAGAGATTATGGCAGAGGCCTGGATGCTAAGCTTACCCAATTATTCACGTTTTTTGGAGGCAGCAGCTTTGTCAAATACACAGATGATTAATTTTACAAAAGTGGCGTCTGACGCGCAATTGGCAACCAACACCGTGAGAGATTATTTCGGGATACTAAAGGACACACTGCTTGGTTTTTTATACCCTCGTGGAACCGATCAACAAAAAGAAAAGCAATCCGGACCCCAAAGTTTTTCTTTTCAGATATAGGCGTTGCACATGCATTTAAAAATGTAGAACTATTGCCAGAACGCTCAGGCCTTTTTGGCCAAGCTTTTGAGCACATGGTGGTGCTAGAGCTTAGGGCGTATTTGAGTTGCACAAAAAGCCGTAAAAAACTTCAATACTGGCGGAGTAAAAGTCAGTTTGAAGTGGACTTCATTGTGGGTGAAAGCCTAGCAATCGAAGTGAAGTCAGCAAAGCGCGTAAGCCAAAGGGATCACAGGGGTTTAAAGGCTATTTCTGAAGAAAAAAATGGGCTCATTTACTCTTGGTCAGCCAAGATGAAACCCCAAGGCATTTTGAAAATGGCATCACACATATTCACTAGAAATCATTCTTTGAAAACTTATGGGATGGCACATATATTTAAAGTAAATCAATCACACCCAGACTTTATTTTTTTTGTTTTATATTTGCCACAACAAAAGTTGTATCAAAGGCTTTCTAAAACAGGGGCATTGCAGATAGGCTTGCTTAAAATCAAATTTATTTGATGCAACTCCAGGGGGCTGGACGAGTACATCTTTTTTACATATTAGTTAAAGCAAGTGATATATTTAAGGTTACAGATCAGAGAAGAACATGTTCAAAAAATTATTTTCAAAAAGCAAAACAGAATTATGCAGTCAAGATACTTCAGACTTGATGAAGAATACCAAAGCTCATATCCAAGAACATGGGCTTTCGGTTATTAGGGTATTAGCTACAGGCTATAACCCTGGATTTGCATACAGTGTTGGACTGTTTGAGACATATCAACACCCTGAAATTATTTGTTTTGGTCTCAAACCTGACGTGCTCCACGAGATTATCAATGATGTGGCCAAAATCATTCACAATAAAGGAGCAATCAATAGCACAAAGGAGTAAGATACTATTTTCGATGGTAGCCGAGCTAAATTTTTAGAAGTAAACAAAAAAAATGTATCTGATTATTCAATACAGCTTTTGAATACTATCAGAATCGTAATTTCCTCTGTTTGCAGCTTATATGGACAGATCGAAATGACCGCTTCCCTTGGGAAGAAGGTTTTGAAAAAGAGTTCAGACATGTTCAGCCTTTGTTAGATCGAAATATGAGCTTTTAATTTAAAGAAGACAAGAAGCTTGCAATATTTACATCCAAGACATGGCTTGAAAATAAATCTTCAATCTTGAGAGTCGCGCACGATGAAGGTGGTGACTGGCAATTTTTACCAGGAGGTGAGGCGCCCAACTTAGAAAATGGTGCAATTGTTTGCTTGGAAGACATGATTTTAAGTAATCCCACGCTTCATGAGTGCTTTGACCTTGAGTACGGGGAAATAGCTGAGCGAAAATCTGTTTTGTTACCATGGATTAGGTCAAAAGAATAATGAACCCTCAAGTGGCCCTATTTTAGATAATAGATATGCATGTCAGTTGAAGAATATAGAAGGGCCTTGCGTCGTCTTAAGGATGCATTGGCACAAGAAAAAAATGAATTTATCCGTGATTCAGTCATTCAAAGGTTTGAATTTACGGTCGAACTTGCTTGGAAAACTGCAAAAAAAACACTCCTTTCCCCATCCAATTCCCCTCGCTCTGTTATCAGAGAGATGG
>Ga0114953_1000056_pt1 | contig 67803 bp, 55 predicted proteins | sample SidtaG_FD_87298 | JGI IMG/M metagenome (GOLD analysis project Ga0114953, IMG submission 87298) | Marine algal microbial communities from Sidmouth, United Kingdom - Sidmouth_Male2 metaG | ecosystem: Host-associated > Algae > Red algae > Unclassified | place: Sidmouth, United Kingdom | collected...
ATCAATTTGGCGTGATTTTTCAGAAAAAATCATGACAAATTACCAACAAGAATTACCCCGTTTTCAGCGCAAAGTCAAAAAAAACGAAGCAATCCAAAACTCTAAAATGCGAATATCTTCCTGATATAGAACAGCTTAATCTACTTATGAATATCCCTAAATAAAAATACTACCCCTAAGATAGTTACTTAAATGTATGAGAGGTAAAAAAAGGGGTTAAATACCCCCTCTTGTCAAATTTTTCTTAACTCTTACTTCATTGTCATCATCTATAATACCTCCTCTGCCAGACGACCAAGAACTAACTCCCCCTCTACTACGTCTTCCTCCCACCATTTTTAGTTGCTCTTCTTTACTCAGTTTTTTCGCTTTTGAGGCGAACTCGTCGAATGTCAATTTTTGCTTTTTCATACACTTTAATTTTGGTAATTTGCAATATATGATACTAATATAGGCAAAATTTCATCAGGAAGTTGACAAAAAAAAGACATAAATCAGGTTTCTGATTGACTTTTGATGGAGTTGATTACTTCCCATACTAGTGGTGATTCGTAGCCCTTAGTGATGGCAAATTTGACTGCCTTACCAATATCTTCAAAGCTGGGGTTTTCATTTAGTCGCTTGCTCAGCAAAGTAGTTAGAATATCTTTGTACTCTTCATCGTCTATTTCCTGCATCCCTTTTCTTATACAATAGGCAGAAATTTTCTTTAGCTTAAGACCAGACATTATTTTGTAGCGGCCCCACTTTTTGATGCGGTGCTTTCCACGGACATAAGATTGTGCAAAGCGCTGCTCATTGAGAAAATCTTCGTCGATGAGATCCGTCATTATTTTCTCTAGCTCGTCACCATACACTTTAAGGCTGATCAGCTTAGTACGAACCTCTGCATGGCAACGATCTTGATAAGCACAATAATGCTGTAGCTTTTTGAGCGCTTCATCATAGGTAAGGTATTTGGTGTAATTTGCCATGTGGAGTAAAGATATAAAATAGTATTTGAAGATATTTTATCTCTGCTTATCTATTGGTACTACCATCGCATGAATTAAATATTAGACGATAAAAACCTAGTTTCCAAATTTGATAAGATTTACTAAAATATAAAATAATTCAGTAGCCGTCATGTTATCGCGTAGTGCCGAAGGCAAGAAGCTCGATAAGCGGAGCGCGTAGAGGCAAGCGGTGGTAGTGGTTCCGCGCTTTTCAGCGGAAGTAACGGACGACGCGGTCACGTGCTGACGATGCAGGGCATAAGCAGCATAGCCTGTCAGTATCGTGATGACCCCAAACCAATAGCCTATTCTTTTTTCTATCTTTGACGGGTCAGACAATACGGACTATGACTAAGAAAGAAATTATCAAGCAACATGCGGCGCGACTTTTTCGGCTCAAGGGATATAAGGCGACGTCGATGCGGGATATCGCGCAGGAGGTTGGAATGGAGGCAGCTAGTCTGTATAATCATATCAGCAATAAGCAGGAATTGCTCGCGGAACTGATGATGCATATCGCAGAAATCTTTACTACGGGAATGGAAAATATACTAAGTAGTAGTTTGACTCCACGTGAAAAATTGGAGCGATTGATCAGTCTGCACATCCGATATACAACCGAAAAGCCTGATGCAGTTGCCATCATTACGAGTGAGTGGGTCCACCTCGAAGAACCTATTCTCAAGGATTATCTGCAGCTGCGGAGCGTCTACGAAGGTAATATGCGAAGTATAGTGAAGTCAGGAATAGAGCAGGGACAGTTCGCCAATGTCGATGCGGAAATCGCAGTATTTTCCATCTTATCTACGCTGCGCTGGCTCTACTCATGGTACCATCAGCAAGAAAATATTAACCCCGTAGAGCTTGAACAAAAAATGGTGCAATGTCTTCTCGATGGTGTGAATGTGAGGGTGTAGAAATTTTCTCTCCATATACTTGCAAATCTAACTAACAATTGTTAGTTTTAGGGTAACAGACGTAAGTGCTGATAATTAACCACATAAATACCCTAAGAATTGATCCAAGCACAACAAATACTCTCCGCTACAAAGCTCAAGCAAGCCTACAGCCTGATGTGTACTGCAAAAGCGATGACTGACTTGTACGAAAGAAATTTCAAATTTGTATCGAAGTATGTGCACGCGACTTCACGTGGGCATGAAGCGATACAGCTGGCAGTAGGGATGCAACTTTTGCCACAGGATTTAGCTTTTCCATATTATCGGGATGATTCTATGATCCTCGGAATGGGGATGCAGCCGTATGATTTGATGCTGCAGTTATTAGCGAAAAAAGATGATCCATTTTCTGGTGGTCGTTCATATTACGCACACCCAAGTCTAAAGGATGATGATAAACCCACTATACCACATCAGTCTTCCGCGACAGGAATGCAGGCTATCCCTGCGACAGGTGCTGCACTCGGACTTCAGTACAAGGAGTTGGTGGGTATAGCAGATGCAATAGATAGGGCGCCACTCGTGATGTGCTCGCTGGGGGATGCTTCGGTAACAGAAGGTGAAGTGGCAGAAGCATTTCAGATGGCCGCGCTGCGACAGCTACCGATACTATATATCATACAAGATAATGAGTGGGATATTTCTGCTAATGCGAAGGAGATCAGAGCACAAAATGCTTACGAATATATTCAGGGATTTCATGGTATAGAGGCGGTCACTATAGAGGGAAATGATTTTATAGAATGTCATATGGCGGTGCAAAAAGCAATCAGAGTGATTCGCGAGGAGCGTCGCCCTTATCTTATACACGCAAAAGTGCCCTTGCTCAATCACCATACTTCTGGTGTGCGAATGGAGTGGTATCGTGATGATCTGGAAGAAGATCGCAAAGAAGATCCGTTCCCTATATTGCGTCAACAATTGCTCGATTATGGTATCTCGATAGATGAATTAAGTGAGCTAGAGGAGGATGCCCTACAAAAAGTGGAAGACGATTTTAAGCGAGCGCAGCAAGCAGAAGACCCTACTGCGGATGATTTATTTTCGCATGATTTTGCACCGACTCCAATCACTGAAGAACTCGGCACTCGCACACCAGAGGGAAGTGAAGAAGTGGTCATGGTCGACTGTGCTCTGCATGCCGTCGAAGAACTAATGCATGAAGATATGAAATGCCTATTGTATGGGCAAGATGTAGGTGCGCGGCTTGGTGGAGTATTTAGAGAAGCAGCCACATTAGCACAAAAGTTTGGAGATGATAGAGTTTTTAATACGCCTATACAAGAAGCATTTATAGTGGGGTCTACTGTCGGGATGTCCGCGGTGGGTCTGAAACCGATCGTAGAAGTTCAGTTTGCAGATTATATTTGGCCAGGTCTCAATCAGCTTTTTACCGAGGTAAGTCGGTCATGTTATTTGTCCAATGGTAAATTTCCAGTAGGTATGATACTGCGTGTACCGATCGGCGCATACGGTAGTGGTGGCCCATACCATTCTTCTTCTGTAGAATCAGTGCTGACCAATATTCGCGGTATCAAAATTGCTTATCCGAGTAATGGTGCTGACATGAAAGGACTTATGAAAGCGGCCTATCACGATCCTAATCCTGTAGTAATATTAGAACATAAAGGATTGTATTGGTCCAAAGTACCTGGCACTAATCTGGCACGCGTACCAGAACCAGATGCAGATTATATTTTACCTTTTGGGATGGCGCGTACTGCTTTGGAAGCGGATGCAGCCCAGGTAAAGAGCGGTCTATCTATTGGCATCGTCACCTACGGTATGGGTGTACATTGGGCGATCAATGCGGCTGCAGATTTTGCTGGTCAAGTGGAGGTACTAGATTTACGCACCCTGTTTCCACTCGACGAAGAGTCCATCCATGCACTCGTGCGCAAGCATAATAAATGTATTGTTCTTACTGAAGAGCCTGTCAATAATTCTTTTGCACGCAGTATTGCTGGCTTTATTCAAGAGTCTTGTTTCCAAGATTTGGATGCGCCAGTTAGGGTATTTGGTTCTGAGAACCTGCCTGCTATTCCTTTAAATTCTATTTTGGAGCAGGCGATGTTACCTTCTGCAGAGAAGCTAATACCAGAGATAGAAAAGCTGCTGGCTTATTGATACTTGACATATCATTTATTCATTTGGAAGCATAGAATTTCGATTTCCCAATTATATTAGATACCTTTTGAGCTAAATCAAAACACTACTATAATGGAAATCAACTACTTAATCTGTTTTGCGACTGCGCTAATTCCACTTATCGTCGGTTCCATCTGGTACAATCCAAAAGTTTTTGGCAGTGTATGGATGCGTGCTTCGGGGGTTACAGAAGCACAAATCCAATCGGGTAATATGGCCTTTATCTTTGGTTTGGTATATATACTAGGTATCTTATTAAGTTTCTTTTTCACTTCCTTTGCTATTCACCAATCTGCGGTAGATGGATTGTTTCTCACACAACCTGGTATCGTAGATGGCAGCGATCAAGTGATGATTAATTTTGTAGAAACCTTTCATGCGACCTATGGAGATTTGCACCGTAGCTTTGGTCATGGCGCTGTACATGGTGGATTGGCTGCCGTAGTAGTTGCGCTTCCTGTAATCGCTATCAATGCATTATTTGAGCGTCGCGGCGGGAAGTATATTGGGGTTCATTTTGGCTATTGGTTCATTACTTTCATATTGATGGGAGGGGCGGTTTGTGAGTTAGCTTGATTCAATTAATACTGCCTGCAATTATGATATTAGGATGTTGAATTAGGAAATAATGGAGTGACAAATCCCCTCTCTAAAAAAACTTAGCGGTTAATACTGTCAAGTCATCTGGATATGCAGCGTCCCCTCTGAAGGTTTCTATACGCTGCAGTAATAGTTCATTGAATACTGCAGCTGGTAGTTTATGATGCGTAGTTACGAGGTCCTCAATAAATTCTTCGGTAAGAAAAGTGCCTTTTTCATTGCGTAGATCTGACAGTCCATCCGTAAAGCTAAGTACCATAGCTTTGTTAGGAATATGAATTTCCCCTACACCGATCTCACCTGGAATAGTCTGAAAAGAACCCAGAAAAGTACAGCCCTGATCTAGTTGCTGGATTGCACCATTTATAAATATATATGGTGGATTGTGCCCTGCGTTTACATATGATAATTTTCTTGTTTCCTTATTGAAGTGAGCTATAAAGAAAGTAATGAATCTATCCCCTTTCGTGATCTTGTAGACATTGGCATTGAGCGCTCGGATAAAATCATCATATTCATTATTTACTCTAATCAGACTATGCAAAGAAGCCTGAAAATTTGCCATCAATAGAGCCGCCGCTACCCCTTTGCCCGAAATATCCGCTACACAAAATGCGAACCGTGCATCATCCAGCTCTATATAATCAAAGTAGTCGCCACCGATACCTATCTGCGGCTTATAGATACTAGCTAGTTCATAGTCCATATCCGAGGGCAGTGCATTAGGTACTAGCATCATCTGCATTTCGCTGGCTAGTTCCATCTCTCGCTTCATTCGCGACTGTTCGAGTTGTCGCTTAAATAGGCGCTTATTTTCAATCGCCACGGCGACTATATTTGTAATGGTCGTGATGAATTGGACCTTATTGTACATCTCCTCATCATCGGTGAGTCCACCGATAAATACATAGGCAATTTCACTTTCTTTGTGCTTCACAGGTATGACTATATCAAACTGATCCAACAGCGGATCCATCCCCTTTTCGAGATTCCCTACCCGCTCAAAACTGGGAAACATCATCTCTATATTTCTCGCCAACAGCGCTTCGCTGATGCCCGAGTGACTTGCAATCTTCCACTTCTCCTCCCGCCTGATATATAGTAATAGTTGATCGACCCCCATTTCCCAATTCAGAAACGAGGTATACATCTTGAACAACCCATCCACCGGAATATTCTCATTTATCGCCTGCGTGATATTGAGTAATCGATTGATCTGCAGCTGCTTGAGATTAAGCTTCTGTTCCAGCTGCGCCTGCAATGTATGATCCGATGTATTCGCCATTATCCAAAAGTAATCATCTTGAGTCAATAAATGGTGTGTTTCTGTGTTTGACTTTAGTCAGATTTTAGGATGTAGGGTGCTTTTAAGGCGAGAAATAAGAATCTAGATTAGGAGTCATCACGATCCTAGCTTAGCTACAAGCCCGCGCAAGGACGTCTCTGCTGTGTCCATTTTGTAAAAATGTTCTGCCCCTAATTCATGACATCTATGTAGCATAAAATAATTTGTTCTTCTATCTTTACGCTCTCCAAGTTTACATCTGTCTATAAATACATGAACGTACCACACACCTACTATCTTTTAAAAAAGAACAATAGTCTTCAGACATTCGAAAAGTTAATCCATCCATATGTCTATGCATCATTGGTAAAGGCAGATACACAAGTAAAGAAACGAAAACTAGAGCTGCACTATCTAAGAGAACTCCCAATACATTCTCATTTTGACCATCTAGAGAAAAACTGCGATGAAGAAATTATTGCATTTGATGAATACCTCTTGACAAAATATGGATTTTCCTTTCTTACTAAGGGATTTGATCATACGATGAAGCAATTGCGAGGACGAATACAATACGATAAAAAATTTCCTGCTACGCTAAGCGATGAGCAACTGTTGACTATCCAAATGCGAATGGATAAGTACCACTTTTATCTAGTAGAGCAAGCAGCAAATAATAAGGCTGTCATCTTACTCAATCCTTGGCCATATATCAATCCTGTAAGAGATGGTGAAATCCTTAAGTACGAGAATTTTTTTGATACAGATAAAGAGGCGAGAGATTTTGCAAACCTAATAATCGAAAGTCACTTTGAGTTAAATGGATCTATCTTGACTATTGGTCCTGTGACTATTCATGATATAACTGAGCGAACCTTAGCCATACTGAAAGTGCAAAATGCTATACGGTATAAGACGGATCGTGAAGATATGGGAGAGAGATTCATTGCTACACAGAACCTCGTGGATATAAAGGAATATTTGCCTATACTGATAGACCTATATGACTCCGTAGGTAAAAATCCATATCAAGTAATAGTGCTAAAGTAAGTTTTCTACATATACTTATAAAATTGCTTTGCGATGTGTTTATCAATAATAGATATCATAGCTCCAATGGTAGCAGAATAAGCATGGACATGACATCGCTATTTTTAATTTTTTTGGAAAAATAAAATGTACCAATTTTTAGTACTAAATTAGTTTAGTTATATGAACTTTGCCGAAGTCAGAATCATCAAAAACACTAAACAAATCCTATCTCATAAAAATTCTTAGTAAATTTTTTACCTTCGTATGCAAAGCATTTGTCTTAATGCCATAAAATAAGTAATATTATAGCCATGACTAACCTATTTCAAACAAACAGCAGAAACAGCAAAGGCGTTAAAAACTGGCAGACTACATTTAAGTTTAATAGTACAGGATTACCCTTTGAGGAAATAGTCAGCAATGTAAAGTCGCTGGAAGAGAACGCGATTTTTGCTAACATTCTTATCTTAGTTACTGCTACTAGAAATCTTAAAGTACAATACATTAGTAAAAACGTACAAAAAATATTAGGGTATAGCCAAAGCGATATTCTCAATGCCGAGTCCTCTAAACTTTCTGAGATACGGTCTATAGATCAAAAATCCTACTTTTCGGATTTGGTAAAATTCGGTTCCAACTTCATCTCTAAGAGTCCACATAAAAATGAGAAAGCTCTTCTGAGAGGCTTCTATTGCGGCAATCGATGGCAACGAAAAAATGGTTCCACTGTACGATTTCTTGTTCGCCTTGAGATTATAAATAATTGTAATAAACTACCTCCCTACACTATTACGTACTACGAAGATGTCACGCACTTATTAAAAGGAAGCGAATATTGGGTATATTATGAATCTGTCTCCAAAAACGGATCCTACTCGCAGTTCTATACCAAAGATGGAAAAGAAACTCGTCCCATTACTACAAGAGAGGCTGAAATACTGAAGCTAATAGCTATAGGCAAAAGCACGAAAGAAGTGGCAGAGGAATTGTTTATTAGCCCAGAAACAGTCAGTCAACATCGTAAGAATATGATTCGCAAAACGTTAGCAAAAGACACTTCGTCCTTGGTACAATTATGTAAAACATGTGGAATAATATAGAAGCAATACACTATCTTTTGCTAAACTAGAAACCCAAGGGATATTCATAAAAAAGATATCCTATACAACTATAAGATGATAATCGAATTTTAAAGGATTGGATTGGTCCGTTTTTCTAGACTTTGAATTTAAAACGGGGTAATTCTTGTTGGCATATTGGATCCAACCTTCACATTTATACAGGGTTGAAACCCAGTACTATAATATTAAAATCCTATCTAATCAGCTGGACAAGCTTTCAGAGTTAGCTTCGATTACTTCTGAAAATGCCAAATCTAATACTTGACAATAATGCCCAATTCTCGAAAATGAGAATCAGGCAGAATATTAACACTTAGCAAAATGTTTTACCTAATTACTTGTTTTTTGGAGTAATACAGGAAATAGCGTTTGTGTTTATTGATAAGCAAAAATACCTATAACCTGTGTAATCATGAAATACCCAATGTGGGTATATTATAATTTTGATTAATGTAACCCTTTGACCAATCAGATATATTACAGCCTGTAAATGAGTGGTTTGTAAGCTAATGTAGGGATGTTCATAAGAATAGTAACCTGTACAACCATAAGGAGATAATCAAAATTTAAGGGTTTGGATTAACCCTTTTTTCTTATTTTTTTGCTAAAAACGGGGTAATTCTTGTTGGCAATTTGGCGTGATTTTTTCCAAAAAATCACGCCAAATTGGATCTAACTCTGATGATAATCCTGGGTTTCAACCCAAGGCTTTTGATATTTAACTCCCGAAAATCGGGACGGGCTGCTCTGCGGTTATCTTCTCTTGCTTCTGAATATGCCTAATTTAAATGCATAATCTCTGCTGCCTGTCCCAACCGATTTGCTAGAATATGATCCTCTAATAATGCATTTTCAAACTGACGTACACTATGTTTGCCACTGCACTTAACTTTAATATGCGCGACGCAAGATTTGAATTCTCCAAAACAATTATTTCTAGATACCAGATCGGGAACGAGTCCAGCACTTATTAACATGGATTCTACACTTGGATTCGCACCAGATATATACACTTGTATTCCTTTCTGATGCCAGTCTTTGATCACCTGCTCTAATGTCATCAATCCACTTTGATCGAGAAATGGAACACTCTTCATTCTTATAATAACCATTAGCTTATTTTCCAACACACTGCTTAGAGTTCTATACTGATCTGCAAAGCCAAAGAATAATGGACCGTCCAAATTCTGAACGTGTATAGACTTCGCAAGCTCAGTATCTATCTCACCATTCTTTATCAACTTATCTAGGGTCAATTCTGTGGTGGATTGCTTCATCCCTTTTACTAATTGACCTATAAATAATAGACAAGCCAAAATAAAACCAGCAGCTACGGCATTAAGTAGATTATTAAAAATAGTAAATAACAGTACAATCATCCAGACAATCGCATCTGGACGAGGTACTTTAAATAGTGTTTTGATCGCTTTAAAATCAACGATACTAATCCCCGTAGTAATTAATATACTTGCCAGTACTGCCATAGGGATCATTTCAATATAGTCTGCCACACCTACTATAATTATTAATAAAAATACTCCTTTCAATAGGCCAGAAAACCTGGTCATCCCTCCAGCCTTTATATTGGTGACCGTGCCAACCGTAGCGCCAGCACCAGGTATGCCACCGAGCAAACCCGTAATGATATTTCCAAGGCCCTGACCGATAACTGTCTTTCGACTATTATGCTTTGTTTTTGTGAGATTATCTGCTACCACCGAGGTCAATAAAGAATCTATTACGCCTAATCCACCGATCATAATAGCTGGTGCTACCATTGTTTGAAGATCCGACCATTGTAATGAGAACAACTCCATTACATGTAACTGTGGCAAAGCTCTCGGAATACTGCCGATGACAGGTACCTCCATATCAAAAATTATCGATATCCCAGTGCAGCCAACTAATGCTACTAATATAGAAGGTATTTTTTTAGTAATTTTCGGCAAGAGATATATAACCACTAGAGTCAGTAAACCTAATGTTAAGGCATCCAAATTTATATTCGCTAATGGAGACTCTATCTTACTCATAATATTCAAAAAGCCCTTAGGGGAAGTGTGTCCTAAGAATGGAAACATTTGCATAGAGATAATGATAATTCCTATTCCTGTCATAAAACTAGAGACAACAGGATGAGGCATAAATTTTACAAATTTGCCAAAATCTAATAATCCAAATACCAATTCAAAAATCCCTGCTAGTACAAAAGTTCCTATGATTAGTGGCAGGGCATTTTCTAAGGAACTATTAGCAGTGATTCCTAAAGAAACCACCGTGGCTGCTACTACCGTCATAGGTCCTGTTGGATCAGAAATAAGCGTTCTCGTGCCTCCAATTAATCCTGCTACTATTGCAAGTATAATGGCTGTATATATACCCGCTTGCGCACCCATCCCCGATTGCACACCGAATGCTAGACCCATAGGGAGCCCAACAATCGCTGCGAGTAATCCACCACTCAAGTCGTTCTTAATGCTATCTTTTGTGACACCAAATTTATTTTTCATAAAGGATATTCAAATTTCAACTATTCAAAAAAATGGCCTAACAAAGTCTGTTGCTAGGCCATATGCACATTTCGTTTAAGATAATTATTATTTAACCCTTGGATCGGTTGGATTAATCAACTAGTTCAATTTCTATTTTAGCATCTATTTTCAACTTCTTTCCACTTGATCGTACCTCTCTAAGTATCTCTACTAATCTTTCTTTTTCAGCAAGCAACTGCTCTAGTCTACCACTATCCCGATGACATGGATCTTCCTCATTTCCTTCCGTGGTCTTTAGCATTTGTATTTTGTGAAAGTTGATTTTCTTATCCAATATCGTATGTAATATATCAGATGCCTCAGAAGGTGTAAACATTCCTTCAATAAGCTTAATGTTTTGGATTTTTACTTCTGGAGTATCAAGCACTGCATTCATAATTACTTTATTTAGATGATTAGTTAAATTATTTATTTCATTATTTCTAACGCAAAGTTGCACATTATTATCCATAAGTATACATTTATAGTTTATATAATAAACATAAACTATACTTTATGAATTATACTTTACATCAGCTCGCGATTTACAAGAAAGTAGCTGATTTACAAAGTGTTACGAAGGCTTCAAGAGAACTTTATTTATCACAGCCTGCTATCTCTATACAGCTAAAAAAATTTCAAGATCAGTTCACACAGCCCCTATTTGAGGTCATTGGGCGTCAATTATATATTACAGATTTCGGAAAAGAGGTAGCATTATCTATTGAGAAGATACTTCATGAGGTAGATTCACTCAATATGAAAACGCTTACATTTAATGGACAATTAGCGGGTAAACTAAAGATCGCCTTAGTCTCCACCGCCAAATATGTAATGCCTTACTTCCTCACAGATTTTATTCGAACTAATCAAGGTGTAACATTAGCAATGGATGTGACCAACAAGAGTAGTGTGATAGAAAGCCTCGAAAATAACCTAGTTGATTTTGCGCTGGTTTCCGTACTGCCAGAAAATCTCAAAGTGAATAGTATAAAACTAATGCAAAACAAGCTCTATCTAACTGCAGGCCGACAACACAAACCGACGAAAAGCAACATTACCAAGAAAGGAATTTCCGCACTCCCTATGCTCTACCGAGAGTACGGATCCGCCACTAGGCAGGCTATGGAAAACTATATCACCTCTCTTGGCATCACTGTGGACATGCGTCTCGAACTTACAAGTAATGAGGCCATCAAGCAAGCAGTCATAGCAGGGCTTGGCTACTCCATCATGCCACTAATTGGTGTCAAGAACGAACTCGAATCTAGTGATATTCAGATCATTCCTGCTAAGGGTTTGCCTATCATTACCAACTGGAATCTAATTTGGTTAAAGTCCAAAAAACTTTCTGTCATAGCAGAGTCTTACATCACCTATTTACAAGAAAATAATAAGAAGATTATTGCGCAATCCTTCGAATGGTTTGAGAAGTACTAATTTAATTTTAACCAGTATATTTATTTGCGCGGCCCACCTGACAGCTCAGGCTCAGGTTACATGCCAGGCTAAAACTGTCATGAGGCGCTATGTATCGGGTTTGCCACTTAGCCTATTCTTGCTAAAGGGCACTAAATTTAGCTCGCATTCCATATCGCTAACCCAAAAAAGTGGCGTCCGTTCTCAAAATTGGTAATTTATCAAATAAGAAATCTGTGAATTACTGCATTTAATGGTAATTTTAATTCTTAAAATTAGCTTCTATATTCAGTAATATTAAACATATTCACAATATCAATATGGAATTCACGAACACCTTTGATCATTTTCGCCGAAAGAAACGGGTAGATATTAAATCCAAATCTCACACTGACATATTTTTTAAAATAAATTTGGATCAATATGGTCCTTATCTTTCTGTAGTCGATAAAGTCGGCGAAGTTGTAGAGGTCAACTATCTAACATATAGCAGCACCACTAGAAATTTACTACGCTCACTAGAGCAGATACACGAAAAAAATAGTTTCGTTATTGATTGGGAAAAATCAAGTGGTGAGATTTATCTTTCTGAGCACTCCTACCTATTGGATCAGCTCAGGAAAGTTGATAATCTAGTAGACCACAATAATAAACCTATCTATTTTGATAAAGGTGTGGGGCATATACGCGTAAGTCTTGAAGAAGAAGAGCAAGATGGCAACTTAGCAACTAAAACTGTCTTTTGGAAAGCTTCAAGTGTAATTATTAAGGACGCAAAGATGTATACTGATTACATTATTTTGACGGAAGATACCGTACTGACAGATGAGAAAATAATAGAGATACAACCCCTTGGCAATGGCTTTACAAATCTTGGGTTCTTTAATAACACCATAAAAAATGAAGATTTAGTAATTTACTTTTCTCTATTGTTTTCCTATTTGGATAACGTAGAATTAATATTTCAAGACTATAAGGTTAGGAACAGCGAAGATCGGGTCTATGCAAATCCAGCATTGATATTTGAAAAAGTGGACACGGACAGTGCGCTTTTTATGCGTGTAGGTCAAATACTACCTGATATGGATATCAGTGTTTTAGAGCAATTTGATTTATTCAAATATGGTGAAATAAACGATCTTGAAAAAGAAATTGTTGTCAAGTTCGTAGAGCAGGAACCTATAACAGAAGTAATCACTGAAGTCAGAAAACTACTTCGAAAGCATACGCCTCGCCGTAAAAAGTTGGAAAGCTTGGAAGTAGTAGTCGAAGATGATTTATTCATTATTCCAAAAGAAATAGCGAGTGAATTTATCTACAACGAATTACCAAACTTGTTGCTAAAGTATGAAGTATACGGGGCAGATAAACTTAAGTCCTACAAGATTTCTGCCGTCGCTCCCACTTTAAATATGAGCTTATCTTCTGGAATTGATTTTCTAGAAGGAGATGTAGAGTTAGATTTTGATGGAGAGAAAATCAATTTATTCGATGCCATCCAACAATTTAAAAAGAACAATTATGTACGCCTAAGTAATGGTAATAATGCACTGCTCAATGCGAGCTATTTGCAAAAGCTAGAGCGCATCTTTAAAAAGAAAGGTAAGAAAGTACAAGTTAGTTTTTTCGACCTTCCACTCGTAGAAGAAATCATAGAGGCAAAGGTAAGCTCAGATGCTTTTGCAAAATCCCGTTCCATCTTTGAAGGATTCAACGATATTGCAAATAAACGTTATAAATTTCCAAAGATAAACGCAGATCTAAGACCTTATCAGAAAGATGGATTTAAGTGGTTAAAATATTTGCATGACAACAAACTTGGAGGCTGCCTTGCGGATGATATGGGTCTTGGTAAAACCTTGCAGGCGCTCGCTATCTTAGCAGCAGACTATCCAGCTGAAAAGAAATCTACTTTAATTGTGATGCCACGAAGTTTACTGTTTAACTGGAGAAAAGAAGTAGAAAAATTCACTCCTCAAATCTCTACTTATACTTTCTATGGCAATACGCGAGACATCAAAGATGCACGGAAAGCAAATCTTATCTTCACTACTTATGCGATCATGCGCATAGAAATAGAGAAGTTTAAGGAAGAAACATTTCACTATGTTATCTTAGACGAGTCTCAAAATATAAAGAATATTCAGGCACAGACTACCAAAGCTGCCATGCTACTCCATGCTGACCACCGCTTGGCACTGAGTGGAACACCTATAGAGAATCACTTGGGAGAGCTATATTCTCTATTTCGTTTTCTCAATCCTGCTATGTTTGGAACGGTGCAGAATTTTAATAAAAATTACTTGCAGCCTATTCAGAAAAATAATGATAAAGTTGCTATTCATCAATTACGCAAAAAGATATACCCATTTATACTTCGACGTCTGAAGAAAGATGTGCTTAAAGATTTACCAGATAAAATGGAGCAAACCTTATTTATAGAGATGTCTACTGCACAAAAGAAACTTTATGAAGATAGACGCTCATTTTACAAAGCAGCTATTGAAAGCTCCATTGCCAGTAGGGGACTTAAGCAATCTCGGTTCTTCATTTTTCAAGCCTTAAGTGAGCTAAGACAAATAGCCTCAACACCAGAGCGATATAGTGACGGCAAGATTATTTCTCCAAAGCGAGAACTACTAGAAAGCCAACTGCTGGATACAATCGCTAACGGGCATAAAGCCTTGATCTTTGTAAACTTCTTAGCAGGAATAGAACTTATCGGTGAACAGCTAGAAAGTATGGGCATTGATTTTGTCAGTATGACTGGCGCCACACGTGACAGACAAGGACTAGTGGAACGGTTCCAAACCGATCCTAGCTGTAGTGTATTTCTCATGACGCTTAAGACTGGAGGTACTGGACTAAACCTAACAGCCGCCGATACTATATTCATATTTGATCCTTGGTGGAATGTCGCTGCTGAGAATCAGGCCATAGATAGAGCACACCGCTTTGGACAAACAAATAAAGTGCTAGCCTATAAAATGATCACCCAGGGTACGATTGAGGAAAAAATACTAAAACTACAACAGCTCAAAAAGGAACTATTTGACAATGTTATATCTGCCGATGGTGCTGCTCTAAAATCCATGACGAAGGAGGATATTGATTATATATTAGGTTAAAAAAACTGCAAGAGAAATCATGATAGACATTCATCTCGAAGATCGCATATACAGACATAATTATTTAATTGAAATATTTGAAAATGAATTTACAAAAGCTTTACTAAATAGCTATGTTAGTAAATGGATTAAGAATTTTATCTTATCACATTTAGAATTATGTATAGCGGAAGAAATACCTGATCACGTCTTAAAAGCTGTAGCTGGAAAGGGTTATAATATAAAAAAGCAAATGCTCTTAGAAATAGCATCTGTGCCTTTTACAACCCAGAAGTTATTTAATGCTTATCGAGAGTATCTTCCAGAAAAGGTTAAATCACTGATGGATGAACTAATCTGGCGTGCATCATTATCATTCGAAGAAGCGGAAAAATTTACAAACGAAAAAATCTATAATAAACATAAGCAAGCAAATGGTATCTATTACCAGACAAACGAATTTGAGCTTAAAAATGAATATAACTTTTTCATTACATTTATTAATAGAACTTATTACTATCAAGAGTTAGATCTTAATGACTATTTTGTAACACTACCTGCTGCCCTTAGAGTTGTGCTAAGCTACTATTATAAAGCGCCTAAAAACGCTACCTTTCATCCTATTGATAAATTAGAAAAAACCAAACATACTTATTCATCTGAAGCCAATATACATTCGGAAATAAGTAAAGCGCTAGCATATCGAAATCAAAATCTAATAAAAACCAGTACAAAAGGAAAAGTAGTAGCAAGTACCTTAGGAAAAATGCAGCGAGCCACTGCTCTAGAGGAGTTTTATCCAGACTCTAAAAACAAAATGCTGAAAGCCGTCAAAACAAATCTGCTAGCAGGGATGCTAATTAAATACCCAAGCGGAGCTAACCTGCCCACTGCAATGCATGAGTTCATCAAGCTTCTATTTAATAAACAATATCGAAATACTTATAATTGCACTGATGGAATTCTTAACCATCTAAGAGGGATTGGGAGAATAGATGAATTTTATATTCAGGATAGCGAACTTACCATAATTACAATTTTTGAAAAGTTACCGATAGAGGAATGGATAAGTGCGAGAAATTTGCAGGATTATGCCAAGTATAATTTTTACGATCTTACTCCAATTCGTAAAAGTCACGCCAACGAAAAGCTATACTATCCTATAAAAGAAGAGGATAGAAAACAATCATATAATGATAAAAAATTTATATCCCGAATACCTTTTCTTGACGTTATTATATCGCCATATCTTTTTGGCAATTGCTACCTATTTGCCGCATTCGGTCTTATGGATCTAGCATATAATATACCCGACTTGAGCACCCCAGGCACATCTGGCTATTCCCCTTACGACGAGCTAAAATACATAAAACTAAACAAGCTTGGCGCCTATGTGCTTGGTATTTCAGACACTTATGAGGCGTCCGAAAACGTTTCTAAGTCAAGTATAGAGTTGTCCGATAAGTCCTTGACTATAGTTATAGATGAAGCTGATCATACTGCTCCCATTTTACTGAGGCCTTATGCGCAACGCGCTAGTCCAAATCGGTATAAAACTAGTTTTTCATATTTCCTAAGTTTTGTCAGTGATAAAAAAACGCTGGAGGATAAAATAACGCTATTTAAGCAAACCGTAAAAGCGGATATTCCCGAAAATTGGAATCAATTCTTTGATGATTTGCGCAAAAAGATAGATCCTGTAAAAAAATTGTTTGGCTATAATATTTTTCAAATTCCGCCGGACAATAAAGATTTGATGGGACTAATAGCTAAGGATGCCATTCTCCAGAAGTTATGTCTGAAAGCGGAAGGTTATCATATTATTATCAAAAATAGCGACCTGAATAAATTTAAAAATAGACTACAAGAATTTGGCTATTTGATGACTTAATAAAAACGAAAAGTTCGTGTAAATGCTCAGACTCACTTTTTTCCAAGTCCTGTAGAGCTGTCCCGCTTTTTTGCGGGGGACGAAATACACATCTCATCTTTATCTCCATTTTTACATTAGTGCCTAATAGCGGGTGGTCATAATAAATTATTTCGGATGAGATTTTTGTCTATTAGAAATTCAGTGATGCCTGATCTTCAGTTAATTGAAAAAAGTAAAAATAGCGCTGAAAGGAACATTTTTGGTTTTGTTTGATATCAGAATGGACTCAATTCTAATCATTCAAATATCTTCTGGACTAGCGCTGCGTAGTAGTGCAGCCTACGAGATTGGATGGTGCGCTGGCTGGCTGCAGACCGAAGGGCCGAGCTGGCAAGCGAGCTACGGATGCATAGCGACCGCTGACATTCGCCCTATTGCGAAACGTCAGTGGTAGGCCCCAAATTCTCGCAATAAAATAATTCTGCTCGACTAGCTAAACAAAATGTTTGTTCGTATCTTTATATGTTCAAAGAAGCTTCCTATGAAATTTAGACTTGACTCCCCTTTTACACCTACTGGAGATCAGCCGAAAGCGATCGAAAAATTAGTGGCTGGCATCGAACATGGTGATCAGGCTCAGGTGTTGCTCGGGGTCACGGGTAGTGGGAAGACCTTCACGATGGCGAATGTAATACAGGAGCGGAATACGCCGACCTTGATACTGACCCACAACAAAACCTTGACAGCACAACTGTATGCTGAGTTTAAAGATTTCTTCCCAGACAATGCGGTGGAATATTTCGTCTCCTACTACGATTATTATCAACCTGAGGCGTACGTGTCTAGCAGCGATACTTTTATCGAAAAGGACTTATCCATAAATGAGGAAGTGGAAAAGCTGCGCCTTCGTGCAACTTCTTCCTTACTTTCTGGTCGTCGAGATATTATCATCGTAGCATCTGTATCCTGTATTTTTGGTATGGGGAATCCTGAGGATTACAAGGAGGGAATCATCCGTATACATAAGGGTCAAGTGGTGAGTAGAAATACTTTTCTCTATCAGCTGGTGCAAAGTTTATACTCTCGGACTACGGCTGAATTTAAACGTGCAACATTTCGGGTACGTGGAGATACGATTGACATCAATTTGCCTTATGTGGATTATGGATATCGGATTACATTTTTTGGAGACGAGATAGAGTCAATTGATCGCCTAGAAATAGAAAGCGGGAAGCGTATAGAATCGATGGAAAACGCGGCAATTTTTCCTGCAACATTATATGTAGCACCTAAAGACCGCATACATCAGATCATCCATCAGATACAAGACGAGCTCAATGAACAGCAACAGTATTTCGAGAAGGAGCGTAAATTTGTAGAAGCAAGGCGGGTGTATGAACGCATCAATTTTGATATAGAAATGATGAAAGAGTTAGGCTACTGCAATGGTGTAGAAAACTACTCTCGATTTTTTGATGGACGTAGACCGGGCACGCGACCATTCTGTTTACTTGATTATTTTCCAGAAGACTATCTCATGTTTTTGGATGAGAGCCACGTGACTGTTCCACAAGTCAGAGGGATGTGGGGAGGTGACAGACAGCGTAAACTTAATCTGGTAAATTTTGGATTTAGGTTGCCTTCTGCGATGGATAACAGACCGCTAAATTTTACAGAGTTTGAGGCACTCACAAATCAAGTCATATATGTTAGCGCTACTCCTGGTGATTACGAACTCGAGCGTACGGGAGGAGAAATTGTAGAGCAACTCATACGCCCCACCGGTATTCTAGATCCCCCGATAGAGGTGCGACCAAGTATCAACCAGATTGATGATTTGCTAGAAGAAATAGATCAGCGCATAAAAGCGGATGAACGTGTATTGGTCACGACGCTAACGAAACGTATGGCTGAAGAGCTTGCTAAATATATGGCGCGGCTCAATCTCAAAGTACAGTATATACACTCGGAGGTAGATACGATGGATAGGGTAGAAATTCTACGTGATCTGCGGTTAGGAACCTTTGATGTATTGATAGGTGTGAACCTTTTGAGAGAGGGTTTAGATTTACCAGAGGTATCATTGGTAGCTATCATAGATGCAGATAAGGAAGGGTTTCTGCGAAATAATAAATCGCTTACCCAGACTGCTGGTCGTGCTGCCAGAAATATAAATGGTCTAGTCATCATGTATGCAGATAAGGTGACGGGTTCAATGCAGTTTGCTATAGACGAAACTAGCCGCAGACGATCTATCCAGCAAGAATATAATGATAAGCATGGCATCATACCTGTAAATATTAAAAAGTCCAAAGAAGATATTTGGAATAAAAAATCTATTCTCGATATTCGCGGAGTAGAGAAAAAAGCTTACGTGGAGCCAGACACTTTAGATATCGCAGCCGATCCACTGATCCAGTATATGAACCGTGATCAACTGGAAAAACTAATTACGGAGACTACTAGGAAAATGCAAAAAGCCGCAAAAGAGTTGGATTTTATCACAGCTGCGCAATATAGGGATGAGATTACTGCGCTGAAGAAAAAGCTAAAGGAATCTATAAATGTGTAGGAGTTCCCAAAATTAGATTATCCATATATTTACAGGAAAATATATCTAAATGTAACTGCACAGCTATACCAAACGACTATCCTTCTCAGTGCTGATTAACTTTTGCTGATAATTATCATTAAAGGTAAAACGTGCACTCACGAAAGCGATAGCTACAAATACGATAATCAACATAAATATCTTGGGATAGCCATAAGACTCAGCAACATACCCCATAATAATTGGACCTATCAAAAATCCTAGATAGCCAGTACCTGCAACTGTCGCAACTCCATCAGATGGATTGACGCCTTCAATCCGTGAAGACAATCTGTATATTTCTGGCACTATTCCCGCCACTCCAAAACCCATTAAACTGAATCCAAAAAGTGCAGTTAGTAAGCCTCCCGCTAATACTAGAATAATCCCCAATACCACAATTACTAGACTTGCCTGTATGACAACTTTACTTCCATAAGTATCACTTAAGGGATCCATAATAAAGCGACCTACTGCCATAAAAAGGGAAAACATGGCTAGACCATATCCTATCCATAAGTCTGGCGCCTTAATCTCTTCGCTCATATATAGGGTACACCAGTCCATGACTGCACCTTCTGTCATCATTACTAAAAGTCCAATGACGGCAAAGCCCAGCAGCGTTTTATTTTGCAAACTGTGTGTGCCTGACTTTACCTCTATGGCAGCTTCACTTTTTTCAAGTCTAAGAGAACCAAAGAAAACTAAGTGTAAAATCAATGCAATACAAGCCAATAAAAACATGTGAACAAATGGAAAGGTAATGTAGTACATCATAAGCGAACCGAGACTTGCTCCGATAAAAAAGCCAAGGCTCCAAAAGCCGTGACAAGCAGACATAAAGCGTTGCCTATCTTTTTTTTCTATCAATGCGGCTAAGCCGTTCATACCCACATCCATAGATCCAGCAAATGCGCCAGTAATAAATAAAATTATGCATAACTGATATAATTCTATAGACAACACGGCACCTATTATCAGCGTAATATACCCGATAGTACTAAAAAAAGTGTACCGTCCTTCACCATATTTCTTTATCAGTTTGGAGGAGAAAGAGAGAGACGTGACTGCGCCTACCGCCATAGAGAAAAAAGCATAACCCAATTGTGATTCTGTAATCTGAAGCTTTTCTAAAATATATGGTGTGTATAATAACCATGTACTTAGCATTAAGCTATTGATAATAAACGGTAAGGCTACCCCAAAATATCTTTTTTGTAAAAAAATACTTAATCCCTTCATATAAATCTTGAACGCCGTCAATACTGATACAGTAATCATACAACGCAATAGGCTGCAAAAGTATGTTACGCTTAACTATTATTTAAGGTAATATATAGAATGATGGTAGCCATAAACCACTATTTCTTATACCACTTAGAAAGCATTTTTTCGCTCAATTTATTTTGAGGCGTATAGTCTTTGTACATTCTATCCTTACCGGCAAATTCATGAGGATACCACTTCCAGATAAATCCGCCAGCCCAGTAATCTTTATTCCAAAAAACCTGGTGAGCGGCTGTAAACGCGTTAGCTTGCGCTTGCTCATCATATTCTAATATACTTCTGTCCTTTTCCAAGATCCAAGTTTTACCAGCACAGCCCTTTACGGACATATATCCATATTCTGTGAATAAGATCGGCACGTTCAACTTATCAGAGAACCCTCTTAGCTCTTTCTCTATTGGGCGCCAGGCATCATGGAGTTCTTCTACGCTAGGGACGGCGGTATCAGTCAGAGGAAAATACGCATCCACACCAATATAGTCTAGCTTATCCCAAAAACGGATTTGGTGATACTCATCCCAGTTTGCCGCATAGGTTAATTTACCTTTGTAGACATCCTTTATTTTATCTATGAGTTTCTCCCAAAAGGTAGGACGACTAATAGTGCTTGCTTTAAATTCTGTGCCGATACAAAATATTTCTACATTGTGCTTTGCTGCCATTTCCGCAAAAGTCATAATATAATTCTCATAATCCTTCTCCCATAACAACCATTCGGCTTCCGATTTATAACTAATGGCACCCGTCCAACTACTAGGTACATATACTTGTGGTTTTAAGAGCACTTTCATGCCCTCTTCATGTGCTATAGAAATGGAGACATCGGCACCTGCTGCAGTCTCTCCCCACCATTGCCAGTTGCTAATACCGAATCTGACCGTAGGTTCATCAATACGTGTATATGCATAAGGTACTATGCCTACCCAACTGATATGGATATCTTTCATAGCATCAAAGGGGCTGGATTTTATATCAAATTTATCAGGCGGAGCTACCATAGTCATCCCATCTATCTTTACGGTTTGGTTAGAAATAGGGTGATTCTCCGTAGATTCTGGTTTCTGACAACTCACATGAGTTAAAAATGCTAGAAATAGACAATTAAATAGGACAAATGGATGAAATCGATGTTGCATCATGCTGTATAAAACCTTAAAAGCAAAGCATTTGTTGGGAATATGGCAAAAAACAATAGAGTAGAGGATTCTAAATTACTATATTAGCAATTATAGTGTCTATATTTAACAATATAATAATTATTATCTAAATTTGATAAAATATTTGCCTCAAACCTCCATATATTTTATCTTTGTCATAAATTATGTTGAAAGCAACATAGACATATTGTAAGGTGATGAAATTGGCAGACATGCCCTCTTGTCTCGAGGGTGGAGGTCACGGTAAAAACAAGGTATAACGAGCTGCTTCGGCACTCTAGGGTGGACCACTCAATTTGTACTTTTGCTAACCGCTCCGTGGAGGTTCGAATCCTTCTCTTACAGCAAATTAAAAGTCCTCAACAGCAGTAGTGCTGTTGGGGATTTTTTAGTTCAGAAGCTATTCACCGCAAATATGCGGAGATTGAAAACTCTAGTTCGACGCATAGCTCAGTTGAAATTTATTCTCCTACTCATTATTATCCCACACAACAAAATACTATTTCAAATCTTACGTTATAAAATAATCTGTAGTATTATATAGACAAAGAAACTAAAGAGCAAGCAGCCCTAGTTGGTTTTTTCATACAATTCCTTGTCAGGTTTAATTAATAGTGAGTAGTACAAATATTATTTAAAATGGGGCTGCTGTTTTTTCTTTCCTATCTCTTCCACTTCTTTTTCAATTCTTCCAAACGCGCTATTTTTTGACATTTGCGATCGCGAATGCTAATATCTGTATGATAATTATGATTGGTCAAGAACGCGATCTGTAGTGTATCCCACTCTTCTATATTGGAAACTATACCCATTTCTTCTAATTCTTGATAAAGGAAATTCCCAATAGTATAAAAATCGTCTCGACCTAAATAGTCTAAATCCGCATCGCAAATAATGCGTTCCAATTGATTTTGTGGCGATTGTGGAATCTTAGTCGCCATTATCATACCAGCGACTTGCTCTATTTGATCTTTTGAGTAATGGTATTGTGGTAAAATGTCTCTAGCTATTTGTGCACCCCGTTTTTCATGTTCTTGGAGAACATCTAGAAATCCAGCATCATGCAGTACTGCAGCAGTAAATAAAAGTGTTTTATCTATTTCGCTTAATCCTATCTCTCGTGCCCTGGCTTCGCATACACGAAGCACATCTCTAGTATGAAAAACACTATGATAATAAAGCTTTTCAGATAAGCCTTCCTCTAAGCGTTTAAGCACGGCCTTCTTTAAGCTATCGTAATTCATATTACACTATTGTGGTATATATACACCAGAAGCCATAAATTTTAGTTCTTCTTTAGGAGCTACAATTTGCGAAATTTCTTCTTCGCTCAATCCTTCATCTTCCGCGTAATGCCTAAGGTCTTCTACACTAGTTTCATCTTTAAAAGCATATCCATTCATGATCACTTCCTTACCTGCAAGATCCAATGGCATAAAAAAACCATAATCTTTAAATTTAACAAACATCTCGTCTCCATTTTCTGAGACAATATTCATCCAACAACCTTTCTTCTGACAAACAGATTCCACTTTTCCTTTTACAGAAACAGCCATACTATCTTGAGTATTCATTTCTCTAGCCAGATCTGAAAGCTCCATATATTTTTTTGGTTTAAATTTATCGCCATAAAACCCATCCGCTGCCGCTTTTGGACCACTGCATGCTGCTATAAGCAAAGCAAAGACTACAAACATTAAATTCTTCATAATTTTATTCTTTATGTAAATCCTAAATAAATATTAAAATTGGTCAATTAAGTTTCGATCCACAATATAGTTACTTTTTACAAGTTATAATTTCACTTTACGGAACAATTTCTATCTCTATATTATAATACTTCAACTATAAGATAATAGCCTTACTCAAATAATTTTCGGAACACCTTTATCCGCGATATTTTATTACTAACAAAATCCTCATCGCATGAAAAATTTATTGAGCTGCATTATTCTTATAACTTTTACTGCAGGTATAAAAGCGCAATGTCTAGATGGCAATTGTTACAATGGCAATGGCACATATCTTTACAAAAGTGGAGCCGAATATACGGGTACTTTTAAAGAAGGTAAAATCAATGGTCAAGGTACTTTAGTTTTTAGCAATGGCAACTCCTATACAGGTTTTTGGATAGATGACTATAGAGAAGGTAAAGGTAACTTAGTCTTTACCGATGGAGGATATTATACAGGTTCATTCAAAAAAAGCCAATTCAATGGATACGGAGAATTCAATTACCCAAATGGAGATTTGTATAAAGGAGAATGGGAAAAAAACCTACCTGAAGGCAATGGCGAGTATAGTTTTGCAAGTGGCGATCAATACCAAGGCCAGCTCAAAGGAGGCAAATTTCATGGAGATGGTACCATGTATTATGCTTCTGGTAGTAAATATGTAGGTCAATGGGCTCACAATAAAAAAGAAGGAGCAGGAAAAGTAGTTAATACTAATGGCATCGCACAAGCTGGTCATTGGATAGCAGGTGAACTAGTCAATACCGATATGCATAAAGAGGAGTTAGACCAACCAAAAGAACAAGGTTTTATCCAACCCACCAAACACACGCCTACTATCACAAATAAGCCTTCCCCAAAAAAGAACCTAAAAGATTGTAATAAGGGCTACTGCAATAGAGAACAAGGCCAGTACATATATCGTGATGGTACCCGTTATCTAGGTGACTTCCAAGCAGGAAAACCAAGAGGGAAAGGTACCGTCTTTTATGCTAATGGAGATAAATATGTAGGCGCTTGGGATACCAATAGGCCACATGGTGACGGGGTACTCTACTTTAAAAACGGTAGAGTTCTACAAGCAAAATGGAAAGATGGAAATGTCATCAAGCAAGTCGACACGCTTAAAGATATGCCAGAGGAGGTTATAGAGATTGATAGCAATAATGAAGTAAAAATATGGTCTGTTATAGTTGGTGTTTCCCGCTATACTCATATGCCTACACTAAAGTATACTGATGATGACGCTTATCAGCTATATGCTTTTCTCAAAAGCCCTGAAGGTGGAGCAGTACCCGACAATCAGATTACGGTATTGATTGACGAAGACGCTAATCGAGACCAGATCATCCGAACTATGAAAAGAAAATTTCATAAAGCAGATGCCAATGATGTAATCATATTTTATTTCTCAGGACATGGATATGATGGTTCATTTATTCCTTCTGACTTTGATGGAACAAAAAATTTACTCAGCCATCAAGATATTATTCGCATTCTAGAGGCAAGTAAAGCTAAGCACAAAGTCGTCTTCGCTGATGCTTGCCATTCAGGAAGCCTTGACCAAAATAATACCCTTGCTGTAAAGTCCCCCTATTCACGCAAATTATCAGATTATTATAATCAGTTTAACGATTCCAGAGGAGGACTGGCACTGCTTCTTAGCTCGAAGCAAACAGAATATTCCTTAGAAGATCATGGATTACGCCAAGGTGTATTTAGCCATTATCTAATGAGAGGTTTAAAAGGAGAAGCCAATTCCAATAATGATCATACCGTTAGTATTAATGAACTTTATGAATACGTACATCACAACGTCACTAGATATACAGGTAATATTCAAACGCCCAATATTTCAGGGTCTTATGACAAGAATATGCCCGTAGCTATGATCAGATAAATCAAGTCCATATTTAGGTTCGGTAATAGATATAGTACCTTATTGCAAGGTGGACAGAAGTGCTATTGTCTGTCGTGAGTTGCGCAACAAGCGTTTCGTTTAGAATTTTTAAGAGCGGTAATCTCCCCCCGAGATTACCGTTTTTTTCTATCTTCACGCTTTATTTATTTCCATTACAAGCCGAACCCATGCCGTATAATAATCTAACCTATCCTTTCCCTAAGCGATACATATAATTAATAGAACATATTTGTTTTAAGTCTATTATAGGCATAACTTATGTATTAGTAATAGCAATTATATAACAACATATATCCTCCCATAGATGAAGTTTCCCCATATCTTAACTCTTGTAATTTTTGTGCTTAACATACAGCTTCTCTGTGCTCAGTGTGTCTCGGGCGACTGCCAAAACGGCTTAGGGAAATATCAATATCCAAGTGGTGCGATGTACGAAGGGAATTTTTTTAATGGAGAAGTGCATGGTAAAGGCACCTGTTACTACACGGACGGCAGTATCTACGAAGGTCATTGGAAAAATAGATACCCACATGGTCATGGCTCCAAGTTATATGCCGACAAGGAAATGTGGACGGGTAAGTGGAACAAAGGAAAGCCCGTAAATAAAAATGGAAAATATTTTGAAGAATCATTCATCAGTAAAGGCGCTCTTGGGTATGATGGTACTGATATACAGTTCGGCTGTATCAAAGGTAATTGTATCAGCGGCATAGGCACTTATGCTTATGCAGATGGGAGCAAGTATGAAGGTCAATTTCAGGAAGGCAAGCGTCATGGATGGGGTTCATTTTATTATCACAATGGAGACAAATACGTAGGAGATTTCAATCAAAATTTTGAAGATGGCTATGGTACTATTTATTATAAAAATGGAAAATTAGCGAAAGGTACTTGGTACAAAGGAGAGCACCTCGGCGACAGACTAGTATCCAAAGGCAATAGTGGATGTGTCCAAGGTGATTGCCTTGCTGGCAATGGAAAATTTATCTATAAAGATGGATCCATGACTTACGAAGGAGCCTTTCAAGATGGTCTTCCAAACGGTATGGGAAAGTGCATCTATGGCAATGGAGAAATATATGAAGGCGAGTGGAAAGCAGGCGGGTTCAATGGTAAAGGTACATTGCACTTAAACGATGGCACCAAGATCAGTGGTCTCTGGCTCAATGGTACATTAGTCAATACCATCACTGAAAATACACCCGTTGTGCCACAAAGCGCAGCAGCCAATGAGCCTCAAGTTTGGGCAGTCGTAATCGGCGTTTCTTCTTATGAGCATATGCACACGCTTAAGTATTCGGATGATGATGCATACAAGATTTATGCTTTCCTTAAAAGCCCAGAAGGTGGATCTTTGAAAGACAGTAATATAAAGGTGCTAGTGGATGATACGGCCACTAGAGACAATATTTTAGATGCTTTATCCAATACATTTTCTAAGGCAGGTCCCAATGATTTGGTCATGATGTATTTTTCAGGCCATGGTCTAAAAGGTTCCTTTTTGCCGATCGACTATGATGGTACTAAAAATAAAGTTTTTCACCATGAGATCACAGAAATTTTGGATAAGAGCCCTGCTAAGTTCAAGCTTTGCATTGCCGATGCTTGCCACTCCGGTAGCCTATATTCTGAGAAGGGAAATCAACGTGCCGCCTTTGAGACATACTACAAAGCACTTGCTCAGTCCAAGCCAGGCATGGCATTGATCATGTCCTCCAAGTCTGAAGAAACTTCGCTAGAAAGTAACAATCTTCGACAGGGCGTTTTCAGCCATTTTCTTCTAAAAGGATTAAAAGGTAGAGCGGATAACAACCAAGATCATACGGTGGTGCTTCAAGAACTTTTTGATTACATTTGTCACAATGTGAAGGAGTATACTTCCAAACGGCAGTCGCCGATGATTCGAGGTGACTACGATCCGCAAATGGTAATCTCGGTACAGGAGTAAGATTTTATTTATTTGGAGGATCCCCCAAAAGCACAAAGCCGCTATGAAAAATAATTTTCATAGCGGCTTTGTGCTTTTGGGGTCGGGCTTTCCATGACTCCATTTCATTTCGGCCCTGCGACCCGAAGAAAAAATTCGGGCCTTGGGCATCTCACTCTGGCGAGATTCATTCCTATCCCTATCCCATTGGCATATTAATTCGATTATGTATTTTCGTTATACTTGGGTGCTTCATTAAACCTAAGATCAAATAGCTAGTCTTATTATTAAAGAATCAAATTTGCATTCCGTATCAGATCAAGAAATACTAAGACTTATCGGCACTAAGTCTACCGAGAACCGTGGATACACATTGCTTATGAATACATTTCAAGAACAACTATATCACTTGATTTATCGCATGACAAATCATCATGCTGACACAGATGATATACTACAGAATACATTCATCAAAGTATTTCGTGGAATCAAAAACTTTGAAGGCAACTCAAAACTATCGACTTGGTTATTTCGAATTGCGACCAATGAAGCACTCACATTTTTAAACAAAAAAAAACGGGTAAGTAAACATTCAGATCTACTATTGCAAAACACCATTAGTCGCTCCATTAATTATGAATCATTAGCAAGTGATCAAATAATAGAACATTTGCAAAGTGCACTCAATACGCTACCAGAGAAACAAAAGTTGATTTTCACTATGCGGTATTATAATGAAATGACTTATCAAGAAATATCTGATATACTAGGAACAACTGTTGGGGGACTTAAAGCCAGTTATCACCATGCAGTAAAAAAAATTGAACACCACATTATGAACACAAACATCATATACTAAAATATCATGGATAGCCCTAAAGACATCAAATCAGAATTAGAGGAGATTTCCCCCTTCTTATCGAAGGTAGACAAACCTGCTCCCCCAATTTTAGACCCTGCCTATTTTGAAAATATGCAAGCCGCTATACTTTCAAAAATTGCAGCAAATGATGAGGATAGCAAACCAATCATTAATTTTGAGCCAAATTTCGCGCAAAAAATAACGGCGTATATAACTACTTCCAGACTAGCATATGCTGCAACACTATTAATGCTTGTCTTTGGTATTGCTGGTGACAGCTCCGCTAATCAATTCTTGGCTTGGGAGGGTTCATTTAGCAGCCTGGAAGAAAATGAAATATTGAATTATCTAAGTAGTAATGTAGCAGATATTGATCAAGTGTTATTCGCATTTCTAATAGATACAGATGCATCAGCAGCAGCTTTTCAAGACATCGAAAGCGATGACATAGAATACTTTTTAGACAAAAACCTTTTGGACCTAGAAAGCGAAGAATTAGAATCCTTAATTTATTAAAAGTAAACCAAAATCATGTTTAAATATATACTCATACTCGTACTCAGTATCAGCATTTCTGCAACAGTGTTTTCACAAGACGGAGATGCACATAAATCAGAACGTGTAGAATCTTTTAAAATAGCCTATATCACAAATAAGCTCGAACTCACCCCTCAAGAGTCAGAAAAATTTTGGCCTGTATACAATCAGTATCAAAGAGAGAAAAAAGATTTGAGATCTAATTTCAAAAACAGATCTGACATAAATAAGATGAGTGAAACGGAGGCTGAAAAATTGATAGAAAACAATTTCATCAAAGAGGAAAAGGTACTTGAACTCAAAAAAAATCTCATCATCGAACTCAAAAATGTCCTATCAGCCAAAAAGATCGTAATGCTACACCTAGCAGAAAGAGAGTTTCATCGAGAGCTTATCGGTCGAGTAAAAAATCAGAAACGAAATAGGAACTAAACACTAGAATCACCGCTCTGCATTCTATTCATGTTCAAACAACCATATTTTAAATGACTTATGTATAGATTAGATATAAAAAATCTACATTTGTGAAACGAATCAACTATCATGGAAATACTGCTTACATACATCAACTGGAGTCCTTCACCTGAGATATTATCTCTCGGCCCAGTAACACTGCGTTGGTACAGCATGATGTTTTTAGCGGGTTTCGTGATCGGATTTCAGATCATGAAACGTTTCTTTATTCATGAAAAGCAACCTATAGAATGGCTTGATAGCCTCCTTATATATATAATGATAGGAACTATAGTAGGTGCTCGACTTGGGCACTGCTTGTTCTATGATTGGGACTACTTCGGACAGAGTCTTCCAAATTTTTTGGAAATCTTCATCCCTGTCAGATTCGGAGACAATTGGCCAAGTGATTTTGGAGACTTTAAATTTATAGGCTTTCGAGGATTAGCCAGTCACGGAGGAGCTATAGGCATCATTTTTATGATGTGGCTTTTTTCTAAACGCATTACCAAGCGCTCTATGTTATGGATTCTGGACCGTATAGTTATACCTGTCGCACTCACTGGTATGTTTATCAGATTGGGCAATCTCATGAATTCAGAAATCATCGGAAATGTGACAACTGTACCGTGGGCATTTATCTTTGAGAAAGTCGATGAAAATCCACGTCACCCTGTACAGCTTTACGAATCTATTTGCTACTTATTAATTTTCATAATACTCATGTGGCAATATTGGAAAACTACAGCAAAACACAAGTTAGGCCTTATTTTTGGGACATTTTTGGTGCTATTATGGTCTGTAAGATTCTTATTGGAGTTTTTCAAAAATAGCCAAGGAGGATTAGAATCAGCTGTTAATAATGTGCTTAGTACTGGTCAACTCCTAAGCATTCCGTTTATTATTGTAGGTATATACTTTATCTATAATTCGAAGGATAAATCTGTGACTTAAGCAAACTTTTTACATAACAATTTATTTACAATCAACGTATTATATATAATAAACAGTATTTAAGTAAAATTTAACCATTTGTTAGCTTGATTCTAGCCATCAAATCTAGTATATTTGTTCTCTAGAAGACATTAAACAAACCGCTCCCATTAAAATCGATTTTTTTGAACATATCACGGGTACAATCCTGGTTTGAATTATGAAGCTAATTATACGTCTCGTTGTATTGTCTACTTTGCTGTACTCTTGTTCTAGAGATCAACTTACAGTAAGTGAATACGATACGACCCTTATTGAATATATAGAACGTGTATCCCCTACAGGAGATATAAACGCATTCGTCATGCCTGAAGAGGGCGACTATTCCAAATTTTTACAAGAACCTAAGAATCTTATGACTCCTGCTAAGGTGGAGTTGGGAAAACTTTTGTTTTTTGAAACAGGTCTTGGAGCTGATGCCATTAAGGAAGTTGGGAAATTTACATATTCATGTGGTACGTGTCATGTACCAGCAAAAGGTTTTATGCCCGGGACACTGCAGGGAATCGCGGATGGTGGTATTGGGTTTGGTCTTGATGGCGAATCTCGCGCTAGATTTCATCTATATGAAGAAAATGAATTGGATGCACAGGGTGCTAGACCACTAAGTTTGCTTAATGCTGGGTTTATATCCAATACATCGTGGGCAGGTATGTTTGGTGCAGGCAATATTAATGAAGGTACAGAACATATGTGGGGAGTGAATACTCCTACAGAAATTAATCACCTTGGACTTTCAGGATTAGAGAGTCAAAACATAGAAGGGCTTCATCTTCACCGAATGAAGATTAATAAAGAAATAGCTGACTCTTATGGCTATACAGAAATGTTTGATCAAGCATTCCCTGATTTTCCCGAAGAAGAGCGCTACTCAATTATGACTACTAGTTTCGCCCTCTCTGCATATATTAGGTCTCTTGTACCTAACAGAGCACCATTTCAGAAATGGTTAAAAGGCAACATGAGCGCTATGACAAATAGCGAAAAAGCTGGAGGTATCTTATTCTTTGGTAAAGCGGGATGCATTAACTGTCACAAGGGACCAGGATTAAATAATCAGAATTTCTATGCCATAGGCGTCAAAGATTTGTACGAGACTGGTGAAGCATTCGCAACTGGCCCAGATGATCTGAGAAATCTCGGTAGAGGCGGCTTTACTGATAGGCCAGAGGATATGTATAAATTTAAAGTTCCACAGATATATAACATGAAGGACTCCCCTTTTTACTTCCACGGCAGTAGTAAGCGTAGCCTGAGAGAAGTAGTAGAATACTTTAATGATGCTCAAATTGAGAACGAAAATGTAGATGCTAATGTATCCGCATTCTTTAGACCACTCAATCTTACTGAAGAGGAGATTGTGGACCTTACTAAATTTCTAGAAACAGGCTTGTTTGACCCAAATCTTAATAGGTATATGCCTACAGAGGTTCTCTCAGGCAATTGTTTTCCTAACAACGATATTCTGTCAAAAGTCCAGATGGGCTGCGAGTAATAGCAGAATTAACGTATCAAAGCCTTTCGCTTTTAGTCCATATAGACATACGGCGTTATCCTTACCTTTAAATTTTGGGATGTTCAGGAGTAAAGTGTGCGAAACCCTGAAAGCTTGCCCAGCTGACTAGATGGGGGGGGGTGACATTTTAAAATACAGAGTGATGAAACCTGTGTAAAGATTAAAGCACGATCCAATTTGGCTTGATTTTTTAGAAAAAATCATGACAAATTGCCAACAAGAATTACCCCGTTTTTAGCGAAAAAATTTGGAAAAATGGAGTAATCCAATCCCTTAAATTTCGATTATCTCCTTATGGTTATACAATTCAACTTTCTTGAGAATATCCCTTAACACAACTGAAACAGTAGTCGAATTTCTTTATACCTAAGCCCAAACTACAACTTGCGCAATCTTTCCAAATTAATTATGCCCATTTTCGCAAACAGATGCTGAATCGATACGCGCAGCACACCTAATCCATACTCCGTACTACGCTTAAAATTAATCGAGGAAGCTTCGTCAAAATACTTGGTAGGACAGGTAACTTCTCCAATATCAAACCCAGCATAAATGATCTGTGACAACATTTCATTATCAAACACAAAATCATCCGAATTTGCATTAAAGTTTATCGTCCGTAATACTTCTCCACTAAATGATCTATATCCGGTATGGTATTCTGATAATTTATAATTCACCAATAGATTTTGCGTCATCGTTAAAAATCGATTAGCAATATACTTATATAGTGGCATTCCCCCTTTCAACGCTCCCTTTCCCAAGATTCTACTACCTAGCACTACAGGAAATAAATTCTCTCCAATAATATTGACCATCGAAGGAATTAATAGTGGCGTATACTGATAATCGGGATGAAGCATAATAACAATATCCCCATTCAACTCTAGTGCCTTATTATACAAGGATTTTTGATTTCCTCCATAGCCCTTGTTACTTTTATGAGAGATGATGTGCTTTATTCCAATTTCTCGGGCTTTGGTAACTGTTTCATCTTTACTAGCATCATCGCAGAGAATCACCTCATCGACTAAATCAAACGGAATTTCGCGGTAGGTCTTTTCCAATGTTAGTGCTGCATTATAGGCAGGCAAGACGACGATAACCTTTTTATCTTTATACATATACTCGGGCTAAAAAAACCACAAAGATACATAGTTTCTCCAATAATGATTTCATTCAGAGATATAGTTATATCACTTGCATTATAGTCAGTAGTTAATTAAGATAAATTGGATTAGTAAAGCAGCCCATTTTATTTAGCTTTTGCTACTACTTATCCTTATCTTTAATAGTTGATATATTAAATTTATGTAGAAAAGCACAGCATATAGATATAGATGAACGATCACCTTGGACAACAAACATTGTTAGAGCTTTATGCTTGTAAGCACGAGTTACTTAATGACCAGAAATTTATAGAAATCACCCTAGTTGAAGCGGCTGTGGTTGCGGAGGCAAATATAGTCAAGCTGTATTTTCATAAGTTTTCTCCTTACGGAATTTCTGGAACGCTAATTATTACAGAAAGCCATATTAATATACATACTTGGCCTGAGTATAATTTCGCAGCCATAGATTTTTTCTCCTGTGATCCACATATGAAAATAGCAGCAGCTTGTACTTTTCTCCAATCCGCCTTTGAAGCTAAGGACTATAGCAAGCATGATCATCAGCGAGGTGCTATGAAAACTATTCAAAAATTAAATGAGCTACAAACTCAGAATCGTCATCTATAATATGACCGTCCCTGCGTCTAAAACTTAGACAGCATGGTTCTCCAGCTCCGACATACATAGCACCTTGATAGATGTCTCCATCCTCATCTTTGTACATTAGTGCATATTGTTGATAGACTTTACTGAAAGCTCCAAAATCACCTTTTGTCTTAGCCACAGTAGATCCATCTGTGTCAATTATTTTAATGTTCTCTCCCATTCTACCGAAGTTCGTTTTCCGTACATACTTACTCCCTTTTAATCTATATATGTCATCATAACAAGGCAGTAGATAGGGGCTATCTGGAAATAATTCGTATAATATGGTTAGCATATGCTTAGCTTGCAAAGCGATACTGTAGGCTGGATTCATTATTACTAAGCCGTGATCTAAAGACAGATTAGTCATTATATCCATCAACTCTGGTTCCTCTAGCATGATGAATTCCCAAGGAACTAGCTTATACATAAAGTGATATTGTATATAAACATCTTCAGACTGAAGAAAAACGCCATCTTCATCGAAAATAACATCTTCTAAATCTGCGTAATCCACTTCGAAACCTGCTTGCTCTGCGGATTCTTTAATGACATTTAGGTTAAGTATATCCTCCATATGCCCTAGAGAGGTAAGCAGTAACGTAGCAGGCTTATCTGGAAATTTATTTTTGACTCGTCTAAATACTTGGTTTAATTCGTCTACTAAGTAGTTGAACTGGCCTTTGGATTCCTCTTTTACCTGGTGATGAAGATATGATTGAATATATGTGGACTCTGGCATAATAGTGCAGGTATCTGCATTAAACTCAATCAGCTTAATCGGGAGTTCTTCGATACCTCCTGCAAAATCAAATCTACCACAGACATGTGGAAGATTCCTGTCCATGTCATATTCTATAAGTTTGATAATATTCTCTGGTAAATCAAGCCTAGACCAGAGCTTGTGTTCACGTACATGATCCAATGCTTTCTGGTACATTTTGAAGATTGCTTTACTGGCAACTTCATATGCCTTCACTTCATCGCGATGTACCATAATGGCATCTTCCGCGATATAGTCGTGGTTATCCCCATCCTGATACCATCCGTATCCAGCCTCCTCTATTAATGACCTCGCCTCTTTATCTTTAGGCAAGTCAATAATTCTATCCACCATAAGACTTCGTTGATCTAGAAGAGCCAAATCCTTTTTTAGGTGTTCTCACTGTTTTTCTAGATGCAGTGGATCGTAGACTGTTGGTTGTAGTATTACTTTTCTTAAAAGCTGCATCATTGGCATAAGCACTTCTACTCATTCCTTGGCTCATACTCTTCCCCATCATATAACCCATCATGCCTCCCATAAGAATACCACTCATACCTCTTCTACGTGGGTTTTCAGCGTCTACCAATTGTGCTTCAGCAAGGGTAAATGTATCGCGTACACCGTCTATGTATTCTGCAATAATTCTAGAGTCCTCTACGGCAGGCACTACTGTTTCATCTGTTATTTTGAACATTTCCGTATCTACTTCCTTCACTTCTGTAATGACGCCTTGAGTAGGCGTAAGTACTTCCTGCTCTTGGTATTCTACATTAGATCCGCATGAAAAAATACTACTTGCAAAAAGGGCAGTACCTAAAAATAGGTTACTCTTTTTAATTATTTGCTTAGAATTAGAGCGCAGTGCTGATTTTATTTTTACCATTGTGTTAGTTTTGATTTACTAATTAGTCACAATTTAATTAAAAGACAAGCAATAGCAAGTAATTATAGTAGGGTATCATGCAGAAAAAAACATTCCTCATATTTATAACCATTATAGTTGGAATGTGCTCCATTATATATGAGCTGCTAATATCCACCACTAGTTCCTATTTTCTTGGGAATAGTGTAAAACAATTTTCTCTGATTATTGGATTTTATATGGCTTTCATGGGTCTAGGCGCCTACTTTTCAAAAGTTATTCAGAATAGACTAATTTATTACTTCATCATCATAGAGATAATTTTGGGTCTAATCGGTGCCTTTTCAGTTCCACTTTGCTATCTTTATATACTCTACGCCGATTTTACTGGCTTCAACCTTTTTGTATTTTTTCTTATTTCTATTATAGGCACCTTGACTGGCCTAGAAGTCCCTCTACTGACGCGAATCTTAGAGACCGATTATAATCTCAAAGATAACATCTCCAACATTTTGAGCTTCGATTATCTAGGCGCTTTAATAGCAACTATAGCATTCCCGTTCTTTCTGCTGCCTTTTGTAGGCGTATTTAAATCCTCCTTATTTTTCGGTCTGTTAAATATATTAGCAGGTATTACGACTTTCCTATTTTTCAGAAAGGAGATAGCCATCCCAAAGGCTAAAAAACAAATTATGTCTTTAGCTATCTTCAGCATCGTAGGCATCATAGTCTTCAGTATCGGTGCTACACGCTCTTTCATGGACAGGTGGCATGATGGCATATTTAAGCACCCTGTGATATATAGTGAACAATCCTCATATCAAGATATTACCATTACCAAGACAGACAATGAATTTAGACTTTATCTTAATGGCGCTATACAGTTTTCTTCAAGAGATGAGTACCGCTATCATGAAGCACTAGTTCACTTGGCGATGATGCAACATTTTGGTCCAAAGAAAATTCTATTATTAGGCGGAGGTGAAGGGCTTGCAGCGAGAGAAATATATAAGTATGATATAGAACAATTAGACTTAGTAGATATCGACCCCGCTATCACAAAGCTAGCTAAGCGAATGAATGTACTCCAACAATTAAACGCAGGTTCACTGGAAAAAGAGGAGACGAAAATACACCATGAGGATGCTTTTTCATTTTTACTTAATTCTAAAGAACAATTTGATATCATCATCTGTGATCTTCCCGATCCTAATAGTGAAAGCATAGCGAAACTGTATAGCCAAGCATTCTATAAGCTAGCTATTAGCAGACTAAGTTCAGAGGGATTATTAGTCACTCAGGCGACTAGCCCGACGCTGACACCGAACGCATTTTGGTGTATTGAAGAGACATTAAAGATAAGTGGTTTTGACTACACATATCCATATCATGTCAACGTCCCTAGTTTTGGAAACTGGGGTTTCGTCATGGCTTCAAAACGTCAGCTATTTTTTCAATATGATGAAAGTATCCCGACAACATTTTTAGAACCAAGTATGCTACAGCATATATTTTATTTCCCTAAAGATACACGCACCAAAAGCGTCTTGCCAAACTTCTTAGATCAACCTATACTTATGGAATATTATTTAGAACATTGGAGAAGACTAAATCATGAGCAGCGATAGTTAAAGCAACCAGTTCCACTCTTAGTTGAGAGTCCTCTAGTAAGCGTGCCTAGCCAGTTAGAAAAGTTTAAGGATCGAGCGAGTAGCGAGTGGTATATAACCCAGCCCAGCGCCTAGTTTTATAGCACGACATAGGAATCGCTCAAATACTTACAATACAAGTACAGCTGAATCGTTTAGCGAAATTTCACTACTTTTGAAAAAAAAATGAAGTTTACTAAGACGGGATGCTTAATTGCCATTATAGGGGTTTCTGCTGTTATATTGATCGGCCTAGCGGGATTCTACATGTTCTATAATGAGGACAAACCTCAAGGCAAGTCGGGACCTGATGCGGAACAATTGGCTCAGAAGATGTTGACCGCGATCAATGATGAAGCTTGGCAAGAAGTAAAATATGTCACTTGGAATTTTGCTGGACGACATCAATATTTATGGGACAAGGAAAGACACTTAGTGCAGATAAAATGGGATAACAATATGGTCTTGCTCAATCCTAATACCGTAGAAGGTATTGCATACAACGATGGCGTAGAAATAGCAAAAGAGGACGGCGACAAAATGGTAAAAGATGCTTGGGATTATTTTATCAACGACTCCTTTTGGCTCAATGCACCTTCGCTGGTAAAACAGCCTGGCACGGTGCGCAGCATAGTGACTGCAGAAGATGGCGAACAACAATTGATGGTTACTTATACTAGCGGTGGTAGCACACCTGGCGATTCTTACTTATGGAAGTTGGATGAAAGCGGCAGGCCCCTAAGCTATCAAATGTGGGTAAAGATAATACCAGTCGGTGGCACAGAATTTACTTGGGAAGGCTGGACTGAAATGCCTAATGGGGCCATGCTTTCGACTATACACAAAGGACCTGGCTTCACGCTAGAGCTGACAGATATCAAAACAGGTGAAAACTATACGGAATTTGGACTAGATATAGACCCTTTTATCCCTATTCTTCGTTGAAAAATAATAGTTGACTGTAAAGTAAATTATGAAGTCAACTGTTCAGTAAAAAAAATGCTAATTTAGCTATATTAAATATTTCAAATATTTACGATGAAACGTCCAACTATTGAACCTGAACAAAAGGCACTAGAGATCAATCTAGATGAAAAAATCTATGGCACGTTTTCAGAAATAGGTGCTGGTCAAGAAGTAGCTCGTTACTTTTTTCAAGCAGGTGCGGCGGCTGGAACAATAGCGAAGACAATGTCTGCTTACGATAAAATTTACTCGGATGAAATATATGGGCCTGAGCCTAGTGGTCGATATGTGTGCGAATCACGAATCTATAAAATGCTCGATCATGAATACGAACTAATCGAAAATCGTTTACAAAATGAACGTCCCGATGCAAACTTTTTTGTGTTTGCGGATACGATAGCTGCACTTAACTTTCACCGCACAATCCCTGGGGATGGTTGGCTTGGCTTACGATTCCAACTAAGTCCAAGGGGACATACAAACGATATCGTCCTCCACGTCAAAATGTTGGATAACGACACTCTACTGCAGCAGCAAGCAGTAGGAATTCTTGGTACTAATCTAATCTATGCATGTTACAAATATGCGCACAATGCAGAGCTTCTAGTAGAAAGCTTAATGGATAGTCTCAATGGACGTATCGCGATAGATATGATCCGAATCACTGGTCCAGATTTTCCTGACTTAGATAATAGATGGTTAAGTTTGATGCTGGTGAAGCATGGTTTGTCTGATGTAGCGATGTTTGATAGCGATGGAAAAAATCAGCACGCTTCTGAATTTTTATACAGAAAATCTGTTCTCGTAGTTCGCGGCAGTTTTAGACCTCCTACCTTAGTTAACGAGGACATGATTGTCAAAAGCTGGGAACAGTTTCGAAAAGAAAAAATAGTAGATCCTAAGAAGTCCTATTTAATTGCAGAGATTACACTTGATAATCTTAAAGCTAGTAATGGAGAGATCGACCCCAAAGATTTTTTAGATAGAGCAGAACTTTTGTGCGCTATGGGACTTACTGTGGCAGTGACTAATTGTGAACAACATGAAAAATTACTAAAGTACTTGAGTGATTATAAAGTTCCTCGAATTGGATTGGTCATAGGGGCTCAGCAGCTAGAAACGTTGATCAGTAAAAAATATGATGACGATAATAATGGTCGCATCTTAGCTTCATTTGGGGAGCTATTCATGGGTATCGTAAAAATGTATGTCTATCCCATGACACAGGAAGGAAGTGAAGAAATGATAATCAGCAAAAACCTCCCTGTCCCCGATGGTGTTCGGTTTTTATATCAACATTTATTGGAGAGTGGCCAGATCGTAGATGTAGAAAAAATAGACTCGGATATCCTACATATTTACTCCAAGGAGGTGTTGGCATTGGTGCAATCCGACGATGGAGAATGGGAAAAATTAGTCCCAGAAAAAGTTGCTAAAGTGATTAAGCAACAATTCTTATTTGGCTTTCCAAGTCAGAAACTGGAGTTCAAATATTAATTTTTTATAATTAACCTCTGTCCATATTTATTACATGATAAAATATACCATTAGCTGGTTAATATTGATATGCGTTTTCTCTTGCGCCTCAGAAAAGAAACCTGCTCCTAACACAACAGAATTAGTAGCTGTAAATAAAATAAATACAGAAACCATAGATATAAGTGCAGCAGTGAAAAAAGAAATTCCATTAGATTTTATTATGGGTAAATTCAATCCCGAATTGGAAGCTGAATTTATTGAGGTACCAGCCAAATATGCTTCACGAAAAGGAATGTACATGCAGCGAGGTGCTTATGATGCATTTGTGTTGATGGCCGAAGCAGCTAGAAAAGAAGATGTCACGCTGCAAGTAATATCTGCCGCAAGAAATTTTTATAGACAGAAATCTATCTGGGAGTCAAAGTGGAATGGTCAGATTAAAGTTGATGGCAAGGATCTATCAAAATCCATTCCTGTTGCAAAAAATCGGGCACTGAAAATATTAGAATTTAGCTCCATGCCAGGTACCTCTCGTCACCATTGGGGCACCGATATTGACATCAATAATCTTAATAATAGCTACTTCGATAAAGGTCGCGGTCAGGTAGAATACGCATGGCTAAAGGCACACGCCGCTGAATTTGGCTACTGCCAACCCTACTCTCCCATTGGTAAAGCGAGACCACGTGGCTACTTTGAAGAAAAATGGCACTGGTCATACATGCCGCTTTCACAGCCTTTGACCGATGCTGCGGAAGCCCGATTACGCAATGAAATGATCACTGGATTTGACGGTTCAGAAACAGCCGTGGAGATCGATGTAGTCCGTCATTTCGTCCTTGGTATCAATGGTGCTTGCCGTCATTAATAGACACTCAATAATTCAATTAGGCAGCACTGTTTTCATAATTTTTTTGTTTTACGTATATGGAGCCATCCCGACCCTGACTAAGCTAGCACATTATCCAAACACGTCAGGGCTTGACCAGGCTATCCTTTCCGATACGCTTTGAAGAAAAGCGCATCTCCATTTCTATCCTTTGTCCTTGCGCTCTCCGAGCGACGGGCTCCAGCGCAAGCGCCTCCGCGAACCACGTTATGCAGTATAAAAGATAAAACAGATTCCACAACAAAATTAGCCCTTCAATCCTTACCTTTGAAAGCAAACTAAATTAAAATATATATGTCTCTTACTTCATCAAAAATGATAGCACTAGGAACTACAGCTCCTAGCTTTACACTTTCTGACACGGTCACTGGAAAAAACATATCGCTCGCAGAAGCACAGTCTGATAAGGCTACAGTAATTATGTTTATATGTAATCACTGTCCGTATGTCATTCATGTAAATGAAGAGATTGTAAAAATCGCCAATGACTTTATACCTAAGGGCGTAAAAGTGATAGCTATCAGCTCAAATGATGTCGAGAACTACCCTGTCGACTCTCCTGAAAACATGAAAGCTTTTGCCGCAGAGTCAGGCTATACTTTTCCATATCTATACGATAAAGATCAGTCAGTCGCAAAGGCATACGACGCAGCTTGCACACCAGATTTTTATGTTTTTGACGGTGATATGAAATTAGCTTATCGAGGTCGAATGGATGCATCTTCTCCAAGTAATGGAGTAGCTAACGACGGTGCAGAATTACGCGATGCTTTAACTAATATTTTAAACAACAAACCTGTAGCTACTGTGCAGCTGCCTAGTATGGGTTGTAATATAAAATGGATTAAATAATAAGTTGAAGGAGCTTGTAACAGTATTAACTTTCTGATACTAAGTATCTCCAAAATTACATGGACTCCATTAAGAGTCCATGCTGCTTTTTGGGATTACTATACTTGCAATATAGCTGTGAGTATAAATCTTAGATGGTACCGTCATTGATTCGAACAGCCATAATATCTTTATCGTATTGATTAATATTTAAACTCGGTCTTTGATAATAGGAGTTTAAAGCTTTATTGTAATCGTTCTCTATGAACTCAACATTGGTAGATTCGATATAGCCTTTCTTACCATCGAATGTCTTGACAAGGAAAAATACCTTCTTCATCACGTCATTTCCCATGCGATATATTTTTTCTTCTTGGCCTATTACTTTTAATGTTTCTCTGGTATCCACCTTTGCTACAGTTTGATATAGTCCTGGTCCAGGAAATAAATTAAGATCATCATATTTAGGTTTCAAGATTGGGCTTGTACGAGTAGGCTCATACAGCGTCTCGAACTTATTAGCGCCTTTGTCCCAAGCGTAGGTGTATGTAACGTATTCCATACATGTACCTCCATAGGAATCACTACAATCAAAATAGTCAATATATGAAACTCTAATACTACCATCTTCGACATCAAAGAATTTTTGATTGATAGGCGCGATGTTTTTAGAGCTCTTTCCAAGATTTATTCTTTCAGAATATATACTGCGAATAGCGTCGTACTTCATCGTAAATATTTCTAGGTATTGATTAACGGTTTCGCTCATAGTACCTTGGCTATTTAGCTCCACTACTATCTCTTCGTAGCCATCACCAGTCAAGTCCGCCATTTGTACATTACCAGCCCATGATTTTCCTTCAACCTGCTCTCTACCTATTTGTATATATCTACTTTGTTTAGCTACGTTTGTAAACACCAAATATTTCTCTTTATAAGGTTTTTTAGTTGCACTATTCGCATCATAGCCATTAATGGTAGCTAGCCATACTGTAGCTAAGTAATAATTATAGCTTAACTTAGCTTTAGTATCTACTTGGAGGCTGCTTTTGGTATCTATGGCTTCATATACAGCAATATTATTTCCGAGTACCCACCCCTTTTTACCAGATTTAAGCTGAATATTATACCACTTAAATTTTTGCGTCTGGCTATCATCCTCGTGGTATAATTTTGTTTCTCCAACTACTCGAAAAGTTTCTCCTTCACTTATTGCTATATTTGATTGATTATAAAACGATGAGTCAGAGAAAAGAATAAATTTGTTGACAGATACCGCATAATTCTCCATATTGGAGCTCTCTAAGGCGTTGACAGATAAGCTTAAGCTTATGCATCCAAGTATTGCTATTATTCTAATTGGTAGCATAAATACAGACTTTTAATAGTTTAATAAGTGTATACTATACTATTACTTAAATGATGCCAAAAGAGTTATATATTATAAATATTTGTATATAAAATGGTTAAATGTATTATAATTAATGATAAAGTGTGTTAAACGTAATGATTTAGATATAAATAAGTGGGATCAATGTATACGCCAATCGTATGGTGGTAGAGTTTACGCCACTAGTTATTTTCTAGATATTGTCTGTATTAGGGGAGGATGGGTTGGCCTTGTCCTAGACGATTATGAGGCTGTTATGCCGCTACCTTTAAATAATACTTTTCCATTCTTACCTAGGATATCTCCTCCATTATATGCGCAGCAATTAGGTGTATTTTCGCAAAATATATTATCAAGTCAAATAGTGGAAGATTTTATATTGGCTATTTCTGCAAAGTATAGAGCAGTATATGTTCAACTAAATGATACAAATCATATTTCCGCTTTACCAAATACAGAAATAAAAAGAAGATCCAATTATATACTTTCACTGGATATACCATATGAGGAAATTTCAAAGAATTACTCTAAGAGCCTACGTAGAAACATAAAACTTGCAAAAAAAAATGAACTCTATTTAGAAACCATTGGAGTGGAAAAGTTTATTACATTCTATTTAGCACATACTTCTGAAAAAGAAAAAAAACGTCATTCCATAAATTCTATCTTACAATCACTATTACCCGTACTTAAGCGTAAAAAGGAAGCGAAATTATTTGGGGTAGTATCGAAAGATGGACATTTAATAGCTGCATGTGTAATTCTCAAATACCAAGATCGCATCACATATCTCCTGAGTAGATCTACTATTGAAGGTAGGAAACTTAGAGCCATGCACCTGATCATTGATGAGGTGATTAAGAATAATTTAGAAACCGCTGACAAACTCGATTTTGAAGGTTCTGATATCGAGTCCGTCGCAAAGTTTTTTAGCTCTTTTGGAGCAGTCAATCATCCATATACTATAGTAAGCTACAAGCGACTACCCTTCTCTGTATTCTCTTAGAATAAATTTACGTATCCTATATGAATTTTAGGTTTACCCAGATCGAAGAAGTCTTCTTGGTTAGAAAGATCACGCCCTACGGCTGCACTCAGACTTAAAATACCAGCTGCAGTTTCGAAATTTATACCCGCACCTAGACCCCAAGGATAGTTATAAACATCAGCTGATTTGTCGACTTGCAATAATGCTAAATCCGAAAAAGCGAACAAGACAGAATTACCAGTTAAAGTAAATCTATATTCCAATGTGTTGACGAGATAGCGATCTGTAAAAAAGTTTTGTTCATTGAAACCACGCAGTAGCTGATTGCCCCCTATTCGAAACTGTTCGTTCGTAAATATCTCGGACTTACCAATGATGCCCGCTGCATTCAGTCCTATCTTTATCGATGACTGTCTCCCTATAGACTGATACCTTGCGATATCTACCGCTAGTATAAACTGATCTTCTTTCTCAAATTCATCATAAAGCGTCCTGAAGTCAAAGTCTTCATCCATAGGATCACTCAAATCGAGGATCAGACTATTCGGTCGAATCTGCTTTACCCCAAGCATAAACTTATTTTTCAGCAACCAACCCTGACGAGGATTATTGAGATTTTTAAGGTTATGATATTGCCATTGTATGCCATAGTATTGTGTGCGCGTATCAAGACTCTTTGGCAGTAGCCGACTATTGATAACACTGTTTTCATTTACGTCTAATATCCGTGTAATATCCGAGGCATAGAATATTTCTACATAATTATCGCCCCCATACAGATATTGCGCACCTATGGTGTAGTCTATATCTAAGAAGCTGGTATCCTGCTTTGCCAATTCAAAACTACTACGCAAACCAAATGGCAGTCCAAAAAAATATGGATAGCGAAATTCTGCTTTAACATTTTGCGTAAGCGGTTTAAGTTGTCTAAATTCAAAAAAAATTCGTTCCCCTCGATTTAATGTATTGATAAGATCTATCATCGCAGTGGCCGTTACAATCACATTATTATCTAGTAGTGGGTCGTTTAATGGCAATACTCCAACCAACGCATCAAATCGACTAGCCTCCCTATTGTTAGCGAAAATATAAATATCTGCTCCTTGGTCATTAAATAAGACGTTTGGTGATTTATCAGTATTAATAAATGGAAGATTATTGAGGCGACTCTTCGCTTGCTCTAGTTGTTTTTTACTAAACACTTTACCAGGTACCAAACCTAAATACGGACCTAAAAAGCCAGGACTGATAGTCGCGTCCCCAATTATTTTTATTTGATTCACCAATATCTTTCGATTCAAGATGAGATGCATTTCCGCCTTGACTTTATCATCTGTCACCTCTATATTCTTAAACACAATCTCAGCGAAAGGGTAGCCATTGTTCTCGGCATTTTTCAAAAGAGTAGATTTTAACTTTAGCGCATTTTTATAGCGATACGCCATGCTTCTGAGTTTACCCTGTGCAAATTCTATGGCAGCCTCATTAGGAGTAATAAAAATATCTTGGTATTGCCGTCCTTGGTGGATAAAAGCTAATAAGCTACTATCTGATGCCACTACTATAGAATCAATGGCAGCTTCCAAATAATGATTTACTAGCAGCTCTTCCACTTTAGAATCTACTAGGGAGTCTATTTGTAAACTATCTGCCCAATTTTGCTCATTCGACTGCCCATCAATAACTATAGTCAATTGAATACTATCCTGTCCGCGCACGACACACACTATCAGTGATAACATAAATAGGCAAAAAATACGATTAGATGGAGCCAAAGCTTACTTTTGAGTATGTCGGGTATTTATATTCATATTCCATTTTGTAAAAAGGCGTGTCATTACTGCAACTTTCATTTTTCTACTCAATTAGAACGCAAAAATGAGCTAGTAGATTCTATTGTGACTGAGATTCAGTGGCGCCAAGATTACCTTCAAGACAAAAATATAGAAACTATTTATTTGGGAGGGGGAACACCATCTTTATTATCCGCAGCCGAGTTAGATAAAATTCTTAAAGCTATATACGATTTATTTAATGTGAGCCCAAATGTAGAAATCACCTTAGAGGCTAATCCAGATGACTTAAGTCCTGACAAGTTGATCAGTCTTAAGCGAAGCGGAGTGAATCGACTAAGTATCGGTGTACAATCCTTCTTTCAAACTGACTTGGAATATATGAATCGTAGCCACAACGTAGATCAGGCGATCTCTAGTATTGATGATGCCTTGGGTATTGGTTTCGAAAATATCTCTATTGACCTTATATACGGTGCGCCGACTACTACGGATGATATGTGGAAAGATAACGTGACCCGAGCCATCGCATTTGGAGTTACTCACCTGTCTTGTTATGCGCTGACTGTAGAACCCAACACCGCCCTTGCCCATTTTATCAAATCCAAAAAGATGGTTGCACCCAAAGATGAAAAAGCAGCTGTACAATTTGAATATTTAGTCAAAGCAACCACCAAAGCAGGTTGGCTACATTATGAGATTTCAAATTTTGCAAAGCCTGAAATGCTGAGTCAACATAATACCAATTATTGGAGAGGGGTGCCCTATCTAGGCATAGGTCCCGCTGCGCATTCCTTTAATGGTCATTCGCGCCAGTGGAATATTTCGCATAATATAAAGTATATTGATTATATAATACAGCAGAATAAGACCGAACTTTACGAAGTTGAACAATTGAGTTCTACGGATCAGACCAACGAATATGTTATGACATCATTACGCACTATGTGGGGAGTGGACTTGTCACATATTGCTCCAGATGAACATCGCCATAAAATAATTTCCGCTGCAAAGATATATCTTGATCAAGATATATTAATCCAAGAAGGAGATCGTTTATTACTGAGTCCTCAAGCTAAGTTTTTAGCAGATGGGATAGCTAGTGCGCTATTTGTTTAGAATAATAATGCAAAAATAAACACCCCCTTACTATTTGCACACAAAAGAAATTGGCAGTTCAGTATTGTAAAATAATTGCGAAGCGATGGGCTGCATCGTAAGTTCAATTTTATGAATTTAGCAATTGCATCATAGATCAAATAATTAGTGAAAAAATTCTGCATCACTAGGGATATTCAGAAGTAAGAGCACATCACCACAGCGTAGCCCGTCCCGATTTTCGGGAGTAAAATATTTATAGGCCTGGGTTGAAAACCCAGGATTATCATCAGAGTTAAATCCAATTTGGCGTGATTTTTCTGAAAAAATCATGACAAATTGCCAACAAGAATTACCCCGTTTTTATCGAAGAATTTAAAAAAATGGAGTAATCCAAACCCTTAAATTTTTAATAACTCCCTATGATTCTACAGTTTAATCTTCTTACGAATATCCATCACTAGGATATTCAGAAGTAAGCGAAGCTAACCCTGAAAGGGTTTAATATTATAGCACAGGGTTTCAACCCTGTGTAAATGAGTAGGGGAGATCAATTTGGCGTGATTTTTCTGAAAAAATCATGACAAATTGCCTACGAGAATCACCCCGTTTTAAGCGCAAAGTTTAGAAAAATGGAGGAATCCAAACCTCTAAATTTTGATTATTTTCTTTATGTTGTAAAAGTTATACTTCTTGTGAATATCCCGAATCAAAGTTTAGAAATAAAAAGCAAGTAGGATAATATTCATACCAATCATCTAGCAAAATATCGAATTTATTTTTTTGCGAGAGGGATAGATAGTACGCCGATATTTTCTCGGCGGTCCCGATTTTTTTTATCGGGACGGGAGCGGTAGCGGACTACGGCATAGCCCGGCACTGGGCAGCTCAAAAAATAGTTTGGCTAAGTGGGTTTGGATTTTTTGAGCTGCCTAGTGATCGCCCAAATACTCCTAATCCTAAGAGCAAAAAGCTAGTCTAGAACTATAAGATACAACTCCTAGAAAAAGTACGGAGAAAATAAGTCTAACTAATGAGATGATTTTGTTTAGCTTTCTTGATCGGCACTGCAATACATTTTTTTTCCATGTAGGTCATCATCTCCTCTATTAGCTGGCGGGTTTTGTCATCCACTGCGTCTAACTGCTTTTTGAAAACGACGTTGAGAGCTTTAGCTTTTACAGCTTTGATCTCTTCAGGTATGTGGCTAAAATTTCGCTCAATTTCTCTCTGACGATAAATTTCTTTAAACTCCACTACACGGTCTGCTAGGATTTCTCTGACCTTAACAATTTCATTTTTACGGAAAGCCATATTATCTGCGGCTAGCTTTTTAAGACTGTCTATTTCTATAAAATGGATATTATTATTCTTAATGACATCAAGATCAACGTTACTTGGAACAGATAAGTCTACTATTATTTTTTGCGCTTTATCACCTTGTACAAGTTGATCGTACATATTCTGATCAATCAATTTTGCAGTAGATCCCGTACAAACGATGATAATATCAAACCCTTGATCAAACGTGTTGAGAGCCTCTAAAGAAAATCCTTTACCTAGAAATCGTTCGGCTAAACTTTCTGCTTTGGCTAAAGTCCGATTGAATACGGTGACATTAGTAAACTCATACTTTTTAAGAAAATTACTCATTAGGATATTAGTCTGACCTGCCCCTATCATTAATATTCGAGCACTTGGCTCGGGAGCCATCTGGAGTAATTTCTTAACTGCCAGAGAAACTATCGAAACTGGTTTTTCCCCGATTCGTGTATTTCCATAAACCATCTTGGCCGACTTCACCGTCATCTGCATAGCGATACGTAGCTTATCACCAGTGATACTAAACTTAGTTTTACACTTTTGATATGCTTCTCTCAGTTGGCGTAAAATCTCGCGTTCACCTATCACTAAACTATCTACTGAACAAGCTACTTCGTAGAGATGGTGTATAGCTAGCTCGTCTTCATAATACTCGATGGATTGCTGCAAGGAGCCATGCATATTACGTAGCTTTTCATTGACAGCAAAGAAGAATGCATTGACGTCTATGGCATCTGGCCTGTACATGAAGAATAAAATACGATTGCAGGTTGAAAGGTACATCAGCTCATCAATCCCAAAATAGTCTTTAATCTTTTTTAGCTTACGCTCAAGAACTTGATCATCGGGCGCATCAATAAGAAAATCTCCTATCTGATTGATATCAGTAGTTCTATGTGTAACTGTAAATAATTTGTACCCTTGAAGCATATAAAATAAGCTAACCACAAAATTACTGAACTAGGAAGCAAAATATGTCATTTATAAGTAAACAAGCCATCCAATGGGGTGCTCATCACTCGCAAGACCACTGAAAGTCAGCCAAAATAAAAGGACTCGAATATGGGCCTCGATATGCATAGTGCCACCACTCTGTGCGGATATGTTTGAAACCATACTTTGCCATGGCGTTTTTTAGAATATTGCGTCGTTCTAGAATGTCAGCGGGTAGTTCAAGGAAGTCGTGATGTGCCCGTTTTCCGAAAAAATCAAAACTGGTGCCCATGTCCTGTTCATAACCCTCTAAATCCACCAAGGTAGCGTCTACGGCATACCCTCTATTGTGCATGGACCCTTTTTTTGGGGGCGTAACATAGCTAGCATTGGGTTTCTTTTGCCATAGTTTTTTCTGAACTGATTTTGGCCGATAACAGTCAAACAATTTGAGTCTGTAGCCTTGATCTAATAAATCTTGATGAATTAAAATTAGTGCTTTGGCTGCCTCTGGACGAAGGAAGCATCGTGGACAATCATACATTTGCTCAGCAACAAAATTATTCTCCGTTGCATATCGAATATCGAAAATCAATTGGGTATCTATTCGTGATAAATCAGTCCACACAGAAGTGTCATAGTCAATGGGTGCTACTATTTCGTTAAAGACGGGTGCTGGCTCTGAAGGCGGGCTAGATGCACTTGTATCTATATTAGATATTGATACTTTCTTGTGCTTATTCGTGTACCTGTCGCAAGCACACAGCATACAAAACCATGATAGGATAAATATTGCAATTATGTATGGATTAGTGACCAAATATCTCAGCTAGTTTTTTATCTAACGCAGGACCTCTTAGTTTCATGGCGATTAATTTTCCTTCTTTATCAAGCAGGACAGTATGTGGAATAGACTTAACGGAATACAATTGGGCAACTTCATTTTTCCAGCCTTTCAGATCGCTAACTTGAGTCCATGTCAATTTATCTTTGACCACGGCTTGCTCCCAGCTATTTTGCGTTTTGTCCAAACTCACACCTAGTATTTCAAAACCGTCTCCTTTATATTTATTGTACAATTTTACGACATGTGGATTGTCTTTTCTGCATGGTCCGCACCAACTTGCCCAAAAGTCAATTAACACAACCTTTCCCTTAAAATCCGATAGATTAACAGGTTCTCCTGCTAGATTATTCATAGTAAAGTCTGGCGCTTCTCCGCCAACTATAAAGCTCTCGGCGGCTTTAATCTGTTTCTTTAGATTATTACATCCTTTGCTATCCTTACAGAACTGCTCTAAATAGGTATTAGCGAAAGGAATGAAAAGTGGATTATTCGCACCTTTCAAAGCTGAGATTACTCCTCCTAATGCCATTTTTCGCGCGCCCGATTTTTCTGGAACTTTATTCAGAGTATTATTGAGAATATCTCTGAGCTTTGCTTCACTCAAACCTCTCACCTTTGTCAAAATCGTACCATACTTATTGAACACATCAAACATGAGTGGCATATCTTCGAATGCTGAACTCTTCAAATCAGCCTGAGCAAAATATTTATTAGCAAAATATTCCAGTTCATTTGGTAGATCTGTTTTGCTATTTTGATAACTAAAGTAAGTATACAAGCCTGCAACCTCTCCCAACCATTTGTCTTTTTTAGTATACGTTTCTATAAGTTCTTTCTTAATTTGATCTAAAGCTGCAAATTCTAATATTAGCTTTTTCTTCTTAGCTTCATTTTTATATGACTTTGCGAACCTAGTAGAAAGACCTTTTTCTGTATTCGTATTATTTCTAATTTTGGCCATCATGGTGTTGTAGTCAAAATTTAATCCTTCAGATACGGAAGCTCTATTAAAACTACTACAATCTCCTTCTACGATGATTTTATCTTCATCTCCGATAACTATACTTTTAAATTTGCCGACCTCTAACCCTACGTAGCGAAATATCTTTCCTGATGATTTTACCTTGAAAATATATTCTCCATCTTTATTCTTAGCAGCAGATTGTATTTTTTCAAAACCTAGTCCATCAAATTCAAAAAGATGCATTTCGCTTATTTGATCACAATTAACACCTTTAACTATAACCTCTGTAGACTTTATGGCAAAATCATAGGCAGTCATGTTGGTTAGAAATAATCCTAGATTGCAAAGTAAGAGTAAAATTATTTTATTCATTAGTTATTATATTATGCTAAGTTAATCTCTTGTAAGAACGAGACTTATGACTAAATGATTGTAATATTAAGGTCAATATATCTACAGCAGTCATAGTGATACCCAATTATGTAGTCGAATTGATTAAATTAAGAAATTCTTGTTCAGTAAGTATCTGAATGCTTCCTATTTCTTTAGCTTTCTTGAGTTTAGACCCTGCCTTGTCACCGACTACTAGAATATCTAATTTACTACTCACCGCACTTATATTTTTTGCTCCAGCCTTTTCTGCTAAGCCTTGCGCTTCCTTCCTATTCATCTGCAGTAATGTACCCGTGAATAATATGGACTTTCCCGCTAACGGTGCATCCTCTGCTACTATTAGTGGTTTATCTTCTTCTGTTTGTGAAAAGTTGACGCCATGAGATTCCATTTGTCTTAGCAGCACTATGTTTTCTGGAATAGCGAAGAACGCCATAACATTCTGAGCGACTACCGGCCCGATATCTTTAATATCAGTAAAGTTATCCACTGTCCAAACTTGAAGATCTAGGATATGCTTGATTTGCTGAGCGATCAGTTTAGAGGCTTTTTTACCCAGGTGATGAATGCTTAGACTGTACAATACTCTAGATATAGGATTTTCTTTGGCCTTCTCTATCGACACTTTCATGTTCTCAACGGAGCGCTTTCCAAAGCCTTCCAGTTGACCTATTCTGTCATAATCTAGTGCGTAGATATCTGCAATGGAGGCAATTAATCCCAAGCCAAATAGCTTCTCTACAAAAGATTTGCCGAAGCCATCAATATCCATAGCATCCTTGGATACGTGGAAAATCATTTTTTGTAATACTTGTCCTTCACATTGATTATTAGGACAACGCCAAGCGGCTTCGCTTTCTGCACGCACAAGTAATGTATCACATGACGGACAATGTGTAGGGAACTTTATTATCCTCTCACTTCCATCTCTAAGTTCTGTTAAGGACTTTACTATATAAGGTATTACATCTCCAGCACGCTCTACTAATACAGTGTCACCGATTCGGAGATCTTTATTAACTATAAAATCTTCGTTATGTAATGAAACGGATGATACGGTTACGCCTGCTAATTGTACAGGTTGTATTTTTGCGACTGGAGTTAAGGAACCTATTTTACCAATCTGATAATCTACATTTAATAATTTCGCAGTTGCTTGCTTAGCTTTGAATTTGAAAGCTATCGCCCAGCGTGGATGATGGCTTGTATAGCCACATAACTCTTGTAAAGCAAGGCTATTAACTTTTATGACCATACCGTCAATTTCGTATGAATAATTATCTCTTTTTACTTCCCATTCAGCTACAAAATCGAATACTTCATTTATACCTGTACATACCTTGGTTTCTTTCGCTGGTATTTTGAACCCAAGATCCCCAAGTAAAGAGATGGTTTCAAAATGAGTTTTGAACTTCCCCATGACATTTCCACCATCCGTATCGACTGCATATCCTAACTGATAAATAAATGCTTCAATTCCGCGCTTTGCTGTTTTTTGTGGATCTTTCATTCGTAATCCTCCAGTAGCTGCATTGCGCGGATTGGCGAATAACTCTTCACCTACTAATTCTCTTTCTACGTTTACCTTTTCAAATATATCTTTACGAATCAACGCCTCTCCTCTTAGTTCGACCTTTGCTATTCCATGTGCTTCAAAATCAGCTGAAAGCGGTATACTACGCATCGTTCTTACATTCGCTGTTATTTTGTCTCCTTTTGTTCCGTTACCACGTGTAGCTCCTCTCGTAAGTTGATCACCTTCGTAGATCAACGCGATGGAACCACCATCAAACTTGGGCTCTACTACATACTCTATAGAAGCATCTTCTTCTATACCAGTTAACTTCTTAATCCTTTTATCAAAATCTTCTAAATCCTCCAAGTTATAGGAGTTGTCTAGCGATAGCATGGGAATCAAATGAGGTACTGTTGGAAATTTACTGCTAAGATCAGAGCTAACCCTTTGAGTAGGAGAGTCCGTACGAATTTCTTTCGGATGCTTTGCCTCTAGGCTTTCTAGCATTTTATATAACCTATCATACTCTTCATCGCTGATAATGGGGTCATTCTGAACGGCGTACTTCCACTCATGAAAGTGTAGAACTTTGATTAGGTCCCCCATTTGCGCCAGTTCTTCACTAGGTTTTTCTCCTGACAAATAGGCTTTACTTAACTCATAGAGTACTTTGGAATCCATAATAATGTAATGAAGCTAAAGGATAAAAAGATATAATATTTACTAAACTTCCTCAATATCCAGATGAAATTTAATGTACTTGATTGTTTTCTCATTCTTGAGGTGCATCCTTTCATAATATGTCTGGTAAATTAAGTCAGGATTTGGTAATTCTGGAAGACTATAAATATCATCGTAGTTCTCCAAAATAGTTGCTGCAGGATAGGAGGAGAGAGACTCCATGGTAAATTCATACAATTCAGGAGAGTCCGTCTTCAGATGCACGATATTGTCATTATGCAGAAAATGAATATATCTGTTTAGAAAATTATGTGAAGTTAGCCTGCGATTTTCCTTACTTTCTCTAAGAAATGGATCTGGAAAGGTTATCCACATTTCTGATACTTCTCCTCTATCAAAAAAGGCTGGAATATTTTCGATGCGCGCACGTAGAAAAGCTACGTTTTCTAAACCTGCTTCTAATGCTCTGCTGGCTCCTTGCCAAATACGAGCACCTTTTATATCTAATCCTATAAAATGCGTATCGGGATATGCCTCACCTAATGCAATTGTGTACTCTCCTCTCCCACATGCCAATTCTAGACAAATTTTGGATTCCTTTTTGAAATGGTGGCTATTCCATTTTCCTTTTAATTCTATATCTATTTTGTCTCCATTTTGAAGATGAGGACTCAGTGGATTAAAATTTTCGTATACGTTTGGGAAACGCAGAATATCTGCGAATTTTTTGAGTTTGTTGCGCTGGCTCACTAGAAAATATAGGCTTGATTGAAGCCTAAAGGTAAGATTATTTTCTCACTCCATAAGAATCATCTATGCGATGACCCATACGCTGAATAGCATCAATAATTTTGTCTAAAGCAGGCGGATAGTCCACGTATTGAATACGTCTATCATCTTCTCCCCATATAGCAATAGTGATCACCTTTTTTCGGTTTCCATAGGCAATAGCAAGTCGTAGCGGTATGGGTGTAGGAGCATTTGCCTTTCTTTTCTGACAAATAGAGTCATCACAATCATAGATACGATCAAAATCAAAAAACTTTTGCTTGATCACATACTCAGCAAAATCTTCTAGCTCATCTCTTGAGATATTTTTTTTGGTGACCATTAAACCATTGGTCATACTTTTATATTCTTTGATAAGCCGACCGTCACTCTTGATGTGAATATAATCTCTAATAACAGGATCTACACCACCATAAAAACCACCACCTATTAATTCAATATTGATATAAGTGTCTGCCACTTCATCGATTTTCTTCTTTCGCTTCTTTCTTTTAGTAGCCCACCACCGCTTTACACTCAACTTTGGGTTTACAGCTTCTACATTTATATCTGGTAACTCATTCGCAGGTTTTATAAATGGAGCTTCCTCAGAGGTCACTGAGATAAAGTGGTACTGGTAAGTTCCTTTACTATTAGGTTGATTAAATTCAAGTATAAGTTTTTCCTTATCTATATCGTTAATGACAAATTTATTAATATGCTTAAATTTATAGAAAAGCACGTCATCATTGATACTCCAAATTCCTTTATCAAATTCGCCATTCAGAAATTGCTGGTAAGTATAATCATATTTAAAATAAAGGAAAAAGTCATAATCTTCATCGGCTTGATGGATGATCGTATTAGACTCAAGATGCATAGCATAGGTATAACGCCATTTGGTTTCTACAATCTTTCGCTCATCTACGGCAAAAAAAGACGTAGAAGGAATACTATCCTGGTTTTGAGCATGCGCTAAAAACGGACTTGTATAAAGGAAAAGAAGAACCACTATAAGCTGTATCCTCATACTATGTTAGTAGAAAATTTTGTTCAAAACACTATTAAAGTACATAAACATCAAAATCTATACCCAATTGTCATCAACAAGCTATTAGCCTTGATATCACTTATTACTTGCTGGTTAAATGTATTGGGGCTACTATACGGTGAAAATCCTTCCTCTAACCTGGATGTACGAAAGGCCAAGTCAATATAAGCACTTTCTCCTCTAAAGCCAGCTCCTAAACTAAGTACATTTTGGCTATTGTCATCGTTACTAAATGGTGTTCCGTAAATACCATAACCAGCTCTTAGCCTAAATTTATTAAGAAGATATTCCGCTCCCAATTTAAGGTTTACTCTATCTGTAAAAGTCATCATTATTTCATCGTTAACATTCCTTTGGGCGATTAGAATAGATGTATTGGTGCCTTCAGTAGTAAAATCATACTCTAAAGAACTGTAATCTAAATATTCAACATCAACACTTACGAATCCAAACTTTTTAAGGACTACTGACAGACCACCTCCAAATCTCCACGGAGTGTTTAAAGCATATTCAAATGATCCCACAGGTGACGTCCCCTCACCATCAATTAGTGGTAGGCTAGAATCATCCTCGTCTATAAAAAAGTAGGTAGTAGAAGAATTGAAATCATCAGAAAATGAAAACCTTGTTGGTGAATGTATGGATGCTCCAAGACGAATCTCATTGGTTATCCTGTAAATAGCACCAGCTTTAAAGCCGATGCCAACACCAGTAGTGGAAATTCGTTGATCATAAGTCAAATTTCTAAAAAATGGTATTACATCTCCATTCATTTCATCATCCTCCTCATACTCTCTAAGTTCCTCAAAACGCACAATTGGTAAGTTTAAAGAAAGTCCAAGATAAAGTTTGTGGGAAATATTAGCTCCTAAAGCGAACAATAATTCGCTGACTCCGCCAGAGGTAGTTATTGTTTCTCTCCTGTTTATCGGAAGATCTTCGAATGTGTCAAAATCTGAAAACCAATTATCATTTCCTTGACCGTCTAAAGTGAAGATAGCTCCAGATTCACTTGCCAATCGGCTGGTAAATGGATCTAGATCGTCAAATAATAGACCTTGTGCATCTGATTGCCAACCATTAGTAATGGAACCTGGAGTATTGCCACTGTACTCAACTTTGCGATTAAAATTTACTAGTCTATTTATCCCAATTCCCAAATTAAAAGACTTAAATTTTGGTTTGTTATAGTCCTTGTAGAATACCAGTCCAATATTTTCAAGTCCAAATTTTGTTCTCTTACTTGTAGTTTCATTCGCCTCATTAAGTATGCTCTCAACGTTGGTAAATTTTACAGAAGGTGTAAAAACGAATTCTGACTTGCGATATACCGCTAACCCTGCCGGATTAATACTCAATGCACCAAAATCCCCACCTAGGGAACTCATAGCGCCACCTACACCAACCATCCTAGCAGTGCCACTAGGAAATAGTTCACTATATCGCAGTGCGTCGACTGCGGTTTGTCCTGAGAGGAAACCAATATTTAATAGTATAATTATTATGGGGCATAAAAATACCTTGCTGATTTTCATTTGTTTAATTTTGAGTAAAAGTAAGGGATTTGTACTAAAAAAAATAGTGGATGAAAACATATGCTTTCATCCACTATGGAGTTTTGATCTTAAGAAGATGAACTCATTCTTATTTACCTCCTCCTCTCTTAAAAGATCTGCTTGATGAAGATCTTGAAGGAGTTACACTTCTACTAGAAGATGATCTAGAAGGAGAAACACTTCTGCTTCTGCTATTAGAAGATCTTGAAGGAGTTACACTTCTAATTCTACTTGAAGAAGATCTCGAAGGCGAATAACTTCTGCTTCTAGAAGATCTAGATGGAGTTACACTTTTAGATCTACTAGATCTTGAAGGTGTATAACTCTTACTACTTCTGCTAGGATTTGCAGATCGAGTAGAATTATTAGATCTTGAAGGCTTAGTATTATTATAGTTTGATCTTGTACGAATATTGTCGTTGCTACGCGATCCTGACTTGTATATGCTAGAACGATCTTGCTTTACCGTAGGAGAATTACTTGAGTTACCTCTTGAAGTATCTATTCTTGAAGTTCCTCTTGTATTACTGCGTGAGCTTTGTCTCTGACCGCTTCTAGAAGAAACCCTATCAGTAGGAGTATTATTTCTCGTATTTACATTTCTTCCATTAGCAGACTGACCTGTATTTACTTGACCTCTACTAGGACCAGTCCTAGTATTGCCTCCTCCACTTGTACTTGTTCTACCAGAACCAATAACTCTAGGTCCACTATATATACCATTTGAGTTACCTGATACTCTTGAACTGTTTCCATTGGAAACAGTTACACCATTACCACCATAATATCCTGGTGGACAATAAGGATTGTATCCTATGTTTCCTGCAGCTCCGTATCCATTGAAACCATTGTTGCCAAATCCACCGAAGTTATTTCGGTATGGATTATTACCAAATCTGCCGTAAGGATTAAAAAATGGATCATTCCATCTATTATAACCGAATCTATTAAAACCAGCATATGGATTGTTAAAACGATTAAATCGGCTCCATCTATTTACGTAGGTATTACCAAAGCTAATGTAAATGCTAGTGCCTCCAAATGGGTTACCAAAGTTATTGTAGTTTCTAGAATAGAAAGGATCATAATAGTTATAATCTACATATATAGGATCGTAGAATCCAAAACCACTATATGGTCTTCTGAAGCGCTTAATTCTTGAACTGTAATAGTAATCATAATCATCTGGCTCAGCACGATCGTAATCGTAGCTAGCATCATCATATGATTGATCGTCGTAATCCTCATAATCAGATTCATCATAATCCTCATTAACAACTTCTACAGAATAGTCTCCGTCGTCTGGATTGTAATAAATATCGTCATACTGCGCCTGCACGGTAGAAAAAATACCGATCGCGAGTAGTAAAGTGAAGATTGAAATTTTATTAATTTTCATGTTAAATTGATTTAAACAGTAATTTTGTAACTCTCTTAAAGAAACAGTTGTAATTTATTACTTTTGATTCTAATATTATGTTAATAATAGATTAAAGTCGAGTCCATTGTAGTTAAAAACACTTAAAACCCGACTTCTGTTCTATTCTTAAGACTTTATGTTAGCGTAATGTCACTGTATTTCAGCCAAACGATGGCATTATTAAGAATATTTAACTAAAAACAGCTTTTATTAACATTAATTTTCTTACAACTATTTTACAAATTCTATATGTCAAAAGTAATTACTTCCAGAGAGGAAGACTATTCGAAATGGTACAACGATATCGTTAAACGCGCTAATATGGCAGATCACTCTGCAGTTCGTGGTTGCATGGTGATAAAGCCATATGGTTATGCTATTTGGGAAAATATGCGAGATCAGTTGGATCGTATGTTTAAGGATACTGGGCATGTAAACGCTAGTTTTCCACTTTTCATACCGAAAAGCTTTTTGAGCAAAGAGGCTAAGCATGTGGATGGCTTTGCCAAGGAGTGTGCGGTAGTGACTCATCACCGTTTGATGAATGATCCTAACGGAGATGGTATTATTGTAGATCCTACTGCTAAGCTGGAAGAAGAGCTCATTGTCAGACCTACGAGTGAGACTATAATTTGGAATACATACAAAGATTGGATTCAATCTTACAGAGATCTTCCACTTCTGATTAATCAATGGGCAAATGTGGTGCGTTGGGAAATGAAAACGCGTTTATTCTTGAGAACAGCCGAATTTCACTGGCAAGAAGGACATACTGCGCATGCAACATCTGAGGAGGCGGTAATAGAAACTAGACAGATGTTAGATATCTACGCAACTTTTGCGGAGGAGTTTATGGCTATGCCCGTGATTCGAGGGGTTAAAACTGCTAATGAAAGATTTGCCGGTGCGGAAGATACTTATACTATAGAAGCACTGATGCAAGATGCTAAAGCACTACAGGCAGGCACATCCCACTTCCTAGGTCAAAACTTCGCGAAAGCATTTGAGGTCAAATTCATGAACGAGAACAATAAAGAAGAATTTGTTTGGGCTACTAGTTGGGGTGTTTCTACTCGACTAATCGGAGGTCTGATAATGACGCACTCTGATGACGAGGGCTTAGTGCTACCTCCAAAATTAGCGCCTACCCAAGTAATGATAATTCCTATCCCTAAACCCGATGATATTATAAATGCTGCCGTAGATAAGATAATGACGGCATTAAAGGCAAAAGGAATCACCGTGAAGTATGATGACGATCCTAAGAAGAGACCTGGATTTAAATTTGCTGAGCATGAGATGCATGGAATACCTGTTCGCATCGCTATAGGTAAGCGTGATCTAGAGAAGAACGTAGTGGAAGTAGCGCGCAGGGATACTAAGGAAAAAACATCTGTCCCTATGGACGGGCTTGATGATTATATTGAAAGTCTACTAGTGGATATTCAAGATAACTTATTTAATAGAGCTAAGCAGTATAGAGATGACCATATGACTAGCGTAGACAATTTTGAACAATTTCAAAAAGTACTTAAAGACAAAGGTGGGTTTATTTCTGCGCACTGGGACGGCACCGAGGAGACAGAGCTAAAAATTAAAGAACTGACTAAGGCAACAATCCGTTGTATCCCTATTGACAATCCTCTAGAAGATGGAAAGTGCGTGCTTACAGGAAACCCATCTATACAGCGAGTGTTGTTTGCAAAGTCTTATTAAATATAACCAATAAATATATAAGTTGTAGCTCGGTTCGATTATAAATAAAAAATGATTGAGCAGCCTTTTTTGTTTTTTGTGTAAACGTTTATTTTTTTATAAAATTTCTGATTATGCCATAAACATATACACAGAATAACGATTTAACAGACGATTGAAAAAATTATACAGATGAGTTTAGAAAGTAAGTTGATGCCAGACCTGAAATCCGCGATGAAAGCAAAAGATCAAGCTGCCCTTCGAGGAATCCGCGCTATCAAAGCAGAGTTGCTAAAATTTAAGACAAGCGGCACTGGGGAAGAACTTACTGCAGATGCTGAAATAAAAATACTCCAAAGACTTATAAAGCAACGTCAAGATTCTTTATCTATTTACGAGGAGCAAGGACGCGAAGATTTAGCAGTAGTAGAACGTGAGGAGATCGCAGTAATTACAAATTATTTGCCTGCCCAAATGAGTCAAGCGGAACTTGAAAGTAAGGTGAAAGAAATCATTACCCAAACTGGTGCCAGTAGCATGAAGGACATGGGAAAGGTCATGGGCATGGCCTCAAAAGCATTTGCTGGCAAAGCGGATGGCAAGTCAATTTCTGCTATGGTAAAGCAGTTGTTGTCATAGCTAAAATTGAAGAGATAACCAACACAAGCACGTAGCTATTCTATTAAAGGTAGTATTATACAAAAAGCAAATTGTTCTTCGGTGACATGTATCATATAGGGTGTTCTTCAGTATCTTCTGTGGAATACCTAGAAGTAAGAGTAGCCTGACCATAAGCGGCACCATTTTCGGTGGAGAGAATGGGAACACCCAAAAAAATCTAAATAAAATAACGATAAAAGTTGGGAAAAAAATAAGAGGATACCTCCAACAGGCATCCTCTTTATTTATATCAGTTGAATCAATTAATTCAATTGGTAATCATTGTTTTATGGAGCTTGAAAAAAGGAAAGTGCACCTTGAAAGGTGCACTCCCAATTTCTCATTAATAGTCGAAATTACTTTCTTACCGCGTCTCTAATCTCCGCAAGTAACTCTTCTTGAGTTGGTCCTGGAGGTGGAGGTGGAACTGCTTTATTGTACTGCTTAACGATTAAGAACAGCACAAAAGAAATGATCAAAAAGTCAATCAAAAACTTTATAAATTTTCCCCATGCAATAACCACAGCTGGCTTATCACCTTGTGCTTCTTGGATAACCGTACCTAAATCAGAAAAGTCAACACCTCCCATAGCAAGACCTAATGGCGGCATTAAAATATCGCCTGTAAATGAAGTTACTACTGCACCAAAAGCACCAGCCATGATAACAGCAACAGCGAATCCTACGACGTTTCCTTTGTTAATAAATTCTTTAAATTCTGCCCACATAATTTTTAAAATTTTTAGTTGGTAAATCAATAATTGTTTATGCTATTATGACATCTCTATTACAATGATGTCACGCAAATTTACTCAATTCTGTACATATAGGTATTTTTTTTCATGTAATAATTTCATTTTCATAGTTTTATCTGCTGTGGATTGATTAAATTTGAAGTTATAATCTTAAGAATCGTATGTCGCAGAAACTCTTCCACCGCCTTGCCATCAACATGATCCATCAAGTAGGTCCTAATAAAACAAAGCAATTAATAGAGACTTTTGGTACAGCAGAAGATGTGTTTTCTGCCACGAGGAAAGAATTACTAGCTGTAGATGGAATAAACAATAAACTAGCCGATGAAGTACTGAATAAATCTTCCTTTACTGCCGCTGAAAGAGAAGTGAAATTTATCCAAAAAAATAAGGTAACCGTTATCTATTACCAAGACGAGAATTATCCTGAGAGACTTCGCGCACATCCTGCATCACCTGCTCTTTTATTCTATAAAGGCAAAGCTGATCTTGAGCACCACAGAACGGTAGGAATAGTAGGTACTCGTAAAACTTCAGCGTATGGTCATGATATTTGTAAAAAGATAGTACAAGAACTTCGAAAATACGATGTACAGATCATTAGCGGTCTCGCAAATGGAGTGGACAGTATAGCGCATAGGAGTAGTTTGGACGCGGATATTCCTACCATCGGCGTATTAGGTCATGGACTGCAAATGGTCTACCCATATAATAATCAGGGACTCGCAGAAGATATGCAGAAGAACGGAGGCATACTCACCGAGTACACTTCAGATCAGGGTCCAGATAGAGAGCACTTTCCAATGCGGAACAAAATAGTGGCAGCACTATGTGATACGATATTGGTCGTGGAGTCTGCAGCAAAAGGCGGCTCACTGATAACTGCCAGATTTGCTAAGCAATATCACAAAAAGGTATTTGCCATACCAGGACGAATAAATGATCCTGTATCTGCGGGATGCAATTTGCTAATCAAAAATAACCAAGCCTCGCTAGCTGAATCTGCCGATGATATAGCAAAGGTTATGAGCTGGTCTTCACAAACAAAACTAGCCAACATCCAAACTAAATTATTTATAGAGTTAGACGACAGAGAAAAGAAAGTCATTGGCGTGATAAAAAAATTAGAGAAGCCTAGTCTTGATCGTATATGCTATGAAACAAAAATTTTAAACAGTGAGATGGCGTCACTTTTGTTAAATTTAGAATTCAAAGGCGTGATAAAATCATTACCTGGTAAAAGATTTATACAAACCGCATAATTGTAAGCCAACCATGAAAAACATCATCATTTATATCACACTTATATTCATATACTCTAGCTGCACGAAGTCTAGACAGATCAAACCTGAGGCAACGACTTTCAGCGGTCCTATCTACAACACCTCTACAATATCCTTGATTAATAGAGCTAAAGTACCAGCAAATATAAAAGCTAAAAATGTGATTTTCTTGATCGGAGATGGCATGGGACTTACTCAAGTAAGCGCTGCTGCAATTAAAAACAACAATGAATTATTTCTCAAGAAATTTCCAGTTATTGGAATACATAATGCGCAACCGTCTGAAGGATTAATCACGGATTCTGCAGCAGGTGCTACTGCCTTTTCTACGGGTCAAAAAACTTTTAACGGAGCTATAGGCTTAGGTGCCGATAGTAGCACTTATCAAACAATCTTGGAAGAATGTGATGCCAAAGGAATGAGCACAGGTATGGTCGCAACTTCTACTATAGTCCATGCTACACCAGCATCATTTATAGCACATAGACCTAGTCGTAAACAATACGAGGATATAGCTGCTGACTTCATGGACACCGAGATAGATTATTTCGTAGGCGGCGGCAAGCGATACTTCGACAGACGCTCAAAAGACGATAGAAATTTGGTAATAGAGATGCAAGAAAAAGGTTACGTAGTCAACGATTATTTTCAAAAAGACTTTAAGGATATTGTTATCGATAGCAAGTCCAACTTTGCTTACTTCACCGCTGATGATGATCCTATCCCATTCTCCAAAGGGCGTGACTATCTGCTGGCCGCCAGCAAAGCAGGTATGGAGTTTTTACAGTACCACGATGATCCAAATGACACCAAGGGCTTTTTTATGATGATAGAAGGGTCGCAGATAGACTGGGGTGGGCACGCGAATAATGCTGATTATGTAATATCAGAATTATTAGAATTTGACAACGTTGTGGGTGCTGCCCTGAAGTTCGCAAAAGAAGATGGAGAAACCTTAGTTCTCGTAACTGCAGATCATGAAACGGGCGGTATGGCGATCAACTCTGGCTCTACAGTTGACAGTCTCAACATCAGTTTTTCCTCAGGATATCATACTGCTACTTTAATTCCTGTCTATGCTTATGGACCAGGTGCAGAGTTGTTCGGAGGTTTTTACGAAAATACAGACATCTATCAAAAACTCAAAATCGCTATGGGACTAACGTCCACAAAATAAGTCGAAAAATAGGTACCCCATATACTGTTAGTATGCGTTATATAGGTAGTGCATTCCATATGGTGTGCGCCTTAAACGCAATATCTATGTATAAATTACTTTCTATCACCCTGATTTTCAGCATAGCTATACTCTTCTCAGGATGCAACGCCAAAGCGCAAGATATGATTACGCGCAAGTCAAGCGAGACCAAAGCGCATCGATTATTTGACCGTGGTATGAAGTACCAGATGGCAAGGAATAGCGAAAAAGCAATTGCAGACTTTAAAAAAGCAGCTGCATTAGAGCCCAATTTTATCGACGCACATATACAGGTAGCTGCCTATTACTATGAAAGAAAGGATTTTGCTAAAGCAGAGCTAAATTTTGAAAAGGCACTGGCTTTAAGTGAAACATATGAACCAAAACTAATCTACACAACTGCGGTATCAGAAATGGAGCAGGGCAAATTTAGCGAAGCTATCGAGAACTTTGATAAGTTTATCAGACTCAATAGTAAGTACAAATCGCTTAACAAAAAAGCCAAACGCTACGTCGAGTCCAGTCGATTTAAGGCGCAAAATAATAATCGTACGGTTCCGTTTGATCCTATATCTTTAGGCGAAGGCGTCAATACAGAGATGCTTGAATATTTACCTTCTCTGACAGCTGATGAGGAGACAATGGTTATCACTCGTAATGATGGTGCTCAGGAAGATTTCTATGTAAGTGAAAAAGTAGATGGTGTATGGACAAGAGCATTTCCTCTCAAAAGCTTCAATAGTCCTAAGACCAATGAGGGTGGTCAATCCATTTCACAAGATGGTAAGCTACTTTTCTATACAGTATGCGAGGGGCGCAATGATTTTGGAAGCTGCGATCTTTACTCTTCTGAAGTAGTAAATGGCTCCTGGACAAAAGCCAAAAATATGGGTGGTCTTATCAATAGCAGAGAGTGGGATACCCAGCCGAGTATCTCTGCCGACAAAAAGAATCTGTACTATACTTCTAAGCGTAAAGGGGGTCTCGGCGGCTCAGACATATGGATGTCTACGCGGCAGGTTGATGGTAGCTGGGGTGCTCCAAAAAACCTGGGAGACAAAATAAATAGCACAGGAGATGATGCTTCACCCTTTATTCATCCCGATAATAATACATTGTATTTTATGTCCGACGGTCACCCTGGTTTTGGCGATGATGACATATTTTATTCTCGTCGCCAGGCGGATGGCAGCTGGGGTACACCCATCAATATTGGTTACCCGATAAATACGGATAAACATGAAGGATCTCTAATCGTATCCGCTGATGCTACCAAAGCCTACTTCGCTACGGATCGCTTCAATAAGGACAAAAATAACAATAGGATTGACATCTATTCTTTTGCATTATATGAGGAAGCTAAACCCGCCCCTGTCACATATGTCAAAGCGAAGGTCATAGACGCGGAAACGAAGCAGTCCTTGAGTGCAGATATTGAGTTTACTGATATTATACGACAAAAATCTTATTACCGAGAAACGGTAGACGATCAAGGCATCTTTTTAGTGCCGCTTCCTCTCGGTAAGCAGTACGCTTTAAACATTGCAAAAGAGGGCTATTTTTTCCATTCAGAAAATTTTGCATTGGAAAATATTACATCAGCTGTTGATCCTTTTCTGATGATTGTGGAGTTGCGTAAAATACCTGTAAATGAGGTTTCGACGACAGTAGAAAAAGAGCTAGCAAAAGAGCCCATCATTCTAAAAAATGTATTTTTTGATACAGGTTCTGCAGTATTGTTACCTAGTTCTGAACCTGAGTTGGACAAGTTGCACAGTTTACTTACCGCCAATCTACATCTGAATATTCAGCTGAATGGCCACACGGATAACGTTGGCAAGGAGGAAGATAATCTTAGCCTTTCCGTTGCACGTGCCAAGGCGGTGTACGCCTATCTCATCGACAAAGGTATCGCCGCTAGTCGACTCCGATCTAAGGGCTTTGGCGAAAGTGTTCCTATTGAATCCAACGATACGGCAGCGGGTAGACGACAGAATAGACGTACAGAGTTTGAGATGTTTTAGGGCAGCTATATCTGGCTATCCACTCCTATTCGACACCCTGACCTGCTGTTCAGCTATAGCTGCTGTGTGTTTCATGCACTCGCGTGCAGCAACCACCCAGCAGCTAAGCTTCACGAGCAGGTTAGGGTACCTCATACCGTTTCTATCCAGGCTGCAAGGGAGAAGAAAATAGATAAGTTTGGTACTAATAAAAGAGCACCCCTAGGGAATTGAATCCCTAGGGGTGCTGTTTATTGTGAAGACTTCATTTTCTAAATCTAAATTTGTGTTTCAGATTTGATGAATTCGTATAAACATTTATGCAAAGATATTTTCTCGCTGTTATATAAGGTAAAACCTTATTGCTTAACCCACATGCTTATACTGTTATACTTATCGTTGGTGATCTGTAGAATATACATTCCTGGCGCGTAGCCTTGTACATTAAGTACAGTACGATTTTGAGCAGTGGCAATTGACCATTCTGCTGATTGCAATACTTGTCCATTCAGATTGAGCACATTAAGTGTAAAATTCTCTTGAATAGGAGAATCAATATTTACATTCAATACCTCACTAGCTGGATTAGGTTCTAGAGCTACATTAAAAGGCGTTGCCAAGAGAGATGCAGAAGTCGAGTTCATAATCCTTTCGCCTAAGCTTAGTGTAGTACAGGCTGCGCCATCCCCACTAGTACTATTATTGCCGTTCACCCCATTTCCACATGAGTAGAAAGTGATGTCCCCTGATCCTTCAGCTGGTGCAGTCCACTGCATAGTAAAAGTTTTATCCGCAGAAGGCCCAGTTTGTTCTACATAAGTTCTACCTGTATTCGATGCAGTTGCAATAGAAACATTGGCACTTGGGTTAGCCCAAGTATTGACTTCTTCTTCGTTGCTATCCGTTAAAGCTACCATCTGAAATCCATATTCAACTGGTGTTGCACCAGCGGTAGGGTTTACTGTTACGGACATATTATAGGACTCGCCTGGTACGTACTCATTATTAGCCAATGCAGAACCATCCATATTTTGAATACTGATATCAAGGCCTACAGTGATATTAGCTCCTCCATGACAACTAACACAAGTACGTGGGTTACCGTTCGATAAAGTTTGATCTCCAGGTGCACCCGTATTTCCCCAATTTTGAGAGTCTGCTCGACCAGCACTATGCCCCATGAATATATAGGCAACTGCTAATAATAATAGACAAATGTAAACGTTACTTAACTTCATTATTTGATTTTATGTGAATGGTGTCCAATTTATAACTTTTATCAGGGTATTTACCATGCGTCCCCGCAAAATAGTCCTCGATGACTAACATATCTGCATCAAAGTCGCCTGTCGGATAAAAAGGCTCTCGCATCCACACTATTTTGTGTTGATAATCGAACTTCACCATGAATATTGGGACCTTAGCTCCAACTGCTATATAGTAGAAACCCGTTTTGAGTTTATCTACTTTCCTTCTAGAACCCTCTGGCGCCAAACAGATATTCATTCTGTCACTTTTATCGTAAATATCTATTAGGGCCTGCACAAAATTAGTGCTTCTATCTCTGATAACTGGAACGCCACCCAACCATCTAAACATCCCTCCAAGTGGAAATCTAAACAGGCTATCCTTACCCGCCCATTGAATATCTACATCTAGGATTTTACGAATTAGAATACCGATAGGAAAATCCCAATACGAAGTATGAGGTACTTCGATCGTAACCATCTTTGGTATCTCTTTCGGCCAACGACCTTCGAATTTCCATCCAGCGATATTATGAAATATAACCTTACTTAACCAGCGCAACATATCATCCAAATTATCATATCCAACAAAGATATAAAAAGCCCCTAAGACAAGGCCTTTATTTCTTTCGATATAAAATAAAAAGTAGTATGTAAACTGGACAAATAATAATAGTTATATATTTGGGAATTATTAATATTAGTTTTTACCTTTCTCCTAGAAACATTCTATCTCCGTAAGGAACAATTTCGAACAAGTAATTGTACTTTGCATAGAATGCGTTAAATACAGGAATTGAACACACTGAGAAAACACTTTTTTTTGCCAGTTTTATACTTGGTGCTATCTCTGCTTGCAGTGACTAGTATAGGATTGTCTGCACAAGACAAGGTTCCTTCAGAAGAAGTATTCCTTGAGTTTTCTCAAGTCTCTAATTGGCATGACGAACAAATAATCCTTGAGTTATTCGCCACTGATGCTAAAATCTACTATAC
>Ga0114953_1000061_pt1 | contig 66041 bp, 69 predicted proteins | sample SidtaG_FD_87298 | JGI IMG/M metagenome (GOLD analysis project Ga0114953, IMG submission 87298) | Marine algal microbial communities from Sidmouth, United Kingdom - Sidmouth_Male2 metaG | ecosystem: Host-associated > Algae > Red algae > Unclassified | place: Sidmouth, United Kingdom | collected...
ACCCTCTTCAGATCGTCACAGGGCCCACGAAGAGCATCGCGGAAGCCCCCTTGCTGGTCGCAATCGACCCCGAGTAGGGCTCCAGCGGGTGAATGATGCGTTTTCTCCCAGGCACTAGCTAGTGCTTCGCAGACACCCGTAACAGAATCGCTCTGGCCTCGTCCCTACGGCCGATCTTTACAAGGCTCTCGGCATAGTCGCAGAGATGCCGGTCCCTGAGAGAGCGGAGTGTCTGACGACGAGCGGCAAGCACCGGAGCGTTGGGAAACGCCGCATAAGCACGCTCCAATTCGAGAACACCGGCCTCGATTTCCCCCTTCTGGATTCGATTCAAAGCCAGTGTAGCCTTGGCCTCCGATTCCCGAGCCTCCTGCTGACGCCTAGCGATCTCCCTTGCGGCGATCTCCCCGACAACTCGGTCTGGCGCTGCGGCTGTCACAGTCGCCCTCGGCGCAGGCACCACTTGGCAGGCCGACAACAGGACAGTTCCAACTACGGAGAGGAGAAGGAGGATGGTAGCTTGCGAATGCATTCCATTTTACCTCTCGTCTCGATCACCAGCCGGGACAAGGGGCCATCAGGAGCACATTCTAAGGAGGTAACAAAAAGCGGAATCGGTCTCCGGCCACGGGGATTTAAGTAGTAGCGAAGGGACTCGATTCCCTTACGGGTTCGCTCGTCCTGAAGATCCGAAATCCAATACACCACGTCCACTCGATACCGCTCCACAAGAACCCGTGCCGCAGTCAGAACCCGATTCGGAGCCCCCGACTCATCAAGAGACAAACCGCATTCGTCGAGTTCCAAAGCCGGTTGCCCCGGAAAGTGCTCCTCAAGAAACAAGCGCACCGTGGGTAACTTGTCTTTCATGCTCCAAGAGCAATCGACGAGAATACCGACGTTGCCCGTAGGAACCGATAGCCCGCCGAGGGTTCGCGGCGACTTGGCCTTATTCTTCGGCGCCTCAAAGCCCCCTTCTTCCATGCCGCCGCGCCAACTCTCGACAGCGATCGGCTCGGTCGAGAGCGGCGAACTACTGCCACCTCCCAATCCGCTCGGCCACGACGACAAGAACAAGTCGGGGTGCTTCACGACGAGAACTTCATCCAAGCCGATCTCCACAACTCTTCTCCCAGTTTTTGGCACCGTATTAGGAACCGCCCCATCTCGTTCGACAGCTTCCTCGACCAGACCCATCTCGGCTGGCAGATCGTATCCCAAGTCCGCCTCCCAGACGCCGACTTGCTCAACAACGATCAATCCTAACAGCAGCGCCAGAATCACATGCACTAACACTGCGATAAGCAACGACCGGATCCGATCATTGACACGCCCGGTTGATGGTCCCCGTCCCGCTTCCTGGCGGATCGCATGCACCTGCTCCGCTGTGTCCATCTCATAGAATATCACACCTTCCCCAAACCGACAGCTTTAGAGGGCAGAGCAACTTTTCTTCTGTAAAAGTGAGTAAGGTTAGATTCGAGGTGTTGTTTCGTTTTGGATTTGGTTGAAGTGGCAGGCGACTAAAAGAGGAATGATGTGAGGTAGAATCGGCCGGTTTCCCATCCTTCTGAGATCTCCATCTCCATGAGGACTACGGAGACAAGGCGAAGCAAAGAGTAGCTGACACTAGGCACTTTCGGGACAGGCTCTTACTTAGTCAGCTGCACTCCCATTCGGGCATAGCTCGCTAGAGTCGATCAGGATGACAAAGCAAGGAAGATGCTCCGGTGATTACAGGTGAGCACTCATCCCATTGTCTTTTCCAGGCTTCCCCTTAGTGTCCTCGATGCGCCTTGAACATCGCTAGAGCGGCCTCCCGCTCGGTCTTGTGATCGACCATCGGCTCGGTATACGCACTAGCCAACCTCTCACCCGACTTCGGTTGAGCGCAGAGCCGCTTCGGCTCCACGTTCTGCAACTCGGGAACCCACTTTTTCACGTAGATAGCAGCTGGGTCGTAGGACTTCGTTTGAGTCCAGGGATTCTGAATACGGAAGTACGGAGCAGCATCCGCCCCGGTCCCTGCTGACCATTGCCAGCCGCCGTTGTTGCTGGCGATCTCCCCATCCACCAATGAGCGCATAAAGAATGCCTCTCCCCAGCGCCAGTCAATGTGCAGGTCCTTGGTAAGAAACATGCTCACGATCATCCGAACCCGGTTGTGCATGAATCCCGTCGCAGCCAGCTCTCGCATCCCGGCATCGACAATTGGAAACCCCGTCTGACCCGCCGTCCATCGCTCAAAGTCCTCCCTACCATCGTCCCTGCGCCACGGCAGTCCACGCCAGTCTGAATTGAATTCCCAACGGAGCACTTCCGGAAAATGGTGCAGGACCGCCATGTAAAATTCCCGCCAAGCCAACTCTGTTTGGTAGACCTTGATACTCTTCGCTGTCTCCTCATCAGGTGCCGCTGCTCGCGCCAGTTCCGTTCGTTCGAACAATTCGCGAATCGACAGGAGCCCAAACCTCAGGTCTTGCCCCAGACGCGAAGTGCCCTGCAAACTAGGGATGTTTCTCTGCGAAGCGTAAGCAGAAATGACTCCCTGGGGTTGCAGACGATCCTTCATTCGAGCACGCGCAGCCCGTTCCCCGGGGCCAGGGATATCCACTGCCGTGCTCGCCAGCCCCCAAGTTCCCGCAGTAGATGGAGGATCTAGCGAGGAAATTTCTTTAGGAGTCCGCAAGTCCTCGACCCGCCCGGTTGGTTGCGGCTTCGATTGGGTGAACCAATTCCTGCTATAAGGAGTGAAGACTCGGTAGGGAGTTCCTCCCCCAGTCAAAATTTCATCAGCATCATGGAGAACGTGATCTTGGCAACGAACGAACTTGATCCCCTGCTCGGTCGCATCACGCTCTAGCCGGAGCTCAGTCTCTCGGCCATAGGGATCAGGGTCAGTATTGGTGAAGATAGCTTCGACCCCTGCTTCCTTGGCCAGCGTTAGCAGTTCGCTGACCGCATCGCCCTGCCGATAGACCAATCGACTGCCGATTTCCGACAAGTTCCGACTAAGGGACTCAAGACAGCCACACAAGAACCTCTGCCGTGGTTCTCCAGTCCAGTGGTGCTGACCACTCCAGCTTGATAGGACATAAACAGGAACAACTTCGACCGACGTTTCCACTGCGCGGTTCAGTGCGGTGTTATCCGTGATCCGAAGATCTCGCCGAAACCAATGAATGACTCGCTGATAGATCTTCTCCATTGCCCTAAATTACGTTCGCATCGTGCCCTAGGATGTGCCTTCTTCTTCCTTTGCCGGGGGTGGAACGAACGAAGAGAGGATGACCTTCCGGGGAAGCAACTGAGTCATTCCGCCTTCGAGCGGCCACTACTACCCCGCCCGGCGACCGAGCGCGCTGTTGAGAAAGCGCTTTTCTTCATCGAAAAGTAGTTCCACTGGGATCTTCTCCGCGATCTCCACCGCACGCCTGGACTCGCCACCCAGATCGATGACGGCAGCGAGGATTGCTCTCCAGCCGAACTCTAGCTGGGCCGGGTCAATCGTGCGAGCAGCCTCTACTGCATACTCGTAATCTCCCGCCCGATAGGCAGATAATACGGCTAGAAACTGACTCGAAGGCAAATCGGGCATCGTCTTTTGGAGCTTCTCGGCACCGGCGGAAGCCACTTCTAGGCTTTCACCGCTTAGCAGGTTTAGATAGACGTCCATCAATTGGAAGCGCTCGTTGCTGGGATTCGCTCGGAGAATTTTACCAACGATCTTCTTGGTCTCATCAAAGTCTTGGTCTCTCTTCGCCAAGCGGTAAAAACCCTCTAGCGCCTTCTCTCTCCATAACGGAGACGATTCGAGCACGGTTAGCCCGGTCTTGATTAGATCGTCTGCTCCGAGTCGCTCGGCAAAACCCAAGGCATCGGCGACGGAATTATAGTCCTTGGAGTTTCCGGCCGAGCGCATGGCTCCAGAAAGCTCCTGTAGAACCAATGACGTATCCAAGCCCTTTTCCGAATAGACTCGAGCCTGCATCAACTTTTTCCGTGCCTCACTGATCGGTAATTCCTCGGTTCGTAGGAAGATATCCAATTCGTCCCACTTTCCCTCCGCCCCAAGGGCACTCATGTAGACTCCAAGGTTTTCGGGATGACGTTTCGCCGTATCAGCATCGAGCAAATCTAGAACCCAGCCGGTCTCTCCGTGCTGAGTCAGCCAAACAAAAAATGCCGACAATTCCGGGATCGGAAGACCTAGGCGCTCACGAATGGCTGCTTTGACAATCTCTTCGGCTTGGGTGGGCTCCAGTTTCATGCGGAGACTCTCCCCCATGAGGATATGACGGTCCTCGGCGTCGGGATGTGATTGAAGACGACTAACCAAATCCTCGATCATTTCCCGCCCAAGCACCCCGCGCCGCTGGCTGAGAGCGCCCAAGACTTCCAAGGCCCGGAGCCCAGTGGGGTCATTCTCTTGAGAGAGTTCGATGATCTTGTCTCGAGCAGCAATTCGTTCGGGCCCCTCGCCCATTCGAAATCTTGCCATGGCGAGATCTAATGACTCGCTGGGACTCTCACTGCCACTGTTCACCCGCTTCATGAGATCGGCGGCCGCCCGGTTGTTGCCGCTTGATCGCTCCATCTCAGCGAGCATTCCGAGAACTGCGGTATCATCCGGAGCTTCGGCTTTGAGTCTATTGATCAATTCCCGGGCCCGCGAAGGCCGGGCAGTTGCGAAGTAGCATTTGGCCAGATTCACTTCGTCCTCGACACTTGCTTCACCACTTTTTTCCAACTGCTCAAAGAAATAGATTGCCCGTTCTTTCTCGGTCGATGTCGACATCAGAATCTCCCCCATCAAGCGCATCACTCTCGGGTGCTCTGGAGACAAATCGAAGGCTTCAGCCCCAAATTCGTAGGCCTTGACGATCTGGCCAGCCTCAATTCGTTTGTCGGCCTTCTCCACCAGACCAACAGCCCGCCATGCCTTGAACTTCCTGTAAAGGGGCCGAGCGAAAATCGTCGATATCCCGCCTAACACCAACAAAGTGATCAGCACCAAGGGTAACCACGGCCGCTTCTTCGATGTTCGGGAGGACGCTCTTTGTTCGGCCATGGTAATGTCGGCGCTTTCTTCGGAGTTTAGGGGCTACCGCAACTGCAGGACGCAACGGAACCCGAGATCGGGCTTACTCGTGCTCCCTGCAAAGCTCTTCCGAGCGGAGGAATACAGTATTTCTTTCCTGGAATCGAGCCAAGAACTTCCACGAGCAACACGCTTCTCAGAACCTGGGCTGAAAAACCCAGCGCACCACTCCGAAGCGTTTCCTGCCAAATCATGGATTCCAAATTCGTTGGCAGATCCACGTCCAACCGGACTGGTGTAAGAGTATCGGTCTCGAAACCCATCGATTTTATCGCCGTCGAGATTGCCAGCGAACGACGGAGGAGGCCATTCCCGCCCCCATGGAAACGTCCCGGGCTGACCACCATCGAGTTCGTGGGGCTGACCGACTGACTCAGGAAGCTGGGCGGCGAGGCTCCACTCGGCATCTGTGGGCAGGCGATAATGCTGGTTGCCCTTCAGAATTCCCAGATCCAGTTCCTTTTTGGTCAGGAAATCACAAAAAGCCACTGCTTGATCGTAGGTCATCCCCACGGCGCAGTGAGAACCTGATTGGGTAAACGTCGGGCGCTTCCACTTTGCACCGGTCAGGGTCGTGAAGTGATTGAATTCTTTTACCTGAACTTCCATGGCTCCAACCAAAATCGTCGTGTTCACCACAGGCTGAAACTTCATGCCAATGGAATTCAGGAATCGCCGACCCGCAACTGGCGGTTGCGCATCTCCATTCAAGACTAACTCGTCCCCTCCAGAAGTCTCGCGGCTGGCAAGGAACCGTCCTCGTGCCGATGTCACGTCATCGCCCTCAACATCTTCGGCGCGAAGCCGATCATTGGCACTGGCGATTGCCGACTCCTGGGACATCTTTTGGGCGAGAAGGATCTTGGCCTTAATCTCGGCGTCCTCATAGATACACCGAAAGCCGAAGGTCGGGGCTCGGAGAGCCGGAGGAACCTCATAGCGGTAGGAAGACCGTAGAAAGTCTTCACGGAAATAGATCCACGAGCCACCGCGCACGGTTGCCTTGGTCTTGTCACTTCGGTTCGGCTCATCACACCACTCCCAGACGTTCCCAGCCATATCGTACAACCCTAGGGCGTTGGGCTTGAACTTTCCAACTGGAGACGTGTAGCGAAATGGATCCGAATAGCCTTGGATTTCGTGCGAAGCGAAATTTCCAGCGCCCTCAGGCGGCGGCCATCCAGTACCCCATGGAAAGCCTCGTTCGTTCTCCAGTCGCTGATCGGAACTCCCCGACAGTCCCATTCCCCGACCAGCAACTATACCGGCAGCCGCGCTCCACTCGATATTCGTCGGTAGTCGATAGCTCTGCTTTGAATTTAGCTTGCCCGCCGCCAGTTCCTTCTGAGTAAGCCAAGCACAAAATGCCTTAGCGTCTTCGAGGTTGATGTTTACTGCAGGGTGATCCGCTTCCTGTTCGAAGTGAAGCGTGTCGGCTTCACGGTTGTAATTAGCAGCAGCCATAAACGTCTCAAAATCCGAAACCCGTACTTCATGGACGGCGATCTGAACCGGCACCCGAGGAAGTGGCACAAAGGCCATTCCAAGTGAGTTGGTGTGCGGCTCCTGCTTCGGAATTGCGAGCGTGTCTGCGACGTCGGCCTCCTGAGCGCGAAGAGTTGGGCTCGGTATGATAGCCGTACATACGAAGAAGAAAACCAAGGCCTGTGGGAAGTAAGTCATAATTTGACTAGATTGGGGAAGTGGGGAGCGCGGAGATAGCTCCGCTAGATCATTAGATCGTCTACCCTCCATCAGGTCAAGCGTATCGAGCATCGATTCTGACGTAAAAAAAATGCGCCGACCCACAGAGGGTCGGCGCATTAAAAGTGCCAGCGCCCGAGATCAGGCAACTTAAGCGGCTACTCCGCAGTAACTGGAAGGAAAGAAGTTCCCACCGTGCCAGCCACAACTGCAGTGCTCTCGCTGGACAAAGGCAGGGTGATCTGTCCGACCACTTCCGGCTGGATAACACCTCCTTCATGCGTACCTTCGAAGGCAGGCGAGACGAAAGTGTATCCTGGAGGGGCCTCCCCTGCTCCAGCGTTGAAGTAGAGGTGACCGACACCTGGGACCGTAGTCGCAGAGACTGCAATCCGGCTAACTACCTGAAGAACTGGTGCGAAAACCCGCTCTTCGACAGTCGTATCATCATCAGGAACAGGAACGAAGACGGTGTTCGTTACGGTGTTGGTGACGACAACTTCTTTAGTCGATCCACCACGCGGAGCACGCTCGTCGCTGGCATCGAGGAGCTCCCGGCGGAGTTCTTCGATCTCACGGTCACGAGCGGCAAGGGCACCGCGTCCACCTGGGAAACCGCCACCGATACCACCCGAACCACGTCGGAGGTAATTCGCACCGGAAAGACCAGCAAGAGGTCCAGCATAGCTGAGAAGACGAGTGCGAGACTGAAGATCGTATTCGACTTGCTTATCGACGCTTTTAGCGTGCCAAACACTGCGGGCGACGAGGTGGCCAGGTCCGACTTCGTCAGAGAAAGCGGCGAGATCGACTACGCTGAAATCCTCTCCTTCCGGCGAGGCAGGAGCGAACTGGAAGACCACAAAGCGGGAAGTGGCAGCGGCAAAGTCAACTGCCAAGCGACCGATCGCATCATTGTCAGCGGCGAGGCCAACTGGAGTGAAGTCCTCGAGAACGTCCTCTTCAAACGAAGTCCGTCCAACCCAGTCGGTAGACTCAGGCAAATCTCCAAGAGCGTAAACTGCCAACTTAGCGGCCTTCTGATCATAAAGGGCCGTGGCCCGACTGACAGGGACATCGGATCCAAGCTCGACCACTACGGTCGGGAACTCATCTGAGCTGTTGAAGCTGTAGGAAGTGGAACTATCACCGTCAACCAACGCAGTCGCGTCGCCTGTTCCAGAACTGACGTAGGCGATCCGAGAACCACTGTAGACCGAGAGAAGATTGTAATCAACGGAGGCAACAAGGTCCTGATTGTCGAAAGCTACGTGCTCGCCGCCAACCTTCTTGATCTCAAATTCGTCTGCGCGAGGCTCACCGAAGATACCAAAGTTGTGAATCCGTCCGGGAGCGGAAGTGTTCCAAGTGATACGGACATACTTCGCGTCAATACCACTGAGCTCGACGCTCACTGAACGCTTTTCTTCGTCAAAGGCGGCAAAGGAAGCATCCTGCCAGCGACCTTCTTCGACAGCATTCCGGGTAATGGCAGTGGAAACGGAAACTCGACCAGCACCACCTTCGTTTGCGAAGGCAAGACTTTGAAGGATTTCAATCTCGGGCAACTGAATAACCACGCTACTCTCACCTGCTTGCAGGGGGAAGCCGATGGTCGGATCTTCAACCAGAAGGGAATCTGCGGAACGATTCTGATCGACATCATCGAGACTTAGCAGAACCGCACCATTAGAGGCTTGCCCAGTCAGACTGAGCGAGGCGCCCATATGATGGCGAGCTAGGTTCTTGGAATAAGATCGAAGATCGCTGTCAGATAGCCTCTTCCAACCTGCCTGAGCAGCGATGGGAAGCACCAGCAGAAGGCTGAAGGGGATTAGAGTAGGGAATTTCGCTTTCATGGGACGCGGATGGATTAATCAAAAAATTGCAGTGATCACTAGGGAAAGATGACGACTACGCATTCTTTCTACTTCGAATAGATCAAATTTGAACCCCCCTGTAAACAGGAAAGGACGTATTTCGCTATTTTTTTCTCAAATGCCGGCAGCGCCACTAATTCAACGGCTCCCTCCATCGACGAATGCTACGCCTATTCGCAGCCAAAATGAACCTCGATCCCAGCCCCTCCTGAGTGCTGACCACCTAACCTTACGGGCAGTTCAAGCTCCTCAACGAGGTAGACATTGGACCTTTTGGAGGTTCTTTCCGCAAACAGAATCCAACTTAGGGTTGCCAAAGGAATGCTCGCCATCAAGCCGCCGATGACCGCCCTCCAAACCGACCAATTGCTCCACCATCCGTTCCTTCGGCCATCCACATCAGTAGACGTAGTCAAGAGTGACTGGTTGGACGCCTCCATCATACCAGGGTGACGATCCGCCAGAATTTTCTTTTCCAAGGAAAAAAGCTGGATCGACAGTTCTACCCCAAAACGATCAAGCTCCTCATTCTGATTTTGCCCAACGGTGGCTGCTCGGATACAACGCTCCGCAATCTGCTCGAGATCTGCGATCTTGCGGATGTTCGATGCATTCTTAGGCAGAAAGATCCGCGAACGCTCGGGCTCCCCTAGGAAATAGACCAGTACACAACCTCGTCCGCCATCATTCTCAAGCCATTGATCAGTCATTCCCTGCAGATCAAGAAACGCCCGAGGATGGTCTTCCGGAGCGAAAAGCATGATCCTAATAGGGAGCGAGCTTTCCTCGCGGTGGAAGTTGAGGAAACTACGAACATCCATCGTCCGTGGTTCACTGAGAAGACGCTGGGGATCGTAAACTTGATCAGTCTTTTGTGGACGATAGGTGGTCAGATCGAAAAGCTCTGGAATTACGATCTCAACAATAGCCGTGCGAGTCTCGATAGCCACCGGGTCAGGCACATCAACGGCAAGCAGAAGGGCTGAGGAGCCGCTGTCCAGGGGGCTCGAGGGCCACAGTGCCGCTGATGGAGATCGGTTTGGGTCAGGAGTGTCCCCCCACTCGGGGAGATCGAGAGCACCAAGAGCTAGGATGGGAGCAAATCCAGCTACCCCCGCCAGTATTAACCTGAGCCTACCCATACTTCTTCTCCCAAGGTTCGGTCGCCGCCTGCGATTCACGCTCGCTTTCGGGCAGATGATGCCCTTCTCGGATCTGGCGAAGTCCTGCAGGAAGTTCCGACGCATCGGGGCGCGAGCCTCCCTGCCGACGGGCAACCTTCTTGAGGTTCTCCATCAAGTCGTCCATGCAATCGAGGATACCGCCATGGAAGTCACCTTTCGACCAAGGCTCCACCGCGTTCTCGATTGTCTGACGGAGCACACTCTGCGGCAAGGTCTCTTCCAATGCATAGCCCACAGAAAGGGAGGCTGAGCGAGAATTAAGATCGATGAGTAGGAGAATACCGTTTTCGTTAGGGCGGGAAAAATCAATCGAGCCCACCGCAGCTCGATTTAGAAGCCAGAATCCGAACTCCCGAAGAGAAGTCCCGTCTGGCAAGGAGTCGATATACGTGGCGAAGAACAGTTGAGGAAACATCGCCTCAAACTCGTCCATCCGCTGAAGAAGCGAATGATGGCAACTCTCTGTCAGACAATGCACAGTATCCATCAGACGGTCCATGTAGACACAATCTGAACCATACCGCTCGTCCAATAGCTCAAGGCTAAATTGGCAACTTGGGCAATGCTCGTCATCCCCCGCGAGGGAAGCCTGACACCGAGGGCAGTTCATAGATACTTTAAATTTAATCAGAATGGAAAGTATAGTCAATATAATTTTTGACCATTATTGCGGACCGCTCAATAATCTATAGCAGAGAAGCGCCACGCCTTTTTAGAGCGATTTAGGCCGTCACAAGTCACCCAAATCTCAAAACTACTACCTCCTCGGGTGCAGACTAAGACAAACAACCCCGCCTAACCGCCGCTCTCAACGCGCGCGGCCGGGGAAGTAAGCGCAGCTCGGAAATTGCCAATCGCATCGGCAATCGAGCCCGCAAGGACTTCTCTATAGGCTGGATCCGCGACTTTCTTGCACTCGGCCTTGTTGGTGAGAAAGCCGCCCTCAAACAGGATGGCCGGCATATTGATACCTTTTAAGACGGCCCAGCGAGCTCGTTTGATCCCGCGATCGACCACTCGGGCATTCTTGAGGACCGAGGCGTGCACTGCCGTAGCGAGCGCGATGTTCTCCGAGTCACGCTGATTTCCGGCAAAGCTCCGGTAGTCGGAGTTCGCGGGACCATTGATTGTCGATTCTGCCCCATACGGAGACAAGGCAAAGGTCTCGATACCAGAAGCCGCCGACCCTCCGTAATTGAAGTGCAAACTAACGAAAATGGCGTCCTTGTGCTTGTTCGCCACCGCAACACGCTCGGCAAGAGTCAGATAGTAGTCGCCATCGCGGGTGAAGACGACCTTGAAACCCTTCGGCTCCAGGTGGGTCTTGAGCTGATGGGCTAGCTTCAGAGCAAATTCCTTCTCCGAACCATAAGCCCCACCAGCTCCGGAATCATGACCTCCGTGTCCAGGGTCGATGATCACCGTCTTGAACGGCTGTGCATTACGAATAAAGCGGGGACGGATGACCGGGTCGATCAGCTTGCAGAGGTCCAGGCGGGAAACGAGAAGTTGCCCGTCCAAAGCCAGAAGCGGGTAGCTCAGAATAAACTTGATCTGGTTAATTAGTAGGCTTTGGGAACCGACCGTGCCCTTGACCACGATACTCGGCGAACGCAGCCAAACATGCTTGCCGTCGACCTCTTTCTGGAAGCCGTAGAATTCAACGATACTGGAAACGGAGATGTAGTCGCGCTTCTCGTGCTCGACTAGGTCCCAAGCACGAGCTTGGTTCAACGGACACAGAAGCGCACATCCGAACAGAAGGATGAGAGCGACGGCGGCGCGGCTACGGCCTAGGGCGATGGGAAAAAGATCGGGCATTAAGGGACTCGAGCAGTCCTACAGGATAGAGAAGGCTGCCCGGGATGCAAATTCTAGTCTTCATTCGAAGCAAAGATGTCTCCTCACTCCCGGCGGCGCGAGTCGATCAAGATCGTCACTGGGCCATCATTAACCAAGGTGACCTCCATATCTGCACCAAACGTTCCGGCTTCAATTGGACAACCCAGATCGGCGCGAAAAATTTCGAGGAACCGCTCATAGAGAGCTTCGGCCTCTTGGGGAGGAGCGGCATGAGTAAACGACGGCCGGGTACCCTTCTTGGTGCTGGCGTGCAGGGTGAACTGGCTAATGACAAGACCACCTCCACCGATATCCACAAGGGACCGGGCCATTTGTCCATTGTCCGGGTCTTCGAAAATTCGGAGCCTAGTTACCTTGCGCGAAAGCCAGACCGCATCATTTTCCGTGTCGCCGCGCTCGACACCGAGCAAGAGGAGTAGCCCAGGACCTATCTCGCCAATAATTTTCCCATCGACTCGGACCGAGGCCTCGCTAACACGTTGGATGACTGTTCTCACAACCGTAGCCTCGAACTCGCATCGCATCGAGACAAGGCCAGACCATCATGCAATTCACTCATTCTTTCAGTTCCTGACACACCAGTCTTGCCAGCGGGCCGGGCTTCTCTAGTATGTCGCGTGTCCCGCATCCTCCCTTTCCTTGTTCTGGCCCTCGCGATCTGCGCAGGCATGCTCGGACTCAGCCGTATCGGCAAGAACGTCGATCTGCTCAGTATGCTCCCCGCCGAACTGCGGGAAGTCGAAGGCTTGAACATCTACCGCGAGCACTTCGTCCGCGACGAGGAACTGGTCGCGGTGCTCTCGGGTGACGATCCAGTCCAAGTCGAAGAAGCCGCTCGGTCCTTGGTCGAACACCTCACCGCTCGTGGCGAAGGCATTATCGGCGCCGCCCGTTGGCAGGCCAGTGGCGATAACGGAGCAGCAGTCGGCACCCTCGCCGATCTTGCCGCCTACGCCTGGCTAAATTCGGATCCCGACAAGGTCGCCGCACTCGTCGATCGCATCGGCGGCGACGATCCGCAGGCCTACTTCGCCGAACAACTCGACGAACTGACCACGACCACCGACCCACAAGAGGTCGCCTTCCTCCAATACGACCCGAGCCGACTGCTCGAGTTCCCCGGTTCCGAAGGCCTGCTCGACGGACTCGGCGAACAGGCGGCTGCCTTCGTCTCAGACAACGGCTTGCTCCGACTCGTCTTTCTCGAACACCCGACCGAACTCGACGGCTACCAAGGCATTACCGAATGGATGGGCCAAGTCGAAGACCTCGTCGGCGACTGGCGAGAGTCCGGTGGAGAGTCTGTCCCCGGGGTCAAGGTCAGCCTGACCGGAGAAGCAGCCTTTCAGACCGAAACCATCGACGGCATGGGTAGCGACCTGTTCAGCTCCGTCATCGGCACCTCCATCGCCGTAGCCCTGCTGTTTTATTTCATGAACCGGCGCATTCGCCCGCTGGTCTGGCTGCTCATCGCACTGGCCATCGCTCTCGTCATCACCCTTGGATTCGCCGCCTTCACCTACGGCGAACTCAGTGCCGTCAGCGCCGGATTCGCCGCGATCTTGATCGCCTTGGTAGCCGACTATGGAGTACTCGTCTGGCAAGAGGGTAAGACCAGCGGCAAGACTGGCCGAGACCTGCTCAAGGAAGTCGGGCCGAGTATATTCTGGGCTGGAGCCACTACCGCAGCAGTCTTCTTCGGGCTCAATCTCAGCTCGTTCCCCGGTATTGCCCAGCTAGGTAATCTCGTCGGAGCCGGCATCCTCACTGGTGCCGTCGTCATCGTATTCTTCTACCAGCCGATCGCCTCGCGCCTGCTCGAAGCCAAACCCGAAAAACCCATCGATGTCCCGCAGGGCCGAATCCAGGTTAAAGGCCGCTCGCGTTTGGTCATCGGCGGCCTGCTTGTGGTCTCCGTCGTCGTCTTTCTAACCACCGGATTCCCGCCGCTCAACGACAGCTATTGGGCGCTCCGCCCAAAGCGGAGCCCGGCGCTCGATGCCATCGAAGAAGTCATGGCCAACATGCCGGTCTGGGACACCCTTCGACTGCCACTCATCGTCACCGAACAAGGCCAGCAGGTAACCGGATTCGATAAGGTCTTGAAGGAAGCCGCAGCCCTCTGCGAGTCCGGAGTGCTCGACAGCGTCTTCCTGCCGACCTGCTTGTGGCCCGATACCGAACGGCAACAGACCAACGCCGAACTGCTCGCCCCCCTCCTCACAGGTAGACAAGACCTCATCACTAGTCTTGGCGAAGTCGGGTTCGGGGAACAGTCCGAAGCCTTTCTCAACCGGGTTCTCGACATCTGGACCAAGGTGGCAAGCCGGCCGGAACAAGCCGGTCCACTACTCCCTAGCGACCTCAGCGGCGATTGGCCGATCATCCTTCGTAACTTCCTCGCCGTCGATCACCAAGGGGCCCACCCCGTGCTTCTGGGCAATGTCATTCCATCGGAATCGACCCTCGCTCTTGGCGAAGCAAACATCACTTCGACCCTGCGCTCGCTTGAGCTCAAAGGCGTCTACCCCTCAGGCTGGGAGTCACTCGGCGGCGCGACCCTGCCGCTGATGATACACGATTTCCAATGGGTGTTTTTGCCGATGGCCTTGGTCTTGCTCGGCATGCTCTACCTCGTTTATCGGAGCTTCGGTGCCATCGCCGCCACTCTCGGCATGATGTGGCTGACCTGGATCTTCCTCATCGCCCTGCTATCCCTCATCGAAGCCCTACGCGGCTTGGGTCCGAGCTTCGCTTGGCTCCCCGTGTCCGAGTGGAACTTCATGAATCTTTCCGCCATCCCGCTACTCATGGGCACCGGTCTCGACTACTCCATTCACATCACCCTGTCCGTACGTCGCCATGGCGGGGACCTCGGACGCGTTTGGCAACACACCGGCAAGGCAGTGCTCCTCTGCGGCTTGTCCACCGCCGCCGGATTCGGCTCCCTCGCCTTCGCCTCGAACCGCGGTCTTTCCAGCCTCGGCACCGTCTGCTCCCTCGGCATTCTGATCACCACTGCGCTTGCGTTGATCGTTCTGCCACGCGTGCTCGTCGGCGGCTGGCGGCGACAGCAACCGAGCCCGACCAGCTAACCGAGGACCAGTCCGCGCTGATCCGACACTGGATCACCTTCGTAGCCAACGCCGACAAAACACTGCCGCAGATCGGACTGCCCGCACCGCTGATGGCGGCAGCGACAAAGATTCTTTGGGGTGAAGGCGCCCCGAGCCGCTGTTTTTATCAAAGACCAGACCTCCGCTTCACCGCGCTCAACGTCCGCGCGACCTTCGGCGACGCGGAAGCCAAGCACTTTTCTCGGCTAGCGGAACGGCAGGTAGAAATCGACCTTCGAGGCAGCCAAGTCACTGACACCGGACTCGCCCACTTGCCGGGGCGTTGTCCGATACCAACACTGCGATTTCGGGTAATGGCTACTCAAACAACCGCCCATCCCAACGGACCGGCTCTTCCAAGGACACCTCAGTCTTGGCAAAGTCGGGATGGAGCGTGTTGATCAGCAGATTCTGGTCTTTCCGCGCAACCACGCTCGGCACGAACAGGATGCAGCTCCGTTGCTCTAAGAACCAGCGATGGCCGAACTCCCGGCTCTTGGCACAATTCTTCTCATACCATCCCGGAACCGTCGTCTCGGTCACGACTTCATAGGAAAGCCCCGATGGCAGATCGATCTCCACCATATGCTGGTTCGGCGGCATGGCTCCGAGGTAGACGAGCTTCTCCAACAAGGCGGTCGACTGATACACAGCGGCGTAGATGACCAGATCCCCCGCTTGATGCCATCGCCCATCAACACGCCGAGCCCCCTCTGCAGAAAACACCGGATACTGCCCCGCACCGTCGCCCAGTCGAAATACAGTCCGCGATTTGGGCAGGGTTCTCGGCGACTTCGGCATCGCGGTTAAATTGCCACTCCAGCGTCCGCACGTCGAAGCAGATCCAGTACCGCATCCGCCCCAGCCGTCGACGACTTGGCCACATCGAATGGTGTCCGCCCATCGAGTAATGGGTGTGGCCGACGCAAAAACCGGGCAGCCTCTTCCGCATCGCCTTGGAACATCCGAGCCGTCTGGTCCAACACCCGAGCGATGTCGTAAAGCTTCTCACTAGAGTCCTTGCTCAGCCGCTTCTTCTTCTCCGCCCGGCGCAACGTCGCCTCCGGGATAATCTCATGAATCGTATTGTGGCCAAGCACCTCCAACGACCTCCCCAGATGCGTCGCCGCACCCACAGGCAGACCAGCAGAGATCTTGTCGGCCAGGAGCAACGCATCAAACGACTCCGGCTGACGAAGCTTCATCAGCCCAGCCACCCGCACCGGCTCACTAAACCGCCCACCGCCGTAAACAGGAGCTTCTTCAGCAACAACCGGCGTCTCCACCACTTTCGTCATATGACGACATATTACCGCAACTTGACTCCCCCTTCAAGAATTTTCTCACTCCCCCCAGCTTCCGCGTCCTTTCCACGCCTTTCGCGGTCCCACCTCGCCACCTCGCCGCCTCTCAGCTTCCCTACTTCAACCGGATCCGGCAGTATTTCATCTGCCCGCGATCCCCTTCCAGACCGATCCTTTCCTTCTTGGGAATCTCGTAGGGCTCTCTAGTCTTCCCCAGCCACCCGACGAAGAAGTGTCCGGTCCTGAGCCGACAAAGGCAGAGAAGGACCGGCGAGGACGCTAAACGCGAGCGATAGAGAAATCTTCATGGGCAAGGGAATACACGACGCCAGCACTGTCCCCCCTGTCAGCCAGCAGACCAATGGTATCCCCTCCAATTTCGAGTGCGCACGGCTTGCCGCCGCTCTGAACTCAGCCCGTCGGTTCGGCACGACTCACGCAGAAAGCGGTGGCGAGCCACAACCTACTCCAAAAAAAGCCCCGCCGACCAAAAGGCCGAACAGGGCTGACATCTCGAATGCCTGAAGGCTACAGGATACCCCGAGCCGATAAATTGTTCAGCCTGCGGGCGACATCGACGAGGCCATCGACAACGGTCTCCCTGTAAGTCCGGCCGTCGGTAGTATCGATTCCGTGCCCAGATTCCGCATCGCGCAGTGCCTGGAGGGCGTCGTCTTCGTGGTGAAACAGCTCGACGAAAGCGTGCTTCAGCTCACCAGTCGCGGCGGCGGCGGCAAGCAGGGCTCCGATCCAGCCATCATCCGTGGATAGGCATCCGCGGGTCGTCTTGGACGAAGCATGGAAAATACCCATTTCACCAGCCTTGCCCATGTCGGCGATGACGGCCTCGTTCTCCGGAATCGAAAGCGAAGAATCGCCGCAGTGGGCAGCATCGACCATGACTTGAAAGCACTTGGTGCCACTGATCTCATTGGCCCGAGCCACGACTTTCCAAGCCTTGTCGGCCGAGGTAAAGGTGGCGAACTCGATGCCGCGCAGGAACTCGAGGTGCCAATGCTCGATACAGCTGTCGGCGACACCGTGGTCCTTGTATACGCGGGCGTGGACCTTGGCGAGTTGCTCGACTGCTGCGTCGAAGTCAGCGCCCTCCTTGGCGTCGTTGCCACTCATCCACTCCTCGAACGAAGTCGATGACACATTGGTGATGCCGTATTTCTTGGCCAGCTCGATGCCGGCACCCAGCATTTCTGCCACACCGTCTTCATCTTCCGGCTTCATGGGATCGACTCCGCCGACCATCATGATGATATGGACTTCAAGACCGAGCTTCTTCAGTCCATTGAGGAGATCGGAAGTATCGCCATCGTCGACCCCGGGGAAGGCCGGAACTTGAACCGCTCCGATCTTGACCGGACATGCTTTCATCAAGCCGATCATCTCGGTGATGCTGAGCAACTCCCCATCGCCGCCACGAGGGAGCTTGCCATCGTCATCGGGGACAAGGCCACCGACGAATTTGATATGAGTGGGGACAACGCCAAGAACGACGTCGGATTTGATTACGATTTCTGAAGCCATGGATGTGGTATTTCCTATGTTCGTCGCAGAATTATCGATCTAGGTCAAGCAGCGCGGCATCGACTACGCCTCTTCCAACACCTGCAAATCGACCGTCTCGACGATATCCTTTACATCATCGCGGAACGTCGCCATGTGCGGCGCATCGAGGTGAGCCTTGAGGTGATCGAGCGACTGCCACTTCTCCACCACCACCGAGACATTCTCGCGCAGCGCCGGCCTATCAAGAATTCCCGAGGTGGTATCAACTGTCGGCTGGTAGGCGAGGCATCCATCCTCTGCCAAGACGGCTGGGACGTTGGCATTGAAGATACGGAGAAACTCCGCACGGGTACCGGGATTGACGGTAACGGTTGCGATGACGTGGATCATGATCGCCGATTCTAGCGCCACCCAGCGCCCACGGGAAGCCCAGATTTGAAAGTCGAAAGGTCGAGCGACCAACTCAGCTTTCAGGTCCTAGGAGGCGCGGTTTTACTTCCCCGCTTTTTGACCGTGCATATCTAGCTCCTCCAACTCCTTTGAGGGCTGGAGCTTATCAAGCAACATCTGGACAATGTCGTCGCTCGTGGCACCAGATGCCTCGGCGGCAAAGGTGGGGATAATGCGGTGGCGAAGCACCGGCTTGGCAACACCGGTGACATCGGCGGTGGTCGCGTGAGAGGCACCGCGCAGGACGGCGCTCGCCTTGGCCGCGGCCACGAGACCGATGGCAGCGCGAGGCCCAGCACCCCAAGAGACGAGCTCCCGAACAAAGCCAGGGGCAGCATCGTCGGCAGGACGGGACATCCGCGCGAGCTTGGTGGCGTAGGTAACCACATGATCAGCTACCGGAAGACTGGTAACCTTGTCTTGCAGAGCCCGAATGTCGTCCGCGCCGAGCACGGCCTCGATCTGGGCGGAATGTTTGGAAGTAGCAAGACGGACGACTTGCTCCTCTTCGGACTCGCTTGGATATCCAACGAGAATATTGATCAAAAAGCGGTCGAGCTGTGCCTCGGGAAGCGGAAAGGTTCCCTCCTGCTCGATCGGGTTCTGCGTGGCGAGGACGAAGAACGGCTCGGGAAGTGGATGGGTAGTGTCACCGATCGAGACCTGCCGCTCCTGCATCGCTTCGAGCAAGGCGGCCTGGGTCTTGGGTGGGGTCCGGTTGATCTCGTCGGTCAGGAGCAGATTGGTGAACAGCGGGCCGGGGACGAAGCGAAACCGACGACGCCCGGTCTCCGGATCCTCCTCCAAGACATCGGTGCCAGTGATATCCGCCGGCATCAGGTCCGGAGTGAACTGGACCCTGCGGAAACTAAGATCAAGCGCCTTAGCCAGACTACTGACGAGCAAGGTCTTAGCTAACCCAGGCGCCCCGATGAGCAAGGCGTGCGCCCGGCAGAGAATGGCGATGAGAACTTGGTCGATGACGTCATCTTGCCCAACGATCACCTTGGCCAACTGCTCGCGTAGAGCAGCAATCGCCTCAGCACTATCAAGCCGCGGCCGGGATGACACCCGCACTTCCGCCACATCACGGAACAGAAACTTTGCTCCAGCGATCTCGATGTTGTCCCCGGATAGAAGCCGAATATCCTCCGCAGGCCCGTCATTCACCATCACTCTCCCCTGTCCGCCCAAGTCGCGAAGCATCCAAGCTTGCCCGTCTTGCTCAATCACAGCCTCCTCAGCCGCAGCGTCCCCATCGAGCCGAATCTGGGCCGTGTCGGCAGACCCGATCGCAGTTGATCCAGATAGTGGGACAAAGGCCTTTTCTTTTCCCTGATCGAGAATGACGAGCTGAGCGGCGGACATGGGGCAAGGCTACGGGCGGGAAGGGGGAAATGACAAGTGTAGGTTCCTATGTTCTGTGACCAGTCCGCCCCACAACTGCTCTAATCTCATAGCATGACAACCAAAGCAGACTACACGGACGACGAATGGTTTCTCATCTCCAGCCTCCCAGCCATGCTCGGAGCAGCGGTGGCAGCGATCGACAAAAGCGGCATCATCGGCACGGTCCGGGAAATGAGCGCCAGCATGAAGGCTGGCATGGCCGCAGTCCGCGACTATCCAGACTGCGAACTCATCCAAGCTATCGTATCCCGCCAAGGAGACCGGAAACAAGCCATCGCCGACGCCAAGGAGCACCGCGGCAAGCTACTCGAACGAGCCAGGGAAGCCGGAGCCCAGACCCCAGAACAACACGCCGCCCAGGCGCTCGTCGATTGCACAGCAGTAGCCGACCTTCTTGAGTCCAAGGCTTCCCCTGAGGAGGCAACCGCCTACAAGCAGTGGGCCAGCTCCATCGCCCTAGAGGTCGCCGAAGCAGCCAAGGAAGGCGGATTTGGCTTCGGTGCCGGCGATGTCAGCGACAAGGAAGCAATCCTCCTCGCTCAGATTAAGGACGCCCTCCGCTACTAGAACCGCCCTCCCCCCTCCTGCCCTCCCGGTTTCGATCCGCAGCTCTAGCCAGCGTGGACATCGGAGCCGGGATTTTTAGTGCCACAAAATAAATTCATTAGAGACAAAATGTCTCAAACAAATTGCGCCACAATGCCCCGATTGAGCCAATATGGCCCCACATCGTTACAATCGATACTATCGCTTATAATGGCGGAAGCCCTTTGTTTCAGGCATTCTTTGCATGTCAGCGATCCATGGCACAGCAACTGCATAGGATACATAGCAAGAAGTCACCAAAGCGACTCAAACCAAACTAAGTAAACGCTAAGCACAAGGATCACAAACTATGAAACTCACCAGAACCAACTATCCACCCTCCAGCCCACTCGGCGACGTCGACGCCTTCTTCCGCTCAGCCCTCGGCGGCTTTTCGGAATTCGGCCGCATTCTCGACCAGACCGGACTTCTTGAAAAAGAGGCCGTCGTTCCAGTCGATATCTTCGAGGACGATGACAACTTCATCGTCCGTCTCGAAGTCCCCGGCGTGAAAAAGGAGGACATCGACGTCCAGCTCGAAGAGCGCGTCCTGACAGTCGAGATCAGCAAAACGGAGGCTTGCAAAGTTTCCGAAGCTCAGGCTGAGGACAACGAATGCGGCACATCGACAACCCGTCGCCTCTCAGTTCCCGAGTCCGTCGACGGAGCCGCCGTCACCGCTAAGCTCGAAGACGGCATCCTCACGCTCAACCTCCCCAAATCAGAGGAGGCCAAGCTCAGAACCATTTCCATCGATTAATCGCAATGGCTATGCGGCGGTCGGGGGATTCGCTCCCCCGGTCGCACTTCGGCCGAAAGTCTGAACAAAAATTTAGGCAACCAACCCACACATTCTATTCATTCCAAGGACCGCTGCTGGTTCATCAACTCTACCAAAAACATGACCGATACTCAGATCTCAAAATCCACTCCAAAGACCGCTCCCGAAACCGACGAGGCCTTCGTCAAACCGCACTATCTCGTTACCACCGATGAGGACTCCTACACCGTAGACGTCATGCTCCCTGGGGTGACCAAGGAACAAATCGAAGCCAGCTTCGAAGATGGTTACCTCACTGTCACGGGCATTCGCGACAACTCCATTCCCGAGGGCTGGAACGCTATTACTCGCGAGATTAGCACCACCAATTACCGCCTCCGCCTCAAGGTCAACGTCGCTATCGACAAAGACGAGGTCTCGGCCGAATCCAAGGACGGCGTGCTCTCCATGACTCTGCCCCGTAAAGCGGTCGAGAAGAGCCGCAAGATCAAGGTCTCCTAGAGGGAGTCCGCTCCCTCGCTCTCCGACTACGTTGCTGTTGTTTCGGAGACAGCCCCCGGCGCTCCGGCGTCTGGGGGCTTTTTTTGTCCCTAGGCTTTGGGCGTTCGGTGGTTGCATCCCTAGCGTGGAGAACGTAGCCATTTCCCACGACCTATGTCTGACCACATCAAGCTCTACAGCCCCGGCCCTATCGAGGTTTCTCCCGACACCTACGAGGCAATGTGTACCCCGATGATCGGGCATCGCGGCGGTGACTTCGTCAAGCTCTACTCGGATGTTCAACCAGGCCTACGCCAGTTGTTCGGCACCGAGCGCCCGGTCTTCCTCAGCACCTCCTCTGCCTGGGGAATCATGGAAGGCTCGATCCGCAACTTGGTCTCGAAGAAAGTCCTTAACTGCTGCTGTGGAGCCTTCTCCGACAAGTGGTACGATGTCTCGCTTCGCTGCGGCAAGCAGGCGGAGAAGCTTCAAGTCGAATGGGGCGAGCCAATCACCGCGGCCTTGATCGACGAGCGCTTGGCTACTGGCGAGTTCGACGCACTTACCCTAGTTCATAGCGAGACCGCCACTGGCGTCCTCAATCCACTGACCGAGATCGCAGCACTGAAAGCGAAATACCCCGAGGTCATGTTCATCGTCGATTCGGTGTCCGGCTTTACCACCGTGCCGCTTTCCTTCGATGACCTCGGCATCGATGTCCTGCTCACCGGTAGCCAGAAGGCTCTCGCAATGCCTCCCGGACTGGCCTTGTTCGCCGCTTCCGAAGCCGCCATGGAGCGCTCCGCCACGATCGAAAACCGCGGTTACTACTTCGATTTCCACGAGTTCGCCAAGAACGCGGCCAAGGACATGACGCCGAGCACCCCGTGCATTTCCCTGATCTTCGCGCTGCGCCATCAGGTCGCCAAAATCCACGCCGAGGGCATGGACATGCGCTACGCCCGTCACGCCCGACTCAATGCCAAAGTCCACGACTGGGTCGCGGCCAACGGCTTCGAACACTTTGCTCCCGAAGGCTTCCGCTCCAAGGGCCTCACCTGTGTCGCCAACAACAAGGCGATCGACGTCGCTGCCTGGAACAAGCGCCTGATCGCCGAACACAAGCTGTCGATCAACGGCGGCTACGGCAAGATCAAAGGCACGACCTTCCGCATCTCCAACATGGGCGACGAGACCGATGAGACCATCGACCTCCTCCTCGCCGCCCTCACCGACACCCTTCCTAGCTAACCAAAACGATGAGCAATATCTGGGATCTCGCCAAACCACAGTTCCGCGACCTCGGGGTCTACGAACCTGGCAAACCGGTCGATGACGTGGCCCGGGAGCTCGGGCTCGATCCGCAGTCGATCGTCAAACTCGCCTCCAACGAGAACCCGCTCGGTCCATCGCCGAAGGCGGTCGTGGCCATGCAAACGGCTGCCGCCAATGCACACATCTACCCCGACGGCGGCGGCTACCACTTGCGCAATGCCATCGCCGAGAAGTTCGGTCTTGAGCGAGAGCACATCACCTTGGGCAACGGCTCGGACGAGGTCATCGTCCTCATCGGCCACGGCTTCCTGCGCCCCGGCGATAACATCGTCGTCTCCGACCACGCATTCGTCGTCTACAAGCTCACCGCCGCTCTGTTCGGCGCCGAGACCATCGAGGTCCCCGAGCGACACGGCTTCGCCCAAAACCTCGACGCCATGGCCGCAGCAATCACCGACAAGACCCGAGTCATCTTCCTTGCCAACCCGAACAACCCGACCGGCGTCCTCTCCAGCGAAGACGAAATCGACAGCTTCATGTCCAAGGTCCCCGACGATGTCGTCGTCGTCTTCGATGAGGCCTACTACGAGTTCCTCGACTCCGCACCGAACACGCTGAAGTATGTAAAGGAAGGCCGCAACGTCATCATCCTGCACACCTTCTCCAAGATCCAGGGCCTGGCAGCCCTACGCATCGGCTACGGCATGAGTTCACCCGATTTGGCCGAGGTCATGAACAAGGCCAGGGAGCCCTTCAACACCAACGCCATCGCCCAAGCCGCAGCCCTTGCAGCAATCGAGGACCAGGACCACCAGGACCGGACCAAGGCGATCACCGACGAGGGCCGACAATTTCTTGAGGGAACCTTCGCGTCGATGGGGCTCGAGTACATCCCCAGCCACGCCAACTTCGTCATGGTTAAAGTCGGCGACGGCGACCGCGCATTTAAAGAGATGCAAGAACGCGGCGTCATTATTCGCGCCATGCGTGGCTACAAACTCCCCGAATGGATCCGCGTCAGCGTCGGCCAAATGCACGAGAACGAGCGCTTCGTCGAGGTGCTGAAGGAGCTAATGCCCACTTGGGAGTAACTCGTCAAATTCCGCCTATGAAGCGCGAGTAGAGAGGTAACTCCCGCCTCACCGTCACCCTCATCCTCTTTTGCGCCTTCAGTCTCGGTGTCGTCGGCTGGATTTAAGGGAAAGTCTAATCGGAGTCTCGAAATATCTTCGAGAGCCACGGAGGATGGATCTCGGCTACGACCGAAATCATCCCCGGCGGAGCGGGCGGCGCTCACTCCTACTTTCTGCGTCCCGAGACACTCCGACACTCCCACAAGGACGCCTGAATATAGGGCTACGTGGAGGCCATTCCGACCAACGCGAACCAGTCCCGCCCCACGCCCTAGCCGGCCGACTTTCCGACGCACTATGGGGCTCGATGCTCGACGACGGACTCCGCCAACTCGCCGACTCCGGAGAAATCGGTAACCACAAAATTCTAATCGAACAGCTTCAACGCCTGCTCGCCGATCCCCGCTAAGCCACCTTCGTCGAACAGTTCAGCCGCGCCTGGCTCCGCCTCGACAAGCCCGGAATCGATGCCGCCATCGCAGATCGGAGAAGCAATTCCGCACCTACGCCCGCGACAATCTCGGGGTCAACATGCACACCGGAACGCAATTGCTGTTCGACCACGTGTTACGAGAAGACCTACCGATTCGAGAATTCCTCACCGCCGACTACTCCTTCCTCAACGACAGCCTTGGCCGCCACTACGGCATCGCCACCACCGCCAGCAACGACTTCCAGAAAGTCGCCCTGCCCGCCCTACCTACCGAATCCAGCTCTTGATAGTCCGGATTGGAAGTAGGAGCGATCCGGGCGAAGAAACCCGATTACTCATTCAGCATCCCGAGACCCTGCCGCTCTCGATCACGCCGGATACTCCAGTCGTGGCATTGACGGATGGATTGATATAGCGAGCGAACCGCTGCTCGTTCAGCGTAGTTTCTTTCCAGCTCCGCAGCTTTGTCCCGAATCGACACATCGACAGGGCTGGCCTTCCCAGGAATGATCTGTCGAATGCCACCAATCCCACAGGAAAGGGAGCTAAGAGCGTGTTTGTAAGATTCCTTGTCGTCTCTCTGGAGCGCCTCGAGCAGGTCAGCGACGAAACTGTGCTGGGCGAACACGAAATTTCCTTTACCAAAGAGCAACATGCTACTCAACACATCGAAGCAATGCACGGAATCCTTGGCGAGAAGGCCCTGTAGGCGCTTCATGACGTTCTCGGTCATCCCGCCCGCGAGAATTGGAATCAGCCGAGAGATCGTCCCTGCATTTTCGGCGCCAACTTGAACGGCAAGCTGAAAGGCCTCATCTAGAAGTGGCCCCTTACTGTCTCCTTGCCAGTCTCGGAGCACTCCTCCCACTCCATCTGGGATGTCGTGACCATTTTTTACCCAAGCGAAAAGGAAGCGAGCCAACGTATCGGGAAACGAGCGCCCAAGAGCGACAAAGCAGCGGCTCCCCTTATCAACAAGAAGCTTGTCGCCGTGGGCGATAAGATGACTAAAGAATTCCTCGACCCAGGCTTGTGGTAGGAATTCTGCGAAATCGGCACCAGATTCTTTGAACAGGGAGAAAATGACTTCGACCACTTCGGAAGACTCTCCCCACTCCACAAGTTCAAGGCAACCGGCAAGGGGAGATGCCTCGCCCCACCGAGCCGCCTCAAGCAACCCACAACGAGACGCTACGTTTGGGGACTGGGCGATCGCCTCGGCTACCTGCCATTCGACTTGGTTCCAGCCGGGAGCCTCATCGCCTTGTGGAAGATACGTTCGGGATCGAAGCCAGCCAACGACGCACGCTTCCACGTCCGCTCTTCCAGAGCGACCAGCTGCGAGCAGAAGATCACTCAGTTCCGTCGGGGGAATCGCTTTTTGGAAGGCAAAGTAGCCAAACGCTTGCCCGAGAGAGGACGACTCATTCTTCAAAATTCCTTCAGCAATGGCCAAAGCGAGGTCTGGATCTGTTTCAGCGACGCCCCAGGCCAGTGGGCCTAGATTCGGACGCAGATCGGCAACTAGATAAGGCTTTGCCCAATCTTCGAGAGCGGCTAGGAATGTGCTTGCATCAGGGAATAGACCACACCACCGATGAGCTTCTTTCTTCGCTAAAGCTTCCCATTGCTCAGTCTGTTGCTTCTCCTCAACCTTCCTCTTTTCTTGCCCTTCTGCCGAGAAATCTCTGGAAGAACCCATCACTTCCGACGCCAAAGGAAACTCTTCGCGGGCAGTGGAAAACGCCAATCTCACCAGGTCAAATTCCGTGGCCGCTTGGGAAGCAACAGTGGCCTCTCTGGCCAGATCTGCCAGCGGATCATCCGAGCGATACTGATTGTACCATCTTAGATGCTGAAGGATTCGAAGGCGAACCAATGGCTCTGCTGTGGATTCGAGAGCAGCTCTGAGTTTGGCAAATACCACCTTGCGGGTTTCCAGCCACTCATGCTTAGCGGTCTTGTCGAGACTCTTTGCATATTCTCCCGAGGGCGGGCTGACCAGATTCGTCAACTGTTGCACCGCAGTCAGGGAGTGAGGTAGGGGAACGCTGAGTATTACCTTGCTAAGCAACTCAGCGTGGGAAATGCGGATCGCTTTGGTCTCTGCAATGGGAATCCCTTCCCAACTAGTAAAACTCTTCTCTGTAACTCCCTCACAAAGACTCAGAGGCGTGAACCGGTCCCCGTACTGCGTTGAGTCTAATGCCAAGGCCGAAAACCAAGGCCAGAGTTCTTTCAAGCGTGGAACTACGGTCTCATCAAAGACCCTCCAGTTATTCCACGACTCGAAGGACAAGGTCTTCTGAAGGAGGCGTATCGGGTGATGGGGATATGGATTGGTCGGCAGAGGCAGGTCTTTCCCAAATCGCCACAGAAGTTTAGAACATGGTGTGAGATATCCATTGGTGCGAACCATCACCTCGCCAATGAGCCAGAATGCAGTCATCGCTTGATCCTGGGCGCTTCCATTCATTTGATCTTCCAGAACATCCTTAATCTCGGACCAACTCGATTCCTTTTCGATCTCACCAACGGCTTGATCCGGAAGGGAAAGAGCTAGGTTGGCAAGTTCAAGAGCCTTCAGCGGATAAAGTGAGGCGACTCTTCCCATGGCCGAAAGCATACGGCAACGTCGCCGGTAACTACTCGTCTCTTCAAAGTGGTGAAGGATGGTGGGCCAGACCTCGCTCAATGCCATTCCTTCGGCATCTGCCCAAGTAACGTTGAAGAGGAAGTGGGCAATCTCGTTGTACTCGCCAAACGTTTCGCTAACACTCTTGGCCAAGCTGGTTGCTCCAGCCGAGCCGACGCAACCGTTGCGCAGAAGTAACTCACCAAGAAGGTCGGGCGAAATCCGAAAGCTCTCGCTGCCAGCAGGGACGAGAACACCTATCCCCTGCGCGACCTCAAAAACTTCCTCGTGGTCACGCTTGGTAAGTTCTTGGATCTCCCGAATTCCGCTGTCTACCCGTTCGTCGCTACCAGGGGCCGGAATCGGCTGAATCGCGGCAACCACCTCGAGGAAGCGCCTCATTGTCTGCCTCTCGATTCTCGAAGACAGCTTTCCAGCGGCCTCGTCGATCAGGTTGTCGCCAAGAATTCGTTGAAACTCTGAAGACTTTTTTCTCAACCCATCCACGCCTTGGTTCTTAAGAACTGCGGCTCCGGCAACGGCCATCAGAGCACTGTCAGCAGAGAGATCGACAAGCTTGGCTTGATCGGAATCAGGGCACGATTCGATGGCAGATTCCTCAAGTGCTACATCGACCAATCTCCCTAGATCTTCGCCTGCTAAAGGCATCAGCCCGTCGAACTCTCGGACCAATTCCGTGTGCGCGGAAAGGGTTCGGCGAATGTCTTCAAGACCCTGGCTTCTGGTCACCAGCAACACCTTGGAACCTTCAAAGTCGAAGGGTAGCCGAACGACAGCGCTCAAAAAGTCTGCCTTGTGGGCATCATCGACAATGAAGAGAAGACGTCGACTGCCACAACGCTCCAAATCCTTTGCGTCCGGCCTATCAAGGACGAAGCGAACTTCCCAGGGATCGTCCGCGGCCAAAGCGTTGGTAGCGGCTTCCCGTAGGAGACGCGATTTTCCAACCTGGGGCGGGCCATGGAACACACCGAACTTCCACTGAGCATCGTTTAGAAAATCGAGACAACTATCCAACTCGGCCTCCCTAGCGACTAGGGGGAGGCGGTGATGAAAATACGACCTTTCTGACTGGAGGAAGGGCGCGAAAAAACCACCTACCGACTGGAGGGTAAGTTCGACGGCAGATCGGTTCAGGAACGCCCGAGGCCAAACCGAGCCGAAGTATGTCTGTAGGAGCCTTGCACCATCCTCATCATCAGACCGCTCCCGAAAAAGACGGGAAAGGTCAGGAAGAAAATGGATCTTCCATCGGTCACCGGAGAGCTGGCTGACGTAGTCGATGGAATGAGTGTCTTCATCCGCCGTGATCCAGAGGAAGCCCTTCTCGAATCCACCTTTTTTCCCATACTCGTCCTCTGCGAGTCGGATGGCTTTTTCGGTGTCGCCCTTTTTCCAGTCGTTCGTGGTTCGTCGCTTCACCTGCACCACCCACCGCTCACCACCGTGGGTACTTGCCAGTAGATCGATGCCCTTCTGCTTCTGCCCTTTCCGACCGTAGCGCTGTGGAGTGAAACTGGCGACCTCATCCCAAGTAGCTAGCCAGTCTCGAAGGAAGCACTCGACATCAGAATCCGTGATCTCGGAGCTGTTGAGCGGGAGATGTAACGTGGATTTCTGAACTGGAATAGACATTTAAACTTGAAAATTGTAAGTTACAATTTCATATTTCCTATATGATAGTCGAACGAGACGATCTCGTCAACCAGATCGACCAAGGCCTTCGTGAAGCTCCAGTGACCGCTATGCTAGGGCCTCGGCAGTGCGGGAAGACCACTTTGGCACGTTCGATCTTCGGACGAGGGCGTGGAGGCTGGAAACCCGGGATGGAGGAGTACTTTGACCTACAAGATCCCTTGGACCGTGCACGCCTTCAAAGTCCGCGAGATACGTTGGCCAGACTCCGCGGCTTAGTGGTAATCGACGAGGTTCAGCAGATGCCTGAACTCTTTCCGATTCTGCGCGTCCTTGCAGACGAGCCCGGTCCAGCTGAACGCCGGTTTCTGATTCTAGGAAGCGCGTCCCCCACACTTGTCGCCAATGCGTCGGAAACACTGGCTGGCCGCGTCCAGCGAATCCACATGGGTGGGTTGCATGTTGGAGAATGGGATGGGGACCGTAACGATCTCTGGTATCGGGGTGGCTTTCCGCGGTCTGTTCTGGCTCCAGATGATGCGGCCAGTCTCCGCTGGCGCCGAAACTACATCGACGATTTTCTCGGCAGGGATCTGCGGGACTTTGGGATTGCCGTTCCACCAGAACGGATGCGCCGGTTCTGGATGATTGTAGCCAGCTTGCACGGCGACACCTGGAATTCGTCTGCAGTGGCCAGCGCCTTGGGCGTCAGCCATCCAACAGCTAGAGACTACGTTGATATCCTCAGCGAGGCCTACGTAGTGCGGCAGTTGAAACCCTTTCTCACTAATACAAAGAAACGCCAAGTGAAGTCTCCGAAGGTCTACATCCGGGACTCGGGAATCCTACATGCTCTCCTTGGTCTGCAAGATCTAGATTCCGTGAGATCCCACCACAAATACGGTGCGTCGTGGGAAGGATTTGCCCTAGAACAGGTAGCGTCTCTGCTCCAAGCGACTCCAGACGATCTCACCTTTTGGGGAACTCACGGGAACGCAGAGATCGATCTAGTCTGGCAGCGCAACGGAAAGACATACGGATTTGAGTTTAAGGCAACGGAATCACCCAGCCGGACCCGATCCATGAGCATCGCAATGCAAGACCTCAGGCTGGAGAAGGTCTTCGTCATCCATCCGGGTGATCACGTCTTCTCCTTAGGTGAAGGCGTCGAAGCCGTTGGTTATGGGGCGTTGCCAGAGTTCGTCAGCACGCTTCTTAACGGAGCAGAACACTAGCAAACCACTACTCCTGGTATGGAAATCCAAACGGAACCCGGAAATCCATATGAGGTCAGACCTTCCTTAGCCCCTTGGTTCGGCAAATCCTGAGCATGCCATTCGGCACACAATAAGCCGGGCCTAGACTCGCAAGACATCAACGAGTGGCTCGAACGTGTAAATCGTAGGACGTCTGCCCGCTCCCTGACGGGAAACCAAAACGTGCCCTTCCTCCACGAGTGCGCGTGTGAAGCGATTTACCGTGGCAATGGGGATTCCGCTCGCTTTCGACGGCATGCGATGGCTCTTAGATGATTAAAAACAACCAAATTTGATCAACAAAAGGCTTTGTGGAGTACCAGAGAGCAACAAGCACGTTTATAGCTCATAAAACAGCCTAGATGATCGAGTATCGTTGATAACGTTAACGCGCGATTCACAACATTGCCTGTTGAGCACCTATGGTCGATATGGATCAATAAAAGATCCTCTGAGGCCACTTCACCTCCCAGCACCTTACGCGGTTTCTTCCGGGCTGAAGGCCCGACGGCACGAGGCCTAGAGGTTTCAACCCTAGGACCAGAGCACGATTTAGGTGAAAGGACGCAGGCAGGCATGGACATTCCCCGATCCCAGAGGCGCGACTTTAGACTTTAGGCCGTCTCGACACCCAAGTTTGGAGTGCGGTTCGCTTGTGTCGCTTGCGACCGCTTTGGATGACGCATTTTCGGGAACACGCTGGCGGAGCCGCTCCTTGTCACCACCGACGTCAGCATCGAGAAGAAGGCACTCAGGGCGATCACCAGAGACGTCGTCGATCACCGCTCCAGCTTTCGGACAAGTGTCACTGGTCATGACGGCCTCGGCGGGATCCGCTCTGGACACATGTCCTCGGCAACACGTCCGTTCAGCATTTTCGCAGTGGCGTGAGTGCCTCGAAATTGGCCTACTTACGTCCCTTCAGCTTCAGGGCGCCGGGTTCATTCGTGATGTCCCCCTTTTGGCAGTGGGCCTCGATGCCTTCAGCATCGGGCGGGAACATGGCTATTTTGAGGCTACGAGAACTTCCGCAACAGCTGATTCCGCACCCAACCCAGGGCGAACCAGAGGATGATTACACTGAAGCTGAAGCCTCCCATGGACGGAAGGAGCTTGTCAATCGGAGCCAGCACTGGATCTGTTACACCGTGGATAAAGCTCCCCAGACCGCTCGATCGCAATTCTGGGATCCAAGAGGAGACGACCCTCGCGAGCAGAAAACCGACGACGATGTAGTAGACCCAATTGATGATTGAGCGAATTTGCGCCTTCTTCATGGCACGAACCTAGCTCGGGAACAGCCTCAAGCAACGGAACGCTACCGATGCGGTAAGATAGAACGCGATGACCTCAAGCAAACGACCCTGGGTCCTGTTCGATTTGGACGGGACTCTCATCAATTCGATCCCCTTGATCCTAGCCTCCATGCACCACACCCGCGAGGCGTATCAGCTAGAGCCGTGGTCCGATGACAAGGTCCTGGTCGGAGTGGGAACTCCTCTGCTGGTTCACTTGGCTGACTGGGCGGATGGGGTATGTGGGGTCGATGAAATGGTCGCCACCTATCGCGAGCACAACCACTTCCATCACGACAAAATGGTTCGGCCCTTCGCCGGGGTTCGGCTTGCGCTCGATTCACTTCAAGAGGCAGGGGTTGGGCTCGGCATTGTCACCAGTAAGTCCCATGCGCTGGCTCTCAGGGGACTGAACATCTGCCAAGTTCAGGCACCCTTCGAAGTGCTCATCGGTTCAGACGATGTACAACGTCACAAACCTCACCCCGAGCCGATCCACGCCGCCCTCAAGCAAGTCGGCGCCGAGGCCGAGCATGCGTGGTATGTTGGTGACGCGATTCATGATTTGGTGGCCGGGCGCGCCGCAGGAGTAAAGACCGCAGCCGCCCTGTGGGGACCATTTCATCGAGATGTTCTTAACCCCGGCGCGCCCGATCGCTGGCTTCAGGCCCCAGCGGAAATGGCCGACCTCGCTCAATCCTAGGCTAATTGGACTCTAAATTGTTTACTGGCACATACAGATCTTGACTAAGTCCAAATAATCGGTTCCAATCTGACCCATGTCCGACTACGCTGACATCTTTCGCAAACACGGCATCCCCGTAACCGCGCAACGCCTTGCCGTGCTCTCCGCGGTTCGCGAAAGCCCGCACTGCACTGCGGACTCGGTCGCAGCCAGCGTTCGTGAAAGTATCGGCGCGATCTCAAAGCAGGCCGTCTACGACGCACTCAGCTTGCTTACAGATAGAGGGCTGATCCGCAGGATTCAGCCAGCCAGGTCCGCCGCACTCTACGAGGACCGCGTCGGCGACAACCACCACCACCTGATCTGCCGCACCTGCGGAAAGACAGTCGATGTCGACTGCGCTACCGGAAGCGCCCCCTGCCTGACTCCCACAGATGGCTCGGGTTTCGAGGTCGATGAAGCCGAGGTTCTCTACTGGGGAACTTGCCCAGATTGCATCGCAGCAAGATAGCCCCGTCTTGCCACCCCCCACCAATTTTCCAACACCACACACACCAACTACGAGAAAATCTATGTCAGGCGATATCAGCAAATGCCCAGTATTGAGCGGAACGAATGCCCAGCAAGCCGGAGGCAGCACTTCCAATCAAAACTGGTGGCCGAACCAGTTGAACTTAAAAGTGCTCAGCCAAAACTCGGATCTCTGCGATCCGATGGGCGACGACTTCGACTACGCCGAGGAGTTTAAAAAAGTCGATCTTGAAGTGCTCAAGCAAGACATCGAGGCGGTCATGACTACGTCACAGGAGTGGTGGCCAGCGGACTACGGCCACTACGGACCATTCTTCATCCGCATGGCCTGGCACAGCGCCGGCACTTACCGGACCCTCGACGGACGTGGCGGGGCCAGCTCTGGCTCGATGCGTTTCGCTCCACTCAATAGCTGGCCGGACAACGTCAACCTCGACAAGGCGCGCCGCCTGCTGTGGCCGATCAAACAAAAGTATGGTCGCAGCCTCTCGTGGGCAGACCTCATGGTATTCACGGGCAACTGCGCACTGGAGTCCATGGGTCTAGAAACAGTTGGCTTCGGCGGTGGCCGCAAAGACATCTGGGAGCCCGAAGAGGACATCTACTGGGGACCAGAGACCGAATGGCTCGGCGACGAGCGCTACAAGGGCGACCGCGAACTCGACGAACCTCTCGGCGCAGTTCAAATGGGACTGATCTACGTCAACCCTGAAGGCCCCAACGGCAATCCCAGCGCACTCGACTCCGCTCGCGACATCCGTGAGACCTTCGCCCGCATGGCCATGGATGACGAAGAGACCGTCGCACTGATCGCTGGCGGCCATACCTTCGGCAAAGCTCACGGTGCTGCTGATCCCGGTATACATGTGGACCGCGAACCCGAAGCTGCCCCGCTCGAAGCGCAAGGGCTCGGCTGGATGAGCCGCTTCGGCACTGGAGCCGGCGGCGAGACCATCGGCAGTGGCCTCGAAGGCGCCTGGACCGAGACTCCCATTACTTGGGACCACACCTACTTCGATACCCTGTTTAAGTATGACTGGGATTTGACCACGAGTCCTGCCGGTGCCCAGCAGTGGATCCCCACCGATCCCGAGGCCGCCGATCTGGTGCCCGATGCACACGACCCATCGAAGAAGCACGCTCCGATCATGTTTACCAGCGATCTCGCGCTGCGCATGGATCCCGCCTACGCGAAAATTTCCAAGCGGTTTCACGAAAACCCGGATCAATTCGCCGAAGCATTCGCGAAGGCATGGTACAAGCTCACCCACCGCGACATGGGCCCGACCTCACGCTACCTTGGCTCCATGGTTCCCGCCGAGCCCGAGCTCTGGCAGGACCCGATCCCGGCCGCCGAATCCGAGCTGATCAGTGATGCTGACATCGCTGCACTCAAAGAAACCATCCTTGGCTCCGGCTTGTCGATCTCTCAGCTCACCCGCACCGCTTGGGCATCCGCCTCGACGTTCCGCGGAAGTGACAAGCGTGGCGGTGCCAATGGCGCACGGATCCGACTTTCTCCACAAAAGGACTGGGCGGCCAACAGCCCCGACGAGCTTGCACAGGTGCTGACAACACTGGAAAAGATCCAATCGGAGTTCCAGTCCGCTGGCAAAACCGTGTCGCTCGCCGACCTGATCGTCCTCGGCGGTTGCGCAGCTGTGGAAGCCGCCGCGAAAAAAGCCGGCCACAGTGTCAGCGTGCCGTTCACCCCGGGTCGTACGGACGCCACCCAAGAACAAACCGACGTCGAGTCGTTCGGAGTGCTCGAGCCAGTCGCCGACGGGTTCCGTAACTTCATCAACCCAGAGAAGGCAACTCGCCCTGCAGAAGCCTTGTTGATCGACAAGGCACAGTTGCTGACGCTGACCGCTCCAGAAATGGCCGTGCTCGTCGGCGGCCTTCGGTCGCTCGGAGCCAATACCGGCGGCACCGCGTTCGGTGTCCTCACCGAGGAGCCCGAAACCCTAAGCAATGACTTCTTCGTCAACCTGCTGGATCTCGACCTTAAGTGGACCAAGTCGGAAAAATGCGAGCACCTCTTCGAAGGACGCCTGCGCGGCTCTGACGAGATCAAGTGGACCGGCACAGCGATCGACTTGGTGTTCGGATCGAACTCCCAGCTCCGGGCGCTATCCGAAGTCTACGCCTGCGACGATAGGAAGGAGTGCTTCGTGCACGACTTCATCGCCGCTTGGGACAAGGTCATGAACCTCGACCGGTTCGACGTGACCAGCTAGTCATCTAAATCGACTTCGAGAACCCGTCTGGAATCACTTCCGGGCGGGTTCTTTTGCATTCGGTGGGTTTTCTGGGTTTTCTGACCCCCAACGCCCCCTATTTCGCTTGATCTTAAACCTGCGAGGCGGGATAGGTGGCATCCTTTTTAGATCGCGCGACTGCTGCCTGATGCCTGCCAAGAAAAAACCGGAAAAATTGCCAGATACTTTTGAGGACGCCATGGGCGAACTTGAAGGAATCGTCGGCGAATTGGAGGCATCGCGGATGCCGTTGGCGGATCTGGTCGGCAACTACGAGCGCGGCACCCAGCTTCTCAAATTCTGCCAAGAGCAGATCGCTGTCGCCCGCAAGCGGGTGGAGACGATTACCGTCTCCGGCACCTCTGCCCCAGCCAACCAATCTTCATCCCAGGGAGCGGCCTCTAATGAGGGTCAAAAAAGCTCCCCTTCGAATCTTCCCGACGACGATGTCCGACTCTTCTGAGATTGAACTCCCCGATATTACGGGCCCCCAAGACGTAAAGGACCTACCCGAGGAGCACCTTCCGCACCTCGCCGAGAAGATCCGAAAACGCCTCATCGGCTGTCTTGCCAAAACCGGCGGCCACCTAGGTCCGAACCTCGGTGTGGTCGAGCTAAGCATCGCCATGCATCGGGTCTTTAATACCCCGAAAGACAAGTTCGTCTTCGATGTCAGCCACCAAGGCTACGTCCACAAAATGCTCACCGGTCGCTGGGACACGATCGACACGATTCGGACCTACGAAGGGCTGAATGGCTTCCTACTCCGAACCGAAAGTGAGCACGACTGCTACGGCGCAGGTCACGCCGGCACTGCCGTCTCCGCCGCACTCGGAATGGCGACCGCACGAGACTTAGCCGGAACCGACGAAGATGTCGTCTGCGTCGCTGGAGACGCCGCTTTCACTTGTGGACCGACTCTTGAAGCGCTCAACAACGTCGACGCTGCCACGAAAAAGCTGATCATCGTTCTTAATGACAACGAGTGGTCGATCGATCGCAACGTTGGTGCCTTGGCCAAATACTTCAACAAGGTCACCACCAGCGAAACCTTCAACGAACTCCACGATAAGGCAGCCAGTCTGATCGAAAAGGTCGGCGGCAAGACGGTGCTCCGCTTTGCCTCGAAAATCGAAGAAAGCGCCAAGGGAGTCTTCCTTCCCAGCCACCTCTTCGAAGAGTTCGGCATCGACTATTACGGCCCGGTCGACGGCCACGACATCCCGACTCTGCTGCGGATGTTCGAGTTCCTAAAAGAACAGGAGCGCCCCGTCGTTCTGCATGTCATCACCGAGAAGGGTAAAGGCTACGACCCCGCCATCGCCGATCCTGGTAAGTTCCACGGACTAGGAGCCTACAAGGTTGAGACCGGAGAAACCGCAGCCGGCAAGTATCCCACCTTCTCCCAGGTCTTCGCCCGCTCACTCACCAACTTCGCCCGCGACGACGAAAAGGTCTGCGCCATTACCGCCGCCATGCCTGGCGGAACCGGCCTCAGTGTCTTTAAGAAGGAGCTCCCCGAACGCTACTTCGATGTCGGCATCGCCGAGGAACACGCGGCTCTGTTCGCCTGCGGCATCGCCACCAAGGGACTGATCCCCTTTCTGACGATCTACTCGACCTTTATGCAACGCGCCTATGACATGATCATTCATGACATGGCGATCCAGCAATTACCCGTACGCATGTGCATGGACCGCGCCGGTCTCTCCGGCGACGACGGCCCAACCCACCACGGTCTGTTCGACATCGGCTATCTTCGCCACGTTCCCAACCTCGTGCACATGCAGGCCAAGGACGAGGACGAATTCGTCGACATGCTGTGGACGATGAAGAACTATAAGGATGGCCCAATCGCCATCCGGTATCCACGCGGTGAAGGAGTCGGCGCCAAGCCAAAGGATATCCCGCAATTGCTCGAAATCGGCAAGGCCGAAGTGGTCGAGGACGGCACCGACGTCGTTCTGATCGGGCTCGGAAGCATGTTCGAAATGGCCGAACGCGCCGCCGTAACGCTCCGCGAAAAGGGACTTTCGGTCGCTCTGATCAACCCTCGCTGGATTAAGCCGCTCGACGCCGACTGTCTCAAAAGCTTCGGCGAGAAGTGCAAAGTCGTCTGCACCTTCGAGGACCACGTCCTCCAGAACGGCTTCGGTCTTTCGGTCATCGAACTCCTTCACGATGCCGGCATCACCACTCCAGTCGCCCGTATCGGATGGCCCGATGAGTTCATCGAGCACGGACGGGTCGATATTCTCCGCGAGAAGCACGGCCTTACTCCTGAGAACGCAGTGGCCAAAGTCCTCGAGCGACTAGAAAACCACTCGTAGGCGACCTGCCCTCCCTCCAGTCAACTCTCCACTCCCGATCCCATGCCTATCGCAGATTTCGACCAACCTCAACGTGAAGCCCTGATCGGCCTCTTGATCGGCGCCACCTACGGTGACAGCCACCTGTCGCTCGACGAAATGGATGCCTACCAGTCGATGGTCGATAGCCTTCCTTGGGACTCCGGCACGACGATCGAACTTTTCCAAGACACCGCAACCGCCGCCGCCCGCACCGCGCATGAAAGCGACACTGCTGAGGCATTCATCGCCGAAAAAGCCAAAGCCTTTGACACTCCTGCGACCAAAGCCACGGCCCTAGACCTCTTCGTCCACCTTCTGGACGCAGACGGCACCACCGGAGACGAGCGAGGGCTACTCGCCGCCGCGCGCAAGGCTCTTGGGTAAGTGAGAATGGCCTACTGCCGGGCCTTGAGCCGCATATTCTCCGCCTTCAGCTTATTCAACGAATGTTTAGCCATGCTCTTCTGTGAGGAAGTCATCGACGGGTTGGAGAGAACAGCCTGTTGCTCCTTGATACGCTGATTGTTCCTCTCGATGTCCTTAACCCGGCCTTGAGCCATGGTTTCACGAGGAGTAGCGGGAAGACCACGCCGGGTGACTGATCCGAAGTCATTGGCATGAAGCGTTACCGGGATCGCCCTCAATTGGATCTGCGACGCTTCGGAAAAGACGGAAAAGCGTTGCTCGAACAGTTTTCCATCAGTATTCCTCCTGAACTGGACGAAGTCTGGGCCGCGCCCGAGGACCGTCGCCGGAAGTTCGATACCAGCGGGATTTTGTAGCGTCATCGCGTAGGGATACTTCACATGGGCTACCAATTGCCCACCTTCGCTCTCGGTCATACCATCCGGAAGATCGGGAGCATCGGGATCGCCCTTCTCACCCTTTAGTCGGGCGGTAAGCTTAGACGGCCAGTCTTTGGCATCGGCGAGACGCTCGGCGGCATCATCGTGCACCATGTACCCCGGCCACTGAAACAGGGCACAGACTGAAATCAGGGCGATAAGAGCGAGCAGTAGTTTTCCCATGGCTTACTGTTGAAAGTATGAACGAACTAACATTGTTCGTCAATTACACCTTCGACGCGAAATTCTCCAAATTCTCCGCTTCCCCATGAAGTTCCCATTGCGGCAAGCCTAGATACGGCAAGGATACAAATCTCCCGTGGTCTTCTCCTCCCACATATTCCTCTTCTACTTTTTGCCCGTAGCGCTCCTGCTCTACTACGGAGCCCGACCGGCGTGGCGGCATCTCGTCCTAACGGTAGTCAGCTACGTTTTCTACGGCTGGTGGAACCCCTGGTTCATGCTCCTCATGCTGGGATCGACCATCGTTGACTACCTCTGTGGAAAGGCGATATCGGCTGACGGGGCCTCGGCGGGTAAACGAAAAACCGGGCTCCTTGTCTCGGTCATCATGAACTTGGCTGTCCTGGCCTTCTTCAAGTATGCGGGATTCGGGGCCGACACCGTGGCTTCACTATCCAATCTATTTGGCGGTGGAGGATTCGAGGTCCCGGACTTCTTCCGCAACATCGTCCTACCTGTCGGCATCTCGTTCTACACGTTCCAGTCGATGAGCTACAGCATCGACCTTTACCGAGGTCATGCCGTGCCAGCTCGGAACTTCACCGACTTCGCCTGCTACGTGTCGATGTTCCCACAGCTCGTCGCCGGCCCGATCGTCCGCTACGGTTCAGTCGCCGATCAGCTTCAGCACCGCGAGCACACGATGGACGGCTTCGCTCTCGGAGCGACGCGCTTCTCTTACGGCTTCGCCAAAAAGATCCTACTCGCCAATCCTATGGGAGGGATCGCCGATGTCTGTTTCGGGGCCGGAGAAGGAGCACTCGGCCCGGCCGCCGCATGGATCGGTGTCATCGCCTACTCGTTCCAAATCTACTTCGACTTCTCCGCCTACTCGGATATGGCCATCGGACTGGGCCGAATGTTCGGCTTCCGCTTCCCGGAGAACTTCGACTCGCCCTACCGATCCAAGTCGATCACCGAATTCTGGAGGCGCTGGCACATCTCACTCAGCAGCTTCTTGCGCGACTACCTCTACATCCCGCTCGGAGGCAACCGGAAGGGCAACGTCCGCACCTACGTCAACCTAATGACTGTCATGCTTCTCGGTGGCCTGTGGCACGGCGCCCAGTGGACCTTCATTGCTTGGGGAGCCATCCACGGCGGCATGCTGGCGTTCGAGAGACTCATGGGCAAAGACTCGTTCTACGCCAAGATGCCGTCGATCGCCCGAATGGTCCTGACCTTCGTCATCGTGCTCATCACCTGGGTGTTCTTCCGTGCAGAGAACTTCGAAGTCGCCGGTCGCTACCTCGCCGCCATGTTCGGTGCCGCCGGAGATGCTCCTGCCTCCGCCCTGACCAGCGCTCGCGTGTTCACTCCAGCCAACCTGTTCTGGCTCGCCCTGTGCTCGATCGTTGTCTGGGGCATGCCTCATACCTACGCCTGGCTCCACCGTCTCACTCCCGGTAAGGCCATCGCTGGTCTCGCCCTGCTCGCCGTCTCCGTCATGGTACTATTCACCCAAGGCGTAAACCCATTCCTCTACTTCCAGTTTTAGGTCATGGCAGACGACGACAAACTCAAGAACCCCTACGACGAGGGAGACGACGGCCAGGAATTCATCCTCGGGAGCGGCGGCAAATTTACCCGCCTGTTCATCGGCCTGTTCCTGCTCGCCATCGTCGTACCTCCAGTGGGTCGGCACCTCTACGAATTCTCCAAGCCGAAGGAAGACCGCTGGCTCCCAGTAGCCGAATTCTTCCACCACCCCAACGGCAAATCGAAGGAACTCCTAGCCGGAAAGAAAAAGGGCAACCCCGGCATCACCCGCGACACACCCGGTATCCGCGACCACCTGCAGTCCTTCGAAAAAGGCGTCGATAGCGCGCCCTTCACCAATCCCCCGCAGCGGTTCTTCCAGAGCCTCTTTACCAAGGCTCTCCGTGAGGGAAATCCCAAGTGCTTCGTCGGTCAGTACGGCTGGTTTTTCTACCGCCCGTCCCTCGATGCCATCGGCGGCTACGGCCCGCTCAAGCCCGAGCCCGACAGCGTCACCAAGGACCCCGACCGCCCAATCTGGAGCCCCCCCCTCCCCGAAGTCGTCCGCTTCGCCAACGACCTCAAGGAACGCGGTGTCCCTCTGCTACTCGTCCCCGTTCCGGTCAAGGCAATGATCTATCCCGAACACACCGGAGCCAAATCCGACGGCAGGGCTCTGACCCACCACGACCGGGACACCTTCTACGCTCAGCTCAACGAAGCCGGAGTCGAAACCCTCGACCTCCTGCCCACCATGATGGCCGCCAAGGCCGAGGGCCAAGTCTTCCTCAAACAAGACACCCACTGGACGACCCTCGGGATGGAGGCCGCCCTAGCCGCCGTGGTCGAAAAAGTCAAAGGTATGGGGCTCGCCGGATCCGGAGACCTGCAAGTCGAGCTACGCAAGGCCAACCGCTCGCATATGGGTGATCTCGTCGGCATGCTCGAAATTGATACCGACGCCGCCGGATTCCTTCCTGAATCCCAGGAAGTTGCCATCGTGACGGACTCCGCTACCGGTGAAGTTGTCGCTCCGGATCGACGCGCTCCCATCGCCCTGCTCGCCGACAGCTTCGTCAATGTCTACCACGACCCGATGATCGGATTCGGCGACCCCAATTGGTCAGGAGATGGCGCGGAGTCCCCCATCGGCGCAGGATTCGGCCAACACCTAGCGGCGCGGCTCGGTCAACGCATTGATCTCGTCGCGAAGAACGGCGGCGGCGCCACTGCATCGCGCCAAGAATTCGCCCTGCGGCGACAAGACGACATCGTCCGATCAAAAAAACTGGTCATCTGGCTCCTCGCCGAGCGGGATCTGTTCCTCTCCGCCACCCCGGCCGGATCAGATGTCTTGTTCCGCCCAGTAAAGTGGAATGACAATGACTCTGAGCCTGCCATCACCAACACCAATGGCGAACCAAACGGAGAAAGCCTCGTTCTCAACGCCACACTCAAAGCTCGGTCTGCCGTCAACGACCCGAAAGCCACCCCCTACCCCGACTCCCTCTTTACCGCCGAGTTCACAGTCGATGAGATCGTGTCTGGTGAGTTCTCCGAGACAGAAGCCCACGTCGTCCTCTGGGGCTTCCGCAATCGCGAGTATACGCCCTCCGCTCATATCGAGGAAGGCAAGGCCTACCAGATCCGCCTTGTACCCTTCTCCATGAAGGCCGAACTCCAAAGTCTGAACCTCGCCGACGACCTGCTCCTGTTCAGCGACCAATACTTCGCTGAAGAGATCGAACCGTTCCAATAAGTCATGCGCATCGCCTTTTTAGGAACCGGGGACATCGCACTCCCCAGCCTCCGCTGGTTGCTAGCGAGCGAAGACCATGAAGTCGTCGGTGTGGTCACCCAGCCCGACCGTCCCGTCGGTCGCAAGCAGGTCCTGACCCCTTCCGAAATCAAGTTGCTCGCGCTCGAGGCCAGCATTCCCGTCGCGCAACCAGAACGGATCAAGAAGGATCTCGACTTCCTGCGCGAGTGGAATCCAGAGATCATCGTCGTCATGGCCTACGGGCAGATCTTGCCCAAAGCGTTACTAGAATTGCCACCAGTCGCCTGCATCAATCTTCACGCCTCACTGTTACCAAGACACCGTGGCGCCGCACCAATCCAAGCAGCCATCCGCGAAGGCGACCAGCATTCCGGGATCACGATCATGCATATCGCTCCTGGTCTCGACACCGGCGACATCATTCTCAAACACGACTTCGCCTTGGCCTTGGACGAGACTGGTGGCAGCCTGCACGACCGGCTTGCCGATATCGCGCCAGTGGCTCTGGAGAAGGCCTTGAAGCAGCTAGCCGACAGCACCGCTAGTCGCGAAGTGCAGGACGAAGCCCAGACCACCTACTCGCCCAAGCTCACCCGCGAGGACGGCGAAATCGACTGGACCAAGTCCGCCGAAGAACTCGCCCGCCAGATCCGCGCCCACGATCCGTGGCCCGGCTCCGGCACCAGCCTCCCCGCAACCGAAGGCCAGAAACCGAAACGCCTCAAGCTCTTCCCACCTGTCTTCGCCGTCAGTAGCGAGGACGACAAATCCCGCGCCCCCGGTGAAGTCCTAGGCCTAGTAGATCGAGGAGATGGAAAAGTCGGTCTAGGTATCTGCACAGGATCCGATACTCTCGTCATTGGCGAAGTACAGCCAAACGGCAAAAAGCGCATGCCCGCCAAGGACTGGTTGCTCGGCCGTCCGGTCGAGGTGGGGCAGTGTCTTGGCAGTCCGTAAACTGCTCATCCATAGGGACCGGTAATTCCGGGTGACGAAGTCGTCGAGGCAATCCTCTTCGCATCGGCTTCACTTGATCCTAAGGAAATCAAAAACTCTTCGAAAAGTTGGGACGAAGGAAACGCAATCCACGATTGGGTGCAAACCGAAGCGGGGTTTAAGCAAGACTGCAGGCGCTCGAATGCCCGGAATCTACAGAGGCTTTCGTCGCCGGACTCGATAAATGGGTTAATCTCGCTCTCCGAGAAACTGGAACCAACGAACCAACGGGGGCGACCAGCAGAACGTCCGCAGTCGGAAGGTGAAGGGACTCAGTGAAAACAATCTTGCTACAAAAGTGATGGCTTCCCCGGAACCATCTCCGCAAACGCGGCTCTCGCGTTGCCCACCTCGAACAGCGAACATCGTCGGTAATGGCCGCAGCAGGATCGACAGTTTGGTGTTGGGTTCGCCGGAGTTGAGTATCGGGCTGCGCTAGACAAAGGCGTGGTGCTCTCAAAGCTCGACTCGAACAGCGGCATCCGTGAAAACAGCGAGTCACAATACTCCACGAAGTACTAGCATTAGCCCATCGTCATCGAACTCGACGATGCTAGTGAGCGTGCTAGAGCTGCGCAAGGTGCCGCTACGGAAAATCATGCCAGAGCGGACGATTTTGACCCAAATTAGTTGCACGCCCTTTAAAGCACGATATAAATGTCACGTAACCATTAACACGCTATGAAAACCACCAATCATCCACACCAAATCAACCATGAATTGTTCCGCTGCATCGACCAGATCGGTCAGCTTTCCATCGCGGCCGTCATCGGGATCGACCAGCTTGCCGCCAGCCTAGATGAGCCCGGAGATCTGGTCTTCTGCGACGAGTTGGCCTCCAGTCTAGAGCTAATGGAATCGCAACTGAATTACTATTTCCCAAAAGAGGATCGAGAGTTCGATCCAGCCGAGTGGGCGGATGCGCTGGCCGTTTTAAACTCCGGAGCCGACTACATCGAAGATCAGGCGACGGAGCTCGAGTACCGGTTTGACGCGGTGCCGCTTAGCGAGACTCTGTTTGCGCTCTCCCTGCACTTCGTCGAGGCGATCCCATATTTAATCGCCGCGCGGATTGCCAGCGAGGGGCGGGATCAGACGGACCGGCCCAAGGCGGACTGGCAGGTCGCCGACGCCCCCGGACGCGCAGCAGAATTCGCTTACTAGCATATCCACAACCACACCCAATAAAAAACACCTATGAAGAACACAAAAGACCTCGAGACCCACATCCGCAAACTCGTCGATATCGAGCCGAATTCCGAGCAGGTTATCAGCTGCTTCGTGCAGCTGGAGCACCCGAGGTCGAATTTTGAGCCGGAGTTGGAAATGCAGATGCAAAAGCTGCGGGCCGGCATGGGGAAAGGCGAGCGGCAGCAGCTCGCGGTGGCCTACGAGCAACTTGTAGCCTACCTGCACGACCGACAGGCACCAAAGACGCGCGGTGTCTCAGTGCATTTACGCTTCGGGGAGGAGCCCTTTTTCTTGCCAATGGAGTTCGAGGTGCCGTTCGAGACACAGCTGATCGCCGATGAGCTACCGCACATCTACCCACTAATCGCCTTAAAGGATGTCTACCACCGGTTCGTTACGGTAATTACCAACGAGCGCGAGGCTCGAATCTTCGAGACGACGCTGGGTGCGGTGAGTGAGGAAGTGTTGACGGAGCGCAGGGATCTCCGCGAGCGGATCGGCCGCGAGTGGACCCGAGAGCACTATCAGAGTCACAAGCACGAGCGTGAGCAGCAGATGATCAGGGAAAAAGTTGGGGTGATCGACGAGCTGATGCGCCGTGGCGGTCACAATCACCTAGTCATAGCGGGTAGCCCGACAATGGTGGGGCGGATGACCAACGCCTTACCGCAGCGGCTGAAGGAAAAATTAATTTCAACACTCAATACCAATCCAAAAAGTGGCGTGAGCCCGATCCTGCTGGAGGCGGTGGAAGCGTTCGTCGAGGCGGAGAATGTGGAGAGCCACGACCGCGCGCGCAAGCTACGGCGGGAGATTCTATCTGGCGGGCTCGGCGTGAGCGGCTATGAAGATTCGCTGGCGGCGCTTCAGGGCGGATACGCGGACATGTTGTTGATCGACAGCGAGAAGCTCGACGCGGAGCAACGTGAAGAACTCACACGTCTGGCAGCGGTGCAGGGAGTGGGTGTCGAGACCGTCGGTGGCAGTGAAATATTGCGCCAGCTTGGCAGTGTCGGATGCCTGCTGCGCTACCGCCCTGGCTGGGTATTGAAAAATTGAACGGCACAGGTGATGTCGGCACCCGCATAAATGAACGCTGTGCTGGCGTGGGATTGGGTTTCCTGGACTGGAAGTGCTGGAGCGGGTGCGGTGATCGCTACGCCCGCCTCGGCGGGTTGGTCTTTGGAAAAAGACTGTCCGCTCATACCCTTCTGTAGCCTTCTAAGTCGATTCGGGCACCACTCAAGAGCTGAGGGATAGAAGGGTTTCGGTCTTGGGCGAAGCCGGGCCAGTCCGACTCACCGCCACCGAAACCGAACCCTCCTCCGGTATCTTCTGCGGCGAGTTCGACACCGTCGCATCGGCGTCGCTCCTGCAACAACGGACGAGCAAAACGCCGCCACGACCAAGGTCACTATAGGCCCCCAAGATGGCCTTCCGCGTCGGCCAGTGTTATTACAAGGCCGAAAAATTCGCCGATGCCGGCCAAGCCTTCGACGCCTTCGTAAAAATCTTCCCCGACGAAGACCTCACCGCCCAGTCCCTCTTCTGGTTCGGAGAATCCTACCGCATGGGCCGCAAGATCCCCGACGCCTTCCAGCGCTACGACCGCTGCCGCTGGGACTACCCCGAGTCCGACGCCGCCAAATACGCCCGCGGCCGCCTAGCCCTCCCCGAAATGATCCAACAATTCGAACGCGAAGCCCAAGCCGTCGAAAACGAGCAGTAGCCCCCCCGCCGCCCCTACCACGCCCGTCACAACCACTAACCCCCGGTAGGGAAGGGCGTCCCGACCTTCCGCAGAGAGCCCCAAGCGACCGCCTCCCGCGCCAACCAACCCCAAACACGCTACCACCCGCCCCAACGCCGGTAGGAACGGTCGCTCCGCCGCCGCCCGCCTCGAGTCGGAGGGAGGTACGATGGACGATGGATCTCCGCCTCACCCACAATTCAGAATCCAACTAAGCTTCGCCCCTAGCCACGTATCCCAAGACTCTCATCCCTCATCCCGAAACTCGATCCTTACAACTCATCTAGAGTACTCCCCACCTTGCCAGCCATAGTATGCAGTGGGCTTCGCAAGGGACTGGGCTTCGCAAGGGACAGGCAATCTGTCGCAATCCGCTCCCGGGCACGATAGATATAGATATGAACTTAGTTCGTTCGTCAATAAAGAGCTTGCTCTGTTACTGATTTCGGTAACAATAGAGGGTGATCGGCAGTTTCCGCGACCAAGAGACACAGCAAATTTTCGAAGGTCAGCGTAGCCGCCGCCTCCCTCCCGACATCCAGCAGAGGGCCAGGCGAAAGCTTCAGCAACTTCACGCGGCGTCTAATGTTAACGATCTGCGCATTCCACCCAGCAACCACCTTGAGCTACTCTCTGGCAACCTACGAGGATTCTGGAGCATACGAGTGAACAGGCAGTGGCGGATCATGTTTCAATGGAATGAGGGAACCGCCGACGACGTCACCATCATCGACTACCACTAAAATGACTACTGATAGCTATATTCCCCTTGAGAATTTCTTTGCAGTCACCCTAGCGGAGACCCTTGAAGATTGGCCTGTATCACAGTCCGAAATTGCTGAAGCGACTGGCATTCCCGCCCCGCACCTTTCGGGTATGAAAGCTGGCTCTCGACGTTGCACCCCAGAATACGACCTTCGCCTCAGTCGCTATTTCAATACTACGCCAGGTTACTGGTTGCGACTGCAACTGGCACATGATCTGGACCGTGTTAGAAGAGAGAAGGGAGCAACGATTGAAGCGGAGGTATCGACCTACGAAGCCGCCTAGCTTTCACCAGACCCACCAATAGTGGTCCGAGACGGTAGGACCGATTACAAGGCAAAGGATTGGGCAGTGGAACAACGGGGACAAAGCCCCACGCCAAGGGGAGGAATGCCCCTACAGAAGCGTGTCAGGCACCCAGTACGCACAACGGGTGTCCCTAGTGTCTCTGCCTTTAGTCGGCGAGGAGAATGGCGACAGGATACCCAAGAGATGCGACGTTTGGACACGATGAGCGTAGAAGAGATCCAGACAGAACTCCGAGGCCTAAGCCCGGAGCGCCGCGCTGAGGTCATCGCGTCTGCGGTTCATCTGAATAACCAGAGCGATTCCGCAGCAGCGCAGAAAATCCGCGAGAGGATGGACGATCAGGACGAGGGTAACTGGCTAACGATTGAGGAATTCGAGGCTCGTCTGGACCAGTCCTAAGATGGAGCGTTACCAGGTCTTTCTGAACTATCAGATCCTTGAGGAGATCCCCCGGACGGGGAAGTCCAGATCTGCCGTTTTGGCGTTTATCGCTTCTTTGGAAATGACCCATTCCAAGCAGGAGATTACTCCGAGGTCGATGAAGTTGGCCGCCCTATTTTTACGAAAATTGTGGGTCGCTATGCCGTCACTTTTTGGCCCGACACTCCAGACCGTAGCGTGAAGATAGTGAAGGTGGAGCGGATAGGGTAGCGCAAATAGACCGAACAGGGGAGTGGATGGGGACAGCTGTCCGGACAGCTGTCCCCATTTACCCCCAGCCCCCCCCAGAAAGCTATGGCTCCTCCAGCACATTACGTAATTCGTCGTGTAAGCGCACCACATCCTTAACGTTCGACAAATTGCTGGACAGGGTCCCACATGGACATTATCCTGTCCATGTGACCTCTATTACCTATACAGCAGCGAGAGAGAACTTAGCCAGCACGATGGAGAAGGTGTGCGATGACCGAGCCCCCATTATCATCACCCGTAAGCGCGACCAAGCTGTTGTCATGATGTCTCTCGAGGAGTATGAAGCCCTCGAAGAAACAGCCCATCTTCTCCGGGCTCCCGCGAATGCTCGACGCCTACTCGAAGCGATACAGCAACTCGGCGGTCCCGACACGGTGGAGAAGAATGAAGCAGACTTCGAATGAAGATAGTTTTCGCCGCGCAAGCTTGGGAGGACTACGTTTACTGGCAAAGTCAGGACAAGAAGACCCTTAAGCGAATCAATCTTCTGATTAAAGATATCTGCCGCGACGATCCTTTCGAAGGCATCGGCAAACCGGAGCCATTGAAGCATGCACTCTCAGGCTTCTGGTCACGAAGAATAACAGACGAGCACCGCCTTGTCTACAGAGCGGAAACTGATGCAGTTCTGATTGCCCAAGCACGCTACCACTACTCCTAAGTCGAAGGTTTCGCTAGGGACAGGCAATCTGACAACGTGGTTGGAATTGGGGCCAAGCAGATCGAATCGAGGAGGGGAGAACGAATTGGGCTGCGCTCGATTCTGTCTTCGTCACGACAGATTGCGTGTCCCTAGCCGAAGCCGTTCTAGCCGAAGCCGTTGTTGGAGGTGCCCCCGGATCCTGAGATAACATCAGCGGATCAGGCTTCCGATGCGGAGCTGATCGGGCAAGGGAGTTGGCCGCAGAATTAGCCAACTGCGATCAATGGGGGCTATCTGCTCAGAAATGCGGCACTCGCCAAGTCCCCGACACGTGCTACCTTCTGGTATGGGAACCGTCGTCGAACTCTTACAAGCTGCATCAAAGCTGGATCATGTGGATCGCCTTGAGCTGGTTTCTTCGCTCCTTGAGGAGATGGACCCTAAGCCACATTACGTGAGCGACGATGAGGCGCGGAAGAGGCTTGATGATTTGGTGTCTGGGCAAGTCCAGTCGCTACCTGAAGCCGATTTTTGGAGAGCTTGTGGTCGGGATTAAATGGAGATTGTTCGCCACCCAGAGCTTGCGGCTGATATCCGCGAAGTCGCCGAGCATTACGATAGAACCTCTGATACTGTTATCAGCCGATTCTGGCTTGAAGTCGAATCGGTGATTGCCTCAGTCTGCAAGAATCCCCGCCTTCACCATTATGACTCGTCTGGACTCCGGAGAGCCAGCCTGAGAAAGTTCCCGTATCACCTTCTCTTTGAGGTTTCCGACACCCACATCTATCTGGTTGTCTTTAGGCACGACAGGAGACATCCAGATTACGGGATCGACCGCACCTCCCAATAGTCCCAAAGGTCCAAAGGTGGTTGGGGACAGCTTTAATGTAGGTACTAATCTCGCCAGCCCAATCGGTCGCTCTCAACACGATGGCCGCTGGAAAAATAACGTATTCTCATGGGATGGGATGAGTACTGTGCGGCCGTGCGCGTCCCATTTGCCGTGCCCGAGCTATTGGTGGGAGCCGTGGGCTATGACCTTCTCCGGTGGGTCGGTGGGTCAGCTTGCTAGTTCGCCAATCGGCTGGTGTTCCCGATAGAACTCGCCGAATTCTTTGTCGAGGAGGGGGCGTGATCGCACCGCCCAGATCTTGAAGGCGCAGAAGGACGAACTCTGACTGAGCTGAGCGCGAATCTTCTCGCGGATATCCGATTTCTGCGTGTCGGAGAGGGGCTGTTTGAAGTAGTCCAAAAGGAGCTGTTGGAAGTCCGCCAGTTCCTGAACAAGCTCTTCCCTTAAATTGTGGGCTTCGAGTTTCTTCAAGACCGTCGTTCCGTGGAAGATCGCCGTGAGAAGCGCGACAGTTTTTTGGGTCGCCTCGTCGTCCCGGACAGGAATGAATGTTGGCTTCTCGGTTGGCCAGGGCTCGCAGCTGTGCTCGATTCCTTCGATGATCCGGCTCTCAAAATCGCAGGGGTCGAGGACGGGGTGGAACCTCTCGTAGTCCCCTTTCGTGCTGTTGCAGTGAGCGCAGGATAGGAGCAAGTTCTCCCAGTCGAGGCGCAGTGTTTTATCTCCCCGGTGGGGAACAAGATGCTCAGTGTTGACGGAGACTAGGCCAAGGCTCTCACAGAGGTAGCACTTGTTCTTGGCGTCGCCGACCAGCCGATCGAGTATATCTTGCGTATTGTAGTTTCCTGCGGAAAGAGAATCCGGCGCTGGATGCGAACGCTCGTAGTTGATCATTTCACCAGCGCGTCTAGTTCCAGTTGTTGCACCTTGGCAAATAGTTCGGGTGCGGCGCTTCGCGGAATCGTGTCCAACTGGTTCCTGATCTCGGTGAGCCTGGCTTCATCACGAGGCCCATCGCCGAGTAAAAGTTCCTCATATTCGGCTACCTTCTTCTTCAGAGGAGCCGAGTACTTGTCCATACCGAAGTAGCTCTCCACAAGGGCTTCCGATGAGTGAAGCCAGAGATCGGTGACGTGCTCCCGGGTCTCAAGATCGAACACCACGGCGTTTTCGACTGAGGTTAGAACGAACGGGCTGTGTGTGGTGACGACAAACTGAATCCGGGGAAAGAAGGCAGAGAGGAACGGCAAGATCTGCTTCTGCAACTTGATGTGTAAATGGGTTTCGATTTCGTCAATAAGGACGATTCCCACGCTGTCATAGACTCGGGATTTCGGTTCGGGAGAGCGCAGGATGAGTTCCGCCAGAATCTCTATAATTGCACTGTAGCCTCTCGATAGCTGGTTGAGGCCGAAAGGCGGGCGTTCTGGAAGGTGGACGAGGAATTTGTATTCGGGTTCTCGGACGAACTCCAGTTTTAGGCGGTGCTCTCCGTAGAGAAGGCCTAGCTGCTGCTCGAAATGGTGAAACCAGCTGTCTATGGAATCCGCTGTCTTCTGATCGCCTTCATCTCTCGCGAAGGATCGTTCGGCCTTTAGGTTAACCAAATGTTGAATGAATTTTTGCGACCGTTTTCCAGAACCTTCATGGGTCAGACTCTGGATGGATTCAACCTTGTCCTGCTTTGTCACACGATCCGCAGGGAAGAACCAAGTGATTTCGGGATTGCCCAATCTCAAAGTTGAACCTCGGAGCAGGGCGCCGTTCATCTCGACTAGAGATGGGCCGGATGTCAGAGTTTCTTGGTAGGGGGTGATATCTCCCCAAATCCGTTCCAACAAAGACGTCTTTCCGCTCCCATTCCGTCCCGTGATGATCAGATGCCTTAACTCCGACTCGTGGACATTGATTTGGAGATCGCGGTGATGGCGTAGCTCCGGGATCTTGATCGACTTGATGAAGGTAAGCTCCTGCTTTTCCACAAGGAACTATCCCCCTTGCACCGCATTCGGTCAATACCTGACCAGAGCTTCGAAAGCGAGGCCCCGGCGGTGTAGAGCGAGCAGTAGGCATTGATTGCAAGCCGAGCGCCAACCTGCCAAGCTCCACGAATGAATTTTCCGCTTCAATTTCGCTTCAAGATCATCTCCTTCTCGTCTCGCCTGATTGTCGAAGACGCGGATAGGGCGGGGGTAGCGTTCGTGAAGCAGAAGATGTTCCGTTTGAAAGAGCACGTCGAGGTGTTCACCGACGACAGCCGGAGGGAGAAACTTGCTGACATCAAGACCAACAAGATTCTCGATTGGTCGGCGCGTTACAGTTTCACCGATCCGACAGGGGAAGAGTTCGGGGCGATCGGCCGACAAGGGATGCGGTCCCTGTTCAAGGCTTCGTATACGGTCTTCGATGCGAGCGGCAACGAGGTCTTCACCATTCAGGAGGAGAATCCGTTGGCCAAGATCGTCGATGGAATCGTCGGCGAGATTCCGATCATCGGTTTCCTCACCGGCTACATTCTCAACCCGAAATACATCGCCCGCCGAGGCGACGTGGATGTGGTTCGGCTGACCAAGCGCCCCGCCTTCTGGGAGGGTAAGTTCAGCGTCAATCTCCTCGATCCATCCCTGTCCGAAGACGAGCAGCAACTGCTGACCTTCGGCTTCATGATGCTGACGTTGCTGGAGCGCGGCCGGGGCTAGGTGTGCTTCCAGCCGAGAGGCTCAAAAAAGCCGCCGATCCTCGAGAGGGCGGCGGCTTGGAGGAGTCTTGTAAAAGTCGAGTCGGTCCTACTTGCGGCGGCGTCGAAGTAAAATTCCTGCCATGCCGAGTCCTAGCAATAGCGCGCGGCTCGGCTCTGGAACGATCTCTGGGTAGAAGCGGCCTCCATCAAGAGTGATGCCGTACTGCGTTCCTGCCGCCCATTCATTGACTCCGTCGTTTGGGTCGAAATCTACGAAGAAGAACGTGTATTTCGCCTTACTGACTTCGTAGTAGTTTCCGTTAGAGGTATCACCAGGAATTTCCGACCAAGCTCCACTGGACTGAGATCGGATACTTGAAGTCACTTTCTCAGTATCGTAGATGCCATCCGCTCCGCCGTTTGCTTGAGGGGTCCAGGTCATCTGGTTTCCTGAGGTGGTGAGAACGTAGTCGTCAGCTCTGTTCGCCCCACCTTGGGTGAAAGAATCGTTCGCAATAGTGCCTGCCATGGGAACCACGAGAGGATTGTTCGAAGGATCGAAGTAGTCGACCGACATTCCCATTCCGTAGCTGGGAACTTCAGGGGTCGACGGGTCACCGTCATGGTCGAAGGTTGGTGCTTCTATCACCACGCCAGTGAAACGAATCGACGAGCCACCTTGAACAAGGGCTCCAGTGGTCATGTCATACCAGCCGCCGCTGTTGTCGATGTCGAAGCCGTAATCAACTTCCATCATGAAGCTACTGACGGGGTTGTCGAGAGTGTAGTCTACCACGCCCACTCCGGTAACCGATGTTCCCATCCAGCTAAATTGAACGTTTCCGCCGGGCCCCATATTGTTGCTCCAAGCAATATTGTTCGGGTCGCCGGGCGTACCTTTCTGGTTGCCTTCGTAATAGATCGTGGTGCCGGCGGGAGCTATACTAGTTCCACCAAAATTGAGGCTCGCTGAAGCAGAAATGGGTAGGAGAAGGAGGGAGATTCCGTTTAGGAGCGGGTATTTTTTCATGGTGATGGTTGTGTGGTCAACAAACAATGCGCGGCAAATCGCATCTCTTAGCAAAGTAGATGGCGTATTTGCCATATTTCACTGGCGATCTCATAGCTCGGATGAAACCTGGACTGCTCGAACGTTCTGGCGTGAATGCCGACTCCCTTCAATACTTGCGGATGGCGATGGAGAGTCGGCTTCCGGAAGGTGTGTGCGAGCATAGTCAGTTTCTCTCCTAGCTCGCCGAGCGGTGCGAGCGGCTGTTCGATTTGCTTCCGGCATGCCTCTTTTAGCTAAAGGATCACAACGGCTGCTTCCTCGAGGCCAATCCTGCGCTCTCGCGGATGTTCGGGCTCAAGGACAAGTCGAGACCTTGAGCCCGTAGGGACGAGGACGTCATTCCTTGCTCTTTGGTGGAGTCCTATCGAGCTGATGGTGAGCTAGGTTCTTGCTGGTGCGGGGACGATTCGGGACAAGGTCGAGCTACTCATTTGTCGGGGCGGGGTGGTGACGGAATACATCCGCAAAGTCCGTGTCCAAGAAGCTTGTCGGCCCCTGCTGCACACGGCTGAGCAGCTCGCGGACACCGCCTTCGACTGTGGTTTCAGTGATTAGAGCCACTTTACCCGCGATTTTGGAAGGATGGAGCTTACGTAATGCGCCGAAATCATTCAAAAATTTGCACGAACCTTTCAAGACCAGCGTAATCATACCTTCCATTCTACTTCCTTCGGTAAAGCCATGTCCGACTCACTCAACACCGCTCAGGTCATTTCGATGCTCGAACTTGTCGCCGACCGCATCATCGCGGCCGAAGACATACTCAGCCAAGCTGACCGTGATCTCGGCGATGGCGATCACGGCCTAGGAATGGCTCGCGGTATGACCGCTGGCAGAGAAGCTCTCGCAGGAGTCGCCGCCGATGCCACGATCGCGGAGCCGTTCAAGGCTCTCGGTATGGCGATGATGAGTTCGATGGGCGGTGCCTCGGGCATCGTTTTCGGTTCGCTGTTCCGTGGCGCCGCGAAGGCAATCAAAGAAGCCGAGTCCTACGGGGCCTCTGAATTGGCCGCCGGTCTCGCCGAAGCCAACGCCACGATCCAAAAGCGTGGTGGAGCCAAGGCTGGCGATAAGACCATGCTCGATGCCTTGATCCCCGCCATCGGGGCAGCCGAAGCCGCCGCTGGCAAGCCAATCGCCGATGCTCTGGATGCCGCCGCTACCGCAGCCGAGGAAGGCCGTGATGCCTCCAAAGCGATGATCGCTACCATGGGGCGCGCTAAGACCTTGGGCGAGCGCTCGATCGGCTTCCCCGATGCAGGCGCCTGTTCTGTCGCCATCATCCTACGCACCATGGCCGAGTTCGCCGCTGGCGCGTAGCACCTCGAAATTTCCAAATCCAAGGTCCACCTACAAATCACGGGTGAGAGTCTGACTTTCACCCAAAAAACGCACTCGAGTGTGTTCACTTCGCGATTCTGTCCCTTTGTTGCAATAGCTCTGCCGCCATGCTGATGGCGATTTCCGCTGGGGTATTGTCGCCGATCGGCAGTCCCATCGGACAGCGGAATTCCGCGTCGGCAAGGCCATGTTGTTCGCGCAATTCCTTACGTAGGGTGCTGGATTTGGATTTGCTACCGATCACCCCGAGGTACGGGAATCTGCCAAGGCGAAGGGCCTCAGCGAGGATCGGTAGGTCGGTGGAATGCCCCTTCGTCATACACAGAACAAAGGTTCCTGCCGCTAGCTGCTCTACTTCGGCAGCTAGATCGTCCGTCGCCTTGGCATCGAGATTCGGCGCCTCTGGCAAGTCAGCGATCCAATTCTCTCGCGTGTCGCGTAGCCGGATTCGGCAATCGAGAGGTAGAAGCACTCGTACCAGTGCCTGCGCCACATGGCCGGCTCCGAAGATCGCGATCTCCCAGACCGGGCCGCCGAACCGTTCGAAGTAGAGAGTCATTTCGCCACCGCAGGTCATGCCGACGTCCTTCTGCAGGTTCCAAGTGACCAGATCTGTGCGGGTGACAGTGCTCGCGTGGGCGATGGCGGAGGCTTCGATCTTGCCGCCTCCGACAGTTCCTGCGAGCAAGTCTTGGCCGGACACAGCTAGTTTGGCTCCGGCGACTGTAGGCACGCTTCCTCGGCAGGCCACAACAGTGATCACGACATAGTTCCGTTGATCTCGGGAGCTCTGCTCCAGCTGTCGAAGAAATGGGGACATGATTAGAGCAAATTCACAGGATTTCCTAAGGTAGCGGGGTAGACTTGAATCTAGTGCCAACTAATTGGTTCGACACGTTACCCAGCTTAGTCAATGATCCATCCTTTGGTCTGCCGCCAAACTAGGCTAACCTCCTCACGTTCATGAATCTCTTCGCTCCTAAGGAATCCGAGAAAACCGAGACCCGCGCTGCCGTTGATCCTGCATCAGCCAAGAAACTCGTTGGTCTCGGCCTCGATGTTGTTGTCGAATCCGGTCTCGGCACCGGAAGCGGCTACTCCGACGCCGACTACGAAGAAGCCGGTGCTACCGTCGCCAAGTCCCGAGCCACCGCCTTGGGCAAGGCCGATATCGTCGTGCGTGTGCGTAAGCCAGCCGCCGCCGAGATCGCCAAGCACAAGAAGGGAGCCCTCGCTGTCAGCTTCCTCGATCCCTTCAACGAGCCGGACTTGATCAAGAAGTTCGCCTCTGCTGGCACCTCTGCTGTCAGTATGGAGATGATGCCAAGGAGCACCCTAGCCCAGAAGATGGACGCCATCTCGTCCCAGGCGAACCTTGCTGGCTATGCATCCGTGGCACTAGCCGCCTTGCGCATGAACAAGATCATCCCGATGATGATGACCCCGGCCGGAACTATTTCTCCCGCCAAGGTCTTCGTCATTGGTATCGGCGTCGCAGGTCTGCAAGCCATCGCCACCGCCAAGCGCCTCGGCGCCCGCGTCACCGCCTTCGACGTCCGTGCCGAAGCTCTCGAGCAGGCCGAATCTCTCGGAGCCAAGGCCCTGCGCATCGACCTTGGCGAGACCGGCGGCACCACCCAAGGCTACGCTAAGGAGCTCACCCCTGAGCAGTTGAAGAAGCAAGGCGAGGCACAAGCCAAGGTCTGTCAGCAATCCGACGTCGTCATCACCACGGCCAAGCTATTCGGCCGCAAGTCTCCCATCCTTGTCGGCAAGGACGTCGTCGCCGGCATGCAATCCGGTTCGATCATCATCGACCTCGCTGCCGAGACCGGTGGCAATGTCGAAGGCACCAAGCCCGATCAGGAAGTCGTCACCAAGAACGGCGTCACCATCCTTGGCCCAACCAGTCTCGAAGGCACCGTGCCGCAGCACGCTACTCAAGTTTACGCGGCCAACATCGCCAACTTCATCGAGCACTTCTGGGACGACGAGGCGAAGAGCCTGAAGGTCGATTTGGAGGACGATATCCTCAAGGGATGCCTCATCACCCACGGTGGCGAAGTCGTTCACCCAACATTCGCCGTTCCGGCGAAGAAGACGGCAGCCAAGAAGGCGGCCACCACCAAGAAAAAGACTGGTGCCAAGAAGAACACTTCAAAAAAAGCCGCCAGCAAGAAGACCAAGTAACGGTCGCAAACCAGATCAAGGCGACCCCGCCCGTCGATCCAAAACAAACTTTCTACCATGGAAATCATTCTTCTCATCTTCACCTTCGTCCTCGCCGCCTTCCTTGGCTTCGAGTTGATCCAAAAGGTTCCGTCCCAGTTGCACACACCCCTCATGTCGGGTTCGAACGCCATCTCCGGCATCACCATGGTCGGAGCCATCATCACCACAGGTGCGTCGCAGAGCACCTTCGGAATGGTCATCGGCTTCCTCGCGCTCGTCGCGGCCACCATCAACGTCGTCGGGGGCTACTTGGTCACCGATCGCATGCTGGCCATGTTCAAGAAGAAGAACTAGCCGCCTCCCACCAGCAACAAGCACGCACGTATTAACGCTCCCATGGGACTAATCAATTTCGCCTACATCGTCGCATCCATCCTGTTCATTTTCGGGATCAAGATGCTTGGCAACGCCTCGACCGCGCGTCGAGGAAACCAGATCTCCGCCCTCGGCATGCTCCTCGCAGTCGTCGTTACCTTGGCAGACAAGAACATACTCGGTTATGCCTGGATCATCGGCGGCGTCGTTGTCGGCTCCGTCATCGGATTGATCTTTGCCAAGAAGGTCCAGATGACCGGCATGCCAGAGCTGGTCGCCTTATTCAACGGCCTCGGCGGACTCGCCTCCGTCTTCGTCGGTTGGGCAGAGTTCGATCGCATCCGCGAAATGGGCTGGGAAGCCTACCTCACTGATAAACCGGCTACTCCCACCTTCATTCTGGTCGCCATCTTCCTCGCCATCATCATCGGCTCGATCACCTTTACCGGTTCGATCGTTGCCTACCTGAAGCTGTCCGGAAAGATGGGCGGTTCTGCTATCAACTTCCCCGGTCAGAAACTGATCAATGGTTTGATCTTCCTTGCCGCCATCGCGCTAGGTGTTGTCTTCGTTGTCCAGGGCCAGGCGCTGCTTGGCGGGGTCCTGATCGCGATCATTGTCGTCTGCCTGATCCTCGGTGTCCTCGGCGTCATCCCGATCGGTGGCGGCGACATGCCGGTGGTCATCGCCTTCCTCAACAGCTTCTCCGGACTGGCCGCCTCGGCCGCAGGATTTGTCATCATTAACAACGTTCTTATCGTTGCTGGCTGTTTGGTCGGAGCCAGTGGACTGATCCTCACCTTCATCATGTGCAAGGCGATGAACCGGACTCTTGGCAACGTCCTTTTCGGTGGATTCGGTGCCGCCGCCGGTGGTGGCGCTGGTCAACAGAAGATCGAAGGCGAGATGAAAGCCGCCTCGGTCGAAGATGCCTACTACGTCCTCGAAGCTGCCCAGAGCGTCATCTTCGTTCCAGGTTACGGCATGGCCGTTGCCCAGGCACAACACGCCGTCAAGGAACTCGCCGCCATCCTCGAAGAGAATGGTGCCGACGTGAAGTTCGCCATCCACCCGGTCGCCGGACGGATGCCGGGCCACATGAACGTTCTGCTTGCCGAAGCCGATGTCCCTTACGAGCAGCTGGCCGAGATGGACGACGTCAACCCGCTCATGCCTTCGGTCGATGTGGCTATGGTCATCGGCGCCAACGATGTAGTCAACCCCTCCGCCGCCGAAGACGAGGCCAGCCCGATCTACGGTATGCCGATCATCAACGTCCACCAAGCCAAGACCGTCTACACTCTGAAGCGCGGCCAAGGCGCAGGCTTCTCCGGCCTAGTCAATACCCTGTTCTTCCGCCCGAACAACCGCATGCTCTACGGCGACGCCAAAGAGACGATTAATGCGCTGGTTGGGGAGTTTAAAGGGTAGCAAGGGACAGCACCTAACGGCCGATATTCGGGATCCCCTTGGCCAGCGGCCTGACGGTGGGGTCGGAATTAGCATTGGCGAGACGTGGGGCCTCGATGGCCTCTACGGCGGCGGCGCCTTGGAGGATGGCTCTGCGGGAGATGTCCATAGCACCGGGTGGCTACTTTTTTTCGTGCACGAAGTCGGAGAGTTCTCTCAGTAGGAAGGCATACTCGTAGGCGATTTCGCGTAGGCTTTCGAACCGTCCGGACTTGCCGGCGTGGCCGACGTCCATTTCGATTTTAAAGACGACGGGATTGTCGCTGGTCGATTGGTCGCGGAGTTTTGCGACCCACTTGGCGGGCTCCCAGTATTGGACTTGGGAGTCGTTGTAGCCGGTGGTGACGAGAATCGTCGGGTAGGCTTGCTCGGTGACGTTATCGTAGGGCGAGTAACTGAGCATGTAGCGGTAGTAGTCCTCTTCCTTCGGGTTGCCCCACTCGTCCCATTCTCCAGCGGTCAGCGGCAAGGTCTCGTCGAGCATGGTGGTGACGACATCGACGAACGGCACATCTGCGACGACGGTGCGGAACAGGTCGGGTCGTAGGTTCAGGCAAGCACCGACGAGCAGGCCGCCGGCACTGCCACCGCTGGCGACGAGTCGATCGCTGGAGGTCACGCCTTCAGCAATAAGGTGTTCGGCGCAGGCGAGGAAGTCGGTGAAGGTATTCTTCTTCTGCATCTGGCGGCCGTTCTCATACCAGCTCCTGCCCATCTCTTCACCGCCACGGATGTGGGCAATGGCGAAGACGAAACCGCGATCGAGCAGGGTGAGGCGTGACGAGCGGAAGGTGGCGTCGAGCGAGGCACCGTAGGAGCCGTAGCCGTAGAGATACAGGGGAGCGGGGAGGTCGTCCTCGAGGTCGCGTCGCCGGACTAGCGAGATAGGAATTTCCGTGCCGTCCTCGGCCTTGGCGAAGATCCGCTCGGAGATGTAGAGCCCGGGGTCGTAGCCGCCGGGAATTTCTTGGATCTTGAGGAGTTCCTGCTCGTGCGTGCGAAGGTCGATTTCGTAGGTCGCCCATGGCGTGGTCATCGAGGTGTAGACGAAGCGAAGCTTGGGTGAACTCATCTCCGGGTTTTCGGCGAGATAGACGAGGTAGGCCGGGTCGCGGAACGGAACGATGAACGGGTTCACCATGGGGTCGGCCTTGTCGGCGATGGTGATCTGCTTCAGTCCGCCAGCTCGGCCGTCGAGGACAAGGTGGTGGTCGAAGAGTTCGAAATCTTCTAGGAGCACGTCCTCGCGGTGTGGGACGATCTCCTCCCAGGTGGCCGGACCACCGGGCCCGGAAGCCTTCATCAGACGGAAGTTGTTCGCGTCTTTGTTGGTGTGGATGTAGAAGACTTTGCCGTCGTGATCGAGACCATATTCGTGGCCCCGTTCTCTCGGGCAGAAGACGGTGAGCTCGGCGGTCGGCTGGTTCGACGGCAAGAGCTGGACTTCCGTGGTCAGAGTGCTCGACGAGCTAATGGTCAGATAGTCGCGGCTACTGGTCGATGAGACCGAGGTGTCGAAGGTCTCGTCGGTCTCATCGAACAAGACCACGTCGTCCTTCTGCGAGGTTCCCATCTGGTGGAGCAGAATGCGGTCATTGCGCAGGGTCTCTTTGTCCATCGAGGCGTAGAGCACGGCGCTACCATCGCGGGTCCATTCGAGGTTGTTGGTGATGCCCTCGATCTTATCGGGCAGGGCCTCGCCGGTGTCGAGATCGTGGAAGGTGACATCGTAGATGCGGTCGCCGGCGCGATCGATAGCAAGGAGCATGTAGCGACCGTCTTCGGTGACTTCCCAATTTCCGACGCTGAAGTAGTCGAGCCCTTCGGCCAGCGGGTTTTCGTCGAGGACGAATTCCTCGTCGGCTTCGAGAGAGCCTTTCTTACGGCAATGGATGCCGTAGTCCTTGCCGACTTCGTTGCGGGTGTACCACCAGTAGCCATCCTTGAAGTAGGGGGCGGAATTGTCGCGTTCCTTGACTCTTCCGCGGATCTCCTGGTAGAGCGATTCCTGAAGGTCTTCGGTGCCGATCATGTAGGCATCGGAGTAAGCTTTCTCCGCGCGTAGGTGCTCGAGCACTGGCTCGGTGTCGCGCTCCTTCATCCAGAAATACGGGTCCACACGGGTGTCGCCGTGGATGGTCATTTCATGGGGGACTTTCTTCGGCTCGGGAGGCATGGGTATGGACGTGGGATCAGGGAAGGCCGGCTCGCAGGATAGGGCGAGGACGATTGGGAAAATGAGGACGCGGGTTCGCATTCGCTTGGATGGCTGGGTGCGAAGAAGTGTGGCGCAGGGGCGCGCCGATGGCAGGAAGAATTTTCCCGCCATCTGACTTAGGCGACGATGTCTAGGCTGTTGGGCAACTAATAGACGCTACTGTCGCACCGACTTGGTTGCCACTACTGGCCGAGCATGCCAAGTAGCTGTTCCCTGAGGAACTCGCCGGACAAGCGTGGACCAGCGTCGATCATGTGGCAGAAATCCCACCAAAGTGACCCGTCGTTTTAATGCCCGCCTAGGTGACCGTGAAGTTGGGTGGCTTCAGGCTCCAGTGCCAAAGTTCTCTTCGATTACCAAAAATTCCGCATACAGATCAAATTAGGGTAGGTACAGACTTCCCGCCAGCCTCCCCCCGCTTCGGCGTGTTCATCCAAGGCCCGGGCGAGCTGAAGCACTCCTATCCTATAACTTGATCGACCAGCTCACACCTCTGCTAGCGGAAGGCCCCCGTGGGCGAGGGACGAAACTAAAAGGTGTGGCCCTTGATCTGGAGTAGGGCTTCGTCCATGGCCTTAGCGAGGGCAAGGCTGTCGGCGTGGGTGTGGCCGGGGCACTCGATGGCGCCGTCGTCGAGGGCGGCCATGGCGGCGTTGATTTCGGCGACGACGCGAGTTTCATCGGGGGCGCTGAATGTCTCTGGCTGGCAGCCTTCTTCGTCCGGGTGCAGCGTGACCTCGGTGGCGCGATGGGAGTGGGGTAGTTGGATCTTGCCAGTCTCGCCGAGGACGATGGCATCAAGGCTGTGGGAGGCGTTGATCGAGCAGGTGAGTGCGGCGACGGAGCCGTTCTTGTGCCGGGTCGAAATACTGGCGGATTCCTCGACTCCGGTCGGGGCGAGAACTCCAGTGGCCTTGACCTCCTCGATCGGACCGAGCAGAAGCATGGCGAGGCTGAGCGGGTAGATGCCAACGTCGAGGATGGCACCACCGGCGAGATCGGGATTGAGCAGGCGGTCGGAGGGATCGGCGGAACCACGGAAGCAGAAGTCAGCTTTGAGGATCCGTGGATTGCCGATACGGCCCTCTTGAATCCAGGTTCGGGCTTGCTGGACCGCAGGGAGGAAGCCGGTTTTCAGCCCCTCCATGAGGAAGGTGTTTTGCTCACGAGCTAGCTCAATCAGCTTGCGGCTTGCGGCAGCGGACGGGGTCAGTGGCTTCTCGCAGAAAACGGCCTTTTTTGCGCGCAACGCCTGCTCGGCGACGACGGCGTGGAAGGCGTGCGGGACCACGATGTAGACAATGTCGACCGCAGGGTCGGCCAAGAGTTCGTCGTAGGTTCCGTAGGCGGTGTCGAATTGGTAGTCGTCGCGGAATTCGCAGGCGCGCTGGTAGTCACGCGAGGCGACGGCTGCGAGGCGCGCGCGAGAGACGGTGCGAAGTTCATCGCTGAACATGCGGGCGAATCGCCCGGGGCCGATGAGTCCCCAACCGTAGGACTTTTCAGGTGTGCTCATCGGAGCGGACTAGTCGGATTTCCCCTGGCCGTAGTAGGCGCCGGGGCCGTGCTTGCGTAGGTAATGCTTGTCCAAGATGTGGTCGGGGATGCTACCTGCGTCGGGATTGAGCTGCCAAGCGTGCATGGCCATGAGGGCGCACATCTCGAGGGCGACAGAGTTCTTGACCGAGTCGGTGGCACTTTTTCCCCAAGTGAACGGAGCGTGGCCATGTTGCAAGACTCCGGGCATTTCCATCGGCTTGATTCCGAGTTCGCGAAAGCGTTCGACGATGGCGACACCGGTATTATGCTCGTAATCCTCTGCCACTTCGTCTTGAGTGAGGAAGCGAGCGACCGGCACGGTGCCGTAAAAGTGGTCGGCGTGAGTTGTACCCATGCAGGGAAGTTCGCGGCCGGCTTGCGAGAAGATCGTCGCGTAAGGGCTGTGGGTGTGGGTGACACCGCCGATGTCCTCAAACTCCCGAAACAGGTAGAGGTGAGTCTTGGTGTCCGAGCTGGGATTCATCTCACCCTCGACCTTCTGGCCTTCGAGATCGACAAGGACGATGTCGCTGGGCTTGAGATCGGTGTAGGAGACTCCCGACGGCTTGATTCCGAAGATGCCCTTGTCGCGGTCGATGCCAGAGACGTTGCCCCAGGTTAGACGAACAAGGCTCTCATCGACAAGGTCGAGATTGGCTCGGCAGATCTCTTCTTTAAGTTCTTCTAGCATGCCAGAAGGGACCACGAAAGCGTGTGGGAGGCACGCAAAAACGGGGTTTTAAAAGGGGAGTAGTCTCTTGGTCGTGGCCTCGGTGCCGAAGTGGAAGAGTTCGTCGCCTGGAGCTTCGGGGGTCCAGAGCGGTTCGGCGGCCGATTCGCTGAGCAGGCTGATGAAGCGTTGATTGCCACTGAGCTCGGCCACCCAAGCGCAGGTGCTACTAGCTCGGTCGCGGTGGATAGTCAGGCGGCGAAGGTGGGGGAGTAGTTCGGTGAGCGGCTGCAGACGTTCGACTCCGCTAACGGGAACTCCTTCGATCGGTGTGTCGCGGGTAAAACGAAGGCGGCGACCTGTATCGACTAGCCAGAGTAGGGATAGCGGCCTAGCTCTTGGGAGGCCGCTGAGAAGGCGTTCGGCTGCGACCTGATCGAGTTCGAAGACTTGTTCCATAGACGCCAAAAGAGCTTGGGAGCTGTCGATGGCGTAGAGCCAGTCCCGGTCGAGCGAGATGATCGTTCCGGCCGGTTCGTCGCGCCGAGCTCGGCTTCGCGAGCGCTGTTTCATGCGGGGCGATACTTCGGGAGTGCCGCCGATGAAGAAGCGAACCGGAGCCGCCGCATCGATGCTTCGAAGCGTGCCTCTGGGCAAGCTGTTGATGTCCACATTGGATGAGCCGGGCTCGGGGAACTCGCCGGAGAGTCCATTCGAGTCGATTTCCAGTCTGGCGTAGGTGGTGGCGCAGTGGGAAAGAGCCTCGAAGGAGATGCGACCGTCGATGGCGTTGCAGATCGGATCGCGGAGAAACCGGAGTTGGGTGCTGGTGCTAGCGAAATGCAAGGCGCCAATGTCGGATAGGGCGGCAAGGGCTGCCGTCGTGGTCGCGAGTTTGGCGACCTTTCCTGTGAAGAGTTCCGGGCAAGGGGACGCACCACCGCTTGCGGCGAGGTGCACCCCATTGGAGGTGGCGCGTGAAGGGTGGGAATACTGGTAAGTGAGATCCAAGGGACCGGCCATCGGATGGAGACTAGAGGCTTGTGCAATTGCTTGTCTATTCCCAATATAGATTTTTTGTCAAATTCAACCCTCGGTCAGCCCAGCGACGATTCCGAGGATGGTCGGACGGCTGACCGCCTAACCTTAGAAAGTTCTTCCTGAACCTGGTAGTTCGGCACAAGGCCGAAGTCGCGCGGTGGCTTCGGTGGGTAGGAACACCTCTGCCGAAGACGCGCATCAAGACGATCTCTGCAACTGCGTTTGAGGCAGAGCGGTTTCACTCTGCTCAAGTCATGTGCCACCAATCATGCGTTAATGCATGATTGGTGACTGCTTATTGGGCACGGGTAAATGATCTACGATCGACTTTTGTCAGCACGAGTCGAGGAGCTTCTGCGAATTATTCCATAAGCCGCTCATAATGAAGTGATTGTGACTTTCTTGGCCATGCATCCTCGGCGAGGTACAGTTTATGCACCTTAAATGCATCATGAGTATGCTAAGAAGCTCCCAAGATATGATCGGCTACCCCGTCAAGGCAACCGATGGAAACGTGGGGAAGGTAACAGACTTTCTCTTTGACCTCCGCCACAATGCTTTACGATACATTGTCGTCGATACAGCAGGAATTTTCGGCTCAAACGAAGTGCTTGTGAGCCCCTATTTGATTGGCGAACCGGAATTTGGTGCCTATACGCGGAGTCTCCCAGTAATGATCGACAAGGAGCGGTTAGAGCATTGCCCTCCACTCGATAGTGACGCCCCCGTATCCCGCGCCTACGAGCGTGAGTTGGCTAATTACTACAATTTTCCTGCGTATTGGGTGGGCAGTGCCCTCTGGGGGGCCTCAGCGATTCCTACCACAGATTTTTTGGAGCCGAGCCCAAAAGAGGTCATCGAAAATGCAGAGCACCTCACTGAAATCGTAGACGACTATCTGCGCTCTGCTGACGAAGTTCTGGGCTACGAGTTATATGTGGACGAGGGCGTGGCTGGAAAAGTTGTGGATCTTATCTTTGAATACCCGAACTGGGGCATCCGCTATTTAGTTGTCGATCTCGACAAAGAGTTCGGCGGGAGCCGCGTATTGGTGGGAATGGATTGGGTCAAGAACATTGATTTCCTAGCTTCGACCGTCTTGCTTTCTGATGTCTCTCGGCGCCAACTTGAGATGTCGCCCCGTTTCGATCCCACTAGTCCGGTCAATCGAGACTACGAAGGTGTCCTCCACGACTACTACGGTCGGGCGCGCTACTGGGCGACCGACCAAGTCATTTGTTAACCACCGCTCAGATGAAAAACTATCTGATTTTTGTCACATCCGAGCTTTACTGTAGGCGCGCGACCGTGTTCCGACAAAGGCAGTATTAGTGATGGAAGGAGATTTGACAAGAGGGGCTGTGGAAGTAGCCGAAGGTATGGTTGAGGCGCTTCCAGAGCCCATGATCGAGAGCGTCTCGGGGACATGGCATAGTTTCCTTGAGCATCTGCCCTACCTCGTTGCCGGTGCCGCCGTACTACTCGCCACTGTGGTGGTTGGCTCCATGGTGTCAAAACTAGCTCGCTATGTTCTCAGAAAGAAAAAGGGGCTTCGCTGGTCTCTGCAGGAGCTGGTCCGACGGATGGCCGTTGCGGCGGTCTGGTTCTTCGGTCTCCTACTTGCCGCGATGGTGGTTTTTCCTGGGCTCACGCCTACCAAGGCTCTTGGTGGCTTGGGTATAGCCTCTGTGGCTATAGGCTTCGCATTCAAAGATATCTTCGAAAATTTCTTCGCCGGAATCCTCCTATTGTGGAAATTTCCTTTTGAAGAGGGCGATTTTATTGAGTGCGACGGCACAACCGGGCGAGTCCTCAAAGTCGAGCTCCGCATGACCACGCTCCGCGAGTCTGGAGGCGAACTTGTTGTTATGCCTAATGCCAAGCTATTTAACAATCGGGTTACTGTGCTCACTCAATTGCCGACCCGTCGAGTCGGTCTCGAAGTAGGAATTGACTACGGCGCAAATTTGAACAAGGCTGTTGAGGAGATCGAGACCGCCCTGTTCTTGTGTGATACTGTGGAACATGCCAAACCGATGCACGTTCTGCCCAAGGCCTTCGGAACTAGTTCCGTTGATATCGAAGTGCTGTGGTGGTGCAAGTCCACTCCGATGGGTGAACGAGAATCTCGGGCTCAAGTCTTGGGTGAAATCAAAAAAGCGCTCGACACTGCTTCAATCAGCATTCCCTTCCCTCAACGTGTCGTCCATATCCAAGGTCACCAAAGCGGTATTTCAGAAACGGAGCTGGCATCTTCGCTGGGGAGAGATGATTCCTTATGATGACAGTGATCGGCAAGCTTGCAGCGGCTTACGCCCTTGCCCTTCCCATAGCAATCCATCGGGAGGCTTCTCAGCGGAGCGCCGGGTTACGTACGTTTCCTCTCGTCGCAGTAACCAGTTGCGCCTACCTTCTCATTGCGGTCCGGTTCTATCCGGAAGGTGCAGAGTCCAACGCCAGGCTGATGCAAGGGCTTATTGGAGGGCTCGGTTTCCTCGGCGGCGGTGCAATTCTCAAGAGTGAAGGTGAAGTTAACGGTATGGCTACTGCCACCTCAATCTGGGCTTGCGGCGCACTCGGTATGGCCTGTGCCTATGGTGCCTGGGAAATTGCCGCTGTCCTAGCAGCTTGTAATCTCTTTACACTTCTTGTCGGTACTTGGTTGAAAAAATTCTTCACTCCGGTAGAGGAAAAAAAGAGCGATGGTAACGACGATAGACCAGCTGCCGACTGACTAGATTGAAAGGTTTCGATCAAACATTTTATGGCGATTTTGACAGATTTTCTGCTTACTGACAAAATTCGAGCCTATTTCACTACAACAAGAACGAACACAAACACGACTATGAAAAAGAAAAACATCATCACCATCTCGGGCCTCTTCTTCGGGCTATTCATGTTTTGCTCATGCAAGCCCGCTCCCGAGACACCGGGCGAGAAAATCGACAACGCTGTTGAAGAATCAGGTGAAGCCATCGAGGAGGCGGGTGACGCCGTCGGCGATGCTCTAGAAGACGCATCGA
>Ga0114953_1000070_pt1 | contig 64214 bp, 52 predicted proteins | sample SidtaG_FD_87298 | JGI IMG/M metagenome (GOLD analysis project Ga0114953, IMG submission 87298) | Marine algal microbial communities from Sidmouth, United Kingdom - Sidmouth_Male2 metaG | ecosystem: Host-associated > Algae > Red algae > Unclassified | place: Sidmouth, United Kingdom | collected...
GAAGAAAAAGCCTCGGAAATCTGAAGAAAAGGAAGCGGCGCAAGCTTGGGAAGACGCGAAGGCCTCAAGCGCCTTCGTTTTCGGACAGGTCGCACAACCCGGAATCGTCAAACTCCGCGACGAGAAAAGCGGCCAAGACATTGTCGAAGTGATCAATGAAGCCGGAGGCGTTCTCAAAAAAGCATACCAACAACAGATTCGCGTGACTCGAGGAAAGGGAACCCCTGAAGAAAAGACCTGTGCCATCAACTTCGGGCAACTGACGCAAACCAAGGAAGCCCAGGATGCTAAAACGCTCTTTGTTCAGGCTGGCGACTACGTCTACGTCCCTGAGAGAATAGGTTTTTAAGGGGTCTCGAAAGCTCCACTTCCAACAGCATTCCAGCTTGCCATGCGCCCGCTTCAATTCATTACCTTTCTTCGAGTCGCGGCTCTGCTCGTCACCGGCTTTCAGGTGGTAAAGGCCGACAGTGGGAAGGGGGGATTCGAGAACCATTTTACATCCGCGGCCCTGGTGTCGCGAACCCAAGGACTAAGTCTGCCGTTCCGGTTAGCGGCATCGATTGGTATCCGACATTGCTCGACCTAGCAGGCGTCGAAGTGCCCGCAGAACAGAAGGTCGACGGACTCTGTTTGACGCCCCTTCTTGAGGGAACTGGCGACTTGGCAGAACGCCCCTTGATCTGGCACTATCCCCACTACGGAAACCAAGGTGGCGAGCCGTCTTCGATCCTGATGGAAGGCGATTGGAAACTCATTCACTACCACGAAGATGGGCGCGACGAGTTCTACCATTTGGGTGACGACGAAGCGGAAACCACGGATTTGGCCGCGACTCAACCCGAACGCACGAGCGGGATGCGAGGACGGCTTGATCAGTGGTTAAAGGCAACCGAAGCGCGGATGCCAACTCCCAACCCGAAGTTTGATTCGGCCAAACGCGAGGCGCGCTGGAAATACCTACAGACCACCAAGATCCAAGGCCTTGAAAAACAACACGCCGGATTTGTCGCGCCTGACTACAAGCCGAACGACAACTGGTGGAGCAGCAAACGCGTTGGCGAGCCGAAGTGATAGGCTGCCCTCGACTTCGTGTTACCAGATCACGCCAATCGCCTGCGACACCGATCCCATGCACGCTTAGCAAGTCTTGACGAGACCTCGCAATTACCGTCATTCTTTGCGTCTAAACACTTGAGTATGTCCTCGCATCCCATCGCTTCGCGAAGTTAAGATCGAAATGAGGAACTACGCGCACTTTGATGGATGAAGACGATTCAGATCACGATACGATCCCTCCCGAGGAAGCTCCGACTCTAAAAGTCGAAGAGTCGACGGGCCAAATCGGTCTCCCCCCATTCACTGGCGACACCAGCTCCGGAAATCTCTTGGCGATGGGATTTCTTAGCGAAGCTCATGAGATCCCGGGCTATGACCTCGGCAAGATTCTCGGAGAAGGTGGTTTTGGAAGCGTCTATCGAGCCCATCAGACAGGTGAGATCGAGCGTGATGTAGCCCTGAAATTGATCAAGCCAGGAATGGCCAGCGGCGAGATAACCCGGCGATTCGAAGCCGAGCGTCAGGCTCTGGCCCGGATGGATCACCCGAACATTGCTAAGGTGTTCGATGCCGGAACGACTCCGGACGGAAGGCCCTATTTCGCGATGGAGCTGGCAGAGGGGCCATCGATTACCGCTTACTGTGACCAGCGTAGGCTTCGACTCGCCGACCGCGTGCGCCTCTTTCGCCAAGTCGTCGCTGGTGTCGAACATGCTCATCAGCGCGCCATTTTGCATCGTGACCTCAAGCCGTCGAATATTCTGATTGTCGAAGTTGATGGCAAACCTGTGCCAAAGATCATCGATTTCGGAATCGCTAAGGCCCTGGGAAACCCATTGACTGACGAGACGATGCTTACCCTTCCGGGAACTGTAATGGGCACTCCTAACTACATGAGCCCGGAACAATTCGGTAGCGTTGATGGTACTCTCGACACGCGAAGTGACGTCTATGCCTTGGGCGTCATTCTCTACGAACTGATTGCTGGTCGCCTACCGATTGATGCTGCTGCTGCGCTACAGAAAGGAGTCTCGGAGCTCGATCGTGTTCTCAGGGGAGGCTGTCGACAACCGCTTTCCAGCCGGATCTCAAAGGAGGATGAAACCAGCAAAAAATTTGCTACGAACCGATCGGGATCGCTTGACCAATTGCGACGCGAAGTTCGGGGCGACTTGGAGGCGATCGTCACCAAGTCACTCGAAGTAAAGCCTGCAGAACGCTACCAATCGGCAGCTGCGCTCGGTGAGGATCTGAGACGGTTTCAATCTTTTGAACCGGTTACCGCAGCGCAGCCCAACGCTTTCTATCGGGCCCGAAAATTTGCCCGCCGACATCGCGGTCCCTTGTTGGTCGCCTCCAGCCTTCTCGCCGTTGTCGTCATCGGCGCGGCTGCTAGTGTTTGGCAGGCGATTCGTGCGACCCAGTTTGCCGAACAAGCCGAAGCGGCACGACTCAGAGCCGAGAGCCAACTGAGCGCAGCCCGGGCGAGGACGATGCTTGGCTCAAGTCCGAACGATGCGTTGCAACTGGCCACCGAGACCGCCCGCGAGGAACTTCGCAGAGACGGAGAGGTTTCCAGTCCAGTCGCTTTCGCCCTCGCGGATAGCCTTCTCCATGCTCGGCAAATTGATTCCATTGGCTGTGGTTCCGCTGTTCGTGCGATCACCCAATTCCCTGCAGAAAATGGGCGAAAGTTGGCAATCATCAACGGCGGGCACTTGCGAATCGTCGACCTATCCCGGGGCGAGAATCGATGGATCAACGCGGGCATACGCGCTCACAGCATCGCTGCCCTCCCCAACCAGAACACTCATCTCGCAGTTGGAGCTACGAATGGCTCAATCGCAATTTTCGATCTATCCAAGACGAAGCCGATCGAACTTCACCGGTGGACTGCTCACGACTCTTCTGTGATCGGGCTTCGGGCGACGAAAGAAGGTCACCTGTTGAGCGTGTCGTCAAAAGGCGAAGTTGGAACCTGGTTGGGCACCGACGGTAGTCCCGTCCACCCAGCGATTCAGACCGACTCCGGCAATGTTGATACCGTCGCATGGGAACGCGGGACGAATCGAGTCGCGATCGGTTCGGCGATTGCGACTGACCGGTGCAGAGTCTCTCTGGCCGACCACCAAAGCGGAGACATCAGCGCGACGCTGACACCTCCTTCAGGATGGCTAGGTGCCGTCGGTTTCCGTCCCGGAACTGGTGAGCTCGTGACTGGCGGCTCCGATGCCGTCGTGCGTTTTTGGACAGCAGAGGGGCAGTCTCATGGACGGACTAATCGTGGACATCGTTCTGAAATTTTCAGCGTTGCATGGCACCCGAGCGGCCGAATTTGGGCGAGTGCGGATAGCGAGGGTAAAATCCAGCTTTTCGATGACCCGGATGACAGAAACGGAATCGAACTGGTCGGCCACGCGGGACCGATCCCTGCCATGCTGTTTCTCGACGACGGACTGACTCTGTGCACCGGTGGCCAAGACCAGACTCTTCGTATATGGGACTTGAGCGGTCTGCAGGCAGCGGCCCCAGTTCCGATTGGCCACCCGACCCGAGGTGTCGTGTTCTCCGATGATGGTGACCGCTTTGCCACTGCTTCTGAGGATGGACAGGTAAGAATTTTTCAGTATCCAACAGGCGAAATTCTCAGTGAGACGAAATGCCACGATACCTCCTCCCGGGCGCTAGCTAGCCAGCCTGGGCGAAGCAGTAGTGCAGGTGTTCTGGCTGTCGGCAGCGATGGAACTTCAGAAGTCGTTCTTGTCGATTGGAATGGAAACATTCAGGGCCGAATTGATAGCGGTTTGGTCGGTATCGACGCGCTTTCGTTCAACGCCACTGGGGACTTGCTACTCGCGGCTCCAATGAGGGGGCATCCGATATCGATCGATCCAACAACCCTCTCTGTTTTCCCGGAGCCGCCCGCTCCAGAAACTGGTTGGAATAAGCTGGGAGCCAAAAACAATACCTTTCAATTCCTCACCGAGAACATCTTCGCTGTCCGCTGTAGCCGTTCGCTCTGGAATGTCGAAACAGGCACTCGTACCGTCAATCTGGACGTTGCCTTTAAGCACCAAGAACGGGCTCTCGTCCCCCTCGGAGAGTCGGGAATCATGTTCTGTGGTCGCGCTCAAGCCTCTGGTCATCGGAGAATCAGAGTTCTCGATATCACGACAGGACAACGCCTTGTTGAAGCTCAAATCCCGCTTAGTGGCCACGTTGTCTGTGGAGGTAGCAGTCCCGATCGGAGGTTTCTAGTGCTCGGTGATGATTCCGGCCAGATCGTCGGCCTCGACCAACATCTGACTCCTGTAGTTCCGGTTTTTCAAGCCCACCACGAAGGGCCGGTTCGCACGATTTCGTTTCACCCGACAGGCAACTCCTTCGCCACTGCCGGAGATGACGGAATGGTTCGATTCTGGATGGCTACTCCCGACCGCTGGCTCAATCGAATGACGCTGCGCAACGATGGCAAAGTCAATCAGCTCGCCGGAGACTGGGGACGGCCACCGACATTCGGCGATGTCGACACCACTAGCGATCGTGGCGACGATGGCGAGTCAACGAGTCCGAAGCTCGGAAACCTAGCAGTCGAGCTGCCGCCGAATTGGTCTCGAATGCCGCCCGAGACTGTCGCCTTTTTTCGGTCGGCTGTTCAAGGTCGACTTGGCGAAAATCGCAAACGCCTAACTGTTCTGGGTGGCCTCAGCTACACCACTGGGAAGGCTCCCAATCTATTCAGCGATCCCATTATTATTGCCTGTCGGATACCCGAAATGAGCAGTGGTGAAGCCTTGGCCAACCGACTTCCTCACTTGATCGATGGTGTTCAAAAACAGATGAGTTCGAGTTTCAGCAATCTCTTACGCGATGTCGAAATCGCCAATGTCGAATGGAATGGCGAAGAGCAGTATTCACGAGTGCGGGTCACTGCCAAACTCATGTTCGGACAGTCTCTCGTGGCCGAAGCTGTTTGGATTCCCCAAGAGGGTCCGGTTGATTTGTACTTTATTTCTGGAGGCACATTGGATACCGAGTCGCGAATCATCGAAGCCCGAAGGATTCTGACAACTGCACCTGGTCGCCCCGAACTCAGCCCAGAGCGCATCACCGAATTGGGCAATCTCCTAAACGCCTCCTCGGAAGCTTGCGAAAGGCACTTGGTCGGAGTCCGATTCGACCGCTTAAGCAAACGGCTTCTCGAATTGAAAAGTAAAGGCCGACTAGCGGATGCCAAAAAAACGGTCGAGCAACTTTTTCAAATCGTCAACACGGCCGATCCGGGCGTTAACTCAGAGAAATGGGCAACGCGACGTCTGACCTTGCTTCGACGGACGATATCGGTCGTTGGCACAAAAGAAGGCATCGATGACACAGTGCTTTCACAGATCCAATCGTCCTTGGAGTATTGGTATTCTCAAAAGCCCGACCTGATCGAAGGTGGCCTACCCTGGCCTCCGACCGCAGATATTGGTTGGGCTCTCAACAACCTTACCGGTCTGTATGTTAGCCGAGTCACATTCGACGCCAGCCAGTCAGACGAGCAGATCGTTTGGATGCGCCGCAAGATCGAATGGGCTGACTGGGTCGAGTCTAAGGGGCAACTCAACACCGCCAAACGGAACTCCCGATTTGCCGCTCAAGCGAATTTGGCAAAGCTGCTGATCAACAAGGGCTTGTCGGAAGAGGCGACCGCCATTTTGGATACAGCGGCCCGAGACATCGTTCCCGGAAAATCCATCCCAGATCAGACTGGAAGCTATTATCAGCTTCGGTCTGAACTCGCGTTCAAAGCTGGAGACATTGCGGCTGGCCATGAGGCGCTCCAGAGTCGCCTAGAATTCGCCATCGGGTTTGTCGACCGAGCCCCTAATCCAGAATGGGGAGAGGGTGTTCTGGTCAGTTCCATCGAAGGCTACCGCCGATCAGTAGCGACCCATCCTGACTTCGAAATTGATCAAGACCTTCTCAGGCGCGCAGAGGCCAAATTGCCCCAGAAGGCTGAATAGACTGGTCATTCCGCCTTATTCACCAGCCCAGTGAGCCGAAAATCCCGTTCCATTGGCAATACCTCGATTGCATCTAGTTCGACGCTGCTCGGCAAGCCGACCCCGATCGCCGAGACGGTGTCAGCGCCACAGATCAGCGGGGCCATGTAAAACTGAACTTCGTCAACGAGGCCGTCTTGAAAGGCTCTGCCCAGAAGATTCCCCCCGCCTTCGATCATCACTTTCACACAGTCGCGATCTGCCGCGAGACTTCGCAAGACGTCGGCTAAGTCACGCCCCTCACACACCAGAGTCCGCTCCCGATGCTCATCGACAAACAGCTTCGCATCGGAAGGTAGGTCCCCCTTGGCGGTTAAAACTACACGCCACGGTTGTCGCTTGGCGGCGCGTGTAGCAGCCGGATCGCGGATGGTCAGCGACGGATCATCCGCGCGCAGCGTTCCGGCCCCGATGAGGATGGCGTCGACCTCGGCTCGCAATCGTTGTGCGTCAGCTCGAGAGGTCTCCGAGGTCAACCACTGGCCCTCTCCAGCGGGCCGCGTCAGCCTTCCGTCTAAACTCATTCCCGCCTTTGCCACGACCCACGGCATCCCAGTCGCCATGAAGTGAGCCCACGGTCGGATCAGAGCGCGGCACGCCTCGCCCTCGACATCAGCAACCACCTCGATGCCCGCCTTCTCCAAGACCTCGCGACCTCGACCAGCGTGAGCCGGATTCGGATCATCTGTGCCATAGACGACCCGGGCAATTCCTGCAGCGATTAGAGCTGAACAGCATGGCGGCGTCTTTCCCGTCGTCGAACATGGCTCGAGCGTGACATAGGCAGTCGAGCCTTTGAGCAATTCAGAATTCGCAATCGAAGCGATCGCCTCGACCTCCGCATGTGGGCCGCCAGCACGAGCGTGAAATCCGCGGCCAATGATCTGTCCATCGCGAACAATGACACAGCCAACTGGTGGGTTGGGACTGGTCAGGCCGACACCGCGTCGAGCCTGCTCGAGAGCTGCAGACATCATGGAAGCATCGGTTGGTGAGTTTCGATCTGGCACGCTCCAAACTAGCCGTGGCGCAGGCAGCTCGCCAAGAGACTTTCCTTTTAGATCGACAGACTCGCCGCCAGCAGTAACGCTATTGGTTGATCATGAACGACTCTTCTGACGCAGCCACCGCGGCAAAGGAGATTCTCGACTCGATGCTCGGCTACCTTGGTTTTGTAGTTAAGATCGAAGTTGGAGAACACGGGGGCATTCCAGCACTGCAGGTTTTCACCCAAGAGGCCGACTTGCTGACCGGATCCGAAGGCGCTCGTCTGGACGATTTGCAGTATCTGGTCAACCGACTACTCCAAGCCAAACTCCCCGGTGCCCCGAGAATCCGAGTCGATGTCGAACACTTCCGCACCATGCGCGAAGATCACTTTCTCGAAGGCGTATTAGAAAAGGCCGACCGAGTTCGGCGCACCAGAAAACCGCTGACGCTCCAGCCGATGAATTCCTACTTTCGTCGATTGGTTCACACCGCGCTAAAAGACGACCCGGAGATCAAGACCGTCAGCAAGGACTCGCAGACCAAGCTCAAGGCGATTCAGTTGATTCCGAAGAGCTAGCCGTTCGCCCCTGCGCTCAACGTCACCCGGCAGGTTAGGATGGTTACCGGCTCGTCAGCTTGCTTCTCCTCATTTGTGGGAGTTGTAGGAGGGGTTGCGACCGATCCTCGCGGGTTCACCGGTCGTAAGCTTCCTCCTACATCCGGTACAGCATTTTGGAATGTCCGGCCTTCCGAGTCCGATCCTAAGACCTCAACCGATCCACTGACCTGAAACAATCCGCCGAGCGAACCTTCGACCTCTGCCCGCAAGCGAAGGGTTTGCCCAGGCTCAGCCGAGCCGGTGATTTTCGCCGCTCGAATCGCCGTCAGCAACAAGCCGCTCTGGCGTAGGCTAGGGTCGGCTTGAACGATCACTCCACCGAGTTGTGCGACTGCTTCGACCAACACCACACCGGGCATCATTGGACGGCCGGGAAAGTGACCAGCAAGAAATGCTTCATCCCCACGAATCCGGTAAATGCCTTCGCCAGATTGGCCTGGATCAATCGCGATGAGATGATCAACAAATCGAAACTCCACTCCGTGAGGGAGCCCTTCTAGGTAGTGATCTTCAGGGAATGAATCTTGCATTATGTTGGGCAAAAGACTTTAAATAGAACGTGCGCGGATGCGCGAACTAAGGTGGGAGCGATTCACAAGGAGAACAAGGGAACCCTGACCTACAACGGTGTCGGAATCGATTCCCGAAATGGTCAGCAGGAACTCACTGTCGGGCGGAGGATCCGCTATGGTCTGACGATCGCCGGTGGCGCGTTGCTATTCGTCGCGGGCTGTTTGTTTTTGGTGCTGTTGATTCCATTATTTATGGTGTCGGCATTAGTGAGTAAAGGCTCCAGCCATTTGGCCCGAACCATGATGGCATTCTGCCTGCGCGTATTCGCGGGCTACATTCGGCTCAGCGGATTCGTTCGCTTTGACCCAGAAGAATTGCGGGCGATCGGTCGGCTCCCAGATGGCGTTGGCCGGGTGCTGGCGCCGACTCATCCCTGCTTGCTCGACGCTTTGCTGATCATCGCCTACCGGCCGCAAGTCGGATGCATCATGAAAGCATCGTTGGTCAAAAATCCTCTGATCTCTCCGTGTGCCAAGATGGCAAAATTCATTCCGAACTCGCCTGTCATTCGAATGATTCGCGATTCCAAAGCGGCAATCAAAGCAGGGCAGACATTGCTAATCTTTCCGGAGGGAACGCGGACCAAGCCGGGAGCATCTCTCAATCCGTTCCGTCCAGCCGCTGCCGCGATCGCTACCGCAACGGGGTGTCCTGCTGTCCCTGTGATCATTCGGTCGGATTCGCCCTACGGCCAAAAGGGATGGCCGATGTGGAAAATTCCCGCCCACCCGATGACCCTGAAGTTTTCGATCTGCGACGAGATTATGCCCGAACCTGGGGAGAATTCGCGAGACTTTAACCAGCGACTCGAAGAACAGTTCCGCGACTTGCTAGCCCCTCCGTCGGAAACCGCGGTGATGGACTCACGGAAAGATCGGTCGAAGCGATGCGCCTGATATTTGGATCACTCCTGCGTCTTTTCATTGCCCTGTCCGTCGCTTCCGGTGGGGTAGCAACATCAGCTGAGCTGGAGGCGGAGAATGTTCTCTTTCGGGAGTTCTTCTGCCTTCCTTTGGCTCTTAACGGCGGGCATACAGATGTGGTCGACGAAGATCCATTTAGTTCGGATTTTGTCTCTCTCGAAGAGCAACTCGCCGAACGCTTTCAATCAGTCCGGGATCATGTCAGCCCAATCCCAGAAGGTGCTACACTCAAACTCGATCAAGACCTGCAAGTCATTGAAGCCGTTGGAAGCAGCGATTTTCTCGATTCCATGCGCAGCATCTGCCCCGTTTTGGTCGATTTTGCTACGGTTACTCTGACCGCGAGAGTCTATGAGTCCGAGCCTACTTTCGGTGGAGACGGTCGCACCGCACGAGCAACACGGAGAAGCCGTCGCGCGCTTCACCTTCCTGACCGCCAAGATGGTTGAGATACCACCGCCAACAGATCCACGGCTGCTTCCCAAGTTCAACACTCGGACGCCCGTCGACAAGTAGCCCGAATCTTCTGTTCAGAACCATTGCTTCGCCTTGGCAACGAGCCGATCCTGACCTACTCTCCGCGCTTCCTATTATGCCCGCCGCAGATATTCGCCATCACATCGCCGTCATCGATTTCGGGTCGCAGTACACCCGGTTGATCGTCCGCACCGTCCGAGACGCTGGTTACTTCGCGATGCTCCACCAGCCTCACGAGTTGCCCAATCTCGAAGAGCCCGCTGCTGTGATTCTTTCTGGCGGTCCTCGAAGCACCGCTGACGAAAATGCGCCTGACTTTGATTTCGAATTTCTGAAGTCTCTTAACGTCCCCGTGCTCGGCATTTGCTACGGCATGCAGTTGAGCAACATCAAGTGGGGCGGCACCGTGGCCAAAAGCGACCATCGCGAATATGGCCCTGCCGAATTGCAGCCTCGGGAAGGCGGCCATTGTCTGTTCGATGGAATCGCCCCTGGCTCTCAGATTTGGATGAGTCATTCGGACACCGTCAATCAGTTGGCGCCAGGTGCCGAAGTGATCGCAACCAACCAGCACGGCACTCCAGTCGCCTTGCAGTGGGACGAACAATATTTCGGTATTCAGTTCCACCCCGAAGTCACCCATACCGAAGACGATGGTCAGGTGCTCCGGAATTTCCTCAAACTCGTCCCCAACGCCAAACCTTTCGGCATTGAATCTCTCCGCGACGAAATCTGCGCCAACATCAGAGCCGAGATTGGCGATCGCGAAGTGGTCTGCGGAGTCTCGGGAGGAGTCGATTCCACCGTGCTGGCGGTCTTGCTAAAGCGTGCCGGAATCAATCTCCGATCGATCTTTGTCGACACTGGGTTACTTCGCCAAGATGAGTCACTCGCCGTGCAGGCGGGGTTCGGACAACTCGGAATCGAAATCGAAACCATCGATGCTTCCGAGCGATTCCTCACTGCCCTGGCTGGCGAAGAAGACCCCGAGGCTAAGCGAAAAATCATCGGTAATGAGTTCATCGATGTATTCTTCGATGCGGCGAAAAACGTCGATGTTCTCGCACAAGGCACCCTCTATCCCGATGTCATCGAGAGTGCTTCGGCTGGCTCTAGTGCCTCGAAAATCAAGACCCACCACAACCGTGTCGACCGGATCTTGGAACTCCAGAAAGAAGGTCGCGTGCTCGAACCGCTTGCCGAGATGTTCAAGGATGAGGTTCGCGAGCTTGGGCATGCTTTAGGGATTCCCGCAGAGTTGTTGAACCGCCATCCTTTCCCTGGTCCTGGGTTGGCGGTTCGCTGCCCAGGTGAGGTGCGGGAGGACAAACTCAGAATCATCCGAGAAGCCGATGCGATCTTCATCTCCGAGTTGAGACTGTCCGGTTGGTATGACCGCACTTGGCAGGCTTACGCCGGTCTCATTCCGGTAAAGACGGTCGGTGTGAAGGGTGACGAGCGTTCTTACGAATTCGCAATCACCCTGCGCGCAGTGATCTCCGAAGACGCGATGACCGCGGATTGGGTCGAATTGCCCCCAGACTTACTGCGTAAAGTCTCGACGCGAATTCTCAACGAAGTACCCGGCATCAATCGCGTCCTCTACGACATATCGTCTAAGCCGCCTGCGAGTATTGAGTGGGAGTAGCTTCCGAGTCTTATTGGACTGCCAGCTCGCCCATGGAGGCTACTTTGCTGTGCAGACCGTTTTGAGGGCTTCCTCAATCTGGGGGATTCGCAGAGGCTTAGCTAGGTGATAGTCCATTCCGGCGCTCAGGCAGTTTTTGGGATCGCCGTGGGTTGCGCTCGCGGTGACGGCAATGATCGGAACTCGAGCGCGAGAATTGGATGCCTCGTCCTCGCGGATCTTTAGAGTGGCAGCGATTCCGTCCAGCTCTGGTAGATGAACATCCATCAGGATGGCATCGAATTCCCCAGACCGGGCACGTTCGACTACCTGCAGCCCATCAGGAACGAACTCGTAGGTATGGCCGAGAACTGCTAGAAATTTGCCGATGACGAATTCGTTCGATAGATTGTCTTCGGCACAGAGTAAGTGCATAGGTTATGAGAGGATAAATGGAAGCGTAGAATAAGTAACCACGCTTCCTCTCCAGAAACCTATGCCAGTAGTATTACGTTGCGAGCGTAATTTCTGTGGCGAATCGAATCAAAATTACGCCAGGGTACTTCCGTCTTGAGGCGTGCCGCCGCTCTCTTGCATGCGGCGGAGCACTTCCGACATGTCTTCGACCCCCTCCCAGACTTTTTCGCTGATGTAAATCGGGGCGTCTTGTTGAATGGAGATGGCAATGCAATCGCTCGGGCGGGCATCGATTTCTAAGATCTTACGCTCTGAGATTTCGTTCTCGGCGGAAATGATGAGGCGAGCGTAGTAGATCCGATCGCTGTAATCGTTGATCACGACCCGTTCGACTTTTGAGCCGAACGCGATCAGTAGATTGCCTATGAGATCATGGGTCTGAGGTCGCTCTTTGGGCACTCCGCGCATGAACATCGTGATCGCGCCTCCGACTGTCTGATCGACATAGATTACGAAGATCTTGGCATCGTTTCCGAGGAACACCGCAGACCCACCACTCGTAGGGAGCACCGCTTTGACCTCGATTTCAACCACAGGGGATTCCATAGGACACTCTACCACCCCACGACGCTTCGGACAAGGAGGCGACCAACTTGTTCGGGATTCGCTGCGTCATTCGGGCTGTTCTATCAGAGATGCTTCTGCTTCGGATTTAATGTGCCCGAGAACTCGGTGGTGGATTCGCTGAATGATAGTCGTCGCGATCGGTTCCCAATACCAATGCGGCCAGAGGTCTTGGTAATACCAAGTCGTGCCCTCTAATTTGGTGGTTCCGTCTGGCAGCCGGGTCAGCAAAAATTGTCCGCGATCAGAGATGAAATAATGATCGAGGTGGGGAGGATGCAGGCCGGGATAGGGGGAGATTTCGTGCATCGGCTTCGGTTGTTCGGTCACATCAAACGCCAGCTTCTGCGGTGGATCCCAGACTGTAATTGGTTCAACGAAGGCCCCAGTGGAAAACACACAATGGCGAACCGCACCGACGCCTTCACCTTCAATACGAGCTTCGATCGGGTAAGCCAGGCCCAGTCGAAAGGCGAATCCGGGGTCGCCTTTGATCGGATTGAAGGCGACCACCTGATCCCAAACGATTTCTGGAGGCGCGTCGATGATCACTGAGGACACCGCCTTGTGTTCCGGGAGTTGCCTTTCCACAGCGGCTTCCCAACTCGCCAGAAACGGAAAGCTCGCGATCAGTGCGAGCATCGTGCCAAGCGCCCGCTCGCGCTTGGCATTCGCTAAAAGGGTGCCCAATAAGACACCTGGAAGAAGCAAAACAAAGGCCAAGGGAGCGGCCATAACGAGGCACATTAATCCGTCCAATCCGGCCAAGAGAATCAGCGCCCCACTGGCCAGAAAGCCGAAGAATGCCACACCAGTCGATGGCCAGAATCCCTGCGCCGAAGGTAGATTGTAGAGAAATGACGACGCCATCCCGACAAGCAGCGGAGCCAACAAAAACAGCGTCCAGCCATACTCTTGGAGAACAATCGCCGAAACGAAACACAAAGTGACTCCAAGGAGTCCTGGCACCAATGCGGCAAACCAGACACGGCTGTAGAATCGCGGAGAGTTTCCAGCAGATTGATCGCTCATTGTTTTTCAGTATTTTCCGAAACTACAATATTTCAAGGCGATAATTTTGGCGGATTCAGCAATCGCTCATCAGAGCACCAGCTCCGTCGGCTTTATCTCTCTGGACACTTTACTGGAAGTCTCGCCCTAGCAGATCCCGTCGAGGTTTTTATAGCCAAGTAGTCCTACTTGGCCCAGAAACGGAACGTTCTTTGCTTAAGAGCACCGAAATAAAAACTTCACTTAATCATTTCAATTTCTTGACAATCAGGGTTGTCGGGCGCTAACTCCTAATAGTGAGAGGCGGTATCCAATTTAACTATCAGTTAGGATAGCGACACAAACGACCCGATTAATCATGGCATTTTCGTTTAGAAAGCTGTTCTCGACTGAAGGTGATGACGAGCCCCGCAGTGGTGCTCCATTTTCCTACGACGAATCTACCCCCGGCCAGCGAGCGAATCGCCCCGCTTCCTCTGGGGGGCAGCTCTTCAGTGCTGAAGAGCCGATCCTTCTCAGTGACAGCGATAGCTGGAGGTCTCGGGGTGATGGAGCGTCGCCTCAGGCTGAGAACGATGGCGTCGATCCCAGCCAAACTTACACCGAGGCGCAAGTTCATGGACATCTCGGATTCGCCGTCAGTATCGCTGAACTCGTACGTCACCTGCCTAGAGATGTGGTCCGTCCTGGTGTCGAGGAGCTAAGTGACGTGATCGAATTCGGAGATTCGTTCTTTTTTTCTGGGTCAAGACAGGGCTTTCAATCTACCCGTTTATCCAGTATCTTCCGAATCCTTCCCGAACTTTTTGTCCGCGATGTCGGACCAGCTGAGGATCGGGAGATCTTTATCCCAGACGTGGCTTTTCTCAGAAAGCCGGAATTGGCGGCCACTGCGGTCGCAGCTCCTCCGGCCGTTCTTGCGAGCAGCCCGTTCCAGATGCCTTCCGGAATGAGCAACTCAAACGGTTTCCAGCCTTCTAATTCTGCCAGCCCATCACCATTCGGTAGTGGATCTGATATTCAGCCCATTTCCTCGTCTTCAACGACTCCCACGGCTTCAGCTTCACCATTCGGTGGTTCCGGATCAGCAGACTCGTCTGGCGGGGGAATGTCTAACAGCCCTTTCAAAAAGCTCGGAGGAGGCGGAACCCCATTTCAGAAGGGAGCTTCCGGCAGTTCTCCAGCCCCGAGTTCGGCCACTCCCGCGAAAGGTGGTCTGCCCCAACCAAAAAGCAGCGCGCCAATCAGCGAGGATCCGGTCTCAATCGCTAGCTCAACATCCCAGCCTGAGACCGAGTCTCCTGCTCCAGCCGATGGTGAGATCAGTCTGAGCCTGCACAAAATTCTCCGCTCTGTAACGCACTCCGACCTTGGGTTCGATCCATCTAAGGTGCCCTCTCACGTAAAGGTTAACCTTCCGGTTGATGCTGTTCGGAACCAACTCCCGACTGGGCGAGTAGAGCTGCCCATTACTAAAATCGCGGAAGGTTGTGAGGAACGCTATCGCCCTGCTTTTGCCAAAGCCAAAAGTGGCCTTTTGGTAAACATCCCGCTTCAAGAGATCTTCCACAATCTACCGAGTGCCGAGGGCGAGACCCAGCCTCAGTCTGTAGTGGAGAAGGTTGTCCAGAAAGAGGCACCGATTCAGACAGAAGCTGAGGCGGATGCTTCGAAAAAGACGCCACCGCGGATGAAAGAGGCGGCTGCTCCAACTCCTGGGCTAGAAACGACACCGATTTCCGCAGAGCCAGAGGCCGAACCAGTCACTTCGATACCACAACAACCGGCTCCGATTTCGGCTCCAGGTAACCCACTTCCACTCCCTCCTAAGATTCTGACTTCAACAAAAGACCCGTTGAAGTCCGAGTCCAACGCGGTGACTCCAGAGCCCACTTCAGCACCTGTTGAAGCTCCCTCCGCGGCGCCAGTCGCTGAGTCGAAGGCTCCGGAAGTCGCTGGTGAGCCAGAACAGAAGGCAACTGCGATTGAAGACACCGAAGAGGCTGTCGCGCGTGCTCTTCGCCAAGTAATGGCAGGCTTGACCGGTGCTGGTGCGGTTGCCGCAGGAGCACCTGTTCTTTCTGCGAACGAAAACGACCAAGACGTGGCTGTGGAGGAGGAAGAGGCATCATCTCCTGATCCATTGACTGAGGAAGCTCCAACGCCGCAGCCTTTTTCAGATCCAGCGCCATTGGCTGCGAGTTCTACAACTCCAGCGCCAGAGATTTCACTAGGGCTCGCATCCAAGCCCAAACCGACTCCAGAACCCATTCCGACCCCAGCCCCGAAAATGTCTAGCACCCCAGCCGTCAGCAGTAAACAACCTGCTGCATCTTCTCCACGTCCTGCTGCCTCTTCAGAAAGTGGATCATCATCAGGACGAACAGTGGCTGGAGCATCCTTAGAATTTCGAAGTGAAGAAATTCCAGACCAGCTCGAGCTCCGGGCGATCTTCGGAATCTCAAGAAAGCTGTCTGCTCAAGAGGTCGTAGACCACTGCGAAGCCCTCGCAGGTGTCGAAGCCTGCTTGGCAATTGGTCGTGGTAATGATGTCGTCAAGGCGGCGAATCATTATGGAGCGAGCGGCGATCACGGAAATTTCTATGACCGTTCAGCGACGATTTTTGAGACCGTCATTAAGCTAGCAGGAGAGATCGGCATTGATGATGTCACGATCCTCAATGTTAAAACGAACAGCGGCTGCAATACCTACTTCCGATATGGCGACGCTTGTTTGGCCGTTCTTCTAAACGGTGAGGAACTTCAGCCAGGCGTTCGTGAGAAATTGATCGTGGTGGCTCGTGAGTTGTCTCACATGATCTAACGCAACTATCTAGAAACCAACCAAATGGCTCTGGTCAATCATCGCGACCGCGAGGTCACTTTTAAGATCGTCTACTGCGGCACTCCTCGAGGGGGAAAGACGACCAATATATCGTCGATTCACTCTCGCCTGAGTCCGGAAGTCCGTGGCGATTTGATCTCGATGGCAACGGCTGCCGACAGCACGGTCTTCTTCGATTTTCTCCACGTGAATACCGTGGTAATCAACGGCTACGCAACCAAGTTCCAACTCTATACCGTGCCTGGTCAATCTCAGTACAATGCGACCCGCCAACTGCTTTTACGCGGTGCGGATGGCCTGATTTTCGTAGCTGATTCCCAGCCAGAAAAGATGGAGGAGAACGTCGCTGCTTATCGCTCGATGTACTCGAACCTTGAGATGAATGGCATCGACGCAGGATCGGTTCCTCTCGTCCTGCAATACAACAAGAGAGACCTTCCGAATATCGTTCCGGTCGACGAAATGGAGCGTCTATTCAACTCTGGGTCGCGTAGGCTTCCTGCTTTTGAGGCCTCGGCGTCTGGTTATCTCAATGTGGTCGAAACGCTTGATGCAGTGACTCAGCAGATGTTGGAGCAGTTTCATTCGAAGCCTCAACAAGATCGAGAACGCGCTGCTCAATCCCCAGGTGTAGCCGCAGTCGGCTAGACTAGACAATCTCATCGCCAACAAATGCACTCCCACCTAACGGGCGACTTAGCACTTCGAATTGAACTCCCATTGGAGCTCCTTCAGGAGGATGCTGGTCTGGCTTATGCAGCCGTGATCTGCGCCAGCGGCACGATCGTGGCTAGCGTCGGTGCGACACCGGGTGGAGGAGGAGATGAAGAGGTTGCGGCCTTAGCATCCGGGGCCGCTTTTTCGACCCGCGCTCTGGCCGCTCGACTTGGCCAAACTAGTCACGACGGAATTCTTCAAGAAGACCCGGCCTGCCCGTTCTACCTCCTACCTTTAGGGCTCGACTACATGCTCCTTGCCGTCGGTGGTCTTGGCTCTGTCGCGGGTCTAGTCCGCCTCGCTTGCCGTCGTCGCCGAGCTGATCTAACTGCGCTGACCGAGGAGCTTCGAACTGGGGTCGCTTATTCCAAACCAGGAATCTCTTGGGGGGAATACACCGGTGCTACCGATCCGACAGGCTCAGTCACCAAAATTTCAGGGCCAAAGCCGCTCCCGACAGTAGTTCGAGAGGTTGCTCCTGTCGCCGAGGAGGTGCCTGAACTCGATACAGATTCCATCTGGGATCGTTTGGCTGCCGTCGATCATGTGGCAGAACCTGCTCCGGAAGCCGGACAAACGCCGATCGCTGTTCCGACTGCAGACTCCTTTGAAGCTGTTTTCTCACGTGCGATGACGATCAGTGAGGATCAGCTACGGATGACAGGCACCGACGATTGATTGTTCTGCCTTGAGCAGACGTCGGCAAAAGGCGGTTGCCAGTTGTCAGCGGGGTGGCTATTCTGCAGTTAGGGATAATCATGGAGCTAGAACTAATCACGAAGGGAGGAGGCCTCGTCTGGGTATTGCTGGGATGCAGTGTCCTGGCACTCGGGATCTTCGTGGAACGTCTATTTTACTACCACCGGTCGACGATCGACGTCTCTGAGTTACTACACGGATTGGCCAATCTGATTCGTCGAAAGAAATTTGCTGATGCGGTGCATGAATGCGCTCTGACTCCCGGACCGGTTGCCCGAGTCGTTCACTCCTGCATTCGGCGTCATAACGCGAGCCGAGATGATCTTCGTCAGATCGCACAGGAAGCTGGCCAACTCGAAGTTCCGCGTCTTGAGCGCTACCTCAGAGTCTTGGCGACGATTGCCTCAGTTGCTCCGCTACTGGGGTTGTTGGGGACAATCATTGGGCTCATCGATACTTTCATTCAGGTGAGCAACGTCAATGGAATGGCGACTCCAACCGATGTTTCGAAAGGGGTTTATCAAAGCCTCATCACCTCAGCTATTGGCCTATCGATCGCTATTCCAACGTATCTCTTCTACTCCTATCTCGCGGCCTCTTCTCGAACAATTATCCACGACATGGAGCGAGCTGGCATTGAGATCGTGAATTTGATCTGTGATGCCAGAGAGGAGCCAGATCCGGAGTCAGGTTCACGTATTGTCGATTTCGATCAAACGGAGCAAAAGGTGGATGACGGCAGTCCGGGCCAATAATGGTCTTCGCTGACCAGAAGTGACGGCTTGTTCGCTGATGAAACTTGAATCGACACTGAGAGAAAGGCCAGGTGGCGTCCACCTCGCGCCGATCGTGGACGTTATTCTTATACTGCTGATCTTCTTTTTGTTGGGTTCGGCATTCATGGTTCGCTCTGGTGTTGCCGTGACTCTTCCAGAGTCCCAATCGACCCTTGAAGGATTTTCTGGAGCACGTGTCGTGACGGTTTCGGCAGGGCGACCACCAGAAATTTTAATCGATGGCGTTCCGACGTCCCTAGCGGTGATCGCAGAAGACTTGTCACGACTTCCTGACCGAGGCGCAGTAGTGATTCGGGCTGATGAGTTGGCGACTCACGGTTTAGTCATGGCCGTTGCCAACCAACTACTTGTTGCCGGTTTTCAGGTCGCCTATGCAACGGCGCCTCCACCTAGCCCTTAATCTCTAGATGAAAGGGTCGACTCCAAAAAATTTGGATGGGGAACTCCCCGATGGATCAGTGCAGACGGTGTTTGCGTGGAAGACACCGCGGGGCCGACGGGCGCGGCTTCTGATTTTCATGGGGGTGGCAATCGCTCTTCATGCGCTTTTGTTCTATCTGTTTCGGGTAGTCTACCCCCCATCCCGTCGGCTTGTCCGCCAGCCGGAAGGTATCGTTCTCCTCACTGCGGGAACACCAGGGGCGGTTCCGATTCTTCATGAGATTTCTGACCAGATCCCAGGGTTCGAAGGGGGCTTGGAAGAGCTAACCACCCATGGTGTGGCAAATAATTTTGTCGCTGACTACGTCGCATCATTTCGTGGCTACGAGCCTGATCTCGCGATTCCTGAATTCCGTCGGGACAGTCGTACGCTGCCGTTCCTATCACCGCCGGGTGCCGTGGTGCTTCCACCTACACGCTTCCGAGCTCCATCGGCCTCATTTTCGCTTCCACCCGACGACGCGCCGCTCCCGCTGGCCAAGCCGACTTGGACGCTGAAGGGATCGTTGGTGGATCGAGAACTGCTTCGTCCCCCCCGTCTTAGCCCGGAAGATGTCGCGGCACTAGCCGATCGTCCGGACAGCTACCGGATCCGGATTGGTGTCGATCAATTTGGCGTGATTGCGTTTACCGGACCATCCGCAATAGTCACTTCCTCGGACACCGCGTTGGTTGATTTGGATCCTGAGGTCGAAGCCCGTTTGAGATCGATTGTTCGGCCAATGAGGTTCGCACCAGCACCGGGAGTAGGGGACGGTGTTTCTCGGGCATTGCAGTTCGGTCGCGTCGAGATTGATTGGTCGGAAGCCGAGAAGCACACCGGAACGCCATGATTCAGATCTCACTGGCTACACTCATCGTCTTCTACGTCGTCGGGTTAATCGCTCTGCTTCTGGTTATCTGGGTCGTCGTGATTTGGAACCGAAATCGCCGTGAGAAATTGAGTCGGAAATCGATCGCGCTGTGCAGAATCTGCGGGTTCGCCTTTCGCCCTCCGGACGACCAAGTCGTGTTTCGGTGCCCGCAGTGCGACTCTTTGAACGAGCGAGAGCGGTTGAAGGAGATCTGAAGTCGCACGCCTTTTTGGTTGGCACATCGCCGGCTTCATGGGATCTAATGCAGCTAAAGTGGACGGTCGGGTAGAGATTTACCGGCCTCCCCTAATTTCGAAGCAATGAGCGCTATGGAAGATCGCAGAGTAGTCATCACGGGAATCGGTGTGGTTTCACCGGTAGGGAACGATCTCGATTCCTTCTGGTCTAATATCAAAGCAGGGAAAAGCGGCATTGGCCAAATTGAGTCGATGGACACCACCGACTACGACTGCAAGATCGCCGGTGAGGTTCGGGATTTTGAACCCAAGTCCTTCTATAAAAATCCTAAAGATGCCCGCCGCTCCGACCGCTACACGCATCTCGCGATGGCAGCGTCGAAGATGGCGATCAATGATTCCGGTATTGATGCCGACGGTTTGGATCGCGATCGCATCGGCGTGATGGTCGGATCGGGAATTGGTGGTCTGGGCACGCTGGAGAAACAGCATCAGGTGCTCCTCGAGCGTTCGCCAAGTCGGGTCTCGCCGTTCCTAATTCCAATGATGATCAGCAACATCGCCAGTGGCCTGATCTCCATGGACTATGGCTTTGCTGGCCCAAACATGGTGATCGTGACAGCCTGTGCGACTTCGAATCACAATGTCGGCGAGGCTTGGAGAATGATTAAGTTCGGTGACGCCGATGCGTTTGTCGCCGGTGGTGCGGAAGCGTCGATTTCGAAAATGGGGCTTTCTGGCTTCGCGAACATGAGAGCTCTGAGCAGTCGCAATGACGATCCACAAGCTGCTTCCCGTCCCTTCGATGTGGATCGCGACGGATTCGTTATGGGTGAAGGTGCAGGTGTGGTTGTTGTCGAGGAGATGGAGCACGCCAAACGCCGGGGTGCCACAATCTACGCTGAGCTTCTTGGCTATGGTGTGTCGGCCGATGCCTATCACATGACGTCTCCTCATCCTGAAGGGATCGGTGCGGCGCGCTGCATGGACATGTCTTTGAAGCACGCCAAGCTGAATGCCGAAGACGTTAGCTACGTCAACGCCCACGGAACTTCCACTGGGCTGGGTGATATTTGCGAGACGAAGGCGATTAAGAGAACGTTCGGCGATCATGCCAAAGACGGCCTCGTGGTCAGCTCGACTAAGTCGATGACTGGACACCTCCTGGGTGCTGCTGGCGGAGTCGAATTGGCGGCCTGTGTGATGGCGATCAAGGATGGCATTGTTCCTCCGACCATCAATCTCGACAATCCCGATCCAGAGTGTGATCTCGACTATGTCCCGAAGGTTGCTCGCGAAATGGAAGTGAAAAACGCAGTCAGTAACTCCTTTGGGTTCGGTGGCCACAACGCTTCTTTGGTCGTTGGAAAGATCTAGTCTCAAAGCGGTTCCTATGTCCCGACGGGTTGCTTGTGCGTATGTTCGTGTGGCGCGTTGGCTTCTCGTTGCCCTGTTCGGTGCTCCGCTCGTCAGTATCACGGAGGCTGTTCCGCGATGGGATAACTCAGCTCTGTTGGGAGCAGGGTCACCTCCCATGCCTTTTGTGGCGGAGGAGATCTTTTCTGATGTCGACCTGGCGCGGCCTCTGTTTCTTCTTCCGTTCAAGGCGACCGATCTCGGAGATGCGGTCGCTGATGAGAACGATCGATACCTCGTCGGGTTGCGAAGTGGCCAACTTCTCGAACTGGCCGTGGATCGGCAATCGGGTAAGGCGAAGGTATCAGTGGCGTTTGATCTGCCGGATCCTTCGAGGCCAGAAGGTATGGTTGGGAGGAGCAAACGCCCGTCCATTTTTGGCGCCGTCTTCCATCCGAAGTTTCCTGAAGTTCCGCATCTCTATTTTGTTTGGAACGACGAGATCACTGGGCAATCCCGAAATTTCCTAACACGCCTGACCGCCACCGCTGAGGTGACAAAGGGCGGTGCGCTGGTTTTCGAGCCTGCCAGTCGTCTCGAAATTATCGATTGGAAAACCGAGGGGCACAACGGTTGCGATCTGCATTTCGGGCCGAATGACGGGATGCTTTATCTTTCGAGTGGCGACGGACAGGCTCCCGGAGATCCGGCAAACACGGGACAGCGAACCGACGATCTTCTTGGTTCGATTCTTCGTATTGATGTTGCCGCTGCCACCGATACGTCGCCATATCGAATCCCAGAGGACAATCCGTTCGTCGGTATGGACGGTGTCAGGCCGGAGATCTGGTCGTATGGGTTTCGCAACCCGTGGCGCATGGTGTTTCATCCAACCACTCATGAACTGTTTGTCGGGGACAACGGCGATACTAAATGGGAGATGGTTCATCGCGTCGCCAAAGGTGGCAATGCTGGTTGGAGCGCCTTCGAAGGAAGTTCGGTGTTCCGCCCCCAAAATTTGCTATCCGGTCCAACCAAAATTCATACTCGCCCCCTCGTTGAACATCCTCATAGCGAGATGCGATCGATCATCGGCGGCGTTTTTTATCACGGGACGAAATTGGAGGGGATGGCTGGGGAGTATCTCTATGGCTGCTACGCGACTCACGGCTTGTGGGCGTTTAACTATCAAGACGGGCAGGTCGTCGGCAAGGCCAGACAAGTCGCCAAGCTCGGCCATGATGTGGTTCACGTCGTGATTGGCCACGACGGCGAGCCGATCATAACCTGCTACGACGGTACCATTCTTGGTCTCAAACCGAACCCCGATGCTGACCAGTTGCCGCGTCCGCTTCCCGCGACTTTGAGCGAGACTGGGTTGTATCGAGACACGGCGAAACAAGCCCTCGCCGATGGTGTCGTGCCCTATGAAATCAATGCCGAATCATGGAGTGATGGCGCCACTAAGACTCGCGCTTTCGCGATGCCTGAAGTCGGGGCTGACAATCGCAAGGGGTTCTGGCAACCACGTGGAGCGGAGGCATTGGCGGGTTGGTTTTTCCCTCAAGGAACGGCTGTGATGCAGACACTATCACTGGCTGACCGCCCGATCGAAACTCAGATCATGTTTCTCGAAAGCGGGTCGTGGACAGGTTCTACCTCCCGCTGGCGAACCGACGGAAGCGATGCTGATCTGGTTCCAATTGGTGGTCTGGAGGTCGATCTTCCGGACGATTTGGCTGAAGTTGGTCTCAAGAAATGGCGCTTTCCAAGCCGAGGCGAATGCACGATATGCCACACTCAACGAACTGGGTTTTTGGTCGCGATGAAGGCTGACCAGTTAAACCGAGATCATCAGCTTCAGAAATTCCTGGCCGACGAGTTAGTCCACCCGGGAGGCCTACCCAGAGATGAGTCGAAGTGGGGGAGGCTACCGGAACCCCACAACCCCGCGACCGGAGATCTAGAGTCTCGTGCCCGTGCCTATCTCCACGTGAACTGCAGTCACTGCCACCGCGAAACCGGTCTCGGTGGTCGAGCTGAGTTCGAACTCATGCACTGGCTAAGCCTTGATGAAACCGGTCTGATCGGCGCCTCTCCGATGGTCGGTCTTTCGGGGACACCAGAGTCCAAGATCATTCGTCCCGGCGTGGCCGAGCACTCCGAACTCCTTCACCGAATGTCTCTTCGCGGGCCGGGACAAATGCCGCTTCTCGGAAGTCAGATTGTTGACGAGCAAGGCGTCGCACTGATTCGGGAGTGGATCGAGAGCATGGAGTCGGAGTAGGCTAGGGAAGGTCTGATTCATTAGGCGATCTGCCATTGCCATCCAGATTTCGCCTAGCACGGCGCGAGACGGGCGTGGATAAACATCCACAACCAACGAGCAACAAAGCTAGGCATAGTCTGGGCTGTAACCCGAAGGGCCTCTCTTTTTCTCCAGCGCAAAGCGCCGTGATCATGTTCCAACGTGAGCGGAGCGAACCTGATTCCATGACAACTTTCCCCTCACTTTTCTCAACGGAATAATCGTTCGGGACACCAGGGAAGGTCTGATTAATTCGGGCAGCAACTCGGAAGAACCCCCGCGCCGTGGAACCTGTGGCATGACCGTCCCGGTCATAGCCCCAGAGTGCGACGACCGGGACGGTCGTGCAACGTTCTTGGACGAAGCACAGAGCCATCTTCAATTCCTTCTTTGTGGCAGATCGCCAAACTAATCAGACCTTCCCTAGCTCTTCTCCAACCGCATCGCGAAAGCCATCTGGTTGCTGCCCGGGCAGATGACAATCGCGCTGGTTGTTTTGCTGGCTGGATCGCGGAGAGCGGCGAGTGCTGTGCCAATTTGCAGCCCTGCTCCGGCGCCCATGCTGTCGCCGAGTTGGATGTAGGGGCTCAGCCGATCGCCTTGCCAATCCTGCCAAGTTTGGGCTTCGACTCGGTCGATTCGAGTTGCCCCCCGCTGGCCGTCGACGAGCAAGTCTGCTGTAGCACCTTCTTCCTGAAGTCCCTCACGAGCTGCCTGGATCGCATCGGTGCGCTCGCCGAGTGTTCTGAAGACATGGGGTCCAGATAGATGGGAGATCTTGGCACAAGCCCTCGCCGAATCATGACCAACGACCACGGCTGCTGCTCCTTCGCTGGAAATCAGGTTCTTTGAGTAGAGCCGAAGCGCTTCGGAGCTCAGCCAATCGACTTCCTCCAGCGTGATGATCAGGCAACGGTCGACCATTCCTGACCCGAGCCACAGGTCAGCAGTGTCTAGAGCCTGAACAGCACCTCCGGCGTCGCCGACGATGGTGTAGCAGGCACCGGTTGCGCCGAGATAGGCTGCGAGGTGGCTTCCGGGAGCATTGAAAACGGTTTCGGGGAACAGGAGGGGACTTGCCAGCGCAGGGTCAGCCATCACTTCGCCGTAGAAACGATTCGTGTAGGAAACGCAGCCATTCATGAAGCTGAAGATTAGCCCCAAACGCGAAGGATCGTAGTTCGGCTCGGGGCCAGGTTCCAGACCAGCATCGGCCAGAGCGGCTAAGCCAGCGCAGATTCCGAACTTGGTGATCGGGCTCGATCGTCGAATCCGTGGGTGGCGAGGTAGACCAGTGAGAGCCTCTTTAGGAACGCGGCGAGTTGGTGGACTGACGCGGTCGCCATCAGCGGTTTTTCGGACGAATTCTTCGATCTCCAGAGGCAACTTCCCTTGAGCGGCTTGCAGCAGAGGTTCGAGTCCAGCACCAGCGGGGGAAATCATCCCGGCGCCTTCGATGAACAGTTGGGATTCACTCATTCGGTTTCGCAGGTCTTCTGGTTGATCGTTTTGAAAACAAGGCTGGCGTTGGATCCACCGAACCCGAATGAATTGGTCAAGGCGACCGGAATGGATGCCTCGCGAACCTGGGTCACGAGATCGAATCGGATGGCCGGATCGGGCGTTCGAACTCCCAGACTGGCTGGCAGCCAACCTCCTTTCATCGCCATCACACAGATCGCGGCCTCGAGGGCTCCAGCTCCGCCAAGCAGGTGTCCGGTGGCTGATTTGGTTGAACTTACCGGAATCCCAGACGCCGCTTCGCCGGCCCATTCAGTGATCGCATTGGCCTCGGCCACATCGTTGAGTGGGGTGCCAGTTCCATGAGAATTGAGATAGGCAATTTGATCGGGAGTGACTCCAGCGTCAGTGCAAGCGGCTGTCATTGACGAGACTGCGGCACAGCCTTCTGGGTGGGGTTGGGTCAGGTGATGAACGTCGAGTGACATTCCGTATCCCGCGAGTTCTACAATCGGAGTCGCACCTCGTTCGCGCGCCGCTGCTTCGGTTTCTAAGACAAACATTGCTCCGCCTTCGCCCAAAGCTAGGCCGTCGCGCTCGGCATCAAACGGGCGAGGAATTCCGGACGGGGCTAGGGCTTGAAGCGAGTCAAAGCCCGCGAAGACGAGTTGGCAAAGCGCATCGAAACCACCAGCCAGAACCCGCTGGTGTCGACCGGAGGCGATCAGGTTTCGGGCGTGCCCGAGGGCGTTTGCTCCCGAAGCACAGGCGTTCGAAATGACGGTTGATGCTCCGCGAAGTCTGAGCGCGCGACCTAGAGTCGAGACTTGGCGCTGGGTCTGATAGCGTTCCACTCGAGAGAACTGTCCGCGTCGTTGCGTTCCGGCTTGGGCATGGCGGAAATAATCTTCTCCGAGTGACATTGCGCCGGCCGAGGTACCGATCACGATTGGAACATCACCGAGAGCGCCGCCTTCTGCCGCAGCGTTGGAAATAGCTTCGGCGGTGCTTTGAATCAGAATTCGTGTGCCGCGATCGAGAGCATCGGTCTCGCGGGTAGTGAGCTGGTGGCCTACTGGAAGCTGGTCGTTCAGAGCCGCCACACCTCCTGTCTGAACGCGTTGGGCTGAGACGTCGAAAAAGTCGATCGGTCGGAATCCGGTTTTCTCTGCGACGAGGGCACGGGCGGTGGTTTCGAAGCACGGGCCTAATGGGGAGACGGCGCCGATGCCAGTCACCCAGACACGTGGACGTGCTGGATCAGGCATGTCTGGCTTTGTGGTGGAGTTGATCAATGTTATGGATGGTCACCAAGTGGTCTTTGCGACTTTGGACGAATTGAGTCGATGCGACAAGCCCATGAGTGCCTAAGAGTAAGGATTTCGTTGGGACAATATGCTGCACGAACGGTGGACAAAGATCGTTGAGGAGAGGCGGGATCAGGTGGCACTGATCTCGGTGTCTGGCGATGAGGTGTGGGCATTCGGCGATTTGGATGAAATTGCCGCGGAAATCGATGGGCGGAAGCTCGTAGTGGCTCCCTTCGACAACCGACCCGAGATCTTCTTCGCCCGGATCATTGCGGCTTGGCGGGACGGTGGATGGGTTTTGCCGCTTGAGCCCGGGTTCGATTTAGAACGATTGCGACCTCCGGAGACGGGATTGCCAGAAGGTTTGGGAGTCATCAAGCACACGGCAATTGGCGATGGTACGGAGGCGATGGTTGCTCTGGACGCTGCCTCGCAAATGGCGGAAGCCGATGCTTTGATGGCGGCGACTGGCATCGGGCCAGATTATGTGGGGATCGCTGCCGTTTCGCCCTCGCACTCCTACGGTTTCGGCGTGTTGGCGCTGCCGATGCTTCTTGGCGGGATGCCGGTGGTGGTGCCCGAGTCCCCTCTGCAGCCCTGTGTTTCGGAAGCAGTCCGACGCGCCTCGAAATTGGTCAAGGCGACCGGACGAGACGGATGTTTCCTGCCCGGTGTCCCGGCAACTTGGCGGGCTTGGGCAGCGAGCGGAATTCTGGCTCCCGAAGTTGGCGGGAGTAAGGTTCTTGGCATTTCAGCGGGGAGTCCTCTGACGTTGGAATTGGCAGACCGCGTTTTTTCCCAGACCGGAATCCGGATTGGAAATCTCTACGGTACGAGCGAAACCGGAGCCATCAGTTGGGACTCAGATCCGTTGGCGAATCTTGTGGGGCAGCCCGGTGGAGTTGGGAAGTTGTTGCCGTCTGTTTCGGCCGATGTTGAGGCCGGTCGGCTGAACGTCCGATCCAGTTCGTGGGCTGGTCTCGGATACATTCGACCCGGATCAGTCGGGATCGATGATTTCGGCGGCTCCGGATTCTCGACCTATGACCAAGCCGAAAGATGTTCGGATGGAACGATCGTCCTGGGAGAGTTCGTCGGCGATACGATCAACGTTGCGGGTCGAAAGCTCAGCCCAAGGCGAATCGAGAAGGCAGTTCAGCAAGCCAACCCAGAAATCTCTCGGGCGAAGGTCGTCGGAATACCCAGCAGGGATCGCGAACGAAATAGCGAGGTCGGCTTGGCGGTTTCTTTTCGGGCGGGTGATCCGGTCGCGACAGCACGGGAAATCCGCAGCCGAGTTGGAGCGGTTCTCGATAGTTGGGAAGTTCCAAGAAAGGTTTGGACGCTCGAACCGGAGGATGAACTTTGGGATGCACAGTTGGCTCCGTTCGCATGGCGGCAGACCTTGCTCGACAAAGTCCTGCCCGCTCCGATAAGAAAGTAGTGTCCCAGTCCATGGCCTTGGTTGATTTCATGTCTTGAACCTCTAAGGCGTAGTCTGCGATATTCGAGCCAGTAGTCAGGGTCAGCCCGGCCGTGAGCTGGTGCCTCTCATCCTGATATTGCCGCAAATTTTGAGCCATATTTCGGTGATCACGACTCTTTAGGGGCTCAGATTTCTCGCTGTTGGTAGCCCCTGCAGATCCTGTTGGACGCATTGACTCATTTTGAACTGCAGAGCCAGCTGAGCTTCTTTACAAGTTTTTGTCATATGCAATAAAGTTGCATCTAAATCTTTCCAAGGGTCGTTTTGAGATTGGAAGTAAATCAATTTCTTACCTCTTGAACCAAAGTAACAACCCACGAAATGAACATCCCATCCCCACGAAACCCACTTAGAAGCCTGAATTTCGGCCTCCCTTTCCTCCTAGCCGCACTCACCGCACCCGTCTCAGCTGAGTTGTTGACGGTGTCCGTTGACGTTCCAGATTCAGCCGAAATCTTTACTGGTGACGCCCTGATTGACCAGCCAATTTTCTTTTTCGGCAGTGAGATCGCTCCCACGGATATCGAGTCGATCTCGATCACCTACGACACCTCAGTTCCCACGAGGCATCAGGGGAGTGGCTCAACCTATGCATTTTATGACGGAGCGATTACGGAGGTGGCCATCCGGCTGGAGTCAGGAGAAACCATCCGCAAAGAACCTTCAGCCTTCACCGAACATGACGTTGTGAACCCGGGCAGCACGATCACACTGGTCAGTGGTGATCCTGCCTTAGAGCAATCTCCAGACTACATGTCGTTCTCTGCGACACTTGGTGACGCCGAGTCCGCGGTCGCTGTCCATTTGCGCATCAGCGACCCTACGAATACTGCGCTCGTTGACAACGCTCTCACCCCCGCAGCGGACGCTGTCTTTGAAGGAGAAATGGGATTGGATATTATAAAAAATCTCGGCGGGCCAGAGTTTAGTTGGTATTTCCAGGCCGAGTCGAATTCCGGTGTCCAATTCTCTGGAGGCAGTTTCAGTGAGATAGGCTCCAAAGATCTCGACTTTAACGACGATGGTGAAATGGACAATCTTTGGCGGAACCCGAACACCGGCGTGACTTGGATCCAGTTCATGAAGGATGGTGAACCGATCGGCGGGAAAGTTCTAGAGACCGAGATCGGTAAACCTTGGCTGCAGTTGGCTGGGGATATGGATGGCGATGGGGATCCAGATCTAGTCTGGCGCAATCCGGTAACCGGAGTTATGTGGAGTCAGCTTCTCGAGCAAGGCGAGATCGTCGGTGGAAAGGTATTGCCGATGGCAGTCGGAAAACCTTGGGAGCTAGACCTTACGGATCTCAACAAGGACGGCACCACCGACTTATTGTGGAGAAATTCGGTGACAGGGACGACTTGGGCGCAGTTCCTCGACACCGACTTGAATCCGGTGGGCGGACGTCTCATGGATGCGGACGTTGCTGGGCCTTGGAAGCTACAGGTGGCCGACATGAACCGAGACGGAGATCCCGATCTGATCTACCGGAACCCTGTCAGCGGCACCGTTTGGCTGCGCACTATGCAGGAAGGAACGACAACGGGAGGACGCGTGCTCGATGTCGCCATCCCTGAGGATTGGTCGATGCGCATTGCAGATCTCGACGCAGACGGAGACCAAGACGTCACCGCGATTAGGGATGATGGTCTCATGGTGGAGTTTCTGATGAAGCCCGCCTTGCCGACCGTCAGTCGTACGGCATCGATCGAAATCGGCAAGCCTTGGCAGCTAGTTGATTCCGAGTAGCCCATGTCGCTAGGGAAGGTCTGATTCATTTGGCGATCTGCCATTGCCGTCCAGATTTCGCCTGGTAAGGCGAGAGGTGATTGGAGCGCAGCGACAAAGCCTGCCGTAGGCAGCCCAAAGGGCGGAACGAAGCGACGGCAACCTGGATAAACATCCACTACCAACGAGCAACAAAGCTAGGCGTAGTCTGGGCTGCAACCCGAAGGGCTCAATGTTCATCCAGCGCGCAGCGCTGGGGGCCGTCCTTCTGGGCAGCCCCGCTTATGCCGATTCTGCACCTTCCGTCGACCCTAACTCGATACAGTCCGTCTCGGATCGACCCGCCGCCAAAATTGGTTCGGAGGCGGGTTTGTCACGAAAATTAGGGGAAGTCAGTGGGTGATGCTTTTGATCGACGAGTTGAATTGGGTAAGTTGGGCTATAACGAACATTGACGTGACCCCTCCTAGAGCGTTCGGACTTCAATCAGGATCAACATTGGCTCAGGATCGGTCACGGTCGGAGTGAGGTTCAGTGCATGCAATTCATTGAGACTGTCTGTGCCAAAATCGAATCCAAATTCTTCCGAGTTCATGAACATGAAGTACCCTGCATCGATACTTATGATCACCAAGCGGTCAGCCAAATTCAGTCCTGGGATGTAGTCACCCTCGACAGCGATCGTCAGTTCGTCGGCTGATTGGGTATACCCCCCCGTCGAAGGAAAAGGTCAAACCAGAGCCGATGCCGCTGTTTAAATAACCACCGAGGGTGTCGAAGTCAGGCTGACCGTCGACGACGAGAAATCGCATGCTTCCGCTCAGTTCCACGGCTTTTCCGATGGCGAAATGAGCATCGATCTGCGCCTGAACGACCTCATCAAGCGGTCGTGAATTGATCTGGTGTCCGGCAATTGTGAGTTGTCCAGAGAACTCTAGGCGGTCATGCCAAATGGGTGGCAGAAGTTTGGGGTTGAAGTTGAATCAACGACCTACCTTGGAGCACGTCGCTCTGGGAATCCACAACTTGGCGAGAAACTGAGCTGGTCTTGAGCTGCTTGTTCATGGGCGAAGCCTCCAACTCTTTGGCGTGTGTTGAGCCAACGGTGGAGATGAGAACAGCGGTGAGTAAAGTGAATTGAAGTTCACTGGGGACTCGATGAGGTTTTGAGAACAGCTCGTCGTTCTAGCGCGCTGGAATCTCAGCTCGATCCGCTCTTCCACGATGCGGAATTCTTCTTGACGATCTTCGGAATGTGAATTCGCCCATCGATATGTTCTTCTTGAACGTTTGGCGACAGGGCGAGTATAGTTTGGGACAGTGATTTTCAAGATGGATCACCTTTCCCAAGCAGTGCTGGTTCGCCCAGTGTCCTCCGCCACCACCCATTCCGGTGGGGCTCTCTTCGTTTTCTCGAACGCGTGCGCGTTCGTGCCCGGCAGCTGCCGATAATTTCGCTCCACTCTGCGGGGCTGCTCTTAGTTAGCAACTGACTCTGCCGTCACCAAATCTCTCAACCGTTCCGTCGCATTTTGTTCGATACTCTCAAGCGCATTCAACTCCAACGCCGAGGTCTATCCTGTGGGCGAATCCGCCGGAAGCACGGCGATAACGAACTCGCCCGTACTCTGCGCCTAAGTGCGTGGGTGAAGGTCTCCGTTTTTCTCGGCTTTCTGATTGGCCTTTGGGCGTTGATGAGTCTGGGTAGTGTCGCTGGGACTCTCTATGATCAACGACCGTTCATCTCTCTAGTTGCCTGCGCCGGCATCGTTGCTATCGCCATTGCTCATTTCTTCGTGAGCCACCCAAGAAATTTCGCTAACAACGCCCGTGTACTTCTGATCTTTGGCGCGATCTTTCTCCACCTCGCTGCGATCAAAATCGTCGGTTCTCTGATCGAGAGTCAGGGCTGGGAGGCTTCAAATTTCTTCCTGCTAATTCCGTTCGCCTTTGCTCCGATCTTATTGTCGGTGATGATCAGCCGGAATTTCGGTCTGTTCGCTACCATCACGACATCAATTTTGGGAGGATTCGTTCTACGGCTGCCCGAGTTCTTACCGTTCATGGTGATCAATCTGACTTCGGGCTTTGTCGCAGTCTATGTGACCCATCAGCTGCGTCGGAGAACTCGTTTTCTGAAGGTTGGATTCTACTGTGGTATTACCGCAGTAGTGTGCTGTTTGGCCTTCGGTTTCTTGGAGGTTCCGCGGACGGATGTTGGCGATATACTCTGGGGCTCATTCGCTTGGAAGGCGGCTCTTCCGATGCTGGTAGCGATCGGCGGTACTTTGTTAATGGGAAGCCTTATCCCACTGGTTGAGTCGGTGTTCCAAACCACGACGGCTGTTTCTTGGAGCGAACTTGCCGACTTGAATCACCCGCTCCTACGGCGTCTCAGCATTGAAGCTCCGGGAACCTATCATCACAGTCTGATGGTTGCCAATTTGTCCGAAGGCGCTGCTGAAGCGATCGGCGCGAATGTCACCATGTGCCGCGTTTGCTCGTATTTCCACGATATCGGAAAACTAAACAAGCCGGGATATTGCATCGAAAATATAGGACCTGGCGCTGATAACCCGCACGATGATTTGACTCCAAACATGAGCGCCATTGTGATCATGGCTCATGTCAAAGACGGCGTCGATTTGGCTCTCAAACATAGCCTCAACGATGAGATTATCGATGTCATTGAACAGCACCACGGGACATCGCTGATTCTCTATTTTTACACGAAGGCTCTCAGGCAACGCGCTGAACTCGATAGACAGGTTGAGGAAGGCTCTGCCTCAGAAGACGATTTATCGGAGGTTGATGAGAGCGGTTTTCGTTATCCGGGACCAAAGCCACAGGCTCGCGAAAGTGCGATCATCAGCTTGGCGGATGCGATCGAAAGTGCATCTCGGAGTTTGGAGAAGCCGACTCACCAGCGCATCGAACAGCTTGTGGATGAGATTGTCCGCGGACGAATTCTCGATGGGCAACTCGACGACTGTGAATTGACGTTGGGCGAGGTCGGAGTTATCCGAGAGAATTTTGCCAAGACGCTGCGTTCAATGCTGCATTCCCGAGTCTCCTACCGCCAGGCTGCTGAAAATGAGTCGCCATCGACCAGCAACGACAAGGAAGGCGTTGCTACGGCAGGAGGGGCGACTGTGCCAAACGACGGATCTGGGAGCCCGTCTGCAGGCGAGGGTGAGAAGAAGAATAAGGCGTCGAAGCGCAGTTCGAAACGGAATGACGCTGCCGCTCGGGCGAAAAAGGCGACAGAGATCGGCGTGGTTTAGCCGCTAAGTTTGGTTTCGGATGCTGATCGAAATTCATGACCTCTGCGGGTGCGGAGCGAATCATGGTGAGTCGTTTGACCTCGCCGAGATGTACCAGGTCGGAGTCGCAGCGTGGCAGCGCTGTCTTGATCAAGCTACCGCTGAGAATGTGCCTTTAGCGTCGCTAACCGAAATCGAGTTCAGTCTGGTTTCGGACGCTGAAATCTCTCGGGTTCACGGCGAGTTCATGGACGATCCCACCCCGACGGATGTGATTACCTTTCATCACGGAGAAGTCCTGATCAGTCCAGAGACGGCGATGCGGCAGAGCGGGGCGCATGGGACGACGGCCCAGCACGAGGCTTGCCTTTACATCGTACACGCACTTTTGCATCTCGCAGGGCACGAGGATGCGACGGCGGAAGGGGCCGCAACGATGGCGCTCCTTCAGGAGCGAATCCTGAGGGATGTGATGGTAGGCTAACAGTCCGGGTTGTCTGCAGTGGTTTGCCAGATGGCAAATTTCCCGCCTTGAGGGTCCTCAAGCAGGGCAAACGAACCCATCCCCGGGACTTCGGTGACACCCATCATTTCTTTGCCACCAAGTTCAATTGCTTGGGCCAGTGAGGCATGGATGTCCGCTATGTGGATGTAAGAAACCTATGATGGAGGCCCGTCGCAGTGGGCTGATTTATCCATCATCCCGCCAGCAGGCTTATCGCCAGCCATCAACATTTTTTAGTCATCCATTCCCGGAGGGCTTTGAATTTTCCAGCCGAAGAGCTGGCAATAATAAGGATTCACTTCCGGCGGGGTCGCTGGTGACGAGTTCGTTCCACGCGAAGGTTCCTGGTTTCGTGTCTTCGTTCTTGGATTCAGAGTCGCTCATTTGTGTCGGGCATTGTTCGCGGTCATCACGCTGCGCATAGTCACCGCTTATCGTGTCAAGTTCCAGCAAGTCGACCCAAATCAATTTTCCAAAGGATCCGCTTTGTAGGCAGCCACGGCTGAGATAACCGTTGCCAGCGGTAGGAATGATGTTCCTGGAATCGTGCAATAAGCGGCACCGATCAGGGTGGCGAACCACATACCGCGTCCCTTGATTCCGACTGCATGAGCGAGACAGAAAGCGACAATCGCTCCAACTAGCCAACCGAATCGGACTCCAACACTGGAAAAGGTAACCAAGTCAGCGGCATCAAGAAGCAGACCCGCAGCAATCGGAATGATCGCACGTTTTAAACGGTTGGGGTCGATCCCAGCGGGGCGTTCGCTATTCGGGGTGACATTACGAATTCTTCTCGGGCCCCCATTTTTCGTGGCGTTGCTCATGATAGAAACATGATGCCATGAGTCTGGGGGTTGGTCGATTATAACCCGGTGCGACGATTCTACGGATCCTAAACGAAGCCACCTAAATGAACCAAGGGCTCCGGCGTTGGCGCTCTAACCAGCGGCTAGCGTAGGGATCATCGAGGATTTCCTCCTTCGCGGCATCCCAGCGGATCGGTCGGTTGAGCCGTTCGGCGATGGTCAGCAGGTGGCAGGCGGTCGCGGTGCGATGGCCGGTTTTTGCAGGACAGATCGCTGGTTCGCGCGTCCGTACGGCATCTAGCCAATTGGAGAGATGGTCTGCAGAAACTGGAAGCCGAACGTCATCTTTACCCGGCGGGCGGGCAGCTAACTCGGCGGGTTCGGTGAGGAGAGAACCGTCGGTCTTGATAGTGACAGTACCTTTTTCTCCGAAGAACCGAACTTGGTAGTCTTCGAGACCCTGAGTGTTTTTGAAGACGGTCGCTTCCTCCGAGTAACGCAGTCGCGATCTGGTTTCCTTTTCATCTGCCGGAATGGCTTCGATCGGTCCTGAGTTGTCTTTGCCAAGAGCTGATTGAACGATATCTAAGAGGTGAGCGCCGCGTTCGGAATTTTCACGCCCGCTGTAGGCCCAGAAACGCCTCCATCCGTCGATTGAGCCATTGATTCGCTCAAAAGAAAACGGCTCGAAAGGCGCAGGACCGAGCCAGCGGTCGTAGTCGAATCCGTTCGGGATCGGTTCCTCTGCAGGCGTGAGGGGAGGTGGCATTTCACCGAGGGCGACATCGATCGTGGTGACTTTGCCCAGCCAACCACTGCGGATGATTTCGCAAGCGCGTCGGACAGGTTCGGAGGATCGACCTTGGGCACCGACTTGGACGATCCGGGCGGTTTCTGCCGCGACATCAGCGACCATCCGGCCTTCGTTGATGGTCAGGGAAAGAGGCGCTTCGCAGTAGACATCTTTGCCCGCCCGCATAGCAGCAATCGTGATCGCGGCATGCCAGTGGTCGGGGGTGGCAATCATCACTGCGTCGATGTCTCCTCGCTCAAGGATTCGCTCAAACTCGTTGTAGGCGTCGCAACCGTTGTAGGCGCCACTCGCGGTGGCGGCTGCGTAGGCGTTTTCGACTTTGTTTTTTGTTGCCGTTCGGTGCTCTGCGAACACATCGCAAACCGCCAATATCTGTGCATCGTCCCGTGCAAGCAGAGCTCCGCAGTGCACGTCCATCCGCTGACCGCATCCGATTAGACCGATATTGAGAGATTTCGAAGACGCTGGATTTTCGTCCACCGTTGCCTGCGCCCGAGCAGACTCCGGAATACCTACAAGACTCGCCGCCGTTGTGGTACCGGCCGCCTTGAGAAATTTCCTCCGCGAACTGCGATTACGATCCGATTCCGACATGATAGAAGTCTAACAAGCAGCCACCCTAAGGCAAAACCAATCGCCAAATTCCAGCGCCGTCTAGCCTCGGATATGTGGCTAGACGGATGCGTATGGACGGATGTCCGCCCACCGCCTCTCGTGATTGAGAACCTAACCTTTAGAGACAGGCTCTTTCTCGCCGTCGCTTCCTTTAGTCGAGGAGATCTTTAGCTTCTTGTTCTCTTCGTCAAAGGTGACTTCGATGGCATCGCCAGGATTGATCTCGCCACCGAGCAGATATTCGGCGAACGGATCTTCTAGATTGCGCTCCACCGCACGACGCATCGGACGGGCACCGTAAGATGGGTCGTAACCCTCTTCGATGAGGAAGTCTTTGGCGCTCTCGTCGAGAGTGACAGCGATGTCCTTCTCCTTAAGACGCTTGGCGAGCTTTGCGATTTCGAGGTCAACAATTTGAACAAGCACTGGCTTGTCGAGCATGTGGAAGACCACGAGGTCATCAAAGCGGTTGAGGAACTCAGGTTTGAAGACCTTCTTCGCTTGTCCGACGATCTTTTCCTTCATGGCTTCGTAATCGCCTTCGCCTTCGACGTCAGCATCGCCCATGGCATCGAAGCCGAGGGACATCTGCTTTTTGACGAGTTCAGCACCAACGTTGGAAGTCAGGATGATGACCGTGTTTCGGAAGTCGATCTTGCGCCCGAAGTTGTCAGTCACTGTACCTTCTTCCAAGATTTGGAGGAGGAGGTGCATGACATCGGGGTGGGCCTTCTCTACCTCATCGAACAAGACGACAGAGTAGGGGCGGCGACGCACCGCTTCGGACAGCTGACCGCCCTCTTCGTATCCGACGTATCCCGGAGGGGAACCGATCAGGCGCGAAGTTGTGTGCTTCTCCATGTACTCAGACATGTCGATGCGGATTAGCGCTTCGGCATCGCCGAACATGAACTCAGCGAGATTCTTGGCCAAGTAGGTTTTACCCACACCGGTTGGGCCGAGGAAGATGAACGAACCGATTGGACGATTCGGATCCTTCAAGTCTGCACGTGAACGGCGCAGAGCTTTGGAAATCGCAGTGACCGCCTCGTCCTGACCGATGACGCTCTTTTTGAGCTCGGCTTCCATTTCGAGAAGACGCTGAGCTTCCTTCTTCTCCATTCGTTGGAGAGGAACTCCCGTCCATTTGGCGACGACGGACATGATCTCGTCTTCGCCGACATCGATGCGGTTTTCTTCGCTATTCGAACGCCATTCCTCAAGCTGCTCGTCGAGTTGCTTGCGGGTTTGTTTCTCGGAGTCGCGTAACGCGGCGGCTTTCTCGAAGTCTTGATCCTTGATCGCAGCTTCTTTGTCAGCCTGGATTGTTTCGATCTGTGCTTCGATCTCCTTCAATTCAGGAGGTCGAGTCATCGCAGAGATACGGGCTTTTGCGCCAGCTTCATCCATGATGTCGATCGCCTTATCTGGGAGAAAACGACCGGTCAGGTAGCGCTCGGAAAGCCGGACGCAGGACTCGATCGCCTCATCGGTGAAGCGAGCGTTGTGGTGGACTTCGTATTTGCTGCGAAGGCCCATCAAAATTTTGATCGCGTCATCGACGGACGGCTCTTCGACCTTCACGGTCTGGAAGCGACGCTCTAAAGCGGCATCTTTCTCGATGTATTTGCGATACTCGTTGAGGGTTGTGGCGCCGACACATTGGAGCTCTCCGCGGGAAAGCGCAGGCTTGATGATGTTCGATGCATCCATTGCGCCTTCAGCGGAACCAGCACCAACGATGGTGTGGAGCTCGTCGATGAACAGGATGACGTTCTTGGCGCGCTTGATCTCGTCCATCACCGCCTTAATCCGCTCCTCAAACTGACCACGATACTTCGTGCCAGCGACCATGAGGGCGAGGTCGAGGGTGATGACTTTTTTGTCGCGCAGAATCTCCGGAACATTCCCCGAAGAAATTTCTTGGGCGAGTCCTTCGACAATTGCGGTTTTACCGACACCAGCTTCACCGATCAGAACCGGATTGTTCTTGGTTCTGCGGCACAGAATCTGAATCACGCGTTCGATTTCCTCAAAACGACCAATGACTGGGTCGAGGTCAGATTTCTGAGCGAGTTCGGTCAGGTCACGTCCGAAAGCACGAAGCGCGGGAGTCTTCGTCTCTTTCTTCCCTCCACTACCAGCGGCGGCGGCTTCAGAAAATTCTTCGTCACTGGCGTCGCCCTCTTCAGGGCTGAAGTTCGGGTTGAGCTCCTTGAGGATCTCATTGCGAGTGCGGGCGATATCGATCTCGAGACTCTTCAGCACCCGAGCGGCTACGCCTTCTCCCTCGCGGAGTAGGCCGAGCAGGATGTGCTCCGTTCCGACGTAGCTGTGATTGAGTGCTTTGGCTTCCTTGCCTGCGAGGGCGAGAACTTTTTTCACCCGTGGGGTGTAAGGAATATTGCCAACGGTAGTTGTCTCAGGTCCGGAGCCGACATGTTTTTCGACTTCCATGCGCACGGTCTCGAGGTCGAGCCGCATCTTTTTGAGTACGTTCACTGCAACGCCCTGACCTAGCTTGATAACACCGAGGAGCAGATGCTCAGTGCCGACATAGTTGTGGTTGAAGCGGTCAGCCTCCTTTCTCGCCAGGGCGAGAACCTGTTGTGCGCGTGGGGTAAAGTTGTTCATCATGAAGTTGGAGTTGTTGCGTCCTCTTCTCCGTCACGCGGCTCCTCCAAAGAGAGTATAGATGGCTCCGGCAGTGTTTTCAACCGAGCCCGAAGGATTTCCGCGCGCATCGAGTCGCGTTGTTCTGGGTCTAGCTTTTTGCCAGCCGTAATTTGCAGGTGGGCGGGCTGAATTTCAGTGAGGAGGACATCGATTGTCGAGCGTGTCCCGGCGGGGAAACATTGTAGATCTGCGCCAAGACGGAGCATTGAGAGCAAATTGAGAGATTCTTTGGACGTGATGATGTGGGCGTGGCGAAGGACAGCATAAGCGCGGCCGATTTGGTCGCGAAGCATCTCTTGGCGGTCTTCGATCAGTTTGAAACGGGCATTTCGCTCGTGTTCGATGATCTGCTCGATGACTTTTTGGAGTCTGGCGATGATCTCTTCTTCGCGTTCACCGAGGGTATTCTGATTTGATACCTGAAACAAATTGGCGAGGGCTTCAGTGCCTTCTCCATAGAGTCCGCGGACTGCGAGACCGATTTTGTTCACGGCTTGGATGACCGGATTGATCTGGTCGCTGAGGACTAAGGCCGGCAGATGCACCATTGCCGACGCTCTCATGCCGGTGCCTAGATTGGTTGGGCATGCCGTCAGGTATCCAAGATTGGCATCGAAGGCGTAGTCGAGCTGCTTATCGAGCCGACTGTCCATGCCGTCGAGCATTCGATAGGCCTCTTGGAGGTTGAGTCCGCCTTGAATCGACTGCATTCGCAGGTGGTCTTCCTCGTTGACCATGATGCTGATATTCTGGCGCCGATCCATGATCGCTGCGCATCCGTGGGACTTTGCGGCGTGCTCGCGACTGATCAGGTGCCTTTCGACGAGAACTTGTTTCTGAATGCTCGAGAGGCTAGTTAGGTCTTTTGAGAATGCCCCATCCATTTCGTCCAAGCTCTCGATTGCCGGACGAATGCCGTCTAGGATCTCAATGCGGTGCTCTTTCTTACTCCAACCAGGAAAGGGATACTTCCGTAGGTTTCTGGCTAGCCGGATTCGGCTGGTCATGACGATATCAGACTCCGGACCGCCTTTCTTCATCCAGTCGGCAGGGTGTCTAAGTAGTGTGGAGAATCGCATCATGTTTTTTTCTGCTTTGCGGGTTCTTGGGCACAGAAATTTAGTCTCTCGCCGGGGCGTTTGAGTCGTCGAGGGTCTTAGGGCTGTTGTCGAGTGCTTCCTCGGCACGCGTCGCCTCCTCGCTCGCCTTTGCCAGCTTGTCCTCGACACGGCGGATTTCGTCCCGCAAGTGGGCAGCTCGCTCATAGTTTTCGTCGGCTACCGCGTCCTCTAGGGAGTCGTTCAACTCGTCAATGATTCCGCGCAAATGTAGTAGTTGAGTCAGGTGAGATGGGGCTTTGCCAATGTGTTTGGTGCCTTTGTGCATCGCCTTGAGGATCCCGCCAAGCTCGGTGGCGAAGGTGGTGTAGCATTCGCTGCAGCCCAAACGACCAATATTTTTGAAGTCGGTTTGGCTGAATCCACAAGCGTCGCAGGTCACCCGATCGTCAGTTCCTACCATGACTTCATCATCTCCAACTTCGGCCGGGCCGATCTCAGCGGACGTGCCAATACCCACTAGGAGGTCGGTCAATGCAAAGGCATGCGGGTCGGTGACTCCTTTCTCCTTGGAGCATTCCTCGCACATACTGACTTTCTGCATCTTCCCATCCACAATCTGGGTCAGGAAGACGGTTGCCTTTTGCTCACATAAGTCACACTTCATCGCTTTTCAGCCTAACCCCTCCGGGCGCGTCTCCAAGCATTTCCGACTCGGAGTGTTACGGTTTCTTAGACGCTAAGAGTCGCTTATTGTTCAAAAGAACTCTGCACACGTCGTGCAGTGTTTTGAAAGACGGTCTCTCGAGATCGAGTTATTTTACTGACAGCAATTTCTGGTAACTACCATGTCCGACCCCAATTCTAGATTTCACACGACCAACCGCCGGTCGTTTTTGCAATTCGGCACTCTGGGAGCCTTAGGGATCAGTTTGCCGCAAATTCTGCAAATGGAGGCGCAAGCCGAGACTGCAACTGCCGCCGCTGGGATCGGAGCCTTGAAGGGTAAGGCGAAGTCGGTGATTCATATTTACCTTTCTGGCGGGATGGCTCATCAGGAATCGTGGGATCCCAAGCCGCTGGCGTCTTCTGAATACCGCGGCCCGCTGCGGGCGATCGATACGAAAGTCGGTGGGCTGCAATTCGGCCAGCACTTTGGTCACATGGCCAAGGTCGCTGACAAGTGCACGGTCATCCATTCGATGACCCACGGCGAGGCCGCCCATGAACGTGGCACCCACAACATGTTTACTGGCTATCGCCCGAGCCCAGCGATCGAGTATCCGTCGATGGGAAGCGTCATCGCCCACGAACTCGGTGTCAGAAATAGCCTGCCACCTTATGTCATGATTCCGACCTATCCGGGAGGTTTCGCTGGGGCGAATTTTGCTGGTAGTGGCTATCTTAGTTCAGCATTCTCTCCATTCGGGCTCGGCAGCGACCCGGCGGGAAAGGATTTTAAGGTTCGCGATCTGAACATGGCGGCGGGAATTGATGAGGCGCGTTTTGACCGCCGCAAGTCCCTGTTGGCGAATGTCGACGAACATTTTAGGAAAGCCGAACAAGGCGACGCCTTGGATGCTGCGGATTCGTTCTATCAAGCCGCCTACGACTTGATCAGCTCACCCGCTGCTCGGGAAGCATTCGATTTAGACAAGGAAGATGGCAAAATGCGCGAGCGCTATGGCAAGAGCCAAGCGGGTTCGAGATTTCTTCTGGCTCGACGGTTAGTGGAAGCCGGCGTTCGCATGGTCAACGTCAACCTCACCGGCTGGGACATGCACGGTAACATTAAGGGCGGTTTCGACCGTTTGGGGCCGAGCTTCGATCGTGGGTTGGCGGCGCTGATCTCTGATTTGGATGAACGCGGTCTGCTAGATTCGACTCTGATCGTGGTGAACTCCGAGTTCGGACGGACACCGAAAATCAACCCAGGCAGCGGTCGCGATCACTGGCCGAGGGTGTTCAGTGTGCTGCTCGCCGGTGGCGGTGTGAAGCGCGGCCATGTGCACGGCGCTTCCGACGCCCTCGCTGCAGAACCGGATCGGGATCCAGTTGGCCCAGAAGCCCTGGCAGCTACGATTTACCATCAGCTGGGGATCGACTATGAGAAGCGCCTGATGTCACCGGGTAACCGCCCGATCGACATTGTTCGCGGTGGGCACGTGATCAAAGACATCCTTGGCTGATCACTTCAATTTTATCTAAAACCTCTCCGCCGCCGTTCTGCGACCTCATCTTGTTGAATGGCGGCGGTACTTTATTTTAAGGCTCAAGATGATGTCACTGGTGAAATCGAGTTCGACGGAAGGTGCGGCATTTGTCGCTCTCCTCGCCATGGTTTGGGCAATTGCCGTGGGAACGGCTGAAGCTGCCTACCCAGCCGTCCGTTCGATGAGCCCGAACGGCGTCCAACGGGGTCAAGAATTCACCATTACCTTTGACGGAGATCGTTTGGCAGATGCTGAAGATATTCTGTTCTACGAACCCGGATTTACCCTCAAAGAGGTTGTTTCGGCCGGGAGCAAAAAATTTGTCGCGAAGATCGTTGTCGCTCCTGATGCGGCGCTTGGTATTCATCGCTACCGCATTCGTTCCCGCACTGGAGTTTCAGACATGAAGCTGTTCTCGGTTGGTCGCTTCACCCAGATCGCCGAGACCGAACCGAACACGGCATTCGACGAAGCTCAGAAGGTCGATTTTAACCGCACGATTGAAGGGTTAGTCAGCGCTGAGGATATCGACTACTACCGAGTCTCTGCAAAAAAAGGTCAGCGCATCAGCATCGAAATTGAGGGCTGGAGGTTGGGGAATACTTTGTTCGATCCGTATGTCGCGATCTTGAACAAAGACCGTTTCGAGGTCGCTAGTTCGGATGACAGCGCCCTTCTACAACAGGACGGGCACTGCACCTACATCGCTGAAGCGGATGGCGACTACACGATCATGATTCGTGAGAGCGCCTATCGCGGAAATGGCGCGTCGCGATACCGTGCTCATATCGGAGATTTCGTTCGCCCCACCTTCCTCTATCCGCTCGGTGGCAAGGCGGGCCAGGAACGCGAGTTCACCTTCTTTGACGAATCGACTGGTGAACTTGGGAAGCAGAAAATTCGCCTGCCAGATGCCGAAATCGACCGACACCCTGTCGAGTCACAGCTCGGGGGCGGAGCGCCAGCACCGTCTCCCAATTACCTTCGCGTTTCCGCTTTCGACGATCTGATGGAGGAGGAGCCGACAAATGATAATCGCAATTCGGGAACGCTCATTCCGTCGATCCCCTATGCAGCCAACGGCATCATCCAAAAAGACAACGATCGCGACTATTACAAGCTCGCGATGAAGAAAGACCAGACGATCAATGCTTCGGTTTACGGAGCCCGACTCAACTCGCCGATCGATAGTCTTCTCAATGTCTACGATGCCAAGGGCAAGAACCTAAAATCAGCCGACGATGTCGCTCGAAATCCCGACGCTCGGTTCGCGTTCAAGGCGCCGGCTGATGGCGATTACTTTTTCCTCGTGCGAGACCGGCTCGAACTCGGTTCCCCGACCAAGGCGTACCGGCTAGAGTTCACCCGCCCGGAGTCTTCCTTAGTCATTTCGTTTCCCGATAACCAGAACAACCGTTCGCACCACCGGCAGTTCATCGCCGTGGCTCGCGGTGACCGATTCGCAGCTCTCGCCAATATCCGGCGGGTTGCCGCCAATGGTGATGTCGATATCCATTTCCCCAAACTTCCAGCGGGAGTGAGGTTGCTGACGACGAAGATCCCAGCCGATCAGGGCAGCAGTTTCCCTTTGGTCTTCGAGGCCGCTGCCGATGCTCCGTTGGGTGGTGTTCTTAGTCCATTTGAAGTCGCGACAGTTGGTGAGAAACCGGTTCGGGGCGGAATGCGTCAGAGCTTTGATTTCATCAAGGGTCCGCCAGGAAACACCGTCTACTACGATTCGACCGTTAAGCAGTTGCCGATCGTCGTCACCGAGGAGGCCCCCTATAAACTCCGTTTCGAGAAGCCGGCTCCGCTTTGTCAGTATGGCAATATTGGGCTTAAGGTCATTGCTGACCGGAAAGAGGGTTTCGATGAAGTCATTACGCTGTTCACTCTGTGGAAGCCCGGCAATGTCACCGGCCCAGTGACCATCCAGATTCCTAAGGGCAAGAGCGAGGTGTCGATTCCCTACAATGCCAAGTCAGCAGCCAAGCCCGGCAGCTATCAGGTCGCGATCGTCGGTGAGGGCAATTCTGGCGGAACGACGTTCTCCTCAACGGGGTTGATTCCAATGGAAATTGTTGGCCTGTTTCTATCTGGGAAATTTGCCATGACCACCGTGGAGCAGGGCAAGGAAGTTGCGGTCAAAGTCGCTCTGGAACAGAAGCGAGACTTTGCTGGTGAGGCCAAGGCGACCCTGTATGGATTGCCGACGAAGTGCACTGCAGAACCGGTTATGGTGACCAAGGACACCAAGGAACTGGTTTTCACCGTGAAGATCGATCCAAAGACGCCACCGACCACTTACAAGAACCTGTTTGCCCGAATTGAAGTCAACGAGGGCGGGGGAACACTTACCCACCAAGTGGGAGCTGGAGGCGTGATCCGAGTCGATAAACCACGCCCTCCCAAGCCCGATGTTGAGGTGCCGAAGAAGACACCCACGCCGACTTCAACCGCCCCGACGTCGAAACCCGTTGCCGCCGCTAAGTAGCATGTTTTCCCGAGTCACAACCACTCACCAAGTCAGAGTTCGGCCGTTGATAGGCGTCTGTTTAGCCGCCGCCGCGATGCTAGTAATTCCATTGGCAGGGCTTGCGGAAGACCAACCGAAAGCGCCGCCTACTTCACCAAAGGCTGCTGCCGAAGCCAAGCCGGCGGAAGTCCCAAAGCCGAAAGCAGAAGCACCTAAGTCAGCCCCGACTCCCCCCGTCAAGCCGGCCGCTGCGCCTCCCAAAGTAGCGCCAGCTCCGAGCTACCATTTCGAGCGCGACATCCAATTTGTTCTCGAAGCCAACTGCGTCTCGTGTCACAACCCCGAGAAGGTCAAGGGCGAGCTCCTGCTGCACACGCGCGCCGAGACTCTTAAGGGCGGCGAATCGGGCCCGGCCGTCGTCGAGAAGGATGTCGCGAAGTCACTTCTAGTCGAGCGCATCGCCCTGCCTCACGACGACGATGATGTCATGCCTCCGAAGGGTGATCCGCTCAAGCCAGAGCAGATCGAAAAGTTTAAAGCGTGGATCAACGATGGAGCTCCGTGGCCCGAGAAGCTCGTCTTGAGAGAGCGGACTCAGCAGGAAATCGATTCGATTCTTCTGGCCCGCGCCAAGATGGAGCGCGTTCGGACGATCGAGATTTTCCCGGCGGAATTTTCTCTCGAAACCCGCCGCGACCACCACCGTCTCGTGGTTCTCGCGACCTTCGACGACGATACCACTCAGGATATTAGCAATACCGCCCAACTGCAGATTGCTGACCCGAAGCTAGTCACTCGGAAGGGTTCTGTGTTGCGGCCAAAGGAAGATGGCGAAACCACCCTGACAGCCCGGTTTGGCAAAGCCACTGCGACCGCAAAAATTAAAGTTTCTGGTGCCGAAGCTGATCGCCCAGTTTCCTTCAATCTCGATGTCATGCCGGTGTTTATGCGCGCCGACTGCAACACAGGGGGCTGTCACGGAGCTTCGCGCGGTCAGGACGGTTTTCGACTTTCTTTGTTCGGCTATAATCCACGCAGCGATTATCACACCGTGACCCGAGAAATGAGCGGTCGGCGGATCAATTTGGCACTGCCTGAAGAGTCGTTCTTGCTCCAGAAAGCGATCGAAAAAGTTCCCCACACCGGAGGTAAACTTTTTGAGGAGAACTCAAAGGAATTCGACTTGGTCGTTGAGTGGATTCGCAATGGGGCCAAGGAAGACCCGAAGGAGGTAGCCACCGTTACTGGTATCGAAATCTACCCGTCCCAAGTCGTCCTCGACGGGAAAGCCGCAACCCAGCAGATCGGAGTTCGGGCAACGTATTCGGATGGCTCCGACCGTGACGTGACTCGTTGGTCTGTATTCATGAGTAACAATGAATCTTGTGTGGCGATCGACAAGAACGGAATCGCCACAGCTGGGCAGAGCGGAGAGGCATTCCTGATGGCTCGGTTCGACGCTTATACAGCCGGCACTCAAGCGATCGTGGTGCCTCAAGGCCTGAAGTATACCAAGCCAGCATCCGACGCGAAAAATTACGTCGATGAATTGGTCGAAGCCAAACTCCATAAGCTCCGGATCACGCCATCAGGAATCTGTGACGACCAGACTTTCGTTCGTCGGGTTTATGCCGACATCATCGGGCAACTTCCGACACCAGCGGAACAGGATGCCTTCCTCGCCGACAAAGCCCCGGATAAGCGGAATCGCCTGATCGATGTGCTTCTGGAGAAAAAAGAGTTCACTGATATGTGGGTCATGAAGTGGGCTGAACTTCTGCAGATCCATTCGTCCGGCAACGATCGCCGCTATTATAAAGGGGCGCTTCTCTACTATCAGTGGCTTCAGACTCAAATTTCCAACAACGTGCCGATCAACGAGATCGTGGTCGAACTTCTGAGTTCGTCGGGTGGCACCTTTAAGAAGCCAGCCGTCTCTTATTACGAGATGGAGCGGGAGACAAAAAAGGTGACCGAGAACGTCGCCCAAGTGTTCATGGGGATGCGCATTCAGTGCGCCCAGTGCCACAATCATCCCTTCGATCGCTGGACGATGGAAGACTACTACGGGTTCGCGGCGTTCTTCTCCCAGATCGGCAGGAAGCAAGCCCAAGACGCTCGCGAATACATCATTTACAATCGTCGGTCAGGGGAGATCAATCATCCGGTCGACAACAAGCCGCGGACTCCGAAATTCCTCGGGGGTGATTCGCCAGAACTCAAATATGGCATGGATCGCCGTGAGGTGGTCGCTGAGTGGTTGGCATCCCCCGAGAACCCATTCTTTGCCAAGAACATCTCGAACATCATCTGGGCACACTTCCTTGGAAAAGGAATCATCGACCCTGTGGATGATGTGCGAATTTCGAACCCAGCAACCAATCCTGAATTACTCGATGAGCTCGGCCGCCGACTGACCACCTACAACTACGATTTCAAATCTTTGGTGCGCGATATCTGTAGGTCTTCAACCTATCAACGAACGACCCAAGCCAACGATTCGAATCGCAGTGATCTGGCGAATTTCAGTCACGCGTATCTCCGTCGCCTGCGTGCCGAAGTCGTGCTCGATGCGATCGGGCAGGTTACCGAAACCCCGACCAAATTCCGAGGCTTGCCACTAGGCGCTCGTGCCGTCGAGATTGCTGACGGTGCCACTTCGACCTACTTCCTAACCACTTTTGGTCGGGCCAAACGCTCTTCGGTTTGTTCCTGTGAAGTTCAAGTCGACCCCAACTTGGGTCAGGCGCTCCACCTGCTAAATGGCGAAACCGTTGGCGGAAAAATCTCGGCGGGAGGCGTGGTAAAGCGGATGATCGATGAAAAGAAATCCGACGCCGACATCGTCAATGAGCTCTATCGCCGCTGCTTCTGTCGACCGGCCACCGATGTTGAAATTCAGCGAATTTCAGAGACCGTGAAGAAGACACCATCCGAGCGTCAGGCAGTTTTGGAGGACACGTTTTGGGCTCTCCTGAACGCCAAGGAATTCATCTTCAATCACTAGGATCTCGTTCATTTAGCGATGATGAAAAAATACCTCAAAGGTTCCTTCACCGCGTTGGTCGCCAGCCTCTGTGTGCCGGGATTTGGCTTCGGTGCTGATGATGCGAAGAAGACGACCTTTGCCGATGATATTCTGCCTCTTTTAGAGGATCGCTGTCTCAATTGTCACAACCCCGACGAGAAGAAAGGCGGGCTCGAATTGAGTTCCTATTCGGGGCTCATGGAAGGTGGATCGGGTGGGGGGATCGTGGTTCCTGGAGACCACGGATCGTCACGAATGTTCACAACGACGGCGAAACTTGAGGAGCCTTACATGCCGCCGAAGGGTGATGCCTTGACCAAGGATCAGCTCTCCTTGATCGCCGGTTGGATTGATGGCGGCTTGCTCGAAAATTCAGGCTCGGTCGCTCTCAAGCCGAAGAAGTCGGCCATTGATCTGACGAAAGTCGTGACGTTTGGCCGCCCTGAGAAGCCCGCCATGCCGGAGCACCTATCACTTCAGCCGGTGATTGTTCCGCCGCGCGCGAATGCCATCACCGTCATGGCTGCCAGTCCGTGGGCGCCGTTGGTCGCGATTGCCGGCGAGCAGCAGGTGCTGATCTATCATGCGCAGAGCCGCCAGCTCGCAGCAGTTTTGCCTTTTGAGCATGGGGTGATCAATGATGTCGGCTTTTCAAAGAACGGTTCGCTCATTTTCGCTGCCGGTGGCGTTCACGCGAAATCGGGAGTGGTCGTGGCTTGGGATGTCGTCACGGGTCGCCAAATTTTAGAAGTTGGGAAGGAATACGATGCCATCTTGACCGCAGACATGTCAGCCGATCAGAGCCTGATTGTCATTGGCACCTCGGCTAAGAAAGTGAAGGCCTACTCGACTGGAAGTGGAGACGAGGTTTATCAGTTGGGTCGTCACTCGGAGTGGGTGGTTGAGGTCGCCTGCAGTCCTGATGGGAAGTTGCTAGCGACCGCCGATCGGAACGGTGGAATTCTGATCTGGGAGACCGAAAACGGTGGCGAATATTTCACGCTCGAAGGTCATAGAAAGGGAATTACAGGACTGTCTTGGCGGGCAGATGGCCAAGTGCTCGCGTCTTGTTCCGAGGATGGAGAGATCCGGCTTTGGGAAAAGAAGGAGGGTAAGCGGATTAAAAATTGGGGTGCCCATGGAGGCGGAGCTCTTTCGGTTTCGTATGCGCCTGACGGTCGACTGGTCAGCACCGGTCGCGACAAATCGTTTAAGATTTGGGATGGTCAAGGCAAGCAACTGAAGGCGGTCGGGAACCGTCCGGATATCATGACATCCTCGGCGTTCCTCCACGATTCGAAGTCGGTCGTCACGGGAAACTGGATCGGTGAAGCTAGGATGTGGAGTGCCGATGAGGCGAAAGAAGTGGCTTCCCTCTCGGCGACACCTCCGAAGATCGAATCTCGCTTGGGCTATTTTGCAAAGCTTGGAGAAGAATCCGGAAAGCAAGCAGCGGCCACTAAGACTCAAGCCGATGACATGACGCGGCTTCGAATCGAGGCCGAAGCCAAATATGTGCTCGCGAAGAAGACCGCCGATGAAGGCCGCCGGAAACGCGAAGCAGCACTGGCGGTGGCCAAGCAGAAGCAGGCCGAGTTCGATAAAAAGAACGTCGAGAAGGCGTCCCAAGTGAAGGAGCGTGACCGTCTTCGTGCGCTAGCCGCGCAGACCAGCGAAGTCCAAAAGCAGATCCAAATAGCAGAGGCAGAACGTGCCGAATTTCAGAAGAAGACCGACGCCCGGTTGAAGCAGGCTGAGGCCCTGGCGAGTTCTGCAGCCGAGGCAAAAAAGGCCAGTGACGCTGCTCCAGAGGATTCCGATTTGAAGAAGGCCGCCGAGCAGGCTGGTGCCGCCCACCTAGCGATGACAAAATCGCACGCCACGCTTCGAGCCGAAATGGTGCAGAAAGATGGTCATATTGCTGGGCTGAAGAAGCAGTTGAAACCGAACCCTGCCGGAGAGTTGGCCAAGCATGAGGCTCGAATCAAAGAGATCGATGGTTTTCTCGCTGCGGCCAAGTTGACGATCACGCAAAACACCAATATTGCCCAAACCGTGGCTTCTCAGCAGGGAGCAAATGACAAGCAAGCCAGTGATATGGACGCCAAGGTCAAAGCCATGCAGAAAGAGGAGGCTGAGCGGAAAGCCGCCGCTGATGCCGCTGCTGCCAAGGTGGTGATGCTTCAGAAAAAGAAGGCGTTTTGGACAGCTCAGCAGGTTAATGTCCGCCGCGTCGAGCAAGCGAATGTTCTCGCCGAAGTGACGGCAACCAGCCAGGCCGCAGCCGATGCTATCGCTGGCGTCGAGGCCGAAATTAAGGCCGCCGAAGCAGCGATCACAGGCGCTCAAAAGCGAATCCCTGAATTAGAGGCACAGCGGAAGGGAGCGCAGGCCGATCTGCCCAAAAAGGCCGAAGCAGCGAAGCAAGCAGTTGCCGGAAAAGTCCCGCACCAACAGGCTCGCGACCAAGCAGTTGCCGATCGAGACGCCAAACAGAAAGCCTTTGAAGCCGCTACAGCCGCGACCAAAGCTGCTCAAACTGCCCTCGACCAGTTTGTTGCCCAGCGCTCCGAACTGCAGAAAAAGATCGATGCGGGCACTGGAATTCTCGCCGGAACGGACAAGCAGGTCGCGACGGCTAAAGCTGCTCAAACCAAAGCCGTCGCCGCCTTGAACAAGCTGGAGAAGCAGTTGCAACTCGCCAGCGCGGCAAAACTTCAGGCTGACGGAAACCTCGCCGGATCCGACCGTCAGTTGGCCGAAACCAAGAAGGAATTTGATGCCACGCCAGAGGCTGACAAGGCGGAACGCGAAGCGCTGCAGAAGAGTGTAGCGATGGTCACCGACATGCGGAACCTCGCCGATCAGCAGCGCAAAAAATCCGCCGAGCACGTCGCAGCCATTCAGAATACCCGCAATCAGAGAGCTGGTGTCAAAGGGGCGGCTGACAAGAAAGTCGGTGATCTCGGAAATCTGCGCAACACCCAAGCCGCAGCACTTGATGCCGCAAAGAAGGCGCTCGGTGAATGGGATGCCAGCGAGGCGAATAAGAAACGTCGAGGCGAACTAGATGGTGCGAAAAACCAGAAGGTTGCGGCCGCAGCCGAGGCCAAAAAACAGGTCGATGCCGCCGTTGCGCTGTTGGCCCAAAAGGAAGAATCCTTGAAGAAAGCCACAGCCGTTGTTGCCGCTGCCGAAAAAGCCCGCGTCGAAGCCGAGAAACTCGTCCAATCGCTTGATGCTCAAATCGAACAAGCCAAAGGTAGCGTTCCGGCCAACCAAAAGAAAATTACTGAGCTCAAGACAAAGCTCGCCGACCTCGTGAAGCAAAAAGCCGATCTCGACAAACAGGCTCAAACTCTCAAACCAGAGGTCGACAAGCTCAAAGCGGAGTATCTATCGATGCTTCCGAAGTAGGCCGTCTATCCGCACTCGCCACCTGTGACGAATCCTACACCCGAGGCCCCAGAACAAGGGGCAGACAAGACGACCTATCGCGATCGCCAAGAGGCGTTTGAGAACGAGGCGGCGAGTCTGCAAAAAGTTTCCGACCGCATCGCCAACTGGCGGCTCGTCGCGTTTTTGCTGATTTTGGCTCCAGTGATTCTGGGCTTGGTGGTGCTAGGGGAATCTCCTGTTTCTTTGCTGTCCTGCTACGGGGCCGCATTGATCGCACTCGTTGCGTTCGTGCTGCTTGTCATCAGACATGCTAAAACCGACATGGAAGTCCGGCGGTTGACCCGGCACTCGGAATGCAATGCGCGCGCCATTGCGAGATTGGAGCGGGATTGGAATCAGCTGCCAGAACGCGATCCGGATGGCTTTGTCGATCAACCAACGTCCCGTGATCTTGACCTCTTTGGTCGGGCGTCGCTTTACCAACTACTAGCGACCGCTGTTTCTCCGGCGGGAAGGCAGAGGCTGGCGATGGCGATCAGTGAGGGTGAAACCAGAGAGCTCCGGGATGCTAGGCAGGGAGCCATTCGAGAACTGGCGGGCCGACTCGATTTACGCCAAGCCGTGGAGTGTGCTGGTCTCGATTTGGTCGATCAGCCAGTTGACCAACCACTGCCCGCTCGTCCTCCAACCGACGCTTTGATCCCGAAGTTTGTCACTGGGATTCTGGCATGGCTGCTACCCGTCTTGGCAGTTGGGGGTTTAGGGTTTGGTTTAGTTGGTTGGGGACCGATTTGGATCTGCTATGTGGGGCTTATTGGCATTGCGCTGGTCAACTTGATCTATGGTAGACAGACTGCAGCCCTGTTAGATCCGCTGGCCCGTTTGGAAAGCTTCTTCGGCGAGCACGCTGAACAGCTCCATCGGATCGCTGAAGGCGGAGACTTTGAGGATTCTCATCTTTGCTCGATTGCCGAATCCGCCGGGGTCGCCGCCGAGGCCTTAGAGACGCTGGATAATCTGACGACGCGCGCTCAGGCCAGAGGATCGATGCCGCATTTTGTCTTCAAACATGTGTTTCTCTGGGATATCTGGACGGCCAAGATGGTGACGAACTGGCAGGGGCAATATGGTGATCAGTTAGATGGGTGGCTGGATGATCTGGCCGAATTCGAGGTCGTTTCGGCGTTCGCTCAGTTCTACGGGGACGAGCCATCGACGACCTTCGCCGCGATGCATTCAGAGCGGAGGTTTGAAGCAAAAGTGATCGGGCATCCATTGCTCCGGCCAGCCGATCGGGTTTCGAATGATGTGGCTCTTGGCCCCGAGGGGACGTTTCTCTTGGTCACGGGATCGAACATGTCGGGTAAGAGTACACTGCTTCGAAGTATCGGGCTCAATGCTCGCTTAGCCCAAGCCGGGGCATCGGTCTGTGCAGACCATCTTTTGCTGCCAAGCCGAATCGCATTGGCTACATCGATCAAAGTCGAAGACTCATTGGACGACGGCTTGAGCTTCTTCCGGGCTGAGTTGGAGCGGATTAAAGAGGTGGTCGATCTTGCTGAAAAAAACAGCTCGGACTCAGGCCATCCAGAGCCAGTTGTGGTGCTATTCCTTCTCGATGAAATCCTCAGAGGCACAAACAGCGAAGAACGACGGACGATTGTCGCTCGAGTTGTCGCGCGGCTTTGCGATGTTGGCGCGATCGGTGCCGTAACGACTCACGACCTCGCCTTGGCCGATGTTCAAGAACTGAGGGATCGGTGTCAGCTTGTCCATTTTCAAGAGCACTTCGATGGCGAAGGTGACGACCTGCAAATGCGTTTCGACTACCAGCTTCGTGAAGGGCTTTCCCCAACGACCAATGCGGTCAAGATGATGAAAATGGTCGGCCTGGATTTGTAGTATCGTTGGACGGATCAAATTGTAGTCGACGCCGAACACTTCCTTTGCCAATCTTCCGGAATGTCTGATCCTAACTCTCAAGTCGACAATATCTACGCGGCACCCGAGACCCCAACTCATAGCCCGCTGGTCGCAGGCGGAAGGCTTCATGTGATAGGGAATAGGATCGCCGGAACCGCACCGTTCATCTTTCCTGATCGCTGCATCGCTACCAATACTTCGGGTGAAAACACCAAGAGAGTGACAAAGAAGCTCTATCGGGTTCACCCAGCATGCTATCTAGCCCTGCTTCTCAATATATTGCTCTTCTTGATCGTGTATCTGGTAGCTCGAAAGCGCTGCGATGTTGAATATACAATTGATCGCTCCGTAGCTCGGAAAAAATCAGCGCTCAATCTGTTGGCGATTATTGGTCTTCTTCTTGGTGCTGGATTGGCGTGTGTCGGATTTATTACCGCCTACGAGCCCAGTTCCAGTACGGCTGGAGGCCTGACCATGGGTTTCGTGGGTGTGGCGATGGTTATCGGCGCGCTGATCCTCAATGCGAAATCGACTCCACTTCGGGTTGTAGCTCACAACTCAGGCTCGTTTGAACTTAAAGGATTTGGTCAAGAATTCCTCGATAGCGTCGAGGCCGAGCACGGTTCCCCTTCGGTGAATCCACCGCCGATTGCTGCCGATCCAACGCCAAAACACTACTCTTAGATTGATTCGGGCTGCAACTCGGAAGAACCCCCGCGCCGTGGAACCCGTGGCATGACCGTCTCGGTCATGGCCCCAGAGTGCGACGACCGGGACGGTCGTGCAACGTTCTTGGACGAAGCACGGAGCTATCTTCAATTCCATCTTTGTGGCAGGTGGCGGAATTGATCAGACCTTCCCAAGTATCAATCGTTGAGCCTGCAACCCACTATCGTAGTGGAGCTAGTTTTGGTTTTTGAACGATCGTCGGATTCTGATCTACGCTTCTAACATGGAAGTGGAAAAGCGTTTGGATGGTTTCATTTTAGTGTTAGTCGGCGGTATGCTCACCCTCCTGGGAACTGCTCATGCTGGAACCGTGGTGAGTGGGTCTGGGAATTTGGCTCCAGGCGGGAATTCAGTGATTGTTGGTGGTAATCAAAACACCACGACCGGCGTCATTTCGGCAATTATTTCAGGAGCCAAGAACACCGCCAGTGCTCAGGGTGCGGTCATCAACTCTGGATTCCAAAATATCAACGGTGGTTTCGATTCGGTGATCGGAGCTGGTAACAGTAACGAGATCGTGACCGGTGCCAATCGGTCTGTGATCCTCAGTGGACTCCAGAACGAAGTGACTCTTGACGGAATCAACTCGATGATTGGAGTTGGTACCGGAAATACAATGGGAGGAACTCGGTCTGCAATTGTTGCCGGCATTGATAGCACCGCCACTTCGACAGCCGTTGAGTCAGCGATTCTCACTGGCGATACCAACACAATCGATGGAACTACCGCTTCGGCCATTGTCGGTGGTGATTCCAACGAAGTGGTCGGGTCAACGAATAGCGCCATCCTTTGTGGACAGTTCAATTCAATTACTGGTTCGCTAAATTCATCGATCTTGGGAGGGACTGGTTGTGTTGTGGGAAGCGGGTCAGCGTCTGCAAATAACGCCATGGCCGGCGGCAGGATCGCAAGCACATTTGCTGATGATTCAGTCGTCTTAGGAACCAATGTTACTCTTCGTGATACAGCAACGGGTTCCTTCTATTTCGGTGATTCAAGTGGCTCAATTTCTCCGAAAACTACTGCGAATCGATTCCACGCTCGATTTGCGAATGGTTACTATCTCTACACCAATTCCGCTGAAACTCTGGGGGTTCGGGTCAATGTGAACGGAACCGCTTGGTCTTCAATTTCAGATCGGAATGTGAAGCATGAATTCGAGGATGTCGATGTTGTCGAAGTGCTTGAAAAGGTTTCTCAGATGCCTCGATTGGTGCCAATAGCAGTTTCAATGTAGCTAATCGATTCCATGGCCGATTTGCTTCTGGCTATCGTTTTCGGACAAATGCGGCAGAGTCTTCAGGGCCGTCGCTCGGTTCGAACTCTACTTCATTTAGTGTCATCTCGGATCGCGAAGCTAAACATTGTTTGGAACCTGTAGACGTCATTGCGGTCGCCGATTCAGTCGCTGCTCTTCCGATGCCTTCTTGGAGCTATCGAGATGACCAGACAGGAGTGCGATACGTGGGACCGATGGCGCAAGATTTCAAAGGGGCCTTCGGGCTGGGTGATGATGACAAAACCATCAACACCTTGGCTGCAGATGGTGTTGTCGTTGCTGCAGTGCAAGGGCTTCATGCAATAGGGAGTGCTGAGACTTCTGAAATCGCTTCTCATGCCGATGAGATCGCGTTGCTCGAACAGAGTTCCGATCGATCTGGAGACCGGCTGCGTGACCTTGAGCTTCGACTTCGGGCGCTTGAAGAATTGTAGGACTTGAGATGGCTCCCGATAGAAATGACTCCGTTCCCATAAGTGAATGTCCTACAATTGTGCGAAAAATCTTTGCGAATCGCGTTGTTTTTTGTAGAGTGGTGACATGAAGCCATCAATTTCTCTTTTAGTCCGCCTTGCGCCGATTCTTTTCGGTGCCCTGTTCGTACTCGTCTCGCCGGTCGGTGCGACTGGGCAAGCGGAGATTACCAAGATGTATCATGCTGGGCGAAAGGCGTTTTACGAGGGTGACATGGAAACGGCGCAGTTGATGCTGCTCCAAGTACAAGCCGCGAACCCCACCCATGTCCCGACACGATCTCTGTTGGCGCAGATTGATCAGAAAAAGAGACAGAATCCAGGGGTTGTTCTGAAGACGAAGCTGGCTGCCGTGAAAGTTCCGAAGGTTGATTTCCGTGATGCTCCTCTCAGGGAGTCGCTCGACGTTTTGTCCGAGATTGTTGCCAAGCAGACTGGAAATGTGATTCGACCCAGTTTTGTGCTCAAGGGGATCCCTGATGACAGCAAACTTACCCTGTCGATGAACAACATTCCCGCTACTGACTTGATCGGCTACATGGCTGACCTGACACGGAGCCGAGTGACTTACGAGAAGCATGCGATCGTGCATACCCCGCTTGCTAAGGTCAGTGGCAGTTCAACGAAAACCGCGCAGCCAGAGACAGCGAAACCAGAACCCGCTGAAGCTGACAAAACGCCCGTGGCGAAGTAGAGTCCAGCCTTGAGCCATTCTGAAAGCGCAGATTCGTCGCGGATTCGAGTCGCCGTCATCACCGGCGGCGAAGGGGACTTGGCGACGGCCATTGCTGAAACCCTCGGAATCGCAGGATACCAAGTTCACGCTCCGGGGCGAGACTGTCTGGATGTCAGGAGCGCGGCGAGCGTCGACGCCTTCTTCGCAGAACTCGGGAGTCCCTGCCAGCTACTAATCAATCAAGCTGGCTGCACTGCTGATGCACCGTTTTCTCGGATGTCCGGCGATCAATGGGATCAGGTCGTCGACACGAGCTTGGGTGGTGCGTTCCGGTGTTCTAGGGCGGCGATTCGGCCGATGCTGAAGGCTCGAGTCGAAGGTGGTCACCTCATCCAAATCGGATCGTTTTCGGCGCTCCACGGGAATGTAGGCCAAGCCAACTACGCAGCAGCAAAAGCCGGTCTGATCGGTCTGACGCGATCTTTAGCGCTGGAGGTTGGGGGGCGCGGGATTCGTGCGAATTGTATCCTGCCGGGTTTTTTAGAGACAAAGATGACGGCGGGGCTTCCAGATGATGTCGTTGATGAAGTCCGAGCTCGTCACGCTCTCGGTCGATTTACCACGGTTGAAGAAACAGCTCGATTCATTCTCGCGGTCGACAAGATGATGTCAGTTTCTGGGCAGGTGTTTAATTTGGATAGCCGAATTTCACGGTGGTAAGTTCTTGGAACGGTCATTGCCGCGTCCTTGTGAGGCGCTAGCTTAGGAGATGGCCAAGGGATCTGGAGACCGTGCGATTGGCGTGATTTTCTTTTTGTCGATTCTCGCAATGAGTGTCGCCTTCTTCTTCATATTCACTCTCAAGCGCGCCACAAAGGCTCGTGGGGACAAAGTACGTGAAGAGGTTGAAGCCACAACTCGCGCGGCCAACAACGCGGTTGCTGCGCAGCCTGTTGAGTCCGCTGCTCAAGCTCGTGAGCGCGTCAGCCGAGAAGCGATTGGGCAATTGATCGGCCATCTGGAAGCTGGTGATTCGGCCGCAGTCGAGCAACTTTTCGATCTTGGCGATGGTGATGTTCAGCGCCAGAAAGCTGCTGCCCTGCTGCTCGGCCGAGTGGCAAACCTGGGTTATCTAGCAGATCCGTCGACCATTGCGCCGTTGCCTGAAGATCCGACCTCTTACGGTGTTATATTTTCCCGCCCGCCGGTTTCAAATGGTGGCGCGATCGACCAGCCAGGGTTGCCAAACCTTGATTCTCACCGAGTCGATTTCGACTTGGCGGAAGTGGAAGAGCAGGAATCGCCGAGGTTCCAGTCGGTGAGCTTTCCCGACGCTTTGCGAGATGAGATTTTGTCGCCCAAGAAGTCGGTGACCGATGGGACTGAGACACGTGCCAAGACTCCAGTCGATCCTGATAAGGCGGCCGCTACAATCGTTGCTAAAGGGTTTATGAACGCGATCATCGCCCAAGATTACGCGACGGCGAGGGCCTTATGTATCAACAGCAAGTTGCCCGCTGAGAAAGTCGCAGCTCTTTGTTTCGTGTTTGAAGACGCCGGGGTTCTCGCTTCCGGGAAACCTCCTGTCGTCAGAGTGACAGCAGCGACTCAAGAAGCTGCTTGGGCGATCGCTAAGGTCGACTCGCCGATCTGGAATAAAACGTTAGAGTTTGGTATGGAGATCGAGCCGCGCCGCAAGAACAACATTCCCGAAGGGAGCCAAGACGGAGCGGATTGGGGAATCGGTCGGATTAACCTTTCCGAGATCCTCGCTAGTTATGCTGCGCGAACCGATGCCGGAGAGATCCCTTACACCCCCATCGTTTCCAACCCAGACGGAGGTGAGCGCCTAGCGGTCTACTTCCCCTACGACTCGGATGACATTCATCCTCGTGCTCGTCGCCAACTAGATGTCATAGCCCAACTACTTCGCGAAGATCCCGACAAAAAAATCCGAATCACCGGGCATGCTGACGCTTTGGGCTCTGTAGATTACAACGCTGGGCTTTCGGCGGGGCGGGCAGTCGGTGTCCGAGACCACCTCATTCAGATCGGTATACCCACTGACCAAATCATCGCTGAAGCTGCTGGCGAGTTGGTGCCTCTCCAACCAAACGAGAATGAGGATGGCACTGACAATCCCGAAGGTAGAGCTCTCAACCGAAGAGCAGAGATCTACTTAGATTTTTAGGGCTGCCGGGTTCAATCAGCGGCCGAGATTGTCTCAGGTTCGTCGGCCTCAGCTGATGGCTCGATGATTTCGACATTGCCTCCTTCGGGAGCGAAGACGAGCCGGGTTGTTGAGAGGAGAGCCCCGCTCGGGATTCCTTCGGCCTCGATAATGAGGTGCGTTTCATCACTCCAAACCGGATCGATCTCTCGGCGTGACAGAGTCATGGTTTCGGGATCGACGAGATTGATGAATCGCAGATTTCGGACAGCGCTGCGAGGAATCGCGAGCACCCCGCGTAATACTCGGGCGCGGATCTCAGCAGATACTGGCTGACCAATTCGGAGAGGCTTGGAGGCACTGCTCTGGCCTTCTATCTGCGCATTTCGCAAAAACGGATCGTCGATTCTCGCGATGACGATTAGCTCCCGAGAGTCCGGATTCAGAGCACCTTCTGTGCCGACGATTTGGCCGCTCCAAGAAGTCGGGGAGTCTTCGGTTAGCGCATCTTCTAAGTGAACGGGAACCGGTGGATCATCGGCGGTTTCAGGGAGGTCGACGAAGGCTAGGTAGCGGGGAGTGATTGGTAGGCGAACCTCGACGCGCGACGTGTCGAACACGGTCGCCAGAACGACAGATGGGGTTACGCGCTGTCCGATGGCCACGGATCGAGTTAGCACCCTACCAGCGAAAGGCGCGCGAACATCGGCCCGGGTCAAGTCGCGCTCTGCGGCGGCCAGAGCAGCTTTCGCGGCGAGAACATTGGCTTCGGCTTCCCGTACTTGAGGCAGCCTCAGTACGAGCTCGTTAGGCTCTTCTTTGTAGCCCAAGTCTTCCCAGTTGAGCCGAGCTTGCTTGGCCTTGGTCTTCTCTTGCGCGTGAGCCGATTCGGCGCGGGCGAGATTGGCTTGAGCAGAGATGATTGCCGACTCGAAATCTTCTGCGGAGAGTCGAACAAGAACATCCCCCTTCTCGAAGAAGGCCCCGTCTTGGAGGGATGGAGAAATCTCAACGATCTTGCCAGAGACTTCACTGCTGATCACCGCATCAGTCTCTGCTCGAACGACTCCTTGAGACCGGACGACCGTCTGAAAATCCTCAGGCTGGAGTTCCATGACTTCGGTGCGAATCGCCGGCGTCACAGGAGGCGGGCGCTTGGGTTGCTCGTTCTTGACCGATAGACGCGTGAACCCAAACCAGCCCAGCCCGAGAATGGCAACTGGGATAGCAATGCGTACGAGAATGGCGAAAGACGATTTCAGGGCGCTACGGTCGTTCCAGTCGCATCAATTCGCAAGCCGACAGACCTCTCCCTATAATTTGGGTTTCCCTGAGATGACGGGCTCTAAAGTCGAAACCACCCCGATTTGACGCTAGCAGGCGAGAAGTAATGCGGCCTCATTCGACGGGAGCCACCGTCTTGAAATCTCCACCGAGCGCGAGGTGGAGATCGATGCGGTTGCGCAGTCGTTGGGCGCGGATCGAAATCATTGCAATGCGAGCGTTGGCGGCGCGGCGTTGGGCTTCGAGGAGCGAAATGATGTCGACGAGCCCTTCGGAATAGTCTCGGGCTGCCTGATCTTCGGCAAGATTTGCTTGGGCGAGTTCGGTCTCCAAGAAACGTTCCTGCTCAGCGAGTGACTGTCCGGTGGCGATGGCTGACTCGACTTCACGGAATGCGCTCAAGGCGGTGTCGGCAAAGCTGTGAAGGGCGATTTTATTGGCAGCCAGCGCACTCTTTACGGCCGCAGATGGTTGACCACCTTCGTAGACGGTTTGCGTGATCGAGGCGGCGACCGACCACGCAAAATATTCGGGGTCGAGTAAGATACTGCCGATGCCGCTGGCAGATGAAGAAGGGCCGCCACTGAGATTGAGTGAGGGCAAAAGATCCTTTCGCGCCGCTCGAGCCCGGCCCGCGCTAGCTTCGAGTGCTGCCGCAGCTGCGATTAAGTCGGGTCGTCGTAGAAGTAGGTCGGAGGGGAGGCCTGTGGGAATGTGCGCCGGAAGATCAGGAAGGCTAAGTCGGCCTTTGAGTTCGGCAGTCGGATACCGCCCCACGAGGACTTCGAGCGACCGGGCCGCTTCGTCACGCTCGAGCCGCGTGCGAACTAGAGAGCGCTCTGCAGAGGCGATGTTTGTGCGGCCGAGTTGGACACTGAGTGGGCTCGTGGTTTGGTCACCAGCCTTGTAGTTACGCTCGGTGATCCGGTGGTTTCGGACGAAACTATCTCGGGTTTCTTCGGCGAGTTGAAGCTGCTGTTCAGCGGCGATCAGATCGATCCAAGCACTTGCCGTCCGAGCGGCGAGAGATAGCCGTGCATTTCGAAAATCGGCTTGGGCTCCAACCAAGTCGGCTTCGGCTGAATGATCGAGATCACGGAGGCGGCCCCAAAGATCGAGTTCCCAAGATGCGTCCAAGCTGAGCCCTGCTGAGCCTTGTCGGGTCGGATCTTCATTGGGGCCGTTCTCATCCCGAGCCCTGGACGCACTACCACGAAGTCCGAGAGAAGGTAGGCGACGCGAGCGGGCACTGACCCGGTCGTGGTGAGCCTGAACGAGGCGAGCCGCAGCGACTTGCAGATTGCGGTTGTGGGCAATGGCTTCATCGACCAGCGATTCCAAATCTAGGTCGCGGAAGGTTCGTACCCAACCTGTCGATATCGCACCATCTTGTTTCGATCCACCTGCTGCCCAAGCTTCGATAACCCCACCGTCGCCGGGATCGGTTGTCGGTTGGGACTCGGAGTTTGGCAGCCCAGCGCACGACATCAGCAGCCCGGTGAGCAAGGCGGCAGCAATTGACGAAAGGATTTTTTTGGGCCAACTCGGCATCGGTTGAAACGATAAGCCGGTGAATCGGCCTCGTCACGTCGTCGTCTCGACGAATTTTATCCGCCGTTTCCTCGACAGCCCCCAAAGCCCTCGTTGTCGCGCTCCCGACTGGATTTCATGCGCTTCCTAAGTAGATAGCAAACTTACTTCGGCTTTAGCGCCTTCTCAAAGAACGCAGCCATCGCCGGATTCGTCTCGGCGTGTTTGGCTCCGAAGACCCCGTGTCCACCGTCTTCGAATTGCATGAAAGTCACTTCGACGCCTGCCTCTTCGAGTTTGTTGGCCAGGATCGTGCTCTGACCGAATGGAACGGTAGTGTCGTTTTTAGCGTGGAACAGGAGAAACGGTGGAGCATCTTTGTCGACGTAGGTTACTGGTGAAGCTTTTGCTGCACGCTTTTCAATGGGGCCTTCACCTGTCTTCAGAGCACCGAATTCCGACACAGGTTTCTTTCTCCAGTTGAGAAAATCAGTCGGGGTGGCGGATGCGCAGACTGCTTGAACAAGGCTCGACTGATCTTGAAATGGGCCATCGCCTTCGAGCCCATCTGCCTTCTCAGTGAGTCCAAGCATCGACACCAAATGAGCTCCCGCTGAGTTTCCGTAGGCTCCGATGCGCTCAGGGTTGATGTCGAATTCTTCGCTGTTCTCGCGGAGCCAGCGAACGGCACATTTGACGTCGGCGATGCAGTCGAGCATGCCGACTTCAGGCGTCAGGCGATAGTTGACGCTAATCGCGGCGTACCCTTTCGCTGCGTATTCGGCAGGGATTCGAGACCAATTCCCTCCGACCTTGTCGCCACCTCTCCAGCCGCCGCCATGAACAACAACCAGCGCCGGTCGTCCTTTCTCCGGTGCTTCTCCTGATGGGAGGTAGAGATCGAGTTTCCATTTTGGATTTCCTTCACGATAAGCCACATCTTGTTTCAATGTGACCCCGTCAGGAAGTGGGGGACGGCGAGTTGGGTTGTTTGGTGCTTTATTTCTAGTCTTCTGAAGTTGAGCTTCGAGCGCTTTGAGTTCCGATGGATCGATTTTTCCGTCCTTGTTCGTATCGACGCGTTCGAAATTCTGCTTCAGCCGCGCTGGTGCTTCGTCCTTAGAAATTGAGCCATTGCCATCGTTGTCGGCTTTGAGAATTCGATCGACGAGGGAGGCTTGAGCAAGGAGCAGGGTTGGGCAGAATAAAAAAAGTAGGACTAGCTTCATGCCCAATAGAACCCTCATCCTCGCTGACGGTTTCATTCAATTTTCTACGCAGTTTTCAATTCGACGTTGCTCCTGAATTGGTGGCGTGGTCATATGCCCACGTGAGCAATCAGGATGGCGAGGTCGACATCGACGCAGCAGTCAAACGTGGCATGGCAGGGGACACGATTGAGGCCCGGACTAAGGCTGCGGTTACCGCTACAGAACAAGCCACCCAAGACGGGAAGAAAAACAAGGCGAACTCTTCCGAGTACGAAGATCCTGATTGCATTCCGACTTCAAAATATGATCCGTCCAAGGCCCAGAAACCGCTCGATCAATTTCGCCGGTCGAACGACAAACGACGCGGGGTTCCCAAGCCATTGCGCGCTGCCGTCCGCGATGAACGGGCCGTGCACGAAAGTGCGGCAAAGGTTTTTGATCAGCTGATTCGAGGCAACCAGCAGATCCGTAAAGATCTCGACAAGCTGTTTAAAAAGGTCGCCAAGTTGGAACGAAAGACTCAGTGGATCGAGGACATGATTGACGAAACGAGGATGGATACGACCGAGTTTAAAACTGATCTCTCTCAAGAACTCGAAGGGATCCAGGCCGACGTTATGGTGCAGCTCTCCCAAGTCGAACTTGCCAATGATCAATTACTCGACCGGATCGAAGATCTCGGGATGGATGGTGGTGCACCGAATCGCTCGGGAGCCGACAACGATACGCCGGGATCATGAGTGGAAGAAGAATTGGCATCGTCAATGTCCAGACCCCGTTTGTTCGGGGAGGGGCAGAGATGCACGCTGACAATTTGGTCAAGGCGGTTCGTCATGCTGGACACGAAGCTGATTTGATTACCCTGCCATTTAAGAGCTATCCTCCTCAGCGGATTCTCGATCATATGCTCGCCTATCGCTTGCTCGATCTGACGGAAAGCGTTCACGCGAAAATCGACACTCTGATCTGCTTGAAATTTCCGTCTTATGTGGTCGCTCACCCAGACCGTCGCGTTTGGCTGCTTCATCAGCACCGCTCGGCCTATGACCTTTGGCGTAACCCGATGGGAGACCTCGGCAACTACCATGACGGGAATTCGATACGCGAAGCGATCGAAGCGGCGGACAATCGACACCTGCGGGAAGCCAATCGGTTGTTCACGAACTCGCAGAACGTTTCGAAACGTCTCAAGCAATATAACGGGATCGAAGCCGACCCGCTCTATCATCCACCTCCGGGGGCATCTTCGATTTACACGGCCGAGGCTCAAGACTTTCTGTTTTACCCAAGTCGGCTGACTCCAGTGAAGCGCCAAGAGCTTGTGCTCAAAGCGCTGCAACACACGAAACAAGACGTCGTCGTTCGGCTGGCCGGCCGACCGGATTCTCCTTCTCACATGAAGTCTCTGGAGAAGTTGACCGCAGAACTAGGGGTTCAAGACCGCGTCCACTGGATGGGCGGAGTCACTGATGAAGAGATGCTCGAGCTGTATGCGAATTGTTTGGGTGTCGTCTATCCGCCGACCGATGAAGACTATGGCTACGTTACTCTGGAGGGAATGCTGGCATCGAAACCAGTGATCACCTGCCGAGATTCCGGAGGCCCACTCGAGTTCGTTCGCGAGGGCGAGACGGGCTTAATCGCCAGAGCACGTCCCGAAGAACTCGCTGAAGCCATGGACACGCTTTGGGCCGATCGATCGCGCGCGGCCGAGATGGGTCGTGCGGGTCGCGCTGCCTATGAAGCGGCAGACATCACTTGGGAAAACGCGGTCGGTAAGTTGCTCGGATAGGACTGATGAAGCGAGGTCTGAAGCGCGCGTCCATCGGATTTGCGATCGTCATCGCAGGGCTGTTGCCTTGCCGGAGTGATCTTTCTCGCGGTGGCTTTTGGCTATTATCCTGCGCCCGTAGACGGCACGGATCGACCCGATTGGGTTCCAAATTCCGCGACCGAAATTCGTTCTCGGACTAAGGATGGATTTGGCTGGTGGAGGGTCGCCGAATTTACGATCTCTGAAGACGAAGCTTTGGCATATGCAGACCTCCAAGGTTGGGAACTTGAGGAACGCTCGAGTTACTCCCCGCCCGGCCTGAGACTACTCGATCCCGAGAGGGCGAAGTCGATCAACTCGTTTACCGACGGTCTCGTCTATGAGGATCGGAAGCCGAACAATGGCGGGACTTAGTTTTCCTTTGATCGAGCGAGTTCGCGCGGGTTTGTGTTTTTGAATCACAATTAGTGTTCAATCGAATAGTTGACGCATTTTGGGAATCGTGCGATTTTTGCACGTGGATAAGGGCATTCTTCAACAAGCTGTAGAGAGTGGTTTTGGTTTCACCATCAAAACCGCGGGAGGTGACAGCTATCAAATTCCGCATCGTGATTTCATCGCCTTCACGCCGAAGCGCACCGTGGCGATTGTTGCGGTTGAGGCCGACGGCGAAGAGAAGATCGCCTACATTCCGCTGCTGACGATTAGCTCGGTTGAAGTCGACTCTCCGCACGCTGCGTGA
>Ga0114953_1000071_pt1 | contig 64049 bp, 59 predicted proteins | sample SidtaG_FD_87298 | JGI IMG/M metagenome (GOLD analysis project Ga0114953, IMG submission 87298) | Marine algal microbial communities from Sidmouth, United Kingdom - Sidmouth_Male2 metaG | ecosystem: Host-associated > Algae > Red algae > Unclassified | place: Sidmouth, United Kingdom | collected...
AGTGGACGGTATAAAAGACTAGCAGCTCAGTAATTCATACTGAACCGGTGATAGATAATCAAGAGAAGAGTGTAATCTTTCTTGATTGTAAAAGTTGAGGATGTAATCCTCGATGGTTTTTTGTTCATGGCATAAAACTATGATTTGGTGGCAAGATTGCTTCCCTTAAAGGAAACTTGAGGCTCGTTGGTGTGTCGCCTTACACACCAACGAGCCATTTCCTGGAGGGATATAAACATGCTTAATTTTCCGTCATTATTTAATGGGGTTGGATACTTTAAGGGCTATTTTAATGCTGGCTGTATAGTTGTCATAAACAGAACAACCAAAATTTCATCTGTTTGACAGTTCTATAAAAGGAACGTATTAAATGCAACCTTAAGCCGAGGTGGCGGAATTGGTAGACGCAGTGGATTCAAAATCCACCGGTAGCAATACTGTGGGGGTTCGAGTCCCCCCCTCGGTACCAATTTCATTCAGACCTACTACTACAACATTCAAGCTTCTACTGAACTTGGGTATACATACCTGAGTATGCAAGCACCCCATGAATTGGATATAGATGCTAGGCCTAATAATTTTACTTCTTTATTTAATTAGAAGAAGCTTTAGAGCTCTATGGTATTTCAACCACCAAGGCATTGCCATCTTTGTTGGCAAGAAACTCTACGTCACCCTTAACAAACATGATGACTCTAAGAAGGTTGCTATCATTGCTTTCAAACTCTTGTGTTTCGACCTTGTCTATAGCAGAACCTCCTAAACCTTGGACAGCACTCCCATCAAAGCCAGATTTAGCATCTTTAAAGTCTACAACCAGTCGCGCAGGATTGCGAAGTTTGAAAATTTTGTACGGCATCGCACGTTCACGGTCAAATCTCACTTGAGTTCTGCCATTGGGCATACTCGATATCAACATCCCCTGAATCATGGATGTTTGAGCCGCTTGGCCCATATCAAAACCACCCTCCCCGGGGCCAATAGCTGCTACATCTGTGGAACCTAACTCTTCCAGGCCGTCACCGAGTGAAAGGTCTGTTTCCAGGTCAATCAAACTGACATCTTCATCAAGCATTTGACTGTCGCTGCCACCATCGAATGTGCTACCTTCTAGAGTTTCCCCAAAGTCTTCCTGGCTACCAAAGCTTTCAGATAAGTCTTCAATACCTGCCAAATCAGTATCACTAAAGGTATTGTCAGGGATAGGTGCAATATCTTCAAAAACTATTGGTTCTTCTATAGGTTTTGGATCCGGCGGGCTTTGTGTTGGGGTTCGCACAGTCTTTGGCTTAGGAGCAGACTTCTTTGCTTTAGGCTTAGGTGAAGATCTTTTCACAGGCTTGGCTTGAGTTGATTGCGTTGGAGTATTGACCGTTTTTTGGTTAGAGGCCAACTTCTGTCCGGTGCCACCTGCATTTTGTAAAACAATTGTTAAAGCATTGTTTTCAAATTTATCAAACATGGCCAGATCATCAATGGTCGACACACTCATTTCAACGCTGGGTTGACCTCTAAATTCTTTTTCTTCAAATTGAACGCTATGTATCCAAGGCAAGGGGTTCAAATGCTCTGCTTCAACGTTTAAATTGGTGCCAGGAAATAAGACTGAAAAACCATCGCCTGTATCCGACAAGCGCACACGATAGTTCTTTTTTTGCAACTCAGTGATCACAATTTTTTTACCCGCACTGTCCTCATTGAAATCAACTTGTTTAATCACTGAGTCTGCTGGCTGGCCTACAGGTTGGGATGTAACAGGCTTTTTGATAGGCTTGACCTGGACTGTTTTATTGCCTCTTTTGGAAAATAAAAAATAGCCGCCGCCCCCCAAAAGAATAAGCAAAAGAATGATCAGGATGATTTGAATACTTTTTGACATAAAAATATGCTACCTTTCTAGTTTAGCTTCATGATAAAATCAGTACCACGTAATGGAACCCTATGTCTGTTTATCATATTTATTTTAATTGATATTCAGGCTTTTGCAAAGAAACCTGATCAACGTTTTTTTGTATATGATGCTTCTCAACGTTACCTTAAGACTGACCTAAACAAGTTAAGCCGTGGCAGCTCTGCTGCAAGGGACCTTCGCAACATTTTAAATCAAAGAAAATTTGATAAACATCATAAAAATCAAAATTTATTTATTCTAGGCTATTTAGAGGCTTTTGAAGGGGCTTTTCAGAAAAGCGCCCAAATCATCTCTAAAATTGACCATGACAGCCCTGAATACGCCATGGCCCAAACCTACTGGCATCTATTTTGGGGGCAATCTTGGCAGACAAAGCTGATCTCAAGAAGGACCCTCGATCAACACCATCGAAAACTAAGCAAGCTCAAACACTTCATACCTACTTCTTTTAACCAGCAGTTTCAAAAAGCAGTTGATCTCATGAAGCTACTGTCTCTGATTCAAGCACCACACTCTGATATTCAGCCTTTTTTCTTAGACCAACTGGTCATAAGCTTTTCACAGGCAAGTGTTTCACAAACTCAAAAAACAAAACTACTATCTACCTTTCATGGGTCGGTATCCAAAAAAAGCCCTGATCATGTGGTATATCTTGAGTCTTTGCTCCAGGAGCACTTCCCCAAGCACCCAAAAATACAAAAAAACCTACCTCCCCAAAAAGATTCCAAAACAATTCCTCTTGCTGATCAAAACAATGCAAAAGCTATTCTAGACCAAGCTGCCCTAGCCAAGAAAAACGATGATGACGTTTTGGCCATTGAATATTGGACCCAGCTTCTCAAAACCTACTCAGGCACGCAAAGCTATGACAAAGCAAAAGCTGAGCTTCGGCTTGCCATCAAAAGACATCTCAACAAGGATCTACCCTTGGCGATGCTCCTGCCTGCTCTAAAAAAACTTCCGCCTGATATGCTCTATTCAGAAGGACGGTACCTATGGAACCGAAGTCATAATGACATCGCCAGAGATATGTTTTTAGTTTTTATTGAGCACTTTGGCTTTCACCCAAAAGCGCCCAATGCCTATTATATTTTGGGAAGCATCAATGAAACACAAAAGTTGTATGCACAATCCAGAAACTTTTTTGAGCAATTGGCTCAACAGTATCCAGAGTCTGAATTTTTTGATCGCGCTAGATTTAAGGTTGGACTCTTGTCTTATTTGCTCGAAGATGACACCAAAGCGATCAAAGTATTTACCCAAGAGGCTCTAGATCCGTCTTCAAAATTAAGTCAGGCCCAAGGCCATTACTGGCTGTATAAAACTTACCAACGGCAGGGGAACCAAATTTTAGCCCAAAAACATACAGATGAAGTTTTAAAAGATTTTCCTTTCACCTACTATGCAACCGTTCTGGATCAACACCCGCCCATATCAACAAAGCAGTTTTTTGACCCTGTGCATTTCACCACTGACCCGCATTCTAAAAACATTGATTTGTACCTCTCGCTTGGCCTTCATTCTTTTATAGATAATGAAATACAACATTTAAACAGCCAACAAGGACACTCAGGTGGTCAGGAGCTGTACTATGTTAGCGAAAAGCTTAGCAAGCTTGAGTTATATCTACCGTCTATGAGAATGATGTACCGCTTGCTATCACAGCAAAAACACATTCACCCTGACACGCTCAATGTCTTCTTTCCGATTTCACCTTTTAATTATTTTTTTGACGACAAAACACAGTACGCCGCCGACCCACTACTTCTGCTGTCAATCATGAAGCAGGAGAGTGCATTTAATCCAAAAGCTGTTAGCCATGCTAAAGCCTATGGCCTTCTGCAACTTATCATGCCTACGGCAAAAACAATGGCCAGAAAAAACAAGATCAGCATTACAAAAGCAGATTTGTTCAAACCTAAAACCAACATATTATTAGGCTCAAGTTATGTTGCGCAGAATTTAAAAAAATTTGATAACCGCTTAATCGATGTACTCATTGCATATAACGCAGGACCTGGAAGAGCAAAAAGATGGAGACAAAGATGGTCAGACATGGAGCCTGAGATTTTCATTGAGTTAATTCCGATTCAAGAAACACGCACGTATGTGAAGCTTATTTTACGAAACCTTTATTTCTACCAAAGGCTGTATCCAAAAACTTTTAACCAAGCAGTAACGTATAAGGCACTCCCTAAAGTTTTTTATAAAAAAACACCTGTCAAGCATTAAAATAATATTTCTATTTGACGTGACGCCGCAAGTCTACGCTGGGTCTAAGTTTTAGAAAGATTTGGTTTGACTTACGCTTTCCACATTGTTAGAACTGAAAAAAATCGCTCACAAGAGTGGTTTGAGTTTTTTAAACGTCAAGAAAGGAATCACCCCCATGACAAAAGCAGAACTTATTGAGAAAGTTACTTCCTCAGTTAAAAACAGAGATTTATCAAAAGCATGTGTCAACGAAGTTACCGACGCTGTTTTTGCAACACTTTCCAAAGGTATCAAAAAAGACAAACGTTTTACCTATCCTGGATTTGGAACATGGACTGTTCGCTCTCGTAAAGCGCGCAAAGGCAGAAACCCACAAACCGGTGCTGAAATCAGTATTCCAGCCTCTAAAACCGTAGGGTTCAGACCATCTCCTGAGTTCAAAGGAACTTTGAAGTAGACTTTTAAAGCTTACTATTTAAAAAGCCCTGGCATCTTGTGATGCCAGGGCTTTTTTTATGCGGTTGGGAGTTCTCTCTAAAAACAATGCCTTCACATATTCTTGTGAAAGGCTTTAAAATGGTCGGGACGATTGGATTTGAACCAACGACCCCTAGTCCCCCAGACTAGTGCGCTACCAGGCTGCGCTACGCCCCGAATGATTTACCTGAGCTATCATTGCCTCTGCTTTTTGGCAAGTTACAGGTAAATGAAAATATCCTCTCCTTCGACTTTGATTTTAAATGTTTTCATGATGATCGAAGGGTCGCGGCTGCATGCACCTGTTTTAAGGTCAAAGCGCCAAGCATGGGCTGGGCACGTCACCATCCCGTCTTTGACAAAGCCGTCGTGAAGCTCAACCCCTTGGTGATAACATGCATTTTCAATGGCGTGGAATACGCCATCAACATTGAAGAGGGCCACGTGCGCATCTTTAATTTTTTTTGCTAGAGCACCATTATTTTTAAACTCATTAGTGCTTGCGATTTTAACCCATGCCTTTTTAAATCTCATACGGAGAAGCTGCTTCCGCAGCCGCACGTTGATTTGGCATTGGGGTTGATAAACTTAAAGCCTCTTTGGGACATTGAGCTGAAGTAGTCCAGTTCCATACCGGCCAAAAGCTTTATGCTCTTAGGATCCACGCATACAAACGCGCCATCTTTTTCAAAAATCCAATCGTCATCTTTACGCGACTCTTCCAAATCCAACTTGTAAGAAAAGCCTGCACACCCGCCGCCGAGTACAGACAAACGAATACCGAGCCCTATGTTCTTTTCTTTTTTTTGAATATCTAAAATAGCTTCGATAGCTGCGTTACTGACCTTGATCATGAATGGGGCTCCAAAAAAGATATCACGTCTTGATCCAAAATATCGTGCAGAGACGCAACATGTAGCGCCACTTTTTTTGAGATCTCACGTGTAGATGCAGCACTGACTGTGCCTTGAATTAATTCCAGCTGGTTTTTAGGTTTTTTCTCTTCAAGTTTACGCGCCTTGACAACCTCTTTAAGTTTTTTTCGAGCACCGGCGATGGTATATCTTTCCTGATAGAGCAACGTTTTAATATCCTGAATTTTTTGAATGTCTTTTTTTTGATACAAGCGCTGGTTATTTTTGGTTTTGGTCAAACGGAATTTAAACTCCGTTTCCCAATACCGAAGCACATACGGCTCGACATCTGTCAACTCGGAGACCTCCCCGATTTTATAAAAAAATTTATCTGCGATCACCTTTTGCATGTTCCTTTTTGAATATAAACAAAATTCTACTTAAATACTACCAAAGTCTAAAGCCAAAGGGTCATAGCTTGGAGGATGCAGACATCTTTGGCATTGTTTATAATAATGCCTGGCTGCGATGCTATCCCCGCATAACAGCTGCAACCTGTGTTTCAAGTGCTTGAGCAATTTTGGTCATCGTTTTGTCAACTTCCTTATCCTTGAGGGTTTTGGACTTGGAAGAAAACTCAAATCGAATGGCCAAGCTTTGGTGTCCTTTGTCAATACCCTTGCCCGTATATTGATCGAATAAATGGTATTTGGATAGAATCGAGAGCTTAAGTGTTCTGAGCGCCTTTTGGACCTCTGAATATGTCACATCGCCTTTGACCACAAAGGCCAGGTCCCGCCGCACGCATGGATAGGGAGAGACTGCTTGGTAGCATGCAGCCTTTGGTTTGTCTAAGAGAAGCGCCCCAGTTTGCAATTCAATCAAAATAACATCCTGATCAAGTTGATAATCATGGGCTTTTTCAGGATGCAAGACGCCCATACATCCAATGACTTTATCTTCCAGTAAAAGATTGCACGCTTGACCTGGATGCAAAAAAGCATTTTCCTGTGTTTTTTCAAATAATACATGATGGCCATACAGCGTCCCCAAGGATTCTGCTATGGCCTTTGCATCAAAATAGTCGAAATACATATCGCTGCCCTTCCAATCGGAAGGTTGCTTGATCCCTGAAAGCAGTATTCCAAGACGCTCTTGCTCTAGTAGCTCTTTCTTGTTCTTGCCAAAGACCTTATCAATTTCAAAAAAAGCCCCTTTGAGCAATTGGTGCGCATGATTATAAACCCAAGCATCCAAAAGGTTTGGCATCAAGGATGTTTTCATAACTGCCTTATGGCTTACTATAGGGTTCTGAATTGCTACGGCCTTGCCCAAAGCAAGGGATCCAAATGCAATCTCATGATCTCCATTCATAAAGCTATCGGTAAAAATTTCATTTAAGCCCAAGCCTGCCAGCTTGCGCTTTAGGCCAAGGCGTTGGTGATAGAATGCATTGAGCTGTGGCGTGACATCAAGCTGTGGAATGCTGCTTGGAATACGTGTGTATCCGTAGATTCTTGCGATCTCTTCAATCACATCGATTTCACGTTTGATTTCTGGACGTCGGGGTGGAATCCCGACCTTCCATCCATCACCCATTTTTTCTACCCCAAAACCCAAACGGGTCAGGTATTCATGCGCATTGGGGATCTTAATACCCAGAACTTTTTCAATGGCGCCATCATGGACGACAATTGCATGAGGATCTAACGCCTGCTTGCCAACTTCTTGGGTACCCTTCATTTGAGCGCCCTTACAAGATTTAACAATCATGCCAGCGGCCATCAGCGTATGGTAAAGCACGTTGGCGCCATCAATATCACGTTCATAGCGCTTGGAGGACTCTGTGCTTAAGTGAAGACGTTTGGATGTACTTCGAATCCCTTGAGCCGTAAACCAGGCACCTTCCAATAAAATATTTTTTGTCGTTGTGCTTACTGCTGTTGAAAGCCCACCCATGATACCTGCCAGTGCAATGGCACCCGAATCATCTGCGATTACCAGGTCTTCTTCTAAAAGTCTGCGTTCTACTTCATCTAAGCACAAAAGCTTTTCATTTTTTTGGGCAAAGCGGACATGTATCGACCCCTGGACTTTATCAGCGTCAAATGCGTGTAGGGGTTGACCCCGCTCAACCATCACAAAGTTGGTGGCATCTACAAGATTGTTTTTGGGGCGTTGTCCTACAAGCGTCAAACGTGTTTGCGTAACTTGCGCGCTGGCATGCACGTCAACACCTTCAATCAATGTCAAGCTGTAATAGGGACACGCCTCTGGCGCCATAACTTCGCAGCCATAGTTTGCTGACATTGGGCTTAAGTTTCGCTCAGGCAAAATATTAATCGAACGTTGTGTTGCTGCCGCAAGCTCCATAGCAACTCCCACGTGGCTCCAACAATCGCCGCGATTGGGCGTCAGCTCCAAAACAAAAACATCATCGTCTAAGCCCAAGACTTCCTTGACTTGCGTACCTAGAAGCGTTTCGGTCGGTAAAATCAAAATGCCATCAGCCTCTTCGTTGAGCCCAAGCTCCGATGCGGAGCAAAGCATTCCAAACGAGGTTACACCTCGAATTTTAGATTTTTTGATATGCAAACCATTGGGAAGTTTTGCACCAATGCGTGCAAACGCAACCTTGTCACCTTGCTTAAAGTTCTTTGCCCCGCAAACAACGTCAAAGATCTCAGTGCCATCATTGATCTTGCACAGTGATAATTTGTCTGCATCTGGGTGTTGAATAAAGGATTCAATGCATCCCACCACAACATCATCTAGCCCTTGGCCTGCGGCTGTTGTTTCTTCGATCTCAATACCAACTGATAATAGAGAAGTCTGGATTTCATCTGCCGTAAAAGGCTGACCAAAAAAAGAGCTAAGCCAATGCCTGGTCACCCTCATAGAAATTGCTCCAAAAACCTAAGATCATTCTCGTAGAAAAGTTTAATGTCTGTGATGCCATATTTAATCATCGCAATACGCTCTACCCCCATCCCAAAAGCAAAGCCTGTTACCTGACCTTCGCTGTAGGGATTGGGCTGGTCCGGATATCTTTGCGTCCATGTATGTTCTATATGCTTAAAGACAGCTGGATCCACCATGCCACAGCCGAGGATTTCCATCCACTGACCGTTGGGACCCATAACATCAAGCTCTGCGCTAGGCTCTGTAAATGGGAAAAAGCTGGGACGAAACCGAACCTGCGCGCCCTTGCCAAACATCATCTCAACAAAGGCTTCTAGGGTCCCTTTCAGGTGAGCAAATGTAATATTGGGCCCAATGCATAACCCCTCAACTTGATGAAAGACTGGGGAATGCGTGGTATCAGCATCATGGCGATAGACTCTGCCCGGCACAACCATACGAATGGGAGGGGCTTTTGTTTCCATCGCTCGAATTTGAACAGGTGAGGTATGCGTTCGCAGCACATGTCCATCTTTGGTAAAAAATGTATCCTGCATATCTCTGGCTGGATGGTTGGGAGGAAAATTCAAGGCTTCAAAATTGTAATAATCAGATTCAATATCTGGACCTTCCTCAACAGAAAACCCCAAGCTTGAAAAAATATCAATCATCATGGATTGAACGTGTGTCAGAGGATGTAAGCTTCCTAACGATGACGCTGAAGCCGGCAGGCTTACATCAATATGTTCTTTTTCAAGCCTGGCTTTAAGTTCACGCTTTGAGATTTGGGCTTTTGTCTCTTCCAGCTGGCTTTCAATGGCTACACGAAGGGTATTGATTTTTTCGCCAAAACCAGGCCGCTCCTCGGGCGTGAGTGTTCCAATCTGTTTGAGCATCTCGGTGACATGGCCCTTTTTGCCCAAAAAGGCGACCCTTAGGTCTTGTAAGGCGTGTGAGTTTCGAGTTTTTTTTAGAGATGTCTGAAAATCTAAATGAACTTCTTTGAGCCGTTTATCCAGCGATCCAGCCATTGGGCATCACGTAAAAGATCAGACCTGCTTAGGCGGCAGATTTAATAACGTTTGAAACTAAAGCTTCAAAACCCTTGGGATCGTTGGTGGCAATCTCTGCCAGCATTTTTCGATTCAAATCAATATTTTGCTCTTTAAGCGCACAAATCAAACGTGAATAAGATGTGCCACATGCCCGCGCAGCTGCATTGATACGCACCACCCAAAGGCGTCTAAAGTCTCTTTTTTTCCGTTTTCTACCAATGTACGCGTACTGACCAGCTTTATCTACGGCTTGCGCAGCAACGGTGAAACAATTTTTTCTACGTCCAAAAAAGCCTTCAGCTTGTCTAATAACTCTTTTACGCCTTCTACGCGCTTTAAATCCTCGTTTTACTCTGGCCATAATGAACTCCTTAACAAAAACGTTTATCTACCGTAAGGTAGCATTTGGTTGATAGCGCCCATATTAGCATCTGAGGCATACATCGACTGCCTGCTTTGGCGCTTGGTTTTGGTGGTTTTAGATGTCAAAATGTGACGCAAATTAGCCTTCTTCATCTTGGCTTTGCCACTCTTTGTAAGGCGTATACGCTTGGCCGCCCCTTTTTTTGTCTTTAATTTTGGCATATTGTCTTCCTAATCCATTCCCATAAAGCCTTTTAGACTTTAATCTCAAACATGGCTTCTACACGATTTTTACTATAAAGCCAACCCAAGAACACAGAAAGGCCGAAAAAATGCGAAGCCAAACAATGTCCTTGTGGCTCGTAGCTAGGGTAAGTTTTACTTCCCAGAGCCGGCGGGGGCGTTGAGAACCATGGTCATGTTTTTGCCTTCGAGTTTGGGCTCTTGCTCTACAATTGCTTCAGACCCAAGGGTTAGGACAACTTTATCCATTTGAGCTTTGCCCACGTTGGAATGAACTACTTCTCGGCCGCGAAAGCGCAGGCTCACCTTGACCTTATTGCCTTGCGCTAAGAACTTAGAGATTTTCTTAACCTTCACATCAAAATCATGTTGATCGGTATTGGGCCGAAACTTGATTTCTTTGACAACAATAATGGTTTGGTTTCTTTTGGCTTCTTTGACTTTCTTTTTTTGCTCAAATTTATATTTGCCATAGTCCATGATTTTACACACAGGCGGCTTCGCAAATGGAGATACCTCAATGAGGTCCATCTCAAATTTGTTTTGGGCAATATTCAGCGCCTCTTTGGTATCTAAAATGCCCAGCTGAACGCCATCAGGGTCAATGACTCTGACCTTGGGAATACGAATACGATGATTAACACGCAGACCTTTGTCACGGTCTTTGTTACGAAATTGAAAAGGGGGTTTTGATCTCACTGACGTTTACTTCTCCTTGCTTAAAAGATCCAATAACGTTTTCCACGTTTGGTCTTTGTGTTCCTCTCCATGCAACCGCACAGATAGGGTTTGGTTTTGAACTTCTTGGTCTCCCACAATTAGCATGCAGGGAACTTTTTCAATTTGCGCTTGGCGTATCTTATAGCCAAGTTTTTCGTTACGATGGTCTAAGGTTATACGATAGCCCGCCAAAAGAAGTTTTTTCTTCAAAGCTTGAGCATAATCTAACTGAGCATCTGTGATATTTAATATACGTACCTGCTCGGGGGCCAACCAAAAAGGAAAGGATCCTCCGTAGTGTTCCACCAAAATACCAAAGAATCGTTCAATTGAACCCAATAGGGCTCTGTGAAGCATAATCGGAATTTGCCTTGTACCGTCTTTAGCAACATACTCTAAACCAAAACGTTCGGGCAGTGAAAAGTCTGCCTGTATGGTAGAGCACTGCCACATACGTCCCAGGCTGTCTTTGATTTTAATATCAATTTTAGGGCCGTAAAAGACCCCTTCCCCTGGATCAACTTCAAAGGGTAGGTTTTGCTTTTTTAAAGCTTCTTCCAACGCCGATGTTGCCAATGCCCAATGCGCATCCGATCCAACTGATTTCTCAGGGCGGGTTGAAAGGAATATTTGATAATCGTCAAATCCAAAAGCTTGAAACATCTGTATGATAAAGGCCAATACATTTTGAATTTCATCAAACAATTGATCAGGCGCAATAAACAGATGCGCATCATCTTGGGTAAAGCCGCGTACACGCATCATGCCATGAAGCACGCCTGAGCGCTCATAGCGATAAACCGTGCCAAGCTCTGCAAACTTGAGTGGAAACTCTTTATAACTTCTCAAACGCGATTTATAAATTTGAATATGAAACGGACAGTTCATGGGTTTGAGCTGGAATTGTTGCTCGTCTACTTGTATGGGGGCATACATGTTTTCTGAATAGAAGTCAGAATGGCCTGAAGTTTCCCAAAGCTTTAAACGCGCAAGATGAGGAGAATAAACCAAGTCATAGCCTTGTTTAATATGCTCGTCTTTCCAATAAGCTTCTATGAGGTGACGGATCATGGCCCCTTTGGGATGCCAAAGAATCAAGCCAGGTCCAACGTCATCACTGACGCTAAAAAGATCTAAATCTTTACCCAGACGACGGTGGTCTCTTTTTTTGATTTCTTCTTGAAGCGCGTGATGGGCTTTGAGCTCTTTTTCTGTAGCAAACGCAACACCATAAATGCGTTGAAGTTTTTGATTCTGCTCGTCCCCTTTGAAATACGATGCAGAGATGCTTGTCAATTTGACCGCGCCGATTTGTTTTAAGTCTTGAACATGGGGCCCTCGACAAAGATCTGTAAAGTTTCCGTGTGAAAAGACTGAAATATCTTCATCCTCTGGTATGTCGGCCAAGCGCTCAAGCTTAATATGCTCACCAGCTTTTTCAAACAGAGCATGCGCTGCCTTACGGTCTAGAACTTTACGCTGAATCTCACCGCCAGACTTAAGGATGTCTACCATTTTAGATTCTATGGTTGCTAAATCTTCAGGCGTAAAGGGCTTGTCTACTTTGAAATCATATTGAAACTTTTCGCTGTGATCTGTGCGCCCCACATCCACCTGGGTGCTCGGCCAAAGTTGTTTGACCGCATCAGCCAGAACGTGTTCCGCTGAATGCCGGATCACTTCCCCACCTTTGGGGTGTTTGCTGGTCACTACTTCAAAGTCACCTGAAACTTCAAGAGGCTCGCGCATGTCTTTGAGCAAACCGTTATGGATGACTGCAAGAGTTGCTTTGCCGAGGCCCTGTCCGATGGAATAAGCAACTTCTTTGCCCGTAACACTGGGCTCAAAGCTTAACACCTTGGAATCGGGAAGCTTAAGCTCAATCATGGAACAAAGCAAAATACATAAGTGAACATTGAAACATACTAAAACAGGCTAACCCTGTCACGCGTCCCTTGAAAGTGTGGAGTGATGATAAGTGGTAGGCACGGGCAGGATTGAACTGCCGACCTCTACAGTGTCAGTGTAGCGCTCTCCCACTGAGCTACGTGCCTGTATTGCTAAATGCAATGGATAAAAACCGTCAACCATACTATTTCTTAGACTTGCTACCTGAGCTGTATGTTTTGTTGTAGAGTTGAATAACTTTAGGCGTGATTTCATATTCTGACTTGAAGTATGTTACTGCGCCTTGGTTTTTTTCCAAAATAAAATCATATTTTTCATCTTTGCCAATTTTTTGAATGATGGCATTGATTTTTTTGAAAATATCACCTGTAGCTGTAAGCTCTTGCTGTTGCATGGCCCGCTGCGCTTCCATGCGCATGCGTTCAAAAGCGATAAATTTAGTTTCAAAATCTTTTTGTTTTTTCACAAGCGCGTCCTTGCTCAGAACCAAGGCTTGGGCATCAAGATCTTTTTTCATTTTTTCTAGAGTTTTTTGTTCGTTTTCAATTTTTTTCTTTTTGCTCAAAACTTCTTTTTCAAGCTGGGCAACCGCTGCTTTGCCTTCGTCAATGGTATCTAAAACTTCTTGGGCGTTAAAGACTGCGATTTTTTTACCAGCTGTGTTTGCCCAAAGCTGTGGAGCAGAGATTAAAAGACATCCCAAAATCAAAAAATATGTTTTCATGTAACGATTCCCTTCGTTAGTTTATTAAAAAAGCGATCCAAATGTAAAATCAAATTGAACCAATTTCTCATCGACCTTGCGATCCAGAGGAAAACCCCATGCAAATCTAAAAGGTGCTACAGGTGAGAGCGGTGAAAACCACCTTAGCTCAACCCCAGCACTTTGTCTTTGCCCAGAGAGGGTAAACATGTTCTCGCCATTGTCAAATGCATTTCCCATATCAAAGAAGGCCACACCATAAATCTTGGCCTGCCCAACCAACGGAAAAATGTACTCAGCATTAAATACAAACTGCTTATTACCGCCTATGACAAAGTCAGATGTGGAAAACGTGCCCACACTGCCAGCCGATGCAACAGATATACTTGGTCCCAATGAACGCAACCTGAATCCACGCACCGAGAAGACCCCGCCTGGAAAGTACCTTTCAAAAAGAGGCACACGCGCGCCATCTTCAAGAGGCGCTACATATCCCGTGTTTATTCGAAAAGCAAGATGCGATTTACTGATGATGGGGATCTCTTTTTTTCTGGCAAATGGAATGTACCAACGCGCATCGAGCTCAGTTTTTGAAAACGGATAGTCCCCGCCTAAGAGGGTCCCTGCAAACTCTTGCGAGACTTTCAGCATAGAGCCTTTGGTGGCAAAAAAAGCATTGTTGCGCGTGTCGTGCGATAGGGACAGCGTCACACTGGAAGTCAACCCATCATCAAAAAGATTTGCAATCGTGGGGCTTAGATTGCTAAGCCTCTGATTAACCAATCGGTAACGAACGCCTGCACTGATACGCCGCAAACCATCTTCCAATAGCGGATAATCAAACCCAAGACTGCCGCCCGTAGAGCGCAAGCCGAAGTTGGTGTACTGTCTTCGTGTATTGTAAGCATTTAGAGCCATGCCCCACTTAGAATCCAAAAAGTAAGGGTCACGGTAGGATAAATCAAAAATCTGCGTGATCCGGCCCACCTGAGCTCTAAAATTTATATCAACGCCATAACCAAAAAGGCTGCGTTTCTCTAAGGAGCCCACCACCTGAAATGACTCTAATGTATTGAAGCCTGCACCAATATTAAAAGAACCTGTTTCGCGCTCAACCACTTCCACCACAACATCAACCAAAGCTGCATCAGAGGTCTTGGGTGTTGAAATCTCAACACTTTCAAACAAGGCCAAACGTTCGAGTTTTTGTTTGGATTTTTTAAGGGATGTGGCATTGAAAAGCTCGCCTTCAAAAAGTTCCATTTCACGTAAAATCACTTTGTCGCGGTTTGCAAGATTGCCTTTGATCACAAGGTCTCTGACCCGAACAATGGGGCCGGGAGATACTTGGTAGTTCACAAACACGCGCTTGGTGTCTTCATCGACTTGAAAGTCTGGAACCACATTGGCATAGGCATAGCCGTGATCGGTGTACCGGCCTGCGATGGCTTGGAAGTCATTTCGAATTTTCTCAGTAGAGGCAACCTCTCCCTTTTTCATTTTGACCTTGGCTGTTAGTTCATCTTTGTCAAAAATCAGGTCCCCTGCCACATCAGAACCGTTAAAGGTATAGCTATCACCCTCCTCAACAAAAAATGTGACATGAAGGGTTTGCTTGTCGGCAAAAATTTCAACCTTGGGCTCCTGCACAGCAGCCTTGATAAAGCCCTTATCACCATAAAAACTCTGCACTGCCTGGCGATCATACTGTAGCAGTTCCTTGATGTAGGTTCCGCTTCGATTCATAAAGGACAGGACGTTTTTTTCCTTGGTGCGAATGACCGCTTTGAGCTGCTGATCTGTAAACGTGTGATTGCCGATAAAGCGAATGTTTTGAACAAAGATTTTGCGGTTCTCTTTGACTGAATAAATCAGCTCAACCTGGTTGTTTTTTCTCTCAACCAAACGGTAGCTGACATCTGCCAAATAGAAACCTTTGGATTTGTAAAATTGTTTGAATTTCGCTAGATCCTCTTGCACCTGTTTTTGATTGAAAAACGTATAGGGCTTAACTTCGATGTGTTTTTCCAATTCGCGTTTTTTGAGTTGGTCATTGCCCTCGATCAAAATTTTGATCACTTTTGGCTTTTCCTGAACCCGAATCAAAAGTTTTTTTTGAGCTTGATCATAATAAAACGCAACGTGTTTAAAAAAACCTGTTTCGTAAAGCGTACGAATGTCTTGGGCCACTTGTGTTTTTGACAGCAGGTACCCTTTTTGGCTTTTGAGCACATTGAGTATCGCTTCTTTTTCGATTTGGACATTGCCCTCGGTCACAATTTCGGCAATTTCATCTGAAGCATGGCCATAGGAAGCAAACAGACAAATGAGCAATATGGGCACGTATGATTTAAAACATCTCATAAAAGATTCATTCCAATACCAGTTCACCCTTTTTGAGTCGATAAACTTTATCAGCTTTTTCTGCCAAGCGTCTGCTGTGTGTGACCAAAATAATGGCCCCTTGATCCCGGATTAAGGAAAAAAGCACATCTGCCACTTGATCCGAGGTGTTTTGATCCAGGTTGCCAGTAGGCTCATCAGCCAGAAGAAGGCTTGGGGACATCATCATGGCGCGCGCTATGGCCACACGTTGTTGCTCACCTCCTGATAATTCCCCTGGTTTGTGGTCCATGCGATGATCAAGGCCAACAGCGGCAAGCAAGCTTTTCGCGCGGACCTTACCATCAGACTGTTGTGCTATTCTGGCGGGCATCACAACATTCTCAAGCGCTGTGAATTCAGGCAGCAAATAATGAAATTGAAAAACAAAGCCGATATGTTCGTTTCTCATCTTCGCTCGTTTGTTGTCGGGCAGCTCATATAAAGGGGCATCCTGAATGTGCACGCTTCCAGACGATGGGGACAACAACCCACCCAAAATATTTAAAAATGTGGATTTGCCCGCCCCACTCTCTCCCATGATGGCAACCGATTCTTTATTTTTAAGCTCAATGGATATGTTTTCCAAAACATGGACGTGCTCAGGACCCTTTTGATAGGACTTGGATACAGCATTGGCCCTCAAAACCAAATCACTCATAGCGCAAGCCTTCGGTTGGCTCAATCGAGGCTGCCCGATATGCGGGATAAATCGTAGCTAAAAAACAAATGGTCATGGCGCACAACCCGATCCACAAGAACTCACCAGGGTTGATCATAATCGGCAAATGATCCATTTGGTAAACGCCCGCATTGAGTTCAAAACGAAGGTGGTTTTTGAGAAGGTAACACACGACAAACCCCAAAAGCAGGCCAAAAGCTGTGCCGATCATGCCAATGACTGTCCCGCTGATGACAAAAATACTTAGAATCGAGCGCTTGGTCGACCCCATGGCTTTGAGAATTGCAATTTCTTTGCCCTTGGTCATTACCAACAAGGTCAGCGTGCCAATGATGTTAAACGATGCCACCAAAATGATCATGGCCAAGACAATAAACGATAGTTTCTTTTCCGTCTGAAAGGCTGAGAAAAGATCACGATTGAGCTCCATCCAGTGGCGAATATAATAGTCGGAACCAATTTTTTCTTTGATTCGACTGGCCACAAGCCACGCCTGATCGATATCATCGACACTGATTTGGATGCCTTTGATTTTTCCGGGCTTGCCAAAAACACTTTGTGCGTGATCCAAATGCATGTAAGCACTTTTAGAATCATATTCGTACATCCCACTGTGAAAAATGCCCCCCACTTCAAAACGCTTGATTCGCGGGCCCAAACCAAAGGGCGTAATATCACCCTTGGGAGAAACCAAATCTACCGCCATGCCCTTGAACGCAAATAACTCGGAATCGGAAAGATCTTTGCCCAAAATAATTTTTGGCAAGCCCTGTTGATCCGGGTCTAGAGCAGCAAGGGTCCCATCGATCATATCGTCTTGGAGCGCCGTTACCTTTTTGATCCGCTGTGGATCAATGCCATAAATGACAATACCTGCGCTGCGACCAGTCTCTGACTGCGCCAGCACCTCTGAATAGACAAATGGCGATGCCCCTCTAACGCCCTGGATTTGCTCGATGGTTTCCAGAAGTGGTTGGTAATCTGAAATATCCTCTGAAAAATGAAATAAGATTAATGGGGCATTGTTCCCTAGAATTTTTTCCCGAAAGCTTTTTTGAAACCCAGAAAAACCAGACGTAACCACACACAAGGCCATGACCCCTACCATGACCCCAACGATGGAAATCCAAGTAATCAGTGATAGGAGTTTTTGATTTTTTTTAGACAGCAGATAGCGAATACCTATGTAAGACTCTAGCTTCATGTCTGATTTGAAACGGCTGCGGCTTGCTCAAAACGCTCTTTGACAAACGCATGCTCCAGGCTGGCCAGGAAAAAACCTGCCCTTGGGCCCTTTGCCTTACCTAAAATGGCGATGTAAACTGCCTCAAAAATCTCTTTGGGCGTCAGCTGCAGCTCATCTTTAAGGCCGTATAAAATTTCATGGGTTTGCGAGGCGTCCATCTCTGGCTTTAACCTTTGGGCTAGCAACCCCAATCCTTGTCGCTGACTTGACGTTAAGGCGCCCACTTCTGACGGCAGGTCTTGCGCAATAGAAAACTTGATATCATCTGGCGCAAAGGCTTCAAGCCAGGCTTGGGCATAGCTCAAGCGGTTTTGAAGTGTTTGCAGGTTAGGCTCTTGATAGCCATTGCGTTTCAAAATCTTTTGGATGATCTCCAGATCACCACCTGTGATTTGAGCCAAGCTGATAATATGTTTAAACGGCACGCCCAATGGAGGCAGGTCACTCACAGCCGAAAGCTCTGCAGCACGTTCATGGCGGCTTTTGCTTGAAAGATCATCAAACTCATCCACGAGCGAGAGCATCGGCAAACCGGGATCAAAGGTCAAACGTTTGTTGGGCTTGGCACGCACGACACAATATTTGAGAACTTCAGGTGGCATGACTTTGGTCATTTGGGCAATCGAAATTACGTTGCCTTTGCTTGAGGACATATCCCCCCCACCCGTTAAGCTGACCCACTCATAGACAGCCGAACACGGAATCTCATAATCAAAAATATCGCGTACAAATCGCTTGGCCGTATCAAATGAACCCCCGCGAGACGCGTGATCTTTACCAAAGGGCTCAAAAGTCACCCCAAAAATCTGCCAGCGCGCTGGCCAGTCCAGACGCCATGTCAGCTTGCCCCCTCCAGCCATCGGAACTTCGGACTCATAACCTTGGGCGTTGACATAGCCTACCGTCTGTTTATCGACATCAAATCCCAGGACGCGGTTGCCCATCATGGACTTGGTTTTTTCACACATCGGTACAAATGGCGACCAGTGCTCGTCCATGACTTTGCCGGTTTGTTTTTTTAGAATCTCTTTGATGGTTTGAGTGGCTTGCAGCGCCTTAATGATATTTTCGACATACTTGTCTTCTTTGTATGCCTGGTCAGCACGAATCAGTGAGACCTGAATGTCTAGTGTTTGAAGTGACTCCAAAAAAGGCGTCAAAAAATAATCCGCATAGCTCTGACCTGAACCATCCGGGGCAGGAATCTCAGACAATGGCTGTCCCACAAAGGGAGCATAGGTTTTTTCATCCAAAAACGGATAGACTTTTCTCAAAGGGTCAAAGGTATCAGCGACATAATAAAACTTCGCCGTTTTGCCCAAAGCTTTCAACGCTCGAACAACCGCGTCGGCAGTGACGACCTCACGCATATTGCCCACATGAATGTGACCACTGGGCGTGATGCCCGTCATAGCCACATACGTATTTTTTTGGGTGGACCAGTTGGCCGCAATATCATCGGCCCAAAAACTTAAAGGTGCTTTTGCCTCATTGCTCATAACAAGGCCATCACTATCCCAACTCCAGGAGTCGGTCAACGAGTATGACTAGGGCCTGTTGACAATTTAAATCCCAAATCCAGCAATCCTAGCGCAGGATCAAAACAAGATGGACTTATTAAATCAGGCTTATTGCTTTATTGGAGCTTAAGTTGTCACATGCCTTAATCTATAGCAGGCGCTGGATCTTCGGCATGGAATTGAAGGTATTCCTCCTCAAACATGAGCTTTTTTCTGTCCTCAATACGGTCGACATAAAGCCGACCAAACAAATGATCAAGCTCATGTTGGATCACAGTTGCCGTAAACCCTTGCACTTCAAGCTCACAGGCTTGAGCTTTGTCATCTAAGAATTTCACCAAGATATGTTGTGGGCGCTCTACAAAGCCTCGCAATCCGGGTACCGACAGGCACCCTTCCCAAAAACCTGTCCGTTTTTTATCCAGAACTTTAATTTCAGGATTGATAAAGACCATCATGGGGACATTTTCCTCTGGTGCATATCGGCCCGAGCTAGGGTCAATTTGGATGATGGCCACCGATTTGGACACATTGATTTGGGGCGCGGCAATCCCAATGCCGCCCTGGTCCATCATCGTGTCAAATAGATCTTGAACAAGCGACGCTGTTTCAGGACGGCCTATCTCTTGCTTGGATAACTTTTGGGCGACCTTTCTTAAGGTCGGATGCCCCATTCGAATCACGTCTTTGACTGCCATAGTGGCCAGGTCAATATCCTATATATAGTGACAAATCAAAACTAGCTGCCTGCCGTTGACCCAAGCTTGGGGCAGCCTGGCCCCATATGCGCCACTTTTAAGCACATAGAGGCCCCATGTTTTTTTGATTTACATTGTATATTCAATCACTTAAACCTAAAGAGACTTGGCATAAGTCTTGGAACATTCATACATATGAGGCATAAAATGTTAAAAAACACACCATCTACCCAACCCCTTTTGACCCTTGCGATCATCGCTGTGATGGTCCTTGTATCCTGCGGCGAAAAAATCCAACCCCCGGCCAATCCAGGTGGCACCGCTACATACGATGAAGACACACGTGCGGTAACTGGAGATGATCTCGACAACCTTGAAGAAACACTCTGTTTAGGATCAGATCAAGACAATGACGGTTTATGTGATGAGGACGATACTACAAATCATAAGGGTGAATACGACCTTTCTTGTATGAATGATCCCTACTGCCTCGATCCAACGCGTGAAGAACTTGATTCAGACATGAACCCTTCAAAGAACAAGCTAAGAAATGCTTTAATCGGTGGTGGCAGCGCTTTGTCCTTAATAACCGCCTGTACAGTATGGAATAAGTGCCGCAACATGATCCAAAGTCTTGTTACCAAAGATGATGACGAAAAAATTATGCGTTTTTTAAGAAAAACCGCTCAGGGCAACGAAGCTAACCCAGAAGCAATTAGCGCCAATTACTCCTATTATTCTGATTACTCCCAAGCTTTTACAATGTTCAATGATAATAACAGACCTTATTTTACCAGTTACATAGAAACAACTGTAAAGACGTTAAAAGGTGATGCTCTCGGAATGGCTCTTAAGATCGGTCAAGATGTGGCATTACTCAATAACCCTATTTATATGTGCCACAACGGTATTTTTTATAGCCGAGAGACAAAGCTTGACTCAGGTGAATATGAAATAAATGGAGAACTGTATGTTAAGAACACAAACCAAAGACTGAAAAAGGAGAAAATGACGCCTGAGCTATTCAAGACAACTATATGCGGTATGCCTAATGCCGAAGGCGTGAGAGAATCAGTTGGAGCACAGGGGTTCTTTATTGCTATTGGATTAGATCCAAATGCCAAACAAGTTATGGTTCAAGCATACAAACCTTCTGATACTATCAAAGGAGGCAGAGAGCTCATAATAAAAGACCAACCAGGCTTATTTGACGAAGGGTATCGCCATGTGTCTAAAATAAACATGCGTATCAAAAACCCTAGCTCTCTCGTGGATCCTGTTGAACCAATTCGCCTCACATTTATATCATCGACACTTCCAAAAACTGAAAGCATCGAATATGAAATTAAAAAAATAACCCCCTCCACGTTGACAAACCACCCGGATGCTTACATGGGTTTCAACCCGCACATCCCTCTATTACCAAACCAAACCCCAGAAGACGTCATTGCAAGGTTAACGGGACGTGTTGAGAGCTCTGAATTTGACAATGATTCTGGAGGCAACATTATACCTAAGGAAGTTTTAGATAATATTAACGGATCTCATACAAGCACACCCTCAGCTGAATTTGATAATGATACAGGGGACTTCGGAATAAATCAGCCAGGAGATGATCTGAAAAATGTTCATATTGATGTTGACTCTTATGGAGGAAATAATGGTTAAAGTTTTATTGTCCCAAAAAGCAGAGCAACACTATCATACAATACTTAATTTTTCTTTGGTATTACTTGCTCTTGCTCTTGGGGCGTGCCAAGAAAGCTTTGAACCGACCCCGGTTGACGATCAAGTAGAAGACTCTCAAACGACTCCGTCTGTGCGATATCAATTTGAAACACCCACCAAATTTGAAGTTACACGTGTCGGGAACTACGTGAATTTGTTTTACTCTCCCAACCCAAAAGTAGATTTATTTAAAATTTATATGGATGATACACAAGGCGAGCTCAATGGGTACGGTGACTTTGATGCATTTGTAGAGACTAAGGCCAATTCTATTACTCATAAAGGCCCATTTTCACGTGACCAAACTTATTACTTTGCGGTAAGCGCTGTTAATGCATTGGGTGAGGAAACTGAAAAGACCCAAACCTTATCTGTAACTTTCCCCCCACAAGAAGAAAAAAAGTTCACGCACACATATGATGTCGAACTCAATACCTGCATCAAAGGGTCTGCGCGATTAACGATTAAAGACGGAACACTCGCCTTGGTAGGAAGTTTGGATGACACGCTCCCTGCAGACCATAAAGACTGTGATTTTGTCATCAATGACAATGATGATACCCGTCGTGGTAGCTGGGTCAAAATGACACCCTCAACATCTGAGGAAGAAGATACGCCCAACAGTTATGTTTTCCCGGCAAGTGCTGCCAGCGGAGGAAATCCACATGATTTCGACAGTGGCGCGCTTAACATCAGCCCTTCGAATACTACACCAGTCATTGCACAAATGACCAATGATGATGTCGTCATCACCCAATTTTCACAAATCATGGACCAGAAATGTCCAAAGGGTGGCATTATCAACCCAGACAAGTATCAAGTCATTTTAGAAGACCCTCAAACCATTTTATTTGATTTAAGAAATTGTAGTCAAGAGTGGGAGAGATTTTACTTTGAAAACTCAATTAAGTTCAAGCTCACATTCCAATCTACTGCTGAGTAATTTGCACCTAAAAACAAGAGCCAAGAACTCTAAACGATTGCACGGGATGCTTAGCCCAAAGACTAGACCCTACTTTTAAAGCATTGACATTCTGTGATGCAATTTTGTTAAATTGTAGGTTTCAAAATCCTTTTTTGACATTAAGATCGTACTTTTTTAATAAGCGTTGAACGGACTTTCTGTCGATGCCTGCGTCTTTGGCGGCTTGGGAAATATTAAGATCATTTTTTCTAAGGAGTTTGATGAGATACTCTCTCTCAAAGTTCTCAACCCATTTTTCTTTGGCTTCTTTGAAAGGCACAGAGATATCAGGGTCAAGCGCAAGCGCAGCCTCTTCTTCGGTGACACGGCCAGGCCCTTGAAGATAATCTGGTAAATGCACCACATCAATCAGATTGTCATCGCAAAAACTGTAGGCACGATCAATGACGTTTTTAAGTTCACGAATATTGCCTGGCCAGTGATGGTTGTTGAGCGTATCGAGTACGTCAGTGCTCACCCCTTGGACTTTACTGGAGCCATCCATAGTGCGTTTGGCCAACTGAAAAAAATGATCCACGAGCATAGAAACGTCTTCTTTGCGCTTTCGAAGCGGTGGCAAGTACACATGCACCACAGAAAGGCGAAAGTATAGATCCTCTCTAAACAAGCCCTTGGTCACCATGTCTTTTAAATTGCGATGGGTCGCGCATACCACGCGCACGTTGACTTTCTTCGGCCGATCTGCGCCGACGCGCTTGATCTCACCGGTTTCCAACACCCGTAACAACTTGGGCTGTAGGTCTAAAGACAGCTCACCAATCTCATCCAAAAAAATAGTGCCTTGATCTGCAATTTCAAAGGCCCCTTGTCTGGCATTGGTGGCGCCTGTAAACGCCCCCTTTTCATGTCCAAAGAGTTCACTCTCGATCAGATTCTCGGCCACGGCCCCACAATCAAAAATAACAATATTGTGCTTGTTGCGTTTGGAATGCTCATGCATAGCTTTGGCCACAAGCTCTTTGCCCGTTCCTGTCTCTCCTCCAATGACGACTGAGACATTGGTTGGGGCTACTTTTTCTAATATACCAAAAATTTTGCGCATCTCAATCGACTGTCCCAAGATACTTCCAAACTTTGATTGGGCTGAAGGGTAAATATCAAGCTTCTCATCCTGGGCATGGAACCTGATTTTGGTCTTACCAACCCGCAATGAAGACTGCGCGCTGATATAGACCTCTTTGATTTGAACGTTGCCCACGTACGTGCCATTGGTCGACCCCAGATCGCGGATCAGATATCCAAATTTATCCTTGGTGATTTCGGCATGATGCCGAGAGACGGTTTCATCTTCAATGACAATGTCATTGTTCTGAGCGGTGCCAATACGGATGGTATCTTTTTTGAGATTGTAGGTCTTGGCAGTTTTGCCAGGAGTTTCGATCACACACTCACTTTGGGGGAAAGTTAGCGTGGTCACATGATCAGTCATGCGAATGATTTTTGTATCTGATGGTTTTGGCATAAACGTCCCGCTTTTACAATACTGCCCAGTTGAGTCCCCACTTGGGGCATTTCTTATGACAAAACTGAGCTAATACCCCATTGTATGAGGAATTTATGTCGCATGCAAGAACCAAAGTGTTTTTTTTAGGGCCTGTTGACAATTCAAAGCCCAAAGCGAGAAGTCCTAGCATGAGATCAAGTCAAGGCGGGCTTTGCCAAAAAAGCGACGGCGCACTTACGCAGCAGCGCTCTCGTATTATTTTTGTGAAGACCAACGCCTCGAGCTGGCTTTGTGATAGGACTTCGCAGTAGGTATTTGAATGTCAACAGGCCCTAAACACATCACGCCAAACCTGAAACTACTTTACCAATACTCATGTTTATAGACCATGCGGCACAGCCCTCAAGCTTGCCCTGCAAGACTATGCTGAGACTTGGTAGACGTCTTTGGGTTGGTCCCAAACCTCAAGATAGGTCTTGGTCATGGCATAAAGCAGCAAGTCATCACGTACAAATTTCGCCTCTGCTTGGGGCTCTTCAAAAGCAACTGCAAAGCCGATCGCCCGCATGCTCTTTGGGCAAAAGGCATGGCGCACCACCTTGGAATCTATTCGTGCTTTGACCTTGCCTGTAGCCAGCGTGAACGTAAAGCTTGAGTGCATCGGCGGTATTTTCTTAGATTCGATAAACGCACCGCCATGCGCAAGATCTTGAATCAATGCAAAGTGAAAGGCCCCATCTTCTCTGGAGATAATGTGAACATTCGATACAAAACGATGGTGGGCCCTTCGCTCTTTTGGATATTGATTGGATTGTTTCATTTTCCCTACCTCCGTATAGCATTCTATAAAGATTTCATAGGATTACAAACTTTTTCTACATTTATTATGAGGTAACTATGCCTAACCTCTTATTTTCAATCCTTTATTTAAATGCTTAGTTTTGAGACTTTCTAGGTGTCGCTGGGGAAGCTTTGCGGTTTTGGTCTTTAAGGTATTCAATAGAGGCTTTGAGCTGCGCATCAGATAGGACAACGGCCTTTTGCTTTGAGACCTTGTCTTTCTTTAATGAGACGGTATCCAAGTTCCCTTCCAGGTCCTGCTCGCGAGGGACCAGATCGTCTCCGGGGCGGTAGTTAAAATAAGAAACATATATATCAGGCTCATTGCCAACGTTCTGTATGGGGCGATCGTTGGGTGTATAGTAGCGTGCCACTGTCATTTTGAGCCCAGAGCCATCGTCCAGATCCACAATGGTTTGCACAGAGCCCTTGCCAAAACTGCGGGTGCCAATCAAGGTTGCCCGCAAGTGATCTTGGAGCGCGCCTGCAACTATTTCTGAAGCTGATGCCGTGCCTTCATTGATGAGCACGACCATGGGCATATGGGCCAAGGTACCTTCTTTCTTAGCATATTTTATTTCTACCGAATCTGCTGATCTGCCTTTGGTTGAAACAATAGCGCCCCTGTCCAAAAAAAGATCACTGACCTTCACCGCTTGGTCCAAAAGCCCTCCTGGGTTATTACGCAGGTCCAGAATCAAGCCTTTCATAAGTGTTTTTTTCTTTTTGAATTTTCTCCGTAATTTTGAAAATGCCTTTGCAACGTCTTTTGTCGTGCTCTCTTGAAACGAGCGAATTTGAATGTAACCAAACTCATTGAAAAAAACCTCGCTGGTCACACTTCGTTCATAAAACGTCGCGCGTTTCAGGTTGACTTCAAAAGTGTCCACTTCTCCTTCGTGTGACAATTTAAGCTTGATTGATGTGCCTCGAGGCCCACGCATTTTATTGATGGCATCCATCAGAGACCACCCCGAGGTTGATGCGCCGTTAACCTCTACAATAAGATCTCCAGCCTTGATACCACTGTCTTTGGCAGGACCAGTTTCAAGGGGTCGGACCACATAGACGCGCTTATCTTCATTCAAACCCATCTCGATGCCGATCCCTCCAAATTTCCCAGAGGTGTCCATTTTGATTTGGTCGTATTCTTGTTTGGTCAGATAAATTGAATGTGGGTCCAAATCGCTGACCATGCCCTTGATCGCCCGGTCAATTAACTTGGTGTGATCAATATCATCGATATAATTTCGCTCGATATAGCTTAGGACCTTAGAGAATGTTTCAAGCTTTTGAAATGTCTTTTCATCTGTATTGACATGGACATCGACCTTGTCCTTGGCAAAAGCCACTTGCACCATCACACACATCAGCAAACTTACAATCACATACATTTTTTTCATAACCCCACAATATCTCATTGAGACATCCTTTTAACAAGATCTATTCGCAAGAAACCTTATGAAAGAAGAGCTACGGCTTAGAAGATGTGCGCCCCAGGCCCTTTGAAGCACCCAACATTTTTTCAGAGCAAATCAAGCCTTTTGACCTTCCTGTTGCGGCATCTATATAAACGCTTCAATGGTTAGAACACGAGCAAAACGTCACGACCCTATATAAAAAGTAGGCGATCCATCACCCATGGAATATCTACAAATGTAATTTTGATAGCAGGGTGACTAGGGCTTGTTGACAATCATTCAAACCATGGGGTGGGGTTGATGGTGACGCCCTTTTTTCTTAATTCAAAGTACAGGTAGGGACCTTTGAGAGAGCCTGTGTCGCCGGACTTGGCAATCACTTGAGATGGTTGAATCTTGTCTTTGAGCTTAACCACAATGGTGGATAGGTGGGCGTATAGCGAAAAGTAATGCCCCCCATGATCCACAATCACGACTTTGCCATACCCTTCAAACCAATCGGCATATACCACCTCCCCTTGAAAAACACTTCGGACCGATTGACCCGCAGGCGCAAAAAAATCGATGCCCTTGTGATGGACCTTGGTTTGCAGCGTTTGATCACTGTAAGAACCATATTTTTTCAAAACCTTTCCAGAAACCGGGTAATGCAGCAAACCCTTGGAACGCTCAAACATGCTCTTGCCTTTGTTTTTGGAAGACATTGATTTTAGTGTTTTGATCAAGCGTTCAATTTTTTTTGAGGCCCCTTCAAGCTCTTTGAGGTTTTGTTGATAGAGCGACTTTTGAGAGTTGACCTGGGTCAGAAATATTTTTTTCTTTTTTTGCTCGGCACCCAACAGCCTTCGATTGGCACTAATCTTCTTAACCTCTCTTTGTTTTTTTAGTTTTTCTTGCTCTAGGCTGGTTTGTTTTTGAGCCAATGCCAGGCGCGACTGCTCAAATTCAAGCACTTTTTCTTTTTCTTTTTCCAACAAAGCCTTCATCCAGACTCTGTATTTTCTTTGGGCTCCGCTATCACCAGTTGACAAGGAGCTTAGACTTTCTTCAGGGCCATTTTGATAGAGGTGTCGCAAGTGCGCCTTCATGAATTCTTTTTGCTTTGTAATACTCTCTTGCAAAGCTTGGATGTCTTGAGTTGTTGCTTGAATCCTTTCATCAGATTTTTGAACGCTTTGTTTTGCTTTTTTTAATTGAGTTTGTAGTTTTTCTTTTTTTTGATCCATCTTTTGAATAGATTTTAGAATATGTTTGGCTTGGTCTTGGGCCTGTTTGAGGGCTTGTTTTTTTTGGTCAATCTGTTTTTTTACCTCTGTAAGATCCTTTTGTTTTTGCTTTACGGTTTGAGCCGACACAGACATGCTGGACAAAGTAAGAGCCCAGCACACGCACACAGATAAAAAAACGCGCAAGATCATTGGATGGGATGCTTATATAAATAGCGGCTTACAGCCAACCATGCGCCCAGAACCGACACTACAATCCCAAAAAGCATCATCCATATCTGTTCTGAAACATGAAGAAACCTTAAGCGATGTATCAATACATCTGGAAAATATTGATCCATATAAACATTAAACTTAGTGAAAAGAAAAAACAAAAGCCCCAATGCCACTCCAACTCCTGCTAAGCCATAGCACGCCCCGTTGAGAACAATCGGAAGGCGAAGCATCCGGGGTGTGGCCCCTGCCAAACGCATGATTGCGATGTGATCTTTTTTTGAAATCATCAGCAGACTAATCGTGTTGTAGACAAGACCAAAAATCATCACACCCATAAACATCAGCGCGGCCCAAACTATGCCATCAATAAACCTCATCATGTCTATGAAACGCGCAAGGCGCGTGCCCCCATCATCGACACGCGTGACTTTTGGGTTGGTTTGCAAACCTTGGAGCCATAGTGCAAAAGCAGCTTTATCTTCGACCAAAGCTTGGAGCTGAATATCCATAGAGACCGGCAATGGGTTCTCATCCAGAATCTCCAGCGCACCTTTGAAGTCTGGGTATTGGTTGAGAAATTTTTCTTTGGCCTGAGCTTGGTCTACGTATTGACAAAGCTTCACCCAAGGCTCCCCACAATGTTCGGCCTGAAAGCCCTGCAGCTGGGAATCACCCAAAGGCGTTTGCAGATAAACATAAATCCACTGAGCATCTTTTTGATGATTTATCAGGTCTTTAAACTGGGAAAAACAAAGATATGACAGGCCCACACCAAAAAAAGAGATCATGATCGTGAGTACTACCAAGATGTGTTTAAACGGTTCAAGTAACATCTTCCGAAAAGATGTTAGAATAAAATACAGATGCGCTCTCATGCTGCGGGATTCCTATGTGTGATTTTTGCATCTTCTAGATGAAAAATTCGTGCTTGGATGGTGTCCAAAAACGCATGCTCATGCGTAGCCATCACAATGGTTGTTCCGCGCAGATGAATGCTTTTAAAAATATCTAAAATCTCTCGAGACAGATGTGGATCTAGATTCCCAGTAGGCTCATCAGCCAGAAGAATTTTGGGGTCATTGACCACCGCCCGAGCGATTGCAACACGTTGCTTTTCACCCCCTGAAAGTGACGAAGGGTAGGTCTTGGAAAAACCTTCAAGGCCGACCTTAGATAGTGCTAAGTTGACCTTGTGCTCAATCATGTACTTAGCAACACCTAGAATTCTTAAGGGCAAAGCCACGTTCTCAAAAACAGTCATATCCTTGATGAGTTTAAAGTCTTGAAAGACAACCCCCATAGACCGCCTGAGCATGGCGACTTGTCTTTGATTCATCTTGGAAACATCTTTGCCATCAACTTTTATCGTCCCACGATCTGGGCGAGCTTGACCAAAAATCATACGCATCAGTGTTGTCTTCCCAGAACCACTCTTGCCTGTTAGAAAAACAAAATCTCCACGGTCAATCGCAGCGTTGAGATCTTTAAAAATAGGAACGCCTTGATCAAACGCTTTACAAACCAATTGACATTCAATCATAAGCAATCACCATCAAGCTTCTTTAACTTTGAGATTTGCTGGAAGCACAATCAATCCATTGCGAAGATCCTTGAGCATTTTTTTGTGTTGGTCCTGCATCAATGCAACAACCTTTTCTTTGAGGTTAGGATTTTCCATATGCTCATCATACATACCCACCAGTTTACAAATGATCTGACCTTGACAAAACAACTGTGTAACAACCTTGCGGGTATCTTGTCCGTAATCTTCGGTTTGAATATGAAAAACCAAACCCATATGATGAATGTTATGATTGTACCCTTGTTGTTTCATTGCACGTGGTTATTCGACATGGACAGCTGTGTTTCTAATATTTTAATCAAATCATGATTGAGTCTATCAGGCAAGACCAACTGATGACCAAATACACGCGCTTGTCTGCCCTGGTCTAGAAATACAACATGCGCGACATCACCAAATGCCAAGAGCGTTTTGAGAAGCCCAAGTAATATTTTTTGCTCCTGGGCAAATCCTAGATCTCCGCGGCGCAAAGAGGGACAATTCAGATAAGCGCCCTTGTTATAGATAAAGACACACTGACACTCTTTCAGGGGTTCATAAAACACTCTGAGCTCGGTGGGAGCGCTGTCTTGTAGAGTTTTAAACACATGATTGATTTGCGCTTGGGTTGTGTCTCCATGGACATCGAACTTATGGGCCTGCAAGGCGAGAGCCCCGCCATCCTCTACGACATGATAGACATCCCAACCAGAGCCGTTGCTCATAGTAGACGTGGACTTTAGGCTGTCTTGATGCATTTCAGATTGTTCCGATGGATTGGTGACGCCTTTTTGACAAGCTTGCAAAAAAAACAAAACGACAAAACTCAAAACAAGTTTTGACACAGTGAGTGTATTTGATACGTTTCGAGCCATGGATCCTATGAAACTCATACTTGAAGCTGACATTGTTGTAAAAGGTGTCATTATTTTATTAGCTGTTTTGTCGGTCGTCAGCTGGGCAATCATCATCCAGAAGATGCTTTTATTTCAAAAAGTCAGAAAAAATTGCGAACAATTTCTAGATTTTTTCAGAGCTGACATGGGCTCCAGCAAGGTGCTTGATCGAGCCCACAAGGCCACGATGAACCCCCTGGCCTCTCTTGTTTTGCATGCCAATCACGCCCTCCATCAAGGCTCTACAACCCAATCAGATCGAAATATCTTAAGCCGCGCATTGGAACGCACCAAAGAAGGCGAAATTTGGTTTTTAGAAAACAAACTGTCCTTTCTGGCCACAACTGGCAGTGCTGCGCCCTTTATTGGCTTGTTTGGAACGGTCTGGGGCATCATGAATGCTTTTTTGAATATTGGAGAAAAAGGCGCAACCAATTTGGCTGTAGTAGCTCCTGGGATTGCCGAAGCATTGATTGCAACCGCCATTGGTCTTGTTGCAGCCATACCTGCAGTCATAGGCTATAACTATTGTGTGCAGAAAATCAGAGGCATCACACATACAATGGATCAATTTGTCTCCGAGTTAACCGATAGCAATATCTTTGACAAAAAGTCCTAGCCGCATGGGCCTTTCTACCAACAGCTCAAGTTCCAGGCAGCCGATGTCTGAGATCAATGTCACACCCTTTGTGGATGTCATGTTGGTTTTGCTCATTATTTTTATGGTGACAGCCCCCATGATGCAACAAGGTGTTGACGTCAACCTACCACAAACCAGCAGCACAGGCGCGATCACGATGGACGAAAAAGATGTAGTGGTCACCATCGACGCTCAAAAAAACATATTTGTCGGAGAAAAAAAAATCAATCAGGATCAGCTCAAAGATGTTTTGGATGCCGTCTTTGACAGCAAAGAAAATCGGGTTGCCTATCTAAGATCTGATCAGAAGGTCGATTATGGGTTTGTCGTAGAGGTGATGGGCGCACTCAAAAATGCCGGTGTCGAACATGTCGGATTGGCCACAGAAGATCCATCATAAGCCTCAATTGAGAAGCACCTCTTTTTCTCTTTTCTTGGGGGCATCATTGGTGCTGCACGCACTGCTGGGTCTTGCGCTATTTTGGAGTAAAGCAATAAGCTCTAAAAAAATAGCTCCTAAGACCATGCAGGTCGTATGGGCCCGTACCATTGTTCAAAAAACCCAAACCCCGTCATTCAAACTCCCTCCCCCACAAGTTTCGCCAAGACCCAAAGTCAAAGCTCCCAAAGAACAGAAAATAAATATTCAACCCCCAAAAAAAGATGAGGCTAAAATCCCCAAAAAGCCTGATACGCCTCCCAAAGCTGTTAGCAAACCAACACCCCCAAAAAAACCAAAAGAAAAAACACAAGAAGAACCCAAAGACACACCCGAGCAAGCCAAGCCGGAAGAGACACCAGAACAAACGCCACTATCGCGTGCTCAGCAGATCAAAGACGCCCTCGCTGCTTTGGATCAGCCTACTCCCAATGAGGACAACTTTCCAACCGCACCTGAAATCATTGATCAGCCGATGTTATCTGCTCAAGATGTTCAAGCGCTTGAAGCCACACCTGAGATGATGGCCTATAACGAGGTCATCCAGGAGAAAGTTACTCAAAATTTTCTTTGGTACCAAGCAGGAGAAGGATTGATTACAGAGGTCGAAATATCTTTGGCCCCGGATGGTCAGGTTCAAAATCTAAAACTTTTTCAAAGCTCCAACAATCAGAGTTTTGACCAAGCCACCATGCGGGCTATTCAAAAATCTTCCCCTTTCCCCCCACCACCTGGTAAGCTTCAAAAACTCTTCTTGCAGGAGTCTATTGTATTTATTTTTGACGGGAATCAATTATGAGAATTATTTTACTGATGTGTACACTGGCCATGTTGAGTGCTGATGCACATGCCAAAATTTATATCGACATCAACAAGTCTTCCACGCGGTCTTTTCCGCTGGCCATTGATGCCCCTGTGGTTTTGAGTGCAGGCGTAGACGTCGACACTTTTTCTAAAACATTTCTTGATACACTCAAACGCGACCTTCGAGTGATGGGTGTGTTCAAGCTTCTATCACAAACAGCCTTCCTGGAGCCTTTGTCCCAGCGTAAGAAAGTCAAAGCCAGCCAGATTAACTTTGGCCATTGGAAAACCATAGAAGCCCAAGCCTTAATCAAAGGACTGATTAAAAAAACCAACGATGTCTTTACGGTTGAAATGTACCTGCACGACGTGCCCTTTCAAAAACAAATCATTGCCAAGCGGTTTAGCGGTCAAGCCGACCAGGCACGCGACATGGCCCACCGCTTTGCCAATGCCGTGGTTCAAGCTCTGATCGGAGAACAAGGCGCGTTCGATACACAATTGGCATTTGTCTGCCGTCCCAAGAAGGACAAAGAACTTTGCATGATGCATTTTAATGGTTGGAATTATCGAAAAATCACAGATCATAAAACCGCTGTCCTTTCACCCGAATGGGACCCCATTACCAATTCAATTTATTATACGGCGTTTAATAAAAAAGGAGCGTCCCAACTCTACCTTTATCAAATCGATCGCCAGAAAATTCTCAACCTCACCAACCTTGAAGGCACGGTCATTGGCCTAAGTTTTGACCCCGTCAGCAAGAATATCATCACCAGCATTTCAAAACGGGGCAACACTGATATTCATATGCTCAACCGTTATGGGCAACTTCAAAAAAAGCTCACCAGCCATCGAAAAATCGATGTCAGCGCAACATTTTCCCCAGACGGAGATCATATGGCTTTTGTTTCGGACCGTGACGGCTCGCCACAGATCTATAAAATGCACCTGTCTACACAGAAAATAACCCGCCTGACGTTCAAAGGCAGAAACAATGCTTCTCCAGCTTGGTCTCCTAGTGGGGATAAAATCGCCTTTGCAGGCATGGATACAGATGGCAACTATGATATCTTTGTGATCGATACGGACGGAAGCCACCTAAAACGCCTGACGTACGATACTCAAAACAATGAAGATCCCACCTGGGCACCCGAGGGCAATTTCATTGCTTTTACATCAAGCCGAACAGGCAATAACCAAATTTTTATGATGCGCCCGAACGGCAAAATGCAAACCCAACTTACGTTCAAGCCATGGGACCATTCTATGCCCACATGGGAACGAAAATAGCATGACTGTTTTGCCCGTGGCCAAGCCATATACCCCATGCTACAATAATCCCATGATATCACGCTCTCTTCTGGCCCGGCGCGTTTCCGGTTTTACTCTCATTGAACTGTTGATCACCATCGCTATTGCGGGTGGACTTCTCGCAGCGAGTATCATTAGTTTGCAGAGTTATTTCCCCAAGCAGCGTTTGCTCACGTCGGTTGACGTGATGGAAAAGGCCCTTTCCACAGCACAATTTGAGGCCACCTCACGGGTATTTTGGACATGTTTAAGCCATGATGAAACCAATAACGTCGTGTCTGTTTTTCTAGACCAAAATAGCAATCGAACCTGCGGGGATGACTTAAATACCCCTGGGGGAGATTTTTTACTCAAAGACTTCCCCTTGCGTGACACTATTGTTTTTCCAGAGAGCTGCGGCAATCCGTTTAAAACCATCGATAGCGGTGATAGTACCATCATTACTTTCAATAGCATTTGGTTTAATACCGCGGGTCTCCCACACGCCTGCCAGGGCACAAACTGCGTGGTCACCAACATGGAATTTGTTTTGAGTACGCCCAAGCTTAGCGAGGGAACACGGGCGCGTGAGGTTGAGGTGGCAACAAGTGGCTTGATCGAAGTCGTTGATCGGGGCACCAAGGGCTATATACAAACAACCTATGCCAAAACCAATGCTGGGGATACTGGCACGGGTGATGGCATGTGTGAATAAAACCCCCAATTGAGAAAAAAGAGGGAATATGTTACCTCTTGACACCACATGACGACTTTTCAAGCAGGCAAACTACTCTCAAAGATTCAGAGTCCTTCGGATTTAAGAAACGTGAAGCTATCCCAACTTCCTGAAATGTCTCAGGAGCTGCGCCAGTTCATCATAGATGTTGTTTCTGAGAAAGGCGGCCACTTTGGCGCCAGCCTTGGTGTGGTTGAGCTCACTATTGCCCTCCATTATGTTTTTGACACACCTAAAGACCAGCTGGTCTGGGACGTAGGTCATCAGGCCTATGGACACAAAATCCTAACTGGCCGTCGAGATAACTTTCACACCAATCGTAAATACAAAGGCTTAAGCGGCTTCCCTAAGCGCAGTGAAAGCCCATATGACACTTTTGGTGTGGGGCATTCCAGCACCTCTGTAGGTGCGGCCTTGGGTATGGCCGTTGCCAACCGTCTAAGCGGTAACTTAGAGACCAAACATATTGCAGTGATCGGCGATGGGGCCATGACTGCAGGCATGGCATTTGAAGCCTTAAACCATGCAGGTGTTGAAAAGTCTGACTTGCTGGTTATTCTCAATGACAATTGCATGTCGATTGACCCCAATGTCGGCGCGCTCAAAGACTATTTAACCTCCATCACTACATCTCAGACCTTTAATAAGGTGCGCGAAGAAGTATCTAACCTTTTAGATAAAATGCAAAAATACGGCCCTACCGTACGCTCGCTAGGGAAAAAAATTGAAATAGCCATCAAGTCTATTGTTTTGGAACATCAAAGTAACTTTTTTGAGTCACTGAACTTTCGGTACTTTGGTCCTGTTGATGGCCATGATGTGGTGCAACTGACTAAAACATTGCAACACCTCAAAGACATCCCTGGTCCCAAGTTACTTCATTGTCTCACAGTCAAGGGCAAGGGTTTTGAACCTGCTGAAAAAGGCTCAGCAACCCAATGGCATGCCCCTGGCCTCTTTGACAAAAAAACAGGCACCATCATGTCCCAACCCAAAACAGCGCCCCAACCACCCAAGTTTCAAGACGTCTTTGGCCTCTCGCTCATCGAGCTGGCTGAGAAAAACGATAAAATTATCGGCATCACTCCCGCCATGCCTACCGGAAGTTCATTAAAATTCATGATGGACGCCATGCCCAATAGGGCCTTTGATGTGGGCATTGCCGAACAGCATGCTGTAACATTTTCAGCGGGGCTTGCCACTCAGGGGTTTGTGCCTTTTTGTAATATTTACTCATCCTTCATGCAAAGAGCCTATGACCAGGTTATTCATGATGTGGCTTTGCAAAACCTTAATGTGGTGTTTTGTCTGGATCGGGCAGGTATGGCTGGTGCTGATGGGCCAACCCACCATGGCGCTTTTGATTTGGCCTATATGCGCTGCATTCCCAATATGCTTGTTTCAGCTCCGATGGATGAAATCGAGCTTCGAAACCTCATGTACACTGCACAGCAGGACTCTATGGGCCCTTTTTGTATTCGCTATCCCCGTGGACAAGGATCTATCATTGATTGGCAACAACCTTTTCAAATATGCAAGGTCGGCCAAGCACGAACCTTACGAGACGGTCAAGACATTGCAATTGTCTCTATAGGCGCGATTGGAACTGAGGTCACACACGCATGCAAGAGGCTTTCACAAGATGGCATAGATGCGACACATGTTGATCTTCGCTTTCTCAAACCGTTGGATGAACATACACTCCACATGATAGGACGCAACCACACACATGTCATCACAGTAGAAGATGGCTGCCTACAGGGCGGCATGGGCAGTGCTGTCTGTGAATTTATGATGGACAATGGCTACAAGGTGAGCATGAAACGTTTGGGTATCCCGGATCGATTCATTGAACACGGAACCCAACCCCAGCTTTATCAAGAATGTCAGTATGATGCACCCGCCATTATCCAAGCCGCCAAAACATTGCTTCAACCCAAAGCCCAAAAGCGCACAACTTCACCCCATCCAAAAATCAAACCCATTCGAGCTTGCTAAAACGTCAATCATTCAAGTCCCAAGCGCAACACCTGGAGCTAGGGGGTTAACAATTCAAGATGGGTAATTCCTTCCTAAAGCAGTATCATTATAAAGCAGAGATTTCTTGGTTGTGTCTAGGTGCCTGTCTAGGTGCCAGGCTACTTTTGCGGATGCATCTTGTCAAAATATGGAGGTCTTCTTCCACTAGACTGATTTTGATTGAAAGAGATCTCCGTTTTCGGAGTGCTCTTCTTACATGATCTGAATATCCTTCATCTTCTTCATGATTAAGCCAGACCAATTCTACAATCTTGGCTTTGACGAGGTTTCAGTACAGATAGGCGTATGCATCATGCTGGCTCTCTCGGATTAATGTCCAATGATGTCGAGATCCATATATTCGGTTAATGCGTTTGCAGCCTTGGCACTGTAAGCGGATGGGGCTAAGTGTTCATTAGTTAACCTTCTAGAAGTAAGCCACTCCATAGTGATGTACAAAAGTCTTGCCATGGAATAATTTCAATATCGTCTTGGGTACGTAATTTTTTCTCATTTCGACTTATAATCATTGCGCGCCTTAGATTATGTTCTTTTTTGAGCGCGCGTAGTCCCTTGAAATCTTTTTGACGAAGTTGGGTGCTGGACTTTATTTCGATTGCTATATCCATATTACCAATAATCAGATCGACTTCTATATTGGAGCTTGTTTTCCAATAGGATATTTTTTTATGTATATTTTGGTAATGCATGTAGGCACGTATTTCATTGAGTATAAAAGACTCAAAAGCTTTTCCATAGCTGCTACTACCCGTGGTTACATCAATAATATCAGGGTGAAGTTGGTGTACAAGTCCTATATCGAATAAATAATATTTTGAAGTTTCTATCATCCTTCTTTGGGTAGATTTTGTCCAAGCTTTAAGCTCGAACCCTAAAAGTGTATCTGTGAGTATTGAATAGTAGGTTTTGACTGTTTTGGACGAGACCGAACAATCACTTGCAATGTTAGAATAATTGATTTGCTCTCCATGCATGATGGCCGCGACTTCTAAAAATCGCATAAATGCAGGTATGTTTTTAGTTGCTGCTTCATCAATAATTTCTTCTTTAAGATAATTTTCAACATAGGCCTTCAGTAATGTTCTTTGTTGTGTATCAGCCAAGTAATGAATGGGTATCCCCCCATAGTTTAAATAACGATCAAGATCAAATGAAGGGATCTCTTGTGTGACAAAAGGAAAAAGCTGAACACTAGGAGCACGACCTCCGAGAAGGTTTTGGCTATTTCTTTTAAGCTTACGCGCACTGGAGCCAGACAAAATAAACTTTGTTGCAGTATTTTCCAAAAGCCAGTGAATTTCATTTAATAGATTAGGAACAATTTGAATTTCATCAACAATAACAAGTGGAGGTTTTTCTTCTAAGATTTCTGCTCGAAGCGCAGAAGGCTCAACCAATAGTCGCGCTGAGAGTTTTGTGTCCAAGAGATCATAGGTTTTTGCTTTTGGAAAATTATGCCTTAAATAAGTTGTTTTACCGCTTTGTCTTGGAGCCATTAAAAACACAGCTCCTGATCCATGCAGTGGATTGGTAGGGATAGAAATATTGAGCTTTCTATTAAAAATCACAGGGGCATTCATAGTGCTCTATAATACATGTAAATTATACTTACTGATACAAATTTACATGTAAATAAGAAGTGTTTATTTAAATTTTCATGGAAATCTAACCCTAGGAGCAAGCATATGGATGATTTAAGTTATTGATATTATTATATATTGTGATTCTGCGCTAGACCAAGCAACATAAAAAACATGTTTATTTCAGCTTAGGTATCAACAGATGGCGCCCAATGAGGGCTAACGGCCCTCTTCTCGAGGTCATTAGGGCAACCTATCCTGCACCGTCTACACTGATATTCAGATATATACTTTGACACACCCCCCCTTTATTTTTTCTATCCTTATCTCTAACTTACCCTTAGCCTTTTTCACGGTCGACTAATTAAATCGGCAATGCTTTCTAAATATTTAGGATCTTCATCTTCAAAAATATCCTTACCTTCAGACATATATGCAATCATAAGAAATTTTCCTGATTGTTCAAATTTTTCCATCTCATACAGGGTTTGACCTAAACTTAAATTTATGTATGGATTTTGAATAGCGTTAGGACAATTAAGCGCATTGTAATAGTTTTCTTTAGCTACTGAAAAATTTTCTTCTGAAAAATTCACATCACCAATACTTGTATATAGCCAAGTAGAAGCTTCCCATTTTGTTTTTGGTTCAGGAACCAAACTTAGCGCTGCTTTATATTTTTGCAAAGCTCTTAAAAACTGTCTTTTTTCAAAAAAATCATTTCCTTCATTACTAAGAGTTTGTACTTCTTTATAAATTTCATCTGAAAGTACTTTCATTGCTTCATATGTTTTTGAGGGTTCAAATAAAAATCTTTATATTCAGAATCTTCATTTTCAAAGTATCGCATGCCTGCATCACTTACTATTTCTTTAAATAGTTTTAACGCCTCTTCAAACTCATTATTCTTAAATTGATATTTAGCAACTGCAAATGAACATTCAGAATCACTATGGTGTAGATTATTATTATTTTCAATCATATTATTCAACCAAACCTTGGCATTATCATAATCCTTTTCCTTCATATAGTCTTCAAAACTATATTTAGCAACTGTGTAAGCCTCTGGAAACTCTTTAGGCTCAGTAAAAACCAGATATGCTTTTTTTAATAGCTCAAAAGATTTGTCTTTCTGCCCAGATTTATAAGCCTCATAGGCCTTGTCAACTAGTTGATCAACTTTTTGCTGATCAGTCTGATTCAATGACTTCATAATTTATGGATAGAAAGAATAAAGGGGTATGTCAAGGTATCTCACTATAGTTTATAACGTTGGTCATGTTATTTTCGTTAGGTGGATTTAAAGGAGAGGGCGGTTATTCTTTGATAATAGATTTTGCTGGTACTCGCCTGGTACCCAAACTTATTGGCGCGCACCAAACTAGGATGGAGGAAAATGGGGACAAACTGTGATTGACGCTCATTCTATGGACTGACCCCCAAAAAAGTGGACGGTATAAAAGACTAGCAGCTGCGTAATTCATACTTCAGCTGGTGATAGATAATCAAGAGAAGAATGTAATCTTTCTTGATTGTAAAAGTTGAGGATGTAATCCTCGATGGTTTTTTGGGCCTCCTTTCTGGTTTGGAATGTGCGAGTGAGAACACATTCTTTTTTCAAAGTACCAAAGAAACTTTCCGTAGGCGCGTTGTCTTGAGCAATTTCCCTTTCTCGACATACTCACAACACATTGTTGATCATACAAAGTTCCTTGATAAAGATTTCCAGTATATTGAGATCCTCTATCGGTATGGTGGATAAAACCTTTGACCGGCTGTCTTAATATGTCTAGGTGCCAGGCTACTTTTGCGGATGCATCTTGTCAAAATATGTAGGTCTTCTTCCACTAGACCGATTTTGATTGAAAGAGAACCCCGTTTTTCGCAGTGCTCATCTTACATGGTCTGAATACGCTTCATCTCTTCATGATTAAGCCAGATCAATTCTACAATCTTGGCTTTGACGAGGTTTCGGTACAGATAGGCGTGTGCATCATGCTGGCTCTCTCGGATTAATGTCCAAGGACAAACCCTTGGGACTGATTTGATATTTTTTGATGGTTGTTTCGAGAACATTTGCATAGAGCCCGTATACATCCTCTAATGGAAGAGCAAACCATCCTCTATTATTGCCTCAAGCTGAAATAAAAAAAGCAAAGTAGTCACTAGGAATGACATGTCTTTTAGGCATGCATCTACGTGCACAATTCTCATGCCAGTTTCAGCCCCCTTGACACCGCGCCTTTCGCAAAAGTAGCCTGGCACCTAGACAGTAGTGCACTTGAGAAACCAATGAACCGAGAGAAAAACATTTGTTCAGAGTGCGAATCCGAATATTTTAAAAATAGTTCGAAAATGATGGATTTATGTCCAAATTTCGCTCATAAACTATTTGATTATCCTAATTGCGAACACAAATTTGAAAACGGAAATTGTTCAAAATGTGGTTGGAATAGTGTGACATCTGAATTTCTAAAAAACCAAAAGGAATAATATGGAAATTAAATATTGTTGGAGATGCAAGATGGAAATTCCAATGTTAGATAAAAAAGAATTCGCAATCGCTTCTGAGTTGTATTCTAAAGGGTTTAAAATAGCAAAAGCGAACAGACAAGAAAAATTTATAGAAGTATTAGAGTATTATAATAATTTAACTGGATTTGGAGAGACCGAACCGAACGCTATAATGCATCACTCACTCGAACAGATTGGACCTGATTGTGAAAATTGCGGAAAACCATACAGAATACCAAAAGCGAAATTATGTGCATCTTGCGGAAATAAGAGACTAAGAGTTGAATAAAAAATGATTTTGAAACAAGAAAAAATTCATCACTTTTATAAACTGATTGCCTATTTCATAATTGGAGTAAGTTTTCTTTTGACTTTAAGACCGTTTTCAGATTTTCCGCTTCAAGAACGTTTCGGAATTGCTCTTGTTGTGAATATTGGGTATCATATGTTTTATTATTTAATCAGCATAATACCGTTAAAGCAGTTGAATTGGGTTAAAGATAATTCAACAATACAAAGTTTAGCTGCTAAAAGTTTTATGGTAATGTCTTACTTTATTATTCTTGCCTGTATTTTGGCTTCAATTTTTATCATTAAAGAAGCAATCTCAAATCAAGAATTTTATAGTCTTACAACGCTGCTGGTTTTTTTAGGAGTAATTCTTGGCGCACTTAAATTGAATTTAAAGTTAAAAAACTGGAAAAAACCGCACTACAACAATGTATAAAAAACATAGGGCGTTTGTGCTAAAACGAAAGGTCTGTGAATATTAATAAAGTCCGCTAAATATAAAATTTGGCGTTTATAGTAGAAAAGATAAAAGCAAAATGTTTGTCTAGGTGCCAGGCTACTTTTGCGGATGCGTTTTGTCAAAACATGTAGGTCTTCTTCCACTAGACCGATTTTGATTGAAAAGAGAACTCCGTTTTTCACAGTGCTCTTCTTGCATGATCTGAATACCCTTCATCTTCTTCATGATTAAGCTCGACCAATTCTACAATCTTGGCTTTGACGGGGTTTCGGTACAGATAGGCGTGTGCATCATGCTGGCTCTCTCGGATTAATGTCCAAGGGCAAACCCTTGGGACTGATTTGATATTTTTTGATGGTTGTTTCGAGACCATTTGCATAGAGCCCGTATACATACTCTAATGGAAGAGCAAACCATTCTCTATTATTGCCTCTAGCTGAAATAAAAAAAGGAAAGTAGTCACTAGAAATCATATGTCTTCTAGGCATGCATCTACGTGCTCAATTCTCATGCCATTTTCAGCACCCATGACACTGCGCCTTTCGCAAAAGTAGCCTGGCACCCATCCACGCCTTACATATCTCCCAAATACGATAGGCTTATAACTTGCTGAGCATCACCACGCTCTCCTCTTGGATTATTTTTGCCAAGCCAGAGCACTAAGGTGGCATAATTGACACGGACTTTCATAGTAAGTGTTTGAAATGTTCATAAGCCATAATGCAGATGCGACACCCACTTCACCTCCCCACAGGTTATTCAAGGCAGGGGTGTCCCATGGTTGGGGCACCTCTTGCAAATGACGCCTCACAAGAGATGTTTTGCGTTATTCTTAAGCGGTTAATATCACTCGATTTTTTTGAAAAAGACTTGGCACGTTCATTGTATGTATAGGCTATAGAACTCAAAGGGAGGTTTTATGTTGGATGTAAACCCAGGGAAAACACTGTATCAAAGACGTAAGGAAATGATTCTTGCAATGTGCGAGAAAAAAATTCTAGCGGCTTTTCAAAAATATCAAAAAGATCTCAATCACGTTGATGGCGATATCAAAGACTCAATTGATGTCATGTTGAATAAAAAAGTTTTGATGTAGTTGCTGCTTTTAAAATCAGCACAATTAAGGGGCCTTTTCATCTGCTTTAACTTCGCGCCAAAAGGCTTCGAGCCGGTCGAGGCTGCACGACTCAAAAGTCATGTTGTTTTGTTTGGCCTTGGATGCCACGGCTTGAATACGCCTAACGAACTTTTGGTTGGCTTTTTCAAGCGTTGCCTCAGGGTCAAATCCGAGTTTGCGGGCATATTGGGCCACCGCAAACAAAAGGTCACCCAACTCTTCTTCAATATGGTCTTGAACTCCCGATTCAATGGCTTGACCCACCTCTTCAACTTCCTCTAAAACTTTATCTTTAACCTGCGCGGGACTTTCCCAGTCAAAACCAGCCCGCGCGCAAGATTGCCCCATGCGATAGGCCTTCATTAAAGCTGGCATAGCTTTTGGGATATTTGATAGTATTGGCTTATCGACTTGACCCTCTTTTTCTGAGGCTTTGATCTTCTCCCACTCTTGCGCCACTTCCTGCACTGTCATTTTTTGTGTTGTCTGAGGCTGTGATCTAAAAACATGCGGGTGACGGCGAATCATTTTTTGGGAAAGTGCTTCAATGATCGCTTGCATATCAAAATGGCCTTGTTCTGACGCTATTTGTGCATGGAGCATGATTTGCAAAAACACATCTCCAAGTTCCTCCTTCATGGCAGCCTTATGGTCTAGGTTAATCGCTTCTACAAGCTCATAGGCTTCTTCCAATAAGTACTTGCTCAGACTCTGGTGGGTTTGTTTTAAATCCCAGGGGCACCCTTCTATGGGGTCTCGAAGTCTTTGAATGACTTCAATCAATTGATCAAAGGCGGACGTATTCATGCGTTGATACTTTTCCGGAAACCATGACTCTTTAAACTCTTGCCCAAAGTATACTCTACAAAACCGCTCATCACTTCTCTGATCTCTACATAACTTGACAGGTCCCAATCACATTGCTTCTGCATACACCCCCAGGTTTGACCAGAGATATGATGGCCCGGTTCTCGAACTTTGCATGACATGCACAGAACACTCCCTTGGGGATAAGAGAAAAACATAGATGATTGGGTTGGCGTGTTGCAGGTCATGCATGTTTGAAATTTTAATTCATAGCCTGTCATTTCCAAAAGCTTGGATTCAAACTCAAACATAGATTGAAAGCGATTCGATGGCGTTACTTCAAAATTCAAAACTTTTTGAAAGTGTTCATAGATGTGTGGGTGAGGGTCCAGGTCCGCCAGAAGGTTCCACAAACAATCTGCATAATAAGTTGCAAACCCAAGTACAGATAAATTTTTTCGAAGCTCCATATGTGATGAAATAAGATCGGTCTCTTTAAGTCGCCACAAGGCTTTTTTAGACTGAACCTGAACCATCATTGAAATTTCTGCAAAAAAATCTAAGTAAGGCCCAAAACGTTTGATGCTTTTTCTGGCCCCTGGAACAAAGACGCTCACTTTGCCTACCTCTTTAGTAAACAAGCCAAGAATCAAATCAGTGTCTCTATAGGGTGTTTTTTTTATGATAATGCCCTGATAGCTTTGGGCTTCAAGCGCAGCGTTTTGGCTCATGTGTTTGTGCTTAAATGCCAGGTTTTAAGTTTTGGCCCAAGGCCAGTGACTACAAGTTTTGTTCCGTAGGAAAAAAGTTTTTTTCGATCAGAGCCGTCCAAAAAAATATATCCCTTTTTCATTTTCGAAAACACGGTTACCTTTGCAGACGCATCCAAAAGCTTTCCCTTGATATAAAAACGTTGATGGGGCTGGTGGTAGAGTTCTCGAACCGCAAACTGAAACCTTGAGTCGACGACCTTAAGTACCTTTCCACCAGCACCTTTAATGGCAGCAGTTGAACCAGCTGCTGTGGACACCCAAATACCTGATGATTTTTGGTCTTCCTTTTTTCCCCCCTGCTCAATCATATAGCGGGCAGTCATCGCAGGGTTTAGGTTGCACACCAGCACGTCATTTAAAACAGGTGCGAGTTTTTTTCCTTCCAAAGTCACATCAAGCCGTGAGAGCAATGCAGGCTTGATCTTGCCATCTAAAAACTGATTAAAAAAAGAAGAAAAGCCTGAAGCTGGCGTCGCGCAAAATCGCCCAACAGAATCTTTTGGGCTGGAGTTAACGCCCAAAAGGCTCGTTTCAATAAGCTGCCTGGCAGCATCTAAAAACGTTCCGTCTCCTCCGACGCTGATGATCAGGTCATACTTTTTCTCTGAAAAAACTTTTGACCGATGCTGGACTTTAAAGGGTATGGATTTTTTGACAAAAAACGATTGCACTCTATCTAATGCTTTGAGATGCGCATCATGGGCTTGTACCAACCGTTTGGTTGTGGGGTCTTTTTTTTGGATCAGGTCGATGAGGCCATCGTCTTTTTTGTCCAACACATATTTTTGATACGTGCTTTTTTTATACGTAATTAAAACATGGTTGAGTGTGATCATCATTTAACTTCTTGGGTTGCGATGGCCATTTTTCTGCCCCGTCCAAAAGCTTTGGAACTTGTTTTCAAAATGATTGGGGCTTGCTTGCGCTTGAATTCTTGGGAGCACATTTTCTGCCAAATATCACCCACAATTTCTGGGTCAAATCCTTGAGCAATGAGCGATTGAACTGATTGATGGTCTTCAACCATGGCTTTGACCAATGCGTCCACAACATCATAGGGCGGCAGCGTGTCCGTATCTTTTTGGTCAGCTCTTAATTCTGCAGATGGTGGCCGATCAAACACACGCTCTGGGATGACATTGTTTTTTTGATTCAAAAGTTCCCCCAGCGCATAGACTTCATGCTTGTAAAGATCTCCAATCGGACTAATCCCGCCCACCATGTCTCCATATAGCGTGCAATAGCCCAAGGCTATTTCAGACTTGTTACCGGTCTGTAAAACCAGAGCGCGATACTCTGATGAAACTGCCATGAGTATTTGGCCCCTCAGGCGGGCTTGTATGTTTTCAAATGTAAGCGTGCTCACCGCCTCACTAAAGTGTGAGTTTAGGGTTTGTTTAAGCTGGTCTTTGGAAGCATCTATTGGAATCTCAAGCCAGAGGGTGCCCATTTTTTTGGCTTGGGCCATGGCATCCTCACCACTGATAGTTCGGGTAAACTCAGTAGGCATAAATACTGTGATCACATTTTGGGCGCCCAACGCCTCCCCTGCAAGGGCTGCAACAACGGCTGAATCAATACCTCCCGAAAGGCCTAAGGTAACTTTTTTAAAACCTGATTTATGAACATAGTCTTGCAACCCCAAGACAAGCGCATCTTTTTTTTGATGGACCATTGATTCTGGATAACGCGATTGGCAGGTTGGAATCTCTTGCGTGTCGAAAATCAAGGTATCTTCTTGGCAGTGTTTTGCCTGATGGGCCAAATCTCCATGTGCGCTTATCGCAAAACTTGCCCCATCAAAAATAAGATCGTCATTGCCCCCAACAAGATTAAGGTAAAGAAAAGGAACCTTTGCATTTTTAACATGGTGGCGAACCAAGTTTTTTCGAATCTCATCTTTGCCTGCTACAAATGGAGACGCAGAAATATTAATCAGCAGTGATGGTTTTTGATCAATCAATATATCTAATGGGTTGATGTTGTATTCAGGAAATAAAGGAGCCCAGAGGTCTTCACAAATATTCAAGCCAATGCGCTCATCATCAATATTCCAAATATCTTGGGTGTGACCAGAAACAAAATAGCGCTTTTCATCAAAGACATCTCTGTTGGGCAAAAGCATTTTTTTTTGAAATTGTCTTTGTCCTTTCCGATCAATCCAGAGGGCTGCATTAAATACTTTTTCACCTTCTTTAAGGATCATCCCCAAAATAATATGTGTGCCTTGACTGGCCTTTTGTATCCGATCCAAACATTGGTCCTGAAGTAGAAAAAAATCATCCATAAAGACATGGTCGGTTGGAGGATATCCCGTCAATGCAAGTTCGGGAAATACCATCAGATCAATATCCCTGTTTTGCCTTTGGGCTTTGTCTATCCAATGGCATATGAGCTTGGTATTGCTCAGGAGATTTCCAACCACGGGGTTGATCTGGCATAGCGCAACTCTCATCATTTACGTTCTACTCTATTTTATGCATCTATGCTAGATGTCAGGTTTGAAAGCCTATGATGCGGATTATATTTATATTTCTTTTCTTGCCTGTGATCGCCTGCCCTTTGTCATATGCCAAGAGCAAGCTTCCAACACTTGTGCTTGACCCTGATGGTGGCGGCTCATATGCGGGTTTCCAAACACCTCTTTTTGTAGAAAAAGATGCCACACTGGCGATGGCAAAAACGCTTCAGAAAAAACTCCAAGGCGTGATGCCTGCTGTCCTAACCCGAAACCAAGATTATCCGCTGGAGGTTAAGCAACGTATCTCTATTGTCAATGGCTTCAAAGATGCCATTTGGATATCCTTGCATTTTGCTTCCCGAAAAGACCGCTCACAGGTCACCCTCTACACCCTCCAAAAGCTTGAATCGTCCAGGCAAGAAACGTTTCATTTCTTACCCGTCGAAAAAGCCCAAAATCCTTGGATTGCAAAGTCCAATCAGCTGGCACAGAATCTTTGTGCCCAGCTTAACCCTATCTTGCAATGCCAACATATTCGCAGCGCAATCCCTGTCAGCGCTCTACTGGGGGTCAATCATCCAGGGATCATGGCTGAAATCGAGATTGGGCCAGAGATTTCAAATACGTCAGCATTTCAAAACTTGATGGATGAGCTTGCCACGCGTATAGCATCAACTGTTTTTCAATCTTTACCCAGAAAGGTGGCGCCATGAGGTCATTCGAAAGACAACCTACTGACATCCGACCCTTGCATTTTCAGCCCCAATTCATTGAACATGCCGAAGGATCGTGCATGGTCAAGATGGGCCATACATGGGTCCTGACCACTGCAACTATTGATGAAAAGGTTCCCCGATGGATGGACCGCAAAGGCAAGGGTTGGCTAACTGCAGAGTATGCCATGCTTCCCCGTGCCACCCAGCAGCGAACCATCCGTGACGGTATCAAGGGAAGACCGTCTGGACGCTCGCTTGAAATTCAACGCCTGATTGGCCGCTCCTTGAGGGCATGTCTGGATTTTTCAAAACTTGGGGAACGAACCATCACCATTGACTGTGATGTCATTCAAGCCGATGGGGGAACTCGAACCGCAGCCATCAACGGTGGGTTTATTGCCCTTAAGCAAGCCGTGCAAACATTACTAAAGAAAAAGAAAATAAAAGAAGACCCCATCATCGACACAGTCTCGGCAGTGAGCCTCGGTTTGGATCAAGGCAAGATTTTAACTGACCTTGATTATAAGGAAGATGTGCGTTGTGACGTAGATATGAATATTGTGATGTTGGGGAAAGACCAGTTCATTGAAATCCAAGGAACTGCTGAAGGTGCCACTTTTAATTTGGCTCAGAACCAAGACATTCTACTTCAGGCCATGTCTGCCATAGATCACATTCGGGACAAACAACTTGAGACGCTATGATCCTGGTGATCGCAACCCATAATGCCCACAAGGCCCAAGAAATAGAAGCTTTTTTTCATGATTCTGATTTGAAACTAACCTGTAAAAGCCTTGACGATATTGGCTTTGGTCAAAACATTGTCGAAGATGCGCTTAGTTTTGATGGCAATGCCCTTAAAAAAGCTAAGCTGGTAGCCCAACATACCCACCATTGGGTATTGGCCGATGATTCTGGGCTATGTGTAGACGCTCTAGACCAAAAGCCCGGTATTTATTCTGCGCGCTATGCTCACGAGCACGCTACTGACCAGGAAAATGTTGTAAAACTTCTCAGCGACATTGAGACATTCCCTTCCAAAGCCCATTATCACTGCAGCATGGTGTGCATGCGCCATGAGGACAAGGTCTATACCACGCGCGGCGCAGTCAATGGTCACATCATCTCATCGCCAAAAGGTGAAGGCGGCTTCGGATATGATCCAGTGTTTTTTCTACCAAACCTTGGTCAAACCATGGCCCAGCTTACTTTTGAGGACAAAACCAAGCTCAGCCACCGTACCCAAGCACTTCAAGACATGGCCCATTTGCTCAAAACGCACGTCTTATAGAGGCCTCTTCTGCGTATCGCAGATCATAAGTTCATTACTGCTATAATTCTTTTGCCCAGGTTTATATAGAGACTGTTGCAAGCTTAAAGGTTTCTGATATACACACGCTCTGAATTATTTGAGACCCTTCGGGTCAGTGGAACGAGCCAAACTAGTTCAGATCGAGGCGGATGCTTCAGAACGAACCAACGTGTATATGTTAATGCATGAGGATCGCTCGCAGGCATCCAACAAAGAGCTGGACTTTTTTAGCCGTTCCCCAGTAAATAACTCGGGTTACACTTTGTCGGGGCGTAGCGCAGCCTGGTAGCGCACCTGGTTTGGGACCAGGGGGTCGGAGGTTCAAATCCTCTCGCCCCGACCATTAAATTCACTTCCCTTTTTTTAGTTTAAGTCTGTATTTTATATGAAGTGTTAAAGCGCTATTTAGAAGCTCAACTCAGGCAAGACCTTGAACGAAAGATGGTTTTGTAAGTGGCCCACGACAAGTAGGCCAAACCACCCTTGCATAAGGCATAATTAAATGCCTATCTGATCTCATTTAATTTTAACGGCATTTTTCTTATTAGATCAAAGATATGTCTCGTGCAAAGTCACTAAACGCCAATAAATTGTACGTTACAAGAGCCTCTAAATTAAAGAATTTGATATGTTTTTGTATTTTCCTATTCTTTACTTAGGGCCTTTTGACAATTCAAAGCCCAAAGCGAGAAGTCCTAGCATGAGGTCAAGTCAAGACGGGCTTTGCCAAAAAAGCGAAGGCGTACTTGCGCAGCAGCGCTCTCGTATTGTTTTTGTGAAGACCAATGAAGAGGTGGTCTTGTGATGGGGCTTTGCAGTAGGTGTTTGAATTGTAAACAGGCCCTACTCATTAATTCAACATCACAATTGACATATTTAATACTGTGGCAAAACTTACCCAAAGCAAATAGGGAACCAGCAAGTAGGCAGCAACGGGATCGATTCTGCTAAATACAATCACGCAAGTCACAATCAATATCAACAAGACACTGATCACCAGGAGGGCAAGCGGTGGGCTCTGCATGCCAAAAAATGCGATCGACCAAAATGCATTCAATAATAATTGAGCTGCAAAAATGGAGATGGCCTTTCTTACTAAAGGATTATCCCAACCTTGATGCCATATTAGGGCTACCGCAATACCCATCAAAGTATACAGCAGCGTCCAAGCAGGTCCAAAAATCCAGTTGGGCGGATTAAAACTTGGTTTGTTTAAGTGCTGATACCACGAATCTATAGAGCCGCTGGTAGCAATAGCCGATAAGCCACCTACAAGGTTGCAGGAAAGGATGCACAAAACAGATTTAATAATAAGAGAAGTTTTCATAAGCTTGTTCTAACGTGGCTTGTGCATTTTGAGCAAGATAAAGTTTTAAGCGTCTTTCTGAATAGATAGTAAATATCGATTGAAGGACCGCATCACATACAGATGCCATTTTGCCTGTGTGAACTTATAAATATACCAAGGCAACCTTGGGACAAATTCATGAATTTCAACCATGGTATACCGAAGATCAATAATGCTTCTAAAGTTCAAACGCCCTCGCCCCTCGCCTTCAGTCAAAAATCCTTTTTTTATATAATACACTTGGTGCTCTGTTGTACTCACCTCATCGCTGTAGACCAAGGTTAAAAGCGGCTGTTTCATGCCACAAAGCAAAAATCTAATCGTACCCTCTTCTTCAATTACCTTAATCAAAGGGGCATACAACGTGGGTAACCATTGAAAGTATAACCTTGCCACCTCTTTGGCATCGAAGCGATATAACGTTTCTAACCGTTGAATGGAACGTACTTCTTTGCGTGCTTGCTTGTGTTTTTTCTGAAACGCCTTGGGTTGGTTTTTCAATTCCGTATCTTGCTGGACAATAGCATCGATGGATGCTTCGAAGCTTTTTCTTTCTGTTCCAGGTATGTCTAAAGAGCGGTGAATATTAGGAACCATGTGGGTTTTAAGACTTCCGATCAGAGGGTATACAAGATCTTTCGGAGCGCCTGTGATCAATGATACCCAAAGTTTTGACAAGCCAGGCGTGAAAAAAGGGAAGGCCATAAAAAATCTTTTTTTGCCTAGCTTCCTTGCAAGAACTTTCATCATATCCAGATATGAAATTGTAGTTTTGCCACCAATATCATAAGACTTGTTAAATGTTTTCTCGTTGCCCGAACAAAAGACAAGTGCTTCAATTATATCTGTAATGAATACAGGACTTGAGAGGGTTTGTGTCCAAGATGGACAAATCATGATAGGCAGCTTTAAGACCAACTCGTGCATCATTCGAAAAGAGGAGCTCAATGGACCCAATATGATGCCGGCTCTGAGCGACGTAAAAGGTAGCCCACTGGCCTTGAGTGTTCGCTCAACCTCCAACCTGCTTAGCAGATGAGGACTCAGCGTCATGTCCTCTGGAATAATCCCGCCTACATAAATAAGGTGTTTCAAGTCAATTTGCTTTGCAGCACGCGCAAAGTTATCCGCAAGAACCAAATCATAGTCCAAAAAACTTCCTTGAGATAACCGCGCCGATGGCAACATTGAGTGAACAAGATAAACAGCAGCATCACATCCTTGTAGTGCTGAAATAATATCCAAGCGCGAAAATAAATCACATTTTTTCCAACTCATATTAGGGTCTTGACTGGAACGTTTTGTACGACTCAAAGCAATCACCTGATGGCCTTCTTTAGACAAACGTTCAATCAGGTGGGATCCCACAAACCCTGACGCACCAGCAACTGCAATTTTCATAACACACCTCTCAAAGCAAAAGGTTTTACAGAGCCTAACCCAAAGACTTTACTTTTGATCATTCCATACCGTATGCAGAGCCCACAATCATAATTCACCAAACCATACACCTCCGGAACATGACACAAGCATTTATAAAATCAATATATCAATCATATAAGACGAACATGAGGATTGTATTTTAACTTCTGACAAACTCATATAGCCTATCTACCATGAGCGACTTAAAAAGACAGCTTGAAACCAAAGTATGCAAGGCATGCCAACGTCCTTTTCGTAATCGAAAAAAATGGATGTCTCGTAATATATGGAACCAGGTTCTATACTGCTCTAAAAAATGCAGGTCCCTTGCAAAGCAATGATCATCATGAATGAATTTGGCATTAAACCTACCTTAAGTGAGCTTTATGCAAAAATTGAATCCATCGACCCCCATGAATATGCACGTACCCGCAACTACCTCAATGGCTCGGTTACCGCTTAAGCCCATACATTACTCATGGTGTAGTCTCCACTCAATTTATAACCACATTTTTGCTCTCTAAGTTTGACTACAAGTCATGCGAAAAACTCATTTTTGAGTTAGCGTGGCGTGAATTATTTCATCATGTTTGGTTACATCAAGGTGACTCTATTTTTGAACACCTTGAGCATGCACAAGCATTCGAATCAGAACAGATACCTGAAGCTGTATTAAATAATACCACGGGTATCCACGGCATAGACCGTGAGCTCAAAAAACTTTCAAATGGCGGCATTATATACAACCATGCCCGGATGTGGGTGGCTTCGCTGGTATGCAACTTTGCCAAAACAAGTTGGAAATCTGGCGCAAGGTGGATGTACTGCCTTTTACTTGATGGAGATTTGGCATCCAATTAAGTTGGCAATGGATAGCGGGCAGTTTTTCGAATAAATCTTATGTCTTTAACCAGGATAATGTAAACAAGTTTGCCCATACCAATCAGTCTGGTAGCTTTATTGATTTCGATTATGAAAAACTCCCCTTAAAAACTGTTCCCTCTATACTTTCGCCTAAAAGCTTATGGAAGCCAAAAAAACTACAAACGAATGTCAATTTTAATATTTCTGAAGCTTTATTAAATGATAGACAGATCGCGCTTCACCATATGTGGAACTTAGATCCGCATTGTAGAAACGAAATCAAAACCCATGTACTGTTGATTGAACCATCTCACATACAAAAATATCCTATCAGCTCAAAACGCTTGAATTGGATTGAAACGATGGCACAAAATATTCACCCACACATAATCATTATTTATGAAAATTTCGAAACCTTAAGAAAAAAGACCGACGCCAACCTTTATCTAAAACCTTATCCTTGTGTTAACCATTGGTCAGGCACCAAAGATTCACAAGGTTGGATGTTTGATCTGAATTCAAAATATTTTAATCGTTTTTTTTTCATTTTGGAAACACCACAAAAAAAAATATTTTTAAGTTTAAATGCCTTTCTTGAAAGCCTGCCTCACAATAAGAAAAATAATAATTCCACCTGCGGATGAATGATTCATCAAATCCCATGCTACTGATAGAAGCATGCTTTTGATTAAATCTATCCTTCCATATTCCAAGTGTTCTTGCATAAGACTCTGTCAGATCCAATTCATTTTTGGTATTCCAACCAGCCGAGGATGCTAACTTGAGTATTTGCTTACGTGTTGGAATATGTGAGCCTGGGAAAATATAGGTTTGAATCCAATCTGCACCCCTGGCATACTGTCTATATTTATGCTCTGCCATGGTGATGCCCTGTAGAACAAAACACCCTCCCGTCTTGATTGATTCATAGAGTTTTTTAAAATAACCTGGGAGATATTTTTTGCCAACAGCTTCAATTATTTCAACTGAAACAATGGCGTCGTACTGTGCCTGTATATCTCGATAATCCAAAAGCTTAACATTGATTAAACTCTTCAGCGAAGCCTGTTGAATTTTATCTTCTACGAATTTTTTTTGTTCTTTGGATAGCGTAATAGTTGTGACTCTGCACCCTTTTTCCTTAGCCAGTTCAATTGCTAGGCTACCCCATCCAGAACCGACCTCTAACACATGCGAGGATGCGTTTACATCAAGCTCATTAATCAAGCGCCTAATTTTACCAAGCTGAGCGGACTCTAAGGTTTGATCAGAATTCTGAAAATACGCGCTAGAATATTGCATGCGCGCATCTAAAAAATTTTCAAACATTTCATTACTCAAATCATAATGTGCTGATATATTTTTCTTGCTGCCGGTAGGCGTATTTTCTCGCAACCAATGTGACCCCGAAGCAAGCATGCGAGAAAAACGTGCAAACATGACGTTGGCGTCATTCATATCACTTTGATTTTTAGCAAACCATGTCATCAAGGCAGTTAAGTTTGGACTATCCCACGTCTTCTCTTCATACAGTCTTCCAAATGCAATATCTCCTCCAAAAACAACACTGGGAAAAAAAGAATAAGCATGAATGTTCATTGTTACATATTCGCCGAGGGTATCTTGACCAAAAGACTCTTCCAAGCCATCGGGCATGAATAATCTCCTCATCGATATAATCAAGTGAGGGATAATCCATATTTTTCCCCTAAGCTGGTTGCAGATTTTGCACCATCTTCATGAAATCCAAAGCCAAAATAACTTCCCACATACTGAACAGGGTTTTCTTTAGAGAACTGTTTTTGAAATATATCTCTCTGTTGCAGCACTGAAGTAGAGAAAACAGGATGCTTGTATTCAATGTTTTTAATACTACGCTCAGGATCAACCCGCTGACCAGGATTGAGGGTGACAAAGTAATCATGGTAGGTTTGTAACCCTTGCAACCTATTCATGTGGTATGTCATCAGCAGTTTGTCATTATGACCTTGTTGGTCTCGCACATAATTCCAAGAGGCCCAAGCGCGCCTGTGGGGCGGCATGAGTGAAGTGTCAGTATGCAAAACAACATTGTTTGTTTCATATGTCCATGTTGAAAAGAAATCTACTTCTACAGGCAACGGGTTATCTAGCATGGGAAGCACTTGGTCTGCATGTGTAGCAACAATAACCAAATCAAACACTTCTGAATGATCACTTGTAAATATTGTGGCTTGGTTTTTTTGCCTTTTTATTTTTAACACGGGCATTGATCGATAGGTTTTGAACGATGCTTTTGCCACACATAAATCAATATATCTATCACTTCCCCCAACAACAGTTTGCCACTGAGGACGGTCCACAAGGTTAAGAAGTCCATGATGGTGCATAAACGAAAGAGCAGAATGTGCAGGATGTTCCAGAAGAACATGATCTGGCGCTGACCATATAGATGCAAGCATCGGCAAGAGATAGTCCCTACAGACGCGTGCCGAAACACCCTGATTTTGAATATAATCTCGCAATGACATGTCATTTTCCACACCAAGCTGTAAATGTTCTAGGGCCTTTTTCCCAAACTGATAAACTTCATAGAGAAAAATATAAAACGAGGCAGAACAAATATTGGATCGCTTAGAAAACAATCCATTGATATTGGTACCCGCATACCATTGATGATCTTGCTTGCAGTAATATGAAAACGACATATCTGAATCCTGAACCGCAGCGCCTATCTGCTGAAAAAAAGTATGCAGCGTGGGATACGTTCTATTGTTGAGCACTATAAAGCCCGTATCGATAGCACATGTATCACCCTTCCATTCAAATCGATGGGTATGCGTATGCCCACCCAAACGACTTCGAGCTTCAAACAGCGTTACCTTTGCAAGACCTGAGAACATATACGCAGCAACCAAGCCAGAAATACCTGAGCCAATTACAGCAATTTTTTGGGGGGTCATCGAATGCTTTCCTTTTTAGAAAACCGAAATAGACCTACGCCCCACTCTTGGCCTTGGTCAAACCCAAAAAGCTCTTCACATGCCATAAAAAACATATTCCATCGACCAACCCACCTTTTGGACTCATGTTTCGGATAAATGTTTTCAAAGATAATTTCGATCACCTTTTGATTTCGACGCAAGTTTCTACGCCAGTCACGAGCAGTTTTTTGATAATGTGTTCCAGAAATCCATTTTTTTTCTTCTAAACTAAGTTCTTGATCAATCATCTCAAACGTATCAAATGAAGGCATAACCCCGCCCGTAAAAAAATACTGCCCCATCCAATTATCATGTCCTTGGGTCTCAAAAAAATAGGCCCACATTTTGTGACAAAAAATATGTACAAATAATTTTCCATCATCCTTGAGCCAGCTATTGATAGTGTCAAAAAGCTGTTTGTAGTTTCGAACATGCTCAAACATTTCTACAGAAACCACACGGTCATAGTTCTGATCAGGTGAAAATGCATTGATATCAACAGTCTTGACTGTCACATTTTGATATCCTCTTTGCTCACATTGCTTATCAATCCAATGCTTTTGGGATAAAGCATTAGATATAGCTGTGATCTTCGCATTAGGATAGTGGCTTGCCAACCATAATGTAAGACTGCCCCATCCACACCCCAGCTCTAAAATGTCCATACCATCTTTAATCTGAGCAAAGCTCTGATAAAGAGAAAGCATAGCCTCTTCTGCCTGTGTCAATGATGATGTCGGATGCTCATAGTATGCGCTGCTGTACTTTAAGTTCTTGCCTAGCACCTCTTGATAAAAATCACCTGGGACGTCATAGTGCTGCATATTTGCTTTTTGAACATCTTCAGCAACGGCCCCTTTAGAAAGGGCTCTAATGGTGTTTTGTTTATGTGATTGTGACCTGTGTAATTTTTTTTCCTGATCAAAACGTTCTTGAATCAAGCGACGAATACCCCATCGTATGATTGAATCAGGAACCCATCCATGCTCAGCCCATTGAATAAATTGTTGCTTCATATGGCTCTTTTTTCATATTAGCCCTGTCAGTGCAATATTGTTGGATTCTTTTTTGATCATTTTCAAACCCCAAATACCTAAAGTTTGCATTCAACACACACAATATTGGAGCAACGCCTCGAGCTGGCCCTATGCTAGAACTTCGCAGTAGGTATTTGAATTGTCAACAAACCCTAATTTCAGATACGATGATACACGCATGCTCTCACCACCAGATACGATCTACGGCCTAATTGGAAATGGAAGACTGTCCAAACACCTCCAATTTTATTTAAAATCACTCAGTTTGACATTTTTGTTATGGAATCGGTCTGAAAACACTAACCCAGAGCATGTTTTAGGGTCTTGTGACATCATCTTGATATGCATTTCAGATGATGCGACTCAAAGTTTTCTTGAAGCTCACCCCAAGCTCGCTCAAAAACCATGTATTCATTTTTCTGGCGCGCACCATTATGACTTGGCTCAAGGCTTTCATCCGCTCTTTAATTTCACAAATCAACTTTATCCTGAACTGTTGTATTCTAAGATCCCCTTTGTACTTGAGAAGGGGCGCTATACTTTTAAAGACATTTTCCCAACACTTCAAAATCCACACTATTATATAGAGACCAAAGACCGGGCCAAGTATCACGCACTATGCGTAATGGCAGGCAACTTCCCTACCATGCTCTGGTCACAGACCGGAAAATCATTTGAAGCGATGGGTCTCCCCTATGATGTTTTTTTCCCCTATATCCAGAATATCACAGATCAATTTCAAAATGATCCAGACAATGCGTTAACTGGACCGTTTACAAGGGGGGACATCAAAACCATTAAATGTCACAAAGAGGCCTTGCACGAGAGCAAGTTTGAAAGCATCTACCAAGCCTTTGAAGATGTTTTTTTAAACAAAACTTAAAGTGCTCTTTTTTTGATATACCCGATCTTCAGTGTTAGGTTGACACACTAAGCATGGCTAGACTTTCCTCACATTCTCTCTCAATTTTGATTGAAACATCAATCAAAGAAAAAAGCTTTACTGTCCTAAAAAATACACTCCAAGCTTCAAGGCCAGAAGATATAGCGGAAGCCATGGATGGCTTCCCGGCAGAGATTATTATTGAGTCATTAACTCATATATCTGGAAAAAAATACTTTGAGGTATTTGAACACATTGACTTGGACATGCAAGTTAAACTGACCCACCACCTCAACAGAAAACAAACCATTAAAATACTTGAAGAACTTTCTCCAGATGATCGTGTGGATTTGCTAGATCGATTGCCCGACAAAACAGTAGATATGCTTTTGCCACTTATGGCCCAAGCTGAACGTGATGAAGCCAAAAGACTTTTACAATACGAGGAAGACACAGCTGGCGCCATTATGACAACTGAGTATGCAGCTTTGCCCATAAGCTACACCTCATCAGAAGCCTTGCAGCACTTGCAAAAAATAGCGCCCCACAGTGAGACCATTTACTACCTTTACATCACCGATGAGAATAAAATACTGCGCGGCAGGCTCTCACTCAAAGAGTTAATCCTGGCCTATCCCTATGAGCGCATCCAAGACATTATGAAAACAGATGTGATTTCTGTTGATTCTGGAACTGACAAAGAAGATGTAGCCAAGCAATTGGCCAAGTATGATTTGGTGGCCATACCTGTTGTCGATACTGAAAATAAACTTGTTGGCATTGTCACTATTGATGATGCCATGGATGTTGTTGTAGAAGAACAAACTGAAGACATCCATCGTATGGGGGGTATTGACCCAATCGAAATCCCATACCTAAAGGTCTCCTTTTGGAGTTTGGCCAGAAATCGAGGCTTATGGCTTTTTATTCTTTTCTTTAGCGTGCTTATTACCGTAGGTGTCCTAAAGCATTTTCACCAGACACTAGAAGCGGCTGTAGCATTAGCATATTTTATCCCATTGATTATTTCATCTGGTGGCAATACTGGATCTCAGTCTGTCACGTTGATCACACGTGCTTTAGCCGTAGGTGATGTGCAACGTAAGGATTTTAAAAAAGTCGTTATACGTGAAACATTGATGGGTTGTGTGCTTGGGATACTCTTGGGAGGGGTTGGTTTTTTATGTGCTTTGATCATGGGTACCAGTCAGGCCATTTACTTATCTGTGAGTATTGCCATGTTTGGTGTAGTTCTTTCAGGTTCACTCATTGGAGGCATGCTTCCTATTATTCTAGAAAAAATGGGGCTTGACCCTGCCATCATGTCATCACCCCTTGTAGCTTCAGTTGTTGATGTCATTGGTGTGTTGATCTATTTCAATGTTGCCAAAATCTTTTTGTAAAACTCCGCGGACCGTTTGTAACTTTAGTTCTGGGGCAATGCCGATTCATTGCACATCTGCATTTTTTATTTACACTCCATGCTAGGATAAAGATGTAGTTAAAGAAAAGGTTGTAACTCAACTTATTTTTCAGAGAGGTTGTACATGTATAAGATAAAGATATTTTTTCCCACCACCAGCATTATGTCAATAAGGATGCAAAGACTGCAACCTTCTACACCGATGTTATCACCCAATTTGATGGTATCCGCCTAGCAAGAAAACACTTAAATAGAAATAGAATCAGAAGAACGCTTAAACCATTTCACTCAACGTAGATATCATACCTATGTGGTATATCTCCCTACCCTGAACTTCCCTCAAGTCACCCCTGCTTGAGGGAAGTCTTTAGATATTCTTAATTCAAATTTTCACAGTGTGGAAATTTGGAATTAGAATATCTTATGCCGGCCAGACCAAACAGGTCTGGTAGGTATGCGTTCTCTCGTTATCTCACACACACCTTCACTTTCCTATATTTGGAATTAGAATATCTTATGCCGGCCAGAACAAACAGGTCTGGTAGGTATGCGTTCTCTCGTTATCTCACACACACCTTCACTTTCCTACATTTGGAATTAGAATATCTTATGCCGGCCAGACCAAACAGGTCTGGTAGGTATGCGTTCTCTCGTTATCTCACACACACACCTTCACTTTCCTACATTTGAATTAAGAATATCTTATGCCGGCCAGACCAAACAGGTCTGGCCGTTATGCGATCTCTAGCTCAACACACGGATCTAAATAATCACGCTAACAAAAACAGTGTGACAAAATAAATGACTTAGCAACTTCTGTGATACAATACCGAACGCTTCTTCCCTTGTGAATGTGAGGCTGGAAGAAAACCTGTCTTTTTGTCTTTTAGCTTGTCCGTCTTCAATGCTCATGTAAAATACAGCCCATACCAATCTGACTACGGAATTCTTTAGAAATTTTTCTACTTATATCATATTGGTATCAGTAGTTTTACCAAGCTTGGAGGGATCTAAAATCATGGCGCTTAAGCTCGCATACAAAGCCATGCATTTTTTGGAAGCGGGCATGATTGCTTCGCTGCTTGAATCTTATAACATCAAAGTTTTTGTTCTTGATCAGCATATGAATATTACAGCTGAGGGCGGAAGCATTTATGCGCCTATTCGCATTATGGTTGATGAGAAATATTTAGAAAAATCTCTAAAAATCATTGAAGACCATAATGCAGCGACCAATCATGGTATGGAATAAAATACGCCCAATGAACTATCCAACAACATCACTGTTTACCCTCTTAATTCTCTGTCCTGTAAACCGGGACACTCTAACTAGCCATCAAAACGGTTATCTATTTCAAATATTCTAGAATCTATACCCTTCCATAATTTTTTCAGCGCATCTTGAAGCTTAAACATTTCACCCTTTAAATGATCTTCTTCAAAAATAGCTGATCGTTGAATAGTCTTATATTGCTCACCAACTTTAGTTTTTTGATCTTCAAGTAGCTCACTCAACTTAAGAGCCTCTTGCTCGAAGTGTTGATAAGTTTGGCTTGGAGCAGCACTGTATTCAAGCTCATAAAAACCATTATCTTGTTCATTCCTTTCAACTAACTCTGATCTCTTGATATGACCAAACTCTCCTCTAATCTTATCAAGCTCGAATCCAACATCTATTTCTGGCAATCTAGAATCAAGGCCTTCCTGAAGATTTTTTAAAGCATCTTGTAGTTTGGATATTTGAACCTCCGTATTTCCATTGCTTTCTTTGCTTGATAGTTGAACTAAAAGTTTTTCAAATTTTTGATCCCATATTTTTTCAAGAGCTTGATATTGCTGTTCAGATCTATTTTTTTGATCTTCAAGCAGTTTAGTCAGCTTAAAGTCTTCTTCTTCAATGCTAAACAAGGTATTTCTAGGGTTGATATTTTTTTTAAGCCCATTCAATCTCTGCTCTGATTCACTTTGTTTGACAAAACCTCTTATGTCAATGGGGTCAGATGCTTTTCTGCTTTTTTCAGGCCCAGTTTCAGGTTTCATCAGATCAAATTTTAAATCTAGATCTTCCTGAAGCTTTTTTAATGCATCTTGTAGTTTGAATATTTGACCCTCCAGGTTTCCATTGCTTTCCTTATTTGGTAATTGAACTAGAAGCTTTTCTATTTTTCGATCCCAAACTTTTTCAAGAGCGTGGTATTGTTGTTGAGATTGACTTTTTTGCTCTTCAAGTAGTTTGTTGAACTTAAGATTATGTTTCTCAAAATGCTTTAAAACCTCTGCAGGAATAACATTACTCTTAAGCTTAGTAATTTTGTGATCTATGTCATCTTTTTTGACAAAGTTTTTTGTGTCGATAGAACCAAAAGCTTTTATAATTTTTTCAAGCTCTGGCTTAAGGTCTACTTCAGATAATTTTGAATTTAATGCTTCTTGAGTTTTTTTCAAAGCACCTTGTGTTCTAAATATTTCATTCTTAAGCCTCTCGCCATTTTCTAAGCTTGAGAAGTGTAGCTTTTCTATTCTTTTATTCCATTTTTTTTCAAGAAGTTGATGTTGCTGAATGTTTTTGTTTTTTTGCTCATCAAGCTCTTTACTCAGTTTGTAACGTTCTTGTTCAAATTCTGATAAAATATTCTTAGGCACAATTTCATTACTAAGCTCAGCAACCTTTTGATCGAGTTCATTCTTTTTAACAAGCATTGAGCTTTTGACATGATCCAATTCTTTCCAAATTTTATCAAGTTCAGGCTTAGGGTCTATTCTAGACTTAAATTCATTGATTTTTTTTTCAAACGCATACGATGGGGCAGGTTTATTTTCTAGATCAGAAATACGGTCTCCATATTTTTTTAACTGTGATAGCTGATTCTGCTCGAGGTCTTTTGTCAAGGTTGAAAAACAATGTTTTACTTGGCTGATATCTAAACACTGACTTGCAGATTTTTCTACTTTTTCTATTCTGCCTTCAAGTTTAGACGCCAAATTTGCATTTTTATTCTCAATTTCCCTATGAACCTTTTGGAGACCCTCGTTCAATGTCTGTCTAGCATTGTGAATGGACTCAGTATGACTCTCTTTAAAATCAATATAATTATTATTTAAAATTTCATAAGCTCCCTTAAGCTCTTTAACTGGCTTAATACTCTGTTTATAAACCTCTAGCTGGTTAAGGTATTTTTTTTGATTTTTTTCTACGTTTTTAAAACCTAGATTAACCTTTTGGTAGTTCTGAGTAAGGCTTAAAAATTTTTGACGGACCATGCCATTAAGCATCCATTGAACCAAAAAGAAAAATAGCAATAAAAGCAATGGAACCCACCATAGCCATACACGTTTTCTTTTTTCTCCTCTTTTATCTTCGATAGCATTCAAATCACCAACCGATGATGAGGTAGCTTGTTCTGATTTACCCGTTAAAACAAGTTCGCCTTCTACTTCTTCGAACCGATCTAAAGAACCTTTGTTGTTAAAAGACGCATTAAATGCACTTGGTGACGGAAGTAAATCATCATTCCATTCCGAGTCAATTCTGTCTGAGAAACCATGACTAGATTGCTTCGCAAAGTAAACATCTCTACTTTCAAGAACAAAGCTATCTTGACCTACAATCGTACCTACGTAGCCAAAAAAAGAAAACAACCAGCCAGCCAATAATATTTTTTTAGCATTGCATTTCATTATAAGTAAGTACGCATAGCATCGATTAATAAAACAATAAAGGCATAAATAAGAAATTTAAATTAACGCTTAGCACTTAATAGTCTCAACATCTCTTGCGACATAGGGTTTCCGAGGCATTTGATCTATGCTCCATAGAAGATATTAAAAATGTTGATTATGTCAGAAAGAGAAAGAGCTTGTTCATCCCCCTCCACTTTTACTCAAATATTCAAGCAATATGAATATGCCTATTGGCTGGCATAAACCTTAATTCAAAAACTTGGATATAATGCTTATGGCCATCCTTAGACCAGACCGTAATCTTTATTCCGCGTAACTCCTACCTTCACCACGAATGTCAGAAACTGAATGTAATTTACGCCCCTCTTTGGTGACGGCCTGAACTTTACAACCAATATTTTTTTCTGTTAGCGTATAACCTAATTGTTCTAGCCCTGCTGCAACTTCTTTACTAAATGCAGGGGGCTCAACGCGTATTTCATCAGGATACCATTGGTGGTGATATCGGAGTTGATTGACTGACTCGTAAAGAGGCAAATCATACTCTAGATAATTGAGTAGAGTATGCAGTACACACGAAATTATTTTTGCCCCCCCCGGTGCCCCTACTGCCATCATCGGTGTTCCTTCCTTATCAAATACAATCGTTGGAGACATGCTGCTCAATGGGCGCTTTTCTGCCTCAATCGCATTAGGGATACCTCCAATAGCACCAAATATATTGGGATGCCCTGGCTTTGAAGAAAAATCATCCATCTCATTGTTCAGTACAATTCCTGTTCCATCTACGACAACGCCCGACCCTAACCAATAGTTAATGGTCTGAGTTGTTGAAACAACATTTCCTTGACTGTCCATAATAGAGAAGTGCGTTGTTTCATTAGATTCATGCGGGATTTCAATAAAAGACCCTACTTCGTCAGATTTCTTGGCACGGTCTAAAGAAATTGTTGCGCGAACCTTATCGGCATATGCATCAGATATAAGTTCATCTGATGGAACACTCACAAAGTCTCCGTCTCCCATGTACTTGGCACGGTCTGAAAATGCTTGCTGCATAGCCGAGGAGGTCAAGTGAATCGCTTGACTGGAATCCATGCCCATTTTTTTCAAATTGAAGGGATCAAGAATGTTTAAGATCTCAAGGATATGAACGCCCCCCGAGCTTGGTGTAGGCATCGACACGATTTTATAATCATTGAAGTCATCTTTGATAGGTTCTCTATAGCGAACATCATATTGATCAAAATCTTGCTTGGTGAGCAACCCTCCTTCTTTTTTACTTTTAGCAAGAATTTTATCAGTGACCCAGCTGTTATAAAAACCATCCCGGCCTTGGTTTGCAATTTCACGCAAGGTTTTAGCTAAATCTTTTTGTACAAGCACGTCACCTGTTTTTTTAGGCGTATGATCACTGTTAAAAAAAATGCTGGCTGCATAGGGATCTTTCTCAAACATATCTGAACGATAGGCAATGCTTTTTTCTAAATGTGGATATACTTTAAAGCCATTCTCAGCCAATGTAATGGCAGGTGCTACAATTATGCTCAAAGGAAGTGTCCCAAACTTTTTATGAATTTCAATAATGCCAGCCACAGTCCCTGGCACCCCAACTGATAGGATACCCTTGCTCGAGATATCCTGGATCACATCAGCATTCTTATCCTGATACATTGTCTCAAAAGCTTTCAAAGGTGCTTTCTCACGAAAATCAATGGCATAGGTTTTATTTTCTTTGGCATGATGCAGGACCATAAATCCTCCTCCACCAATGCCTGTCGATTGGGGCCGCTCTACAGAAATAACAAAGGATGCAGATACTGCAGCATCGAAAATGTTACCCCCTAGATCAAATATGCTTTTAGCAGCAAGTGTTGCAGCTGAGCCTTGTGTTGCAATGGCATACTGTTCACCAAAGGCTTCATATTGCGTGCGATTTATACGCCTATCTTCTGGCAATTGCACCTTCCGAATACCGGTTTTACCGGCGCACGACAGAACAAAAAAAGAAATTGTAATCAAAAATAATAGTCTCATACGCTTTGGTTATCAGTGACATAGAACCCTGACAAGGTGATATGTTTTAGTGATGCCTGGCCTGAACTCTTGCCGGAATAGAGTTAATAAAAATATATACTGCCCCCACTTTCAAATAGCATGGTGCTAAGTGATAAAGTAGAGTGGTTTTGGGGCCATGAAGCCCGAAACCAGACAATGAAAAAATGGAGGCAGAGTATGAAACGACGCAAA